>WNFW01005063.1_pt1 | contig 10981 bp, 8 predicted proteins | sample 5400131 | NCBI WGS metagenome assembly WNFW01 (sample SAMN13153362, study PRJNA577476) | soil metagenome | isolation source: 20 cm soil or saprolite under grassland replicate 1 | place: USA:California | collected 2016-06-15
ACCCCAGCCGGGTTCGGGGATGCCTTCAGGCGAGTACGGCCATCCGTGCCCAACGATCTGGTTGACGCCCTGGAGGAAAAACAAATCGGCATCCGCCTTGATGTCCAGCGGAGTCGCGCGGAATGCAGGCGAATGCAGCCAGGTCCACGTTTCCGCGGATGTGACGTTGTTCTGGTACAGATGATTCGCAGAGGAGGCCCATCGCACGGGTGAGAAGTTCCTCCAGTGGTCGCCCTCGCCCTCTGGGAGATCCACCAGGGCGTTGCTGGAGAGCGAAACCGCTGGCATCCCATAGGTCTGGGAGCGGAACCGGGTATCATGTTGCGCCGCCCACTCTCGAATCGGAACCAGGTAGCGCTCGTTAATCAACTCCGTAAGTGTTTGGCCCCAGTCGTGCCGCACGGCGGAGGTCACGGGTCCAATATCTTGTACCAGTGCGGGCAGGTAGGGTGTCAGATCGTAACCGCGCCGATTCCGGAAGGCGGAGTCTTTCCGAATGCCGCCATCAAACGTTCGCCAACTCTGTGCAGGTGGTTTTCGATGGCTGTTCGATCAAAGTGGTCGAGAACAAAACCTTCTGCGCCGCTGGCTGGGCGCTTTACCGTCATACCTGTGCGGCTGGCAATGAACCAGGTCACGGTTCGCGGGGACGTTGCGGGAGGCAGAATCAAGCGGCCATCATGGATTTCAGACAAGTTCACCATGTGTAGAACTGAGAAGGGTTTTGTGGAGTCGCTGAGAAACGCAGCGAGTAGTTTTTCACCGGTGGTGATTGCGGGAACGGCTGTCGAATTTGAACCGGACATAATGGATAGTTGAGTGACCCGCAGTTTCCCCGCGGCTTGGGTTACTGGAATATGCGGTCCGCCGAATGGCCACCCGCTGCCGAGAGTCACATCGAGACGGAGCCCCAATTCCCGGGCTGCATTGGCGGCGAAGCGCAAATCATCAATGAATTCATCGGAAAGATACGGGAAATTGTGGAATCCGTTGCCCGGATCATCCAGAGCCAGCGGATAGACCGGTTGAATTTCAACACCGCCAATGCCTGCTTGCTTCATGGTGCGCAATTCTCGCTCCAACTCTGGCTTGATGACGGCCGGACCAAACCACCACCAGCGCATCATGATTCTGCAATCCGGCGGAGGATCCTCGAAACCGGCGCGCATTGTCGTTGTAGTATCAGCTTGCGCAAAGGCGGGCCGCGAGTCGATGCCGACTACAAGTAGCGATGATGCAATGCACAGAAACAAGCGCAGACAGCTCAATTCTCGCTCCTCGCCGTGAAGGATACGCAAGTCCAGAGATTTCGCAAACAAGATCTGTTATATGAGATGACGTTTCGCAGTGCGCAAAGGACACAAATCGAAGGGAGATGATCGAAAGGCATCAGGTACTTGAAAAGCAAAGCTATATGTCACGCTCTTAATGACTTATCGCCTGAGCGACTCACTCTCTAGCGTTCTTCAATGCATGATCCGAATCGGCTCCCTAAATGTGATTGACGGCGTTTTCCAATGAGAAATAGATAAGGGCTACCCCGGAGGGGTGGCTCGTGCTGGCTTTTGTTGGATCGTCGTCATTGGTCTGCGGCTGGTCCGCTGGATTTGGCAGAAACCTGCCGGCCTTCGGCATCTTTATCCACACTTCCCGAAGTGTGATCGCGCCTTCGACCCCCAAAATTCTAGTTTCGAGGAGATGACATGGTCCGAAAGATCTGTTACCTCATAGCGCTTTTGTTGGCAATGGCTTGTTTTTCACGTTCGTTGGTTGGGGCGCAGCAGGTAAACGTCGCCCAGGTATCCGGGAGAGTCACTGACGGCACGGGAGCCGCAGTGGCGGGGGCGGCAGTCAAGATGCTCGAGACCCAGCGCAACATCGGGACCACGTAACGCTCAATGCCGTTCTTGTGGTGGGCTCGTTATCGGAAACGGTGGAGGTGAAGGCGGCGGCGGCTCTGATCCAGACTGAGAACGCTTCGGTTTCGAACGTGGTGGATTCGCAGCGCATCTCCGAGCTTCCGCTGAATGGTCGCTACGTCACGCAGTTGGTTCTGATTTCGGGTGCGTCGATGTCCGCGCCGGGCGGTGACGAAACCGGCAGCAAAAACTTCTATAGCTCAGTTACCATCTCCGTGGCGGGTGGGCAAGCCAACGGTACGAACTACCTGCTCGATGGCGGGGACAATAACGATACGTTTTCGAACGTCAATCTGCCCTTTCCCTTTCCGGACGCGCTCCAGGAATTCAGCGTTGAGACGAGTTCTTTGCCTGCAAGAAACGGACTGCACCCGGGCGGTGTCGTCAACCTGGTTACTAAGTCTGGCACCAACAGCTTTCACGGCAGCGCGTTTGAGTTCTACCGCGACGGTGCATTTAACGCCGCGCCGCACTCTTTCCTTACAGCAAGCGGTGGTTCCGTTCCCGACAATTTGCTGCGAAATCAATTCGGCGGCGTAGTCGGCGGGAAGATTATTAAGGACAAGTTATTCTTTTTTGCCGGTTATCAGGGCACCCGCCAGCACTCCGCTTCGTCCGCCAGCACACACACAGCGACCGCGGCCGCGCTAGCGGGCGATTTCACCACCTTGGCGTCTCCTGGTTGTACTGGGACAACCACAGGCAAAACCTTAAAGGCACCTTTCGTTGGCAACCAAGTGAATCCCTCCTCGTTTGACCCGGTCGCGGTCAAGCTGTTCAGCGGCGGATACGTCCCCATTTCCACGGACCCTTGCGGCTTATTGAAGTATGTTTTGCCGGCGATCGATAATGAAAACCAGGAAATCGGCCGCATAGACTACGTGTTTAGCGCCAGGCATAATCTCTATGGACGCTATTTCATTGATGACTTCCAAGCCCCGCCTCCGTTCGACATTCACAACCTCTTTTTGACGCAAACCCCAGGCAACTGGGAGCGGGCGCAGAGCCTTACCATCGGCGACAGCTATTCCATTAGCTCCAGTCTCGTCAACTCCTTTCATGCGACCGCGTCGCGCCGGCGCGACAACCGCGGCGTGAACCCGAATGACATCAATCCAACAACGCTCGGCAGCAACATGTATGTCGCCATCCCGAACTTTCTGCTCACTTCGATCAGCGGCTATTTCGGGCTGGGATGCGGTACGTGTGCTCCGGGGCACTTCAATGTGAACTCCTGGACTGAAGCGGACGACCTAGATTGGATCCGCGGACGTCATCACTTCGCTTTCGGTGGGCTTCTGATCCGCACTCAGAACAACACGCTGACAGGCTTTGATGAAAACGGAACGTTCACCTGGAACGGAACGTTCACCGGGGATGGCCTTGCGGACTTCTTAGTTGGAAAGTACAGCGCGTTTACGCAGAGCCGCGCACAGCAGGTGGCCTATCGCTCAACGATTCCAAGCTTCTACGGACAAGACACGATCCGCCTCGGCCCAAAGCTCACGCTGACCGCCGGTCTGCGCTGGGAGCCGACACTGTGGCCGTCGGACTTGTTTCGCCGCGGAAGCATTTTCGATATGAATGCGTTCCTGCAGAACCAGCACAGCGCGGTGTACGCCAATGCGCCTGCCGGCATGTTGTTCTTCGGTGATCCGGGGGTGCCGGCGGCATTCACGAACAACCATCTGATGAACTTTGCTCCGCGCTTCGGGATCGCTTGGGATCCCTCCGGCAACGGCAAGCAAAGCATTCGCGCCGGCTATGGAATCTTCTACGACTCCGCTATGGTTTGGTATTCGCAAAGGCTAACGTCGAACCCGCCGGTCGTCAATCAGATTGACAATTCCAGCGGGTGCGGAACGTTTTCGAATCCGTGGCTCAACTATTCGAACGCCACTGGTTGCGGATCTGCAAACTCAAATCAAAATCCATTCCCCGCCAGTGGGGCCATCTTCCCAGGTGGCTCATTCTGGGTTTCCTTCCCGCCGGACATGAGGCCCATGTACATGCAGCAATGGAATCTGAGTTGGGAGCGCCAGTTCTTCGGCAACTGGGCGTTTTCGCTTTCTTATTTGGGCAACCGCAGCGTTCACATTCCTTTGTCGTATGACTTCAACGCCCCGCAGGTTACAGCGGCCGCCTGCGTGGCAGCTCCGGGAGGCACATGCCAAGGCAACGCTGCCAATGAGACCTCGCGGCGCTTCCTAACTCTCATTGCAGGCGGGGCAAGCGCTCCACAAAATCCCGGCGAGATTGGGGCACTCGATTTGGCATTCGACAGTGGCTTTTCGACTTACCATGCTCTCCTCGCCAGCTTGAATCATCGATTTGGCAAAGGCTTCTCCCTAAATACTAACTACACCTTTTCAAAGTGCATGAGCATCGGAGACTTCAACGGGGATCTCCGGGGTACGTACTTCCAGATCCAGAATAACCCGCGCGCGGACTATGCCGTCTGTAACTTCAATATCACACACATCTTCAACGCTACGATGGTTGCAGATAGTCCCTTCCACGGAAGAGGAGCGATGCGGTGGTTCCTCGGCGGATGGCAACTCGCGCCGGGGATTCGCGCGCAGAGCGGCTGGCCCATTGACGTACGCACAGGCACGGATACTTCTGCCACTGGTGAAGGCAATGACCGGCCCAACATTGTTCCAGGACAGCCGCTTTACATCAACCAATGGCAACCCTGCAATACAACGGGGACAACTCAATGCTATGTAGTGTTCAACAAAGCTGCCTTCGCAGCTCCCGCGATTGGTACGTTCGGCAACGTTGGACGTGATTTTCTACGCTCGCCGGGTACCTTCAATATTGACATGGCCATCACCAGGATCTTCCCCATCCGTGAGCAAAAGCAGATTGAATTCCGGTTCGAAGCGTTCAACGCCATCAATCACTTCAACCCAAGCATTGGAGGTCCCGGCGCAACCGCAGGCATCAATTCGTCCAACTTTGGAAGGCAGAGCGGCGCTAGCACACCTGGGTTCGTACCCAGCGCATTCGACCCAAGAATTCTGCAATTCGGCTTTAAGCTGCACTTCTAAGAAAAGGCATATAGGCTGTGCCGCGAGAAGTGCGCGCGTGTTAGCGCTCGAGGGCTACGTAATTCCCGTACCCGACAATCACGGTTGAGCCCACGAGCAAAACCAACGCCAGGGTCAGCAGCCATGCACAGTAAAGCTCCTGGGCCATCGTGACCGTCTGGATCATTGCTTCTCCGCCAGCGGGAGGCGTTTCGCGCTGCGCAATATTAGTTTGACCGTTCCGCCACCCAAGCCCAATAAACAGAGCCATGTAACAGACAAACATTGAAAATGGGACACGCACGGCGCGAATACGGAATGCGCACAGATTTCGCTTTGCAAAATAAAATATAAGTATTACCGTTTTATGCGCTATGGAGCAAGCCGTCCGTTCAAAAGACCGGTATCTGGTCAAGTCTGTCATCCATTCTTCCTGCCTTCTCAGTGCCTTTCGATCGCCCGGTGAAGCGCTGCCCCTCAGAGAGGTCGCCTCGCGCAGCGGTTTACCCAAGACTATGGTGTTCCGTCTGCTCTACACACTAGAGAAGTGCGGCATGGTGGAAAAGGTCGGCGAAAACCTTTATCAGTGTTGCGTTCGCCCTTGGAAGCAAAGGCTATACCGCCTTGGCTACGGCGCGCAGGGAACTGAATACCAGTTTTCGAAGGAAGTTTCTCTCAGCTTGCAGAGGGCAGCGGCTGCGGAAGGCATCGAGCTGATCTCCCTCGATAATCGTTACAGCCCGAGAATTGCCTTGCGCAATGCCGACTTGCTGGTACGCGAAAAAGTCGACTTGGTCATCGAATTTCAGACTGACGAAAATGTGGCGCCTATCGTCGCTGCAAAATACCGTGAAGCAAATATTCCGCTGATCGCCATCGATATTCCGCACCCAGGCGCCACCTATTACGGTGCAAATAACTACGAAGCTGGCCTGATTGCGGGACGATATCTGGCGCGGTGGGTCAAGGAAAACTGGAATTCTGAAGTCGAGGAAATCATGCTCCTGGAATTGCCGCGGGCCGGGAATCTCCCACGCATGCGGCTTACCGGAATGTTGGTCGGACTAAACCTTCACTTGCCCGCTTCCAAGAATTGCCGTGTCGTACGGCTGGACGGAGACGGGGAGTTGGGACCGAGTTTCAACGCCGTCCGTAAACACTTGCGCCTGTCACGCTCGCGTCGCGTCCTCGTAGGAGCTATTAACGATGCCAGTGCGCTCGGCACGCTGCGCGCTTTTGAGGAAGCGGGCCGCACCGACTGCTGCGCCATCATGGGCCACAATGCTTCACACGAAGGCCGAGCGGAGCTCCGCAGAACTGGCACGCGGCTGTTGGGCTCGGTGGCGTTCTTTCCTGAACGCTACGGCGACGGCCTTATCCGCGTCAGCTTAGATATTCTGCAGCGGCGTCCTGTGCCGCCCGCTGTCTTTGTAGATCACAAGCTGATTACCCCTGCAACGGTGAATCACTTCTATCCGAACGATAGTCTAATTCAAGCACCGGCAGTGGAACGGCCCGGCAATGTGTAGCAAGGAACGCCCGGTCTCTTGATGCTTCCCTCAAAGGGACCAGAACCATTCGCCATTGCGGCCGAGTGCCGCTAGTGCTCTATCGGACGCGCCTTTGGCGAAGTTGTGGCCGCGGGCCACGCGGGTGCCGCGAGAGAATTTACCGGAGCGACCGGACTCGAACCCGCGACCTTTCGCGTAAACAGGCAGACGTTCTGGTTTCTGCGCGGTCTCCCTCCTGATTTATCCGCGCCGAAGAAAGATGTCCCCAAAGTCCCGAAGCCTCCGCTCAAAAGGGCCGCGTAACTATCACAAAATGAAGATGGTGCCTGGCGGCTCATCGCTACGGCCTTTTGGGCGTCGTTCCGAATGGTCATGGCATGAATCTGTTTGCTGCAATAGAATGAAAACAGCGGCGTTGTGCAACTCCCCGGTAGCTCAACGGTAGAGCATTCGGCTGTTAAGAAGGCAGTAAAAATCAAATAAGTGCTGCATCTGGTGTCGCTTACAGCCGAAAAGGTCGCGCAATCACCCTTTTGAATTTGGACCGAAATTGGACCGATCCCCGTACTGAACTTTTATCTTAAGCTCGATTTTGGCGTTGGGTGCGACTTGGACAGGCTCGCCAGCAGCGAGATATTTTTGGAGAACGCCAGGAGCGTTCCAGTCGAGAGCCCAGCCGTTTTCGATGGCAATGACGGCGTATTTGCCAGGGAGTATGCCGACGAGGTTGAAAGAGCCGTCGGAATCGCTCTGGTCGCGCCGGAACAAGACGAGGTTGTGTTCGGGATCTTCCGGGACGAGGACAACCATAACGCCGTCGATGGGCTTGTCGTCTTTGAGGGCCACACCAGTGATGCGGCCGGTGCCTTTGGAAGCAAGGATGGTGAGTTTGACGTCCTGGCCCGCGGCGACTTCCAGGGTGCGACCGGAAACCTTGGCTCCCGTAGCGGACAAGCTTCGGACTCCTAGGGGAGATGAGCCGCTGACAGCGACGTCGTAGGTTCCGGGAGGAAGCGATTGGGCTTGCCGGAGAGTAAATTCACCGGTGTCCTGAACCTGGGCGCTGAATTGCTGGCCTGCAGGGCGGTTGTGGAACTGTACTTCATGGATGCCTGAAACACGGGAGCCGTCTTCCAACTTGACCACGCCGCTGATCGTGGCGGACGAAGCTGACTCAGACATGTTGAGCGAAGTGTCTGCGCTGAGATTCAAGGCCAGAGAGCGTGTGGCGGTTTCGCTTCCACGAGAGGAATGCAAAGAGAGATTCAACGCGCCTGGGAGAAGGCCGGTAATCTCAAGGAGACCTGGCCGGATTTGATTGCTGCGCACCGACTGCAGCGACACTTCGACGCCTTCCATGAGCGGCAGCGACGCTCGCGGCCAAACATTTTCGGGTTCATCGGGCTTTCCAGAAGGAACGTAGTTAATGGTGACCCGTAGCGCCGGAATGGGGCGCAAGCTTATGTCAGCGGTTTCGGAATCGCCCAAGTGCAAAATGAGAGGGACAGCACCAGAGATCTCTGTAGCGTTGGAGAAAAACGTAACGGGATAAACCACGTCGAGAGCGGGATCGGAAGGGACAACCTCCTCATCGCGCAGGACTTCTCCGTGGGCCGAGCCGGTTCGAACGACATTCACTTCGTGCTGGGCATACCAAGGTTGGGCGGAAGCGGCTATCAAGTAAGTGCCGGGAGAGAGATGAGCGAACCGGTAATGTCCCTGGTCGTCAGTCGAACTGCGAGCCCGTTGCCAAGTAGAAGGCCTGCCGAGTTGCGAGCCGCGCTGAAACAGCATCACCTGCGCATGGCGGACGGGGTCGTTCATTTCATCCACGATTTGTCCGGAAATGGAAGCTTCAGGGGATAACGCGAAGCGCAAACCAGAAGTGTCCAAGCCGGGGCCGACAATGATGGCCGTAGAAAAGAACTCATGCTGTTTGTAGGCCTGCTGGATGTAGCCCTTGCGGCGAGCAGAGAGCCGGTAATGGCCGGGTGCGAGGTTGTCGAAGGCGAAGCGGCCGTTTTCACCAGTCGTTATTGCTTGACCCGAATCGACGAGGGCCTGCCCTTCGATAAAGACCTGGACCCCAGAAAGCGGCTGACTATTAAGGGCGTCGATGACGATGCCGGCAATTTGAAAACTCTCGGGCGCGGATCTGGCAGTGGGGGCAGCAGATTGCTGCTGGAGAAGCAAGCTGAGACCGAAGAGCAAGGCAGAAAGTCCTTGAAACAACATGAGGATTAATCTCCGATGTGCACAAGATCGAGGCTTACCTTGGTTCGCTGGCCGGGCGCGAGAAAAGCTTCCTGCGCCTTGGAGACATACTTCTGCAAAACTTCGGGGTCGGCGTATTCGAAGCTGAGGTCATCGACAGCGAGCAGTTTGTAGTTGCCGGGACGAAGCTGTGGCATCTCGAACCGGGTTGAAGGACGAGCTTGACCGGGTGTCGGCACAAGTTGCCCCAAGTTGAAAGGCCGAACCTGCTGCGGGGCATCTTCCGGAATGGCGATGAGTTGCGCAGGAATGTCGTCTCCTTCAAAGAAGACGTTTCCTTCCAAAGTGGCGAAGTCGTCGCGCAAGACGACTTCAATGGGCTGCAAGGCGGCGCCGGGCGCGACGGTAAGGGGTTGCTCTAGGAGATTGAGAGTGCCCGAGCGCACGGATTGGGCGTAGTACGGGCCATGATGCTGAACTTCCACGAAGTAGACTCCCGGGGGGATGTTACGCACAACGAAGGAGCTTTCATCTCCGGGAGCAAGCTCGGAATAATACTGACGCCGCATAAGTGGTTGGCTCTGTGAAGTTAGAACAAGATTGGCTGGAATGCGGGCTTGCTCGCGTCGCGAGCGGTCAGATCCAGAGGTGAAGAGAACGGTTTGCTCAGAAGGCGAAGCGTTCTGCGTGGTTTCCATGTGGAAAGTGACCGGAATGCTGGCGTTAGGGAGCAGGACCAAATGGACGCCCGTGAGGTCGGAGGTCAGGTTCACACTTTGCGAGGCGAAATAGCTTTGCTGGGTGGCAGGATCGTGCATTTGCGCGGTCAGCGTGCATTGGCCTGCGGGTAACCATTGCGTGCGAAAGGTTCCCCTGGAAGGATCGAATTGGAACCCTGAGGAAATAGGCTGGCCGGCCGCATCAACAATTTGAAGGCTGATTCCCCGATCCGGCAGGTTGCCGCTGACGGTGCCGGAGATGCGGTAAAAGGGCTGCGAAGAGAGCGTCAGGTTGATTTCGAAGTGCTTGCCCGGCGTGATTTCGATGGGCGCGGCGGAAGCGCTGTCCGGGACACCGGGATAGAAAACGGCCGGGTAGCCGCGCACCCCTGGTTGCGATACCTTAGCGGCGGGATAGGACGACGGAAGAGAACTGGGACCGAGGAACACGAAATATCTGCCGGGCTGAAGCTCGGCCACGCGGAATTCCCCCTGTTCGTCCGTGTTTACGCGATGCATGAAGGACCGCGTCTTTTTTCCGTTATCCATGCGCTCGAAGAGGAGCTGCACCGGCAGGGACTCGATGAGCTCGCCGTTGCCGCCGGCGACGTGGCCGAAGATGACGCCTTCCGGAATCAGCTTGAGCACGACTGGCGGCTGATCGGGCCCAGCCGTGATCATAACCTGTCGCGCGCCGGGCACAGGGAGCTCCTGCGGAGAAAAGAATCCGGGCTTCTGGATTCGCGCCCCGAAGGTGCCTGGGGGAACTCCTTCAAAGACGAATTCGCCTTGCGGCCCGGTAAGCCGCGACCGCGGGCGCCCGCTGTAAATCTGAACCAGCGCACCCCGAATGGGCACACCGGTGACGGAATTGACCACTGTACCGCGGACAGTATAGGTCTGCGGCTGAGAAAGTTGACCGAAAGAGAATGGGGCGAGCGGGCCGAGCAACAGCAACCAAAGAAGCAAGGCACCGAAACGCATGGGACACCCGTTTGGCGATACGCCAGTAAACGATCAGTGTACTTCGACTCGGATGCGCCGTGGGCACGAAAATTTGCCTGGGATCAGGTCATCCCCGACCGCCGCGAACTAGAACTGAGGAATCCATGATAAAACTTGAACCTTACGGAACGAGCAGTCCCTACCAAAAACTCCGTTCTGACTGAACTGGTTGAATTTAGGCAGCTGTCGCTGTAGTTTTTCGGCGACATGCCCACGCTCATTCTCTCGCTGTTTTCTTCTGCTCGGCGAGCCTTTCAAACTCGAGCAGCGCAGCAAGCTGAGATTCTTGCCCTCCGACATCAGCTCTTGGTGCTCGAGCGCTCCAGCCGTGGCCATTGCCCGCGCTGATTCCTTGAAATATGGTGTACTAGCTGTTATAACACACAAGTGATTCCATTCCGTGTGGCGTTCGAGCCCGGTATCGCGCTTTACGAGCAAGTCGTGTATGCCGCTAAGAAAGCTGTGGTGTCAGGCCAGTTGCGCGCTGGTGACCCGTTTCCCTCCGTGCGAGAACTCAGCAAGACTTTGAAGATCAATCCCAATACAGCTCATAAGGTGGTCACGCACCTAGTAGCGGAAGG
>WNFW01003436.1_pt1 | contig 10978 bp, 10 predicted proteins | sample 5400131 | NCBI WGS metagenome assembly WNFW01 (sample SAMN13153362, study PRJNA577476) | soil metagenome | isolation source: 20 cm soil or saprolite under grassland replicate 1 | place: USA:California | collected 2016-06-15
CGGTTCCAAAGAGAAAAACGGAGCCGCTAAGACGGGCGGTGAGGAAGGCGATCCAGAAGGAGGCCTTTAGGTAGCCGGTGTGACAGAAGACCGCATCAAAGTTGTTCCGCCGAATGAGCCGCCAGAGGCCCGGATTGCAAAGGCCGAGAAACGATTCGGAGCCCGTACCAATGTTAGGAATCTCCACCCAATTGTAGCCGCCCAGAAGAGGAACATCCCACTGAACGGCCGTTGCAAAATCGGGGTCATAGCCGGAGTGAGCGCCTCGCAGGGAACAGTAGGCAACCTGAAGATCAATCCGGGGGTGTTGTGCCATCCGCCGAACCAGAGGGGACATATACTGAACGGGGTGCGAACAGATGATAAGAATCCGGTATGGAGGTTCGGGCATGTCCTACCACTGAGACTCAACAAACTCGCTGACATATAGTGCGTGATAAAGGTTCAGAATCGCAAATCTCTGGAGAACAAACTACGGCTTTTGCAGCTGTGCGTTACCCGATTGTTGCGAGAGCGCGCACCATCGGACACGCGGTAATCGGACAGGGCTATCGGGTGATCTACCGCGAGGCCCACATCCTGCTAGAGCAAGTCGCCGAAGCTTTCATCGACGGCACCCGCAAGGAGCACATGGAGCACCTGCCCGCCGTGCCCCTGCTCATCGTCGACGATCTGGCGATGCGCAAGTTAGGACCCACAGCAGGAGAGGAACTGCTGGGGAACATGATGTGTTATCACGAACGCGCCGGCACTGTAGAGGGCTGAGTCAAACTGCTTGGTGACAGCGCGGCCGTCACCGCCATGCTCGACCGGCTGCTGGCCATGTCCTGAAATGTGGACCATGAAGCCAGAGAACAAAAACAGGCTTGCCTGACCAGGAGAAAACAGGATAAAAAAGAACTTTGTTCCGGGCCGCATCCGCTGGCCCGTTTTTGCCCTGACCACCGTAGACCGCTTTTGAAGTGACCGCTGAGGCCGGGTAGAAAGGCCATTGCAACAGCGTTGGACTAATAGCGTATGAAGATCATCAACCATATGTTGGCGCGAGGTATGAACAAGCCTTTCATCAGAAGACCCTGGGACGCAATCACACGCCTCCCATTCATTGGAAACTTACTTCACAACATTGCTCGCCGTCTTCTTCCTCCGGAGCAGAGAGTGTGGGTGCGCGTGAGTTATCAGGGATTGCCTGGGGAGTCGTTTTGGATAAGCGTGGAGCCGCGGTACGAATCGGGGCATCTCTTGGGGACACATGATCCCACAGTCCAGAGAGTTCTTGTCTCTCACCTGAAACCGGGGAATTGCTTTTACGATGTAGGGGCTCATGTGGGATTTTTTTCAATATTGGCTGCAGGCCTAGTAGGAGAGAAGGGGTTTATTGTTGCATTAGAACCCGATCGTCGGAACGTTGCCCTATTGTGGGAAACTTTGGCTCGGAACTCTCTCACCTTGATCACAGACGTTGTCAATCAAGCAGCTTGGTCGCACGCGGGCAACGTTAGACTACTGAGTGCGAAACCTGGGCCACGTTCGAATACAGGAATGAGCAAGATCGTTCCAGTGAATTTGCCTGATTCCTATGAAGTATCTTGTACAACGCTTGATAAGCTCAGTAAGACTCATCCTGCTCCAACCTTGATCAAGATTGATGTGGAGGGGGCCGAATCTGAGGTTCTCAAGGGGGCTGAGGAGTTATTCACGCATTCGCGGCCGCACCTCATCTGTGAGGTGCACGACCCAGGGACTGCTTCATTTGTTGAAACGTGGCTCAATACTAAGGACTATGAACTTCGCTGGCTGGACGGCGGGGACTTCCCCCGACAACTTCTCGCCACGCCGAAATGAATGGAGGAGGCCCGTAACGCCCTGTTCGCTCGACGCTTGCGGACGTGTATCGCACTCACCGGAGAAGTCCCATAAACGCGAATGTCAAGAGACATTTTCCTCCGTCGGCTCGGTGCCGACACTTTTTTTGGTTTCGGTATCATTTTACGTAAATCGGTGAATGAGATCAGGCGGGAAGTATTTGTCACTGCTGCTGCGAACAAAATGGGACAATCATACTCCCTGGTGGAATATTTGCTAGGCAATCGATCTAGGCCACTAACATGAAAAAAGCCCTTCTAGCGATTCTGCTATTTGCCGCTCCTGCCCATGGACAGCAAGCAGCCATTCGTTACGTTTCAGGAACAGGAAGAGATTCTAATGACGGCCTTTCATGGGCAACTTCCAAGGCAACTGTTTTTGCTGCTCTCGTTTCCTTGCCTGGAGGGAATGTAATCGGACCCTTCTCTGGAAGCGGAACGGTGTACGTCGCTCCTGGTTCAGCTCTCAATCCCACGGCAAACGCGGGAATCTGGTTTATGGCTCCGCATGACCCAAACTACGCAAGGCCTCCCGCTGGATGGCTGAAATGCGAGGGATGTACCATAAATATCGTTGGATTGGGTAATTATGGTAGCGGCCCAAACCCTCACAAGAATAGAGTCTCAACGGGGGGTGGTAAGGGACCAGCAATCTGGTTATCCGGTACGCAACAGCCCATCCACATCGCTAATTTAGGATTTCAATACCCGCAGCGCGGTGTCGTGATTGGGGAATGCTCAAACGGCAATCGCACGGGGATTTGTGGTGTCTCTGGCGCAGTTCTAGACAACGTCACCGCTGGACTTGCAAATCAGCTGAACAGCGGCCCTTGCACCGATATCACTGGAGGCTCATTTTGGATATGGCTCAGGGATTACGGCTGTTCAGGGAACGCCTACAAAGCGGCGGGAGGACGCTTCGCCAACAATGCTGCAGCTGTTCTAATCGACGGAACTGAAAATTCAGGAAACGGACTAATCCATATCAACGACTCGAACTTTGCCGGAGGCGGCATAAAGTTCATACCGGGAGCCAACGGTGGAAGTCTGTACGTATCCAACATCACCGAGGAGGGTCTGGGGGACGGAGTTCACGACATTCCGCCTGTTGTCTGGTTTACCAGCTTCGGCGGGGCCGTGGACTCTTATCTTTCGAACATCCAAATGGCAGATGGAGGACCAACGCCGACTCCAGCAATTCGAAATGATGGCGGTGGTCCAGGTCCAACCGTAGCCAATACAACAGGCGGAGGCGGTATCCAAGGTCCAGCTATCGTATTAAACCAGAACGGCCAGAACTTCACCGCGCAAGGCATCAGCCCGATTCTTTCAAGGCAAACAGGATTCTTTAACGGCTACATGGTGGGAGAAACAGACTCAGCTCGGCGCATTGCCGGGCTAGTGCCTGTAAGGTTCAAGAACCTTGCCGTGAGTAATTCTTCGTCTTGGGTGGCTACGCAGTATTCTGGAATAACTACACTCAGCACCGGGCAATCCGACCCTTTCGGCGGAACGAGTGCAACAAAGGCTTCTTCTACGACAGCCATGAATGAGGGGATGTATTTCTCTAAAGCGTGCCAAGCGACTCAGTACACCCCCAAGGCTGGCGATTGGATTATTGGCGGTGCATGGATTAAGGGGGATAGCAGAACTTCGATTAACGGGCTGGGTCTTTCATTCTGCGGGTATCCGCAACCCACGTTCAGTAACAAGGTCTACCAGCAAGGCATGTTGCAGGGTGACGGTCAATGGTCATGGCAGTGGCTGGCCCACAAGGTTTCTGGCGGTCCGGCGACATATTTCTCGCTCTATTGCCAATTCTCGACTTCACCTGTTACGGCCTACGGACCAGTACTCTATATCATTCCTGGCGGAACTATTTCGGATGATGATGCTTTGGAGTTTGCGAGCACAATGGCCTCGGTGGATTCAGCTTGCCCTGTTGGTTCTATTTGCAACATGCCAGGGCACCCTTTGGTGACGATCCAATGAAATACTTTCTAGCTTTGTTTTTGTGTTCGTCATTTATACGAAGGCGCTGAAAACTGGCAGGCGCTCCTACGCCGAGAATCAGCTGCGCGACCCCGAGTTCGAATGCGCGCGCATCTCTGGTACGCTAAAGATGGATCGTCCAATTTGCCGAGCAATTCTGGAGGTGCGGACTTCTTCTAAAAAACGGAACAGACGCATAGTAGCGCACAGTACATAAGCACCTTATGCGAGGAAACGCGCTCAATGAAATGGAGATCATTGGTCCAACGACTCAGCACCTTGTCGTTATTGCGGAAAATCTACGCATTTGCGAGTCGCATTCCCATCCTCGGGTCCGCGCTTAACGAGTTTTCGCGTACCGCCATTCCCTCTGACACCCTTGTGTGGACATCGATTCGTTCCGGCCCGGGCAAGGGCCTCTGGCTTCGTCTCAATCCCCGCTATGAAATGGAATATCTCGAGGGCGATTACGAGGCCCCAGTCGAGCGAATTCTGCTGTCGAATTTGCGGCCAGGTACTGTCTTCTATGATGTCGGAGCACATATCGGCGTGTTTAGTCTGATTGCAGCGCGGAATCTGGGTGCTCACGGTTCTGTATTTGTTTTCGAACCGGATCCCTCGAACGTCCGACGCATCAGAGAGCACGCTTCTCGCAATCAGCTCGATGCGATACAGATTATTCCTAAAGCAGTGTGCTCCACAGTCGGGCGCCTGCGTTTTCAACGAGCTAGTTTTCAGTCCAGCATGAATCGTGGCGTTATTGTGGAAGACGCGTCCGCCGCCAAAGAATCCACAATCGAAGTCGAATCCATCACTCTGGACGCTGTTGCGCGGGAGCACGTCTTGCCCAACTTGATAAAGATCGATGTCGAAGGCTCCGAAGCGGCCATTTTGCATGGTAGCGAAGAAATCTTCCGGTCCGCGAAGCCCCTTCTCGTCTGCGAAATTCATCACCAACAAGCTTCCTCCGACGTTACCGGATGGTTGCGGGCGCGGGCTATACGTTCCATTGGCTCGAAAGCTCGACAAAATTTCCGCGCCATCTTTTCGCTAAATATGTTGGATATCCAAGTAATATGTCGGAGATTGAGACTTTCTCATCCGGATCCTCAGGGCTCGAGTAAAATCCGATTGCCACAACTTCTGCGCGCGTTGCCCCGATTGGACAAGCCTCTTTTTTCTGAATTAGTTTTGAGGGTCAGTGCCGTGCGAATCCCCACCTACGATGAGCATCTATAGTAATCTGGAGAGCGCCTGGGAATGAAGCACTCGACGCCTAAGTCTTCCGTGTCCGTATTGGAAAGTGCACCTGTGCTTGGACGGAAAGATAACATGGGTGTGGGCGCGGAATCCGTACCGGATAACCACAGCCCTAGCGTTGGCGCTAGAGTTTTTCAGAACACTATCGTGCAGCTCGGCGGGCGGGGTTTCAGCCTTCTCTTGTCGGCGGCGGCGTCCATCCTCCTGGCGCGGTATCTCGGCCGAGAACGCATGGGCGAATATGGCGCCCTCTATGCCTACTTGGGGCTCTACTCCTTCCTTGCGACATTCTGCTTGGAACCGATTCTTGCCCGCGAAGTATCGCGCCGGCGTTCCGAAGCGACACAGATTTTGCACACTGGCTCGATGGTTGGTCTGTCCTTCGCGTTAGTGGGAACGATCCTAGCCCCGCTGCTAGCCCCGCTTTTTGGTTATGCCGGAGAACTGCGTTGGATCGTTGTCGTTGGCGCGCTGGACCTGCTGATCCTTCCGCCGATCCGCCTGCCGACCATCGTGTTTCAAGTGGACATGAGGCAGTGGTTTGTTGTAGGTATCGGCCTGCTGCGCCAGGCGTTGTGGCTCGTAGCGATTGTGCTCCTCGCCCTGGGAAACGCCGCCTTCTATCAGGTGGTCATCGCCCGCCTCCTTTGCGGAGTCCTCGAAGCGTTCGTTTTCTTTAAGCTTTCCTATCGCAGCGGATTCCTCAGTGGACCCCGCCGCTTTGACTGGAGCCAAGCGCGGCGGCTCCTGGAGTACGGATATCCCATGGTCGTGAGCGCCATTGCCGCGGGTATTTTTTTCCGGATTGATCAGGTCATGCTCCATAAAATGGTCGGCGATCTGGCCCTGGGTCCCTATGTAGTCGCCGTTCAGCTCACCGAGCAATTTGGTGCGCTTCCCGTGGCGCTCATTACATCGCTTGCACCCGTGCTTGCGGTGACAGTCGGCCAGGAAGTGCTCTTCCGGCATTATTTAAAGCTGAGTTACCGATTTCTGACAGCGGTCGTTTTTTTCGTCTGCGCCGTGATTACGCCGATCACGGCGCCAGTTATTGCCCTTCTCTACGGGAAGGAGTTTCTGTCGTCGGCCGATCTGATCAATGTACTGATCTGGTCAGAGGTGCCACTTTTTCTCGGTGTGGTGGTTACCCATGCTCTTATCGCAAAGAACCTGCAACGCTATTTTCCGATTTCGGCTGCGGTGGGTGCGGCTATGAACATCGGGCTCAATCTTGCGTTTATTCCGCACTGGGGAGCGCTCGGTGCTTCCTGGGCTACGGTCATCAGTTATACGTTTGCTGCTATTCTGATGTATCTGGCGTTTCAGCCCTCCCGGGCGATCGCCTGGGACGGCCTTTGCATTGCGGCGCCGCCGTTTGCTGTGACGCTTGTGATTACATTTGCTCTCCGCTTCTGGCCCGTGCATTTTGCAGTCAAGTGCCTTGCGGCAATCGCGTTGTACGCTGTGGGCGCCTGGCTCACGGGGACGGTGCGCAAACCGGAGATCGATCAACTGAAAGAAATGATCCAGAGGACATTGAAGCGAGGCCGGCCAGACACGGCCCGAAACGAAGAACCGGGAAAGTCAAAAAGCGCCGTACCTGCGCGTGGTGGAAAATAGGGAGATTGCAGACAGGGTATTGAAAGAGCGCATTGCCAGCATCCGAATATTGCTGTGCTTGTGGAGTTCGGTTCTGTAGTAATTGTCGTTCACGTTGAGGTGACATGGTCATGGGAACGAGGCCGAGGATTTCTTTTGTCGAAATCCAGTCTTGCAAGGAGGGCGGACCGCGTCGAGACACAAAGTTGAACCATTCATTCTTTGGCTGGCTAGGATTGCGGCCCATTTTCGCGCAACACACCTTTGCGGAGCACGAAGCGATTCGAAATGCCGCGGCGATGCGCCGCACGCTTGTTGAGATAGGAGTGGCGGAGGGTGCCTCGGCAATCGCTCTCTGCGAAGCAATGGCTCCCGACGGGAGGCTTTTCTTGATCGATCCGTATCACTTATCTCGCGTCCATTTTCTCAATACTCTGCGGCGCACCGCACAACGGGCCGTGCGACAATGCAAGCGGGGGAATGTGGTTTGGATCGAGCGTTTCAGCCACGAAGTGGCGCCGTCTTGGAAGGATGCGATTGATATGCTCCTCATCGACGGTGCTCATGATGAGCAGGCCGTCTGGCGAGATTGGAACGATTGGAGCAAGTTTGTTCAGCCAGGTGGCGTCGTTATTTTTCATGATGCCCGTCTTTTCGAAGGCGGCTGGACGAAGCCAGAGGACGGCCCAGTCCGTGTCGTGGACGCTCTGTTCCGAAACTCCCGGCTGCCTGGTTGGCATATTATCCAGGAAGCAGATTCGGTCGTCGTCGTCCAGAGGCAGGCGTGACCGTTCTTGCTGGGAATGGAGAAATACATGAGATCGGTGAACGTGAAGTGGGAAGAGAAGTGTTCATTCTGACGACGGAGCCGCCGGAAATTCTGGGAGGGCTGGAAACGTTCATCCGAGCTCAGATTCACGGTTTCGAGGAGCGCGGCTACGCCGTCCGCGTTTTTCATCGCGGAAATTCCGGTCGTGCCTCCTTCCTGTGTTTAGCCAACCAAGTGAACCGTCCTCTCACCGATGCCCTTCTGGGATGGGTCATTGGCAAAGCCGCGCAGCGCGCCATGCATGAAGGGGTCGCAGCGGTGATTTCGCACGGCCTCGTGGGCTGGTTTCCTTTGAGCGTGCCGCCATTCTGCAAGCAAATTCACTTTTATCACGGCACGTATCGCGCCTATGCCGAAGCCATGCGTTCGCATATCTCCTTGCTCGGTTATTGGAAGATGAAGTGGTGGGACACGATGCTGCTCACTCGGCTGAGCGGTCGTGGCAAGCTGATTTTGTGCAACTCCGACCAGGTGGCCAAAGAAGTCGGCCGGTTTTTCGGTTATGAAACTCACGTCGTTTCGCTGATCGCCACACCGCAATCGGCTCCTCTTGACAGGGCCGAGTGCCGTCGTGCCCTCGGTTTGCCCGTCGACGCCCACACCGGGGCCTTTGTCGGTTCGCTCCACCCTATGAAGAATTTCCCGATGGTTCGTGCCCTGATCCAGGCACTCCCCGAGGTTCATTGGATAATCGCTCTTCGCGGAGATCTTCCGGAGGAGCTTTTTGCATCTCCAAACGTTCTCTTGATTCGGGACGTACCTTCCGAGATGATTCCCCAAATTTTCTCAGCCGCCGATTTTTCTCTTTGTCCTTCGGCGTATGAGCCGTTCGGCTATGTGGTGCCGGAGGCACTCTGTTGCGGCACCCCCGTAATCGCCGCGCCCGGAGGGGCCAGTAGTTTGTTCTTGAGCGACCCTCCGCTGGATTGTCTACTCGTGCCGGATTCGAACGACACAGAAGCATTTCTCGCGGCTGTGCGCGAGGTGCTGACCCGGCCCGCCTTTTACCGCCAATTAGTTCTGGAGCATGCGCGACCTCGAGTTGAGCAGTGGATGTCGCCGGAAAACTGGTGGCGGCGTTTTTTTGAGGTGACCGGTGTGTGAGAGACACTCCGGCTGCGGCTTCGCACATTTCGTTTCCTCCCCAAGCTTTATCCTATGGCTGCTCCCGCCAACCCGCTGAGGACTTTGCGATTTCTGCTTGCATGGGATTCGGCGGTTGTACGAGAACAATAGGCTGTCCTGACAAGTAGGCGATACGCTACGATGATCGACAACCGTCGGCTGGGACCCGACTTAGCGAGAGGGCTGGTGCATGGTAAAGAGAGGCGAATAACGACGTGACTCCGAGTGTAACGAAATCCATGAGGCGGGACTGGGATGCGCGCGCCCGAAAGAACGCTTTTCATTACATCGCGTCTTGGCGGAAGGATTGGGACCTTGAATCGTTCATCGCTTCAGGAGAGGAGGATTTCGAGCGATTGGTCATTCCGATTTTGGCGCGCTGCAATTTGCCGGCGGCCGGCAAGAATATGCTAGAGCTTGGCTGCGGAGCAGGACGCATGACCACGAGTTTTGCCAAACATTTTGAACACGTCTATGCTTTCGACCTTTCGCATGAAATGCTCGCGCGCGCTCGGCGGATACACACCGAACAGAGAAACATCCTTTGGCTGCTCAGCAACGGGGCTGATCTCTCTTGTGTCGCTTCGGACTCGATGGATTTCGTCTTCAGCTATCTCGTCCTGCAGCACCTCCCGGAGGAAGCGCTCACCTTGCAATACATCGGCGAAATGCTGCGTGTGCTCCGGCCGGGCGGTGTCTTTCTCTTCCAGTTTAACGGCGGTCTTGAGCCGACGATGAATTGGCGCGGAAGACTTGCGTGGGGGATCACGGATGCGCTGTGGGCACTGCGTCTGGGGATGCTGAGTCGGACTGCCGCGACTGCCTTTGGTCTCGACCCGGCTCTGGCAGGAAAGAGCTGGCGCGGCGCTTCAATTGGGGCGGGCTCCGTCGCCGAATGTGTGAACGCTTCCAGTGGCCTGGTCAGGGAAATCATTGGTGAGAATACACCTATGGCGTGGTGCTGTGGTACGAGGGTGCAGCTCGGAGGCTGATGCGTGATGCGGCTCACCATCTACCGTTTTCGTATATGCAGCTGCCTTCTTTGCCCAATGCAGTTGCGAGATGGAAAGCGCGATTTTAATGGCAATCTAATGCGCCGCCACGTTCTCCTGAAAGGCTATTCGATTTCCATCGCGACTTGGGTGTAATACTCACCGGCTGCGCCCAACACCTTGCAGGTGCGACCAAAGGCGGAGGTGTAATCCTGGAAAGCTCTCCATTCATGCAGTGAGTTAGCGAACTCATCAAAGATCAAGATTGAACCACGTCGTAGAATCGGGTCAAGTGTGGCCAGCGTAAAAAGTGTAGAGGAAAACAAGTCCCCGTCATTATGGATAACCAGCCTTGAGCGAGGACTGAATTCTTGGAGAAACGGCCGCAAGGTATCTTTGAACCAACCCTTTACAAAGCGGCGACCGAAGCTGGAAACGGCGGAGAGAGCCAAGGAACACCTACAGCCCGTCGTGCTTTCCTCTACTCGGAGGAACGGTGTCACATACCGCACATCGCGGTGCAGCGCATTCAACGCGGAAAGCCACAAACCGACACCGAGAGCCGTGGCCACCGCAAGCAAGAGGAACACTGGGAGCATAAGCGCGTGCAGCCCAGGACGGATCCCAAATTTCAGCGTCATCGCCAGCAGCATGACAAACACGATGAAGAAATCCACAAGGCTGGCGGCCACCGACGATGCCGGAAGAAGAATGCGGGGAAAGACACCTCAGCTAGCGCCGGATCGCGGAGCCATGCCATGGTCGGCGTCTTCAGCCCCAACAACCCTATGAGTGCGCATTAGCAGCTTCTCCCCCTCGTTGCGCTAAACTCTCTCTCATGCACCATCCCTTTCCTCAACCGCGACCGTCCATCTGAGCTGGCTGGTCGCACCCTTCACGCAATACTCGATGGAGAGGGGGCACAAAATTGGGCACATTGAGCGTTCGCTTCTTTGGATTCTGTGCCCTGCTTGGGGCAGATTCTTCCAAAACTCACCCTCTGCGTGCTTCTCACATTCGCAACGCCATGCTCCCATTTCTGCTTTCCCATCCAGGACTTGCCTTATACTTCCGTTGCAGCTATTCGAAACGCGAAGTTCTGGCAGCAGGACACCTTGCATGAGCGCTGTCTCCAGAGGCCTCTCGAGATTTTTTCTCCGGCACGGATCACTTGTCGCCGACCTCCGCAAAATCCCGATCTTTGGCCCACTGCTCAGTTGGGGTAGCCGCAAGCTTCTCCCCAGCGATACGCTCGTTTGGGTGGAGATACAACGGGGACACGCGCGCGGCCTGTGGGTCTGCGTGAATCCCCGTAC
>WNFW01007461.1_pt1 | contig 10978 bp, 8 predicted proteins | sample 5400131 | NCBI WGS metagenome assembly WNFW01 (sample SAMN13153362, study PRJNA577476) | soil metagenome | isolation source: 20 cm soil or saprolite under grassland replicate 1 | place: USA:California | collected 2016-06-15
AATTAGCCAAATATGGAGTATCTGTATTCGGCCAAGCTTGCGGTAACCGCAAAATCTCCCAAGCACTCTTCCCTTCTCGCAAATTCCACAGGGATGTGTTTAGGTCAAATATCATTTGAGGTCCATGCCAAATACCAGGATTCAAAGGCTTCGCTGCTGAGGGGTTATGCCAGAGTATGGGCGTCTGATGAGCAATTGACAATGGCCACAAATTATCCACAAGAAGCACGGCACTCACATGTTCACGATCTTCTCGCCACCTTCTACGAACACGCCAGAATCCGTTTTCACTATATGGTCGATTAAGGCTGGTAGATCGTGTTATAGTACCCTCTCCCGACAGCGTGTCAAATAGATACACTTCCTTACCAAAAAAAAGCTCATCAAGATCGCATCCCAAAGAATCTTGCGCCAAGATATTAACAGCAATTATAAAGGGATACTCAAGGTTTCCATATCGCCCCTTCTCTCCTTTGCCTTCAAGTGTTTTACGCAAAAAATTCTTATAAGGTACCCACTGTGCGCTTAAGGGCTGGCCCATTATCGGTTGTTTCATTTTTCCTTGTCTTGATCGAGGAATTGCGAAGAAAAAAAGCTTCCAGCCGTTAAGATCATAAGAGGCAAGTTCCAACTTTTCCTCACGTGTAGAATCTTTGCCGAGTTTCTGAAGCAATTTCTGCAAGTCTTCACGTATTAGTGCGGTTGGGAGCTGCGCTTTAGACTTGCGCTCCCATTTGAAATCCAAGAGAAAATTTGGATCGTTGATTTTACTAAGGGGATTCACGGAAATAACTTGACCTTAGAGAAAAGATATGACATACTCTGAGGTATGATACAAGTTGATCGAAAAAGCCGATATCAGCAGATGCGAGCCATCCTCAACGAGAAACAGTGGAGACAGTTTCTGGCGCTAGAGGCGCAGGAACGGGGAAATATTCTGGAAGTGGCTCGGGATGCAGGAGTCTCCAAGAATACCGTTCGCCGTGGGCTAGAAGAGATTGAGGGGGAAGATCGCTATGCGCCAGGAGCCCGACAGCGAAAGGAGGGCGGAGGCAGGAAAAAGAAAGAGAGCCAGGACGAAACCTTGATCACCGATCTGGAGGGACTGCTCGAGCCCAAAGGTGACCCGATGAGTCTGATCAAATGGACCACCAAGAGCATGGCGCACTTGAAGCAGGCACTGCAAGCCTTAGGGCATCAAGCGGGCGAGAGTACCATCAGGAGAGTCTTACAAAGTCTGGGCTATTCGTTGCGGTCGAACAAGAAAAGCATCGAAGGAACCTCGCATCCGGATCGAGATGGGCAATTTGTCCATCTCAAAGAGCAGTGCCAGACCTTCAAAGAGCAAGGCAATCCCATCATTTCAGTGGATTGCAAGAAAAAAGAGTTGCTGGGAAATTTTAAGAACAATGGGCGTGAATGGCAGGCAGCAGGAGAAGACGCGGTGGTCAATGTGTATGACTTTCTTTCTTTGGCAGACGGCAAGGCCGTCCCGTATGGGGTCTATGATCTGGTGCATAATCGCGGCTTTGTCAATGTCGGCATCGACCATGACACCGCTGAGTTTGCCGTGGAGAGCATCCGACGGTGGTGGCAGCAGTCAGGCAAGGAGCTTTATCCCGGCAAGAACCATGTGCTCATCACTGCAGATGGGGGCGGCTCCAACGGTGCCAGAAACCGCCTCTGGAAGAAAAAGCTCCAGGAACTGGCCAATGAAGAACATCTCAGCATCACGGTTGCGCATTATCCACCGGCCACTAGCAAGTGGAACAAGATTGAGCATCGACTCTTTCCTTCATTTCTATCAACTGGCGCGCCAAACCCCTTACCTCTTTGGAGGTCGTCCTGGAACTGATTTCTCATACCAGTACCCAACAGGGGTTGACCGTCACGGCACTCAAGGATAGCAACATCTATCCAACCGGCCTCAAGGTGACTGACGAGGAACTTGCGGCACTCAATCTAGTCCGCGATGCCTTTCATGGAGAGTGGAACTATACCATTCGATCACAATCTTCTCTCTCATAAGCTCACGTTATTTCCGTGAGTCAACTTAGCACCCGATAGTTGGTGGAACCTTATATGACAAATAGTGTGTTGCTAAAAGGCAACTTTATGATATAATGATATATCGTGAATATCCAGAAGTGGCTAGAAAGTTACCAAGCTTTTGATGAACAAGTCATCGAAGCTGTAGTTAGAGCCGCACACGATCAAGATCAAAGTAGAATAAGCTTTGGAGCGCTTGCCGATACATACGGAATTGCCGACGAACCAGATATTATTCCGGGGACAGACGAACATAACGCTTTTCAGATCCTGAGAATAATCCCAAAAGGGAATGATTTCATCGAGACCGAGGCAAGAGTTTATTGGCCAGGTATGGCCACCCCGATTGATCCAAACCTAATAGTCCGAGGACTACGTCTTGCTGCTGCTGATCCTACCAAACAGCTGATTTTAACTGGGAACCCTTCGTCTCTGAGCAGCCCATTTAACAAACTAGGCGCTACCGCACGGCATGAGGTTGCAAGAGGTAATTTATCGCCAGCCGTTGAACCAGTGCTTCGCTATCTAGGCAGACTGGGCATAACCGAGGTAGAACACGTCGGCTATTCGCTCGGTGCTGACAAGGCAGCCACGGCCAGTGCCAGAGCAAGCGATTTCGATATTTGCGTGCGTAATGGTGTATTTATTGAATCAATTACAGCTGAACGTCGCTCTTTACTATCCCTAGCTCTTCGTTTTGCGAAGACAACTTCGACGTTGGAAGCAAATGTGAAGGCTTCGAACAGTGACGTACTCCTAGAGGCTAGACAGTTATCCAATCATGGGTTTATACGATATGCGCTCGGTTACTTTGATCCTACTAATGTGGCGATAGCTAGGTACCTGACAGGCCAGGGTATTGCTCAACGAGTATTGGATGCGCTCAGGCTACAACCTGAGTTGCGAGCCGTCATTGCATGGGGAACTGCCAGTGAATTAACACCTCATTATGTCATGCAAAGAGTCGCAGGCGAGCTAGAACACAGCGAGTTTGGGCAACGAGTAAGTACGCTGGGAATAGAAGGGATGGGCCATAACTCGTGTGAGGACATTAATTTTCACGCAGCTATCGTACTACAGGGTCTTCGTCAGGCCGAACAGTTAAGAAACAAGGTGTCATGAGTATTTAACCCGCGAGTATATACCGTAACACTGAGTATCCTATTACTTTTAGCATATAGGGTAAAACTATCCATTTGCTTGGCGAAGCACGAATGTAAATATAAAAATGCAGCCCTACCGACTTTGAGACCCGTCAGACTGCATCTTTCTCCGCTATTTCTTAGAGTTATTATGTTCTCCTCTACTTCTTTTTAAATGCTTTTGAAATCATTGAGCACCCTTCTTCCTGATTCTTATCCCGTTTGAGGAGAAGATACCCTAATCGTAAATGCGATTTTGCAACGAGTGGCGCACTTTGAATCGCTTCGCTTAATTCCAAACTCTTCCGATGAAAACCTTCAGCTTGATCCAAGTCCCCATCAAGTTCAGCCAGTTTCCCAAGATAATAGTGAGCCTCTGCTACGATTGCTTGGTCTTGCACCTCTTGAGCAGCCTCTAGTGCCTTTTGATAATAGCGGCTAGCTTCTTCTTTTTGTTCGTTTGCTAAAGAAAGATGACCATAGTACAAGAGGTGCCCAGCGTAATGTCTCCGATGTTGTAATTCTTGAGTTATCTGCATACTTTGTTTGCGATAATCTTTGGCTATGTCGACGTTGCCCAGGAACAAAGACGTCTCACATAACTGGCTGAGCACAGTACCCCTGGAGAGCAGAATAGTCTCACGCCATCTGGCAGGAGCCATACCCTCTTTAACCTTCTCCTGAAACTCGTCGACGATATCCAGGCACTTTTGGTAGTTGCTCGCAGCCTCTTCATATTTTTTCTGAATAAGAGCTATATTTCCTAATGAAAAAAAATCGACACCCTCACCACGTCGGTTATTTACTGCACGATCACGATCAATCTCAATTGCCCGCTCGAAATGGTCCTTCAGTATCTCCATTTGGCTCCACTTTTGTGCAATGCGGCAAAAAGTGATAAAATCTAACGCCCATTCATCCTGATACTGCTCTTCCTTGCGTATGGCAAGACTTTCTCCAAATTTAACCCTGGCATCATTTATTTTCCCCTGCTGGAGAGCAACGACACCCAAATTAAAGAGTGCTATCCCTTCACTGAGTCGATCTGACGTTTCACCACGGGCAATCTCAAGAATTGTCTCGAAGACTTCCTTCGTTTCATTAAGGCGATTGGCTACGAGCAGAGTAGACCCATAGTTACAAGCTACCTCCATCATGCTCTGAAGGCTTTTCGAATCTTTTGTTTCCTTGTACGTTGCAGTTGCGGTTAAGAAACCCTTGTGGAGATGTTCCATGCTTTCCGCTACACGCCAATGGTCCCGCCAAAAGTATTGCATGCCGGAGGCGATGGCTAAATAAAGTTCATTCTGCTCGTGGTCACGTGCCCATGTGAGCGCCTGGTTAATGTTAGCTTCGTCAAAGCTTTGGACTTCGCGTGTCTTCACATACTCTGCGAAGAAATGAGCGAGTCGTTCATTGGCTGCCTGTTCTTCGCCTTGTTTCTTGCTAAGCTTCCAAAGAGCAAAGTCACGAATGGTTTGGTGCAGTGTATAACGATCACCTCCTACATCTTCCACAAGTCCTGCATCGACAAGGTGGTCACGAAATGTCTTACCTGACGTTGCAGCAACTGCTGATGCAGCATCTTCAGAGAAGGTATTGGGCTTCGGGGGAAAAATAGAAAGTGCCCTTAGCATCTGCTGTGAGTTCACATCTAACGCCTCATACCTGACTCCTATTACAGTTTCGAGTGAAATGGCGCTTCCCTTAAGGCTGGGAAATTCTTTCAGATCAGACGAGAGCCTCTCAAGTTGTAATCTTTCTTCATAATCCTGAAGCAGTGTAAGGGCATCTTGTATGCGGCGGGGCTGGTTGCGATTTGCTTCGCTTTCAAGATGCATCCCCATCAACCAGATTGCAAGCGGAAGACCACCAACCACTTCAATCAGGGTATTTGCTTCTTCTTTCTCGGCTGGGACTATATTTGGTGCCAGATGCAGAAGTAATTCCAATCCCTGTTCTGCCGTGAGTTCAGGGATTTCAAAAGAGTGGTTTTCTGAGATCTTATCAGCAAGAGACTGGGAAATTGTCGTAATCAAGTATCTACAGGAAGGATTGTAATTGCCAAGCTGAAAAAAAAATGCTACATGGTTTATGTTACATACATCATCAAGGACCAGGAGCACTGGTTGACTACCTATCACCATCTGCATGGTCTCTGCTTCGATGTCTTGTATATGGAGCAAATTACGCCAGCGACGCTGTATACTTTCTATATCTGGATTGGTTCCTAGCCCTGCCCAGAGAATACCGCCGTGGAAATACTGCTGCACTCTGGGGTCATTTGCAATGGCCATTGCAATTGCTGTTTTTCCAACACCTGGCTTACCATAGAGGGCTATTGACCTTGTTATTTTGCTGCCGCACAACTGATCTTTGAGCTTTTTGAACAGATCATCGCGACCGCAAAAGTGATCGAAAAGGCGAGGAATGCCGGTGTCATTGACCGATATCCGGCTATCGTTAACACTGGTATCCTCTTCAAGCAGGTTCAATGGAAGAGCATTCCAGTCTGCAGGGCTGAAATCAGGAACATTCATGAGGGTGAGCAATTCCTTTGCCTGACTCTTTGTCGTGATACCATAGCGCTTAGCCAATGCTATAACAATATTCTTCACTAGTATTGAGGATATAGGTGATTTCCCATTCAGTTTCCTGTTCAATTCCGCGCGATTAAGTCCACAAGCATCAGCCAGCTCTGCTTGGGTCATTCCTCGTCTTTCATCAACGTTTCTTTCCTTGGATTCGATTCCTGCCTGGAATAAGTAGAAATCGACTTGTTCTCGAAATAATTTCAAATTAGCCATAGAAGTTCCTCACAAAAGCGCACAACGCCGCACCAGTTCTCACACCCTTGATCGGTACAATTACCAGTAACAAGGTATCGGGAGGTACATAATAATATAGCACATTAGCTCAAGCAAGAAGTCGTTCGCAAATCTTTCCAAATTAGAGGATGGGAAGAGCAATATGAGGCTAAAAGCCTAAACCACTACGCTTTTATGTAGCCTATTCACTAACATTCTCCCGTTATCCTCGTAGGACTTTTTTCTGGGAATCTCTTCTCCATCCCATTCTGACTTTTTCCGAAAGTTCAGGAGGAAGAGGAACAAAAGGCATATAAAAACACATCGAAAAGAAAGAGGTGAAACATGGCAGCTAATTTGTTGGCACCTAAGCGGCATCGCACCGCAGCGTCCGTTATCGTGACGCTCACAATAGTGTTGCTGGCTGTGGTCAGTGTCAACGCTTCATCAGCCCCGTCAGCTTCGGCTGCATCCATCGTTCGTCAAGTTGTCAACGCCGCTGGGGGCATCTACTGGCGGTCGGCCCCTGATTGGAACACGCCGATCCCTATACCTCAGCACGGCGTCTACAACGGTGATCAGATTGAGCTTGAATGCTACGTCCGTGGGGGTACTGTGCCACCATACTTCAACAACCCGTTGTGGTACAGGGCCAAAGTTGTCGTGGGTTATGGCATCGGAGAAGGCCTTGTTAACGATCACTTCGTTGACACTGGCAATAATCAGCCGAATGTCGTTGTCTCTGGCGTTCCCGCTTGTAGCAGCGTTACGACGGCATCAGCACCAATCCCCCATACTAATATCAACGGTGTTGACGTCGGCTACCCACAGAACCAACCGCACTTTTGGGGCAACTGCAACGTACAGGACTTCAAAGGTAGACCATATGATTGGGTTATCGTCTCTTACACCTATGGAACTCACATCGTCCGCAACGGCATGTTGTGGGGCTGGTTCGACCAAGGCGGCGCTCCTGGTTCGCTTGGCTGTCCGCTCAACGATGAACACGACGCTGGCGTAGGTGTGACAGGGGTTGTACGCCAGGATTTCCTAGGCGGAAGCCTGCTATGGGCACCTGGTATGGATCACGCAGTGAAGATCGATTTCCGCCATTGGGGAGCGATTCGCTGGGCATTGGCTTGTATGACTCCAGGTAAATGTGTGTACAGCTCTGGCAACGTTATCGCTGTTGACTATGCTCACTACTGCTTGGCATTCGTCTACAATGCCTACCACTACGGGCAGCAGGTGGCCCTGCATGGTGGCCCTACCGGCGACTCGGCAGCTGCCTACCAATGGTGGTATGGTGACAACGACAGCAGCACGCACCCAAACGACACCAACGCGCCTTTCGGCTCTTTTGTAGTCTGGAACAAGTTGGAATCCAGCGACGGAAGTGGTCATATCGCTCTCGGCCTTGGTCGCGGCTATATGCTAACGACATTGTACGACAATTCTACCCTCGTACACATCGAGCGCATAGCTCCGCACAATGACCCCAATTACTTTGGCTGGGAATGGCCAAAGTAACATAACTCTCTCGTATGAAAAGGTCCGGGACGGCTCGCCATGTGCATGCATCACAAGTGTATATGGCGAGCCGTTGTGCTCACTACTTGGGCCATCCGTTCAAAAATTCAGGATTTTCGGCACAATGATTTTTCTCTCCGATCAAACTCCTTTTTGAGAGGTAATGCTGGTTAATTGTCACCTCAATGGCGTAAGTTGCATGTTTCCCTTGAATGGACAACTTAATTCCGTAACTCAGAAAGTTTTCGGGAGACACTATGGGCCTAAAGAAGAGTTTAATGGCTTGAATATGAAAGTGGGACTATCAACTTCGAGGCACAACTTAATTCCACAGGGGGGACTAAGAGCGCCTCCGCCTGCTGCTCCTCGCCACTGAGCGAGGCGGTGTGCAGGGTCCCCAGGAGTTCCGGCACGATCAAGCCCGCCAGGTAATCGTGCGTGCTGCTCTGCATGCGCTCCATGTCCTGCATAGTCAGCTGCCGGAGGCTTTTGAGTTCAGCGTAGATCTCGTCGGCCCGGTAGCCATTATCGAAGAGGTCCCAGGTCGTGCCGAGATAGTAGGGGTAGTTATTGCCCACCGGTCGCTGGTTGGCGCTGAAGACCAGGTGGTCGGGCGGGTCGTAGACCTGTGGCACCGCAGCATACGGGATGAGGCCTCCAATGTCCGCCTCACCTGTACCCGGCAGGGGCAGCCAGGGCGCGCCAGCTTTGACGATCGGATGGGAGATGGTGGGGGTGGTGTCGAGTGCCTCGCCTTCACCGGAGCCATCCCCAGGGTGGGCAGGATCAGGCTCACGAGGAAGACAACGGAGAAAAGAACAGAGCGGATGTGCTGCGCTCGGACGTTGCTACGAGGAAAGAGCGACATGCTGCTCTCCTTCTCAGGATAGGGACCTGACCCTCAAAAGCCATCGGTTGCACGGCGAATCTCGTGTGTTCAGGTGCATCCCTCGGTGCTCACACGCATACTATACGACAACCCTGGCTGGTTTTTCAAGCTCTGTCTCGATTTTGTGTGTATGAAATAGTTGTTGGCAAGCGGGCGTACGTAAAGCCGTAGGGGCCGATTTATCGCGCCCAGCGCCGATTTATCGGCCCTCGGTGGCTATCCAGATGAAAGAGGGAAAAAGCATGATCGCGACCCACTGAGTGCAAAGTGGATCACCCATACAGTTTCTACCATGGAGTTGGTCCTGCTTTAGCCTCCGTTTTTTTGGAGGAGGCAGTTGCAGGTTGGGCCGTATCCACGTTCCCCGTTGACATGAGGGCGTACCCTATCAACCCAAGCGCCACCGCGTAGAGCACAAAAACCAGGGTGCCAATGATGAGGCTAATGAACCTCCCATACACGGGGACGAGAGTCAGGATAGCGAGGGAGGCACCAACGAGCAGGAGCAGGCCAGACAAGGGAGGCAAAACGCCGGCACGCATGATAGCACTGCCGAGCAGGATACCGCCCAGAGCAAACAGTATGCCTGCAACCAGGGTGAAGAGAAAGAGTGCTGGTGGAAATGAACCAGCCAGTTTCGGGGCAACCTGAGTAAGCCAGGGCAGGATGAGGAGGGTATACACAAAGAAGAAACTTGCGGTAAGAAACACGCTGATAAACGTCATGAGAAAACCGGCGAACCCCAGCCAGCCAGCACGCAGTGCCTGGCGCGCGCATATGCCGGGCAGCCCCAGCAGCAGCAGCAATGATCCAATATTCCACCCCAGCGTCACGATCCACCACTGGGGACTCATAAACTGGAAAGCAAAACTCAGGCTGGTGCTTATGATGATGAGCCCAAGCCCCAGAAGCAGGGCCAATCCGCTCGCGCGATACAAGGTTACAGATGACATCGTTCATAACCTCCTTGCAAGAATGTCCCGCGCATAAATGGTACACGTCTCTGACAGGATGCCACTCCAGTATACCACATGCGCGTTTACAAGCCTGCTACCCAAATTTTACACCCCTGGGGCTTGACAACAGTCCTCTCGTCAGTATATACTTCTTTGTAGAAATAAACCGGCGGTCGGTTTAATGACAGAAGGGCGGGATTATGGCACGCATCGTCAAAGAACAAGCATACGCTGTGAAACGCAACGAAATCCTCGATGTGGCCCGGCGGCTCGTGGATACCAAGGGCTATGAGCAGATGACGATTCAGGACATCCTGGACGACCTCCGGATTTCCAAGGGGGCATTCTATCACTACTTTGACTCCAAACAGGCGCTGTTGGAAGCAATGATCGAACGCATGGGGGAAGGGATAGAACAGCTCGTACTCGCCATCGTGCATGATCCTGCACTGCCCGCCCTCGAAAAACTCCAGCGTGTCTTTGATATGCTCAACCGCTTGAAAACCGCGCGAAAAGAGCTTTTTCTCCCGCTCTTGCGTGTCTGGTACGCAGACGACAACGCCATCGTTCGCCAGAAATTGCGCGTAGCTTGGCTCAAATTGGTCGCGCCCTGGTATTCGGCGATCATCCGTCAGGGCATCCAGGAAGGCGTCATTACGACCTCGTATCCTGACCAGGTGGGCGAAGTGGTCCTGTCCCTCATATGGGACCTCGGCGATACCCTTGGCGAGTTGCTCCTCTCGTTTAAGCCGGAGCGTGACGACATGCTTCGCGTCGAAAGCATCGTCGCTGCCTATACTGATGCGCTGGAGCGTGTTCTAGGAGTTTCCACGGGTTCCTTGCATCTCACTGACGCTGAAACGCTCAAGGAGTGGTTTGTCTCATCGAGAGACAACATATAGTCTGTTCCAAGGAGGAACAACAGATGTCAATTATCATTCAAACTAATCAACTCACCAAAAGTTATGGCAGGAGCCGGGGTATCATCGACGTGACTTTCGCCATTGAGGAGGGCGAGGTCTTCGGCTTCTTGGGACCCAACGGCGCGGGCAAAACCACCACCATGCGCACCCTGATGGGCCTGTTACGCGCGAACAGCGGCAGCGCCACCATTGGCGGGCTGGACTGCTGGACGCAGTCCACCGCAGTCAAGAAGCTGGTGGGCTACCTGCCCGGTGAATTCAGCTTCGATCCCGGCCTGCGCGGCGCGCAGATCATCGAGTACCTGGGCCACCTGCGCGGGGGCGTGGACCAGGCCTACCTGCGCAGCCTGGTGGAACGCCTGGGATTCGATCCCAGTAAACGCTTCCGCGAGTATTCGCACGGCAACAAACAGAAGTTGGGGCTGGTGCAGGCCTTTATGCATAAGCCACGCTTGCTCATCCTGGACGAACCCACCAGCGGACTGGACCCGCTCAACCAGCAGGAATTCTATCGCATGGTCGCCGAGGTGCGCGCCGAGGGAAGGACGGTCTTCCTCTCCTCGCACATCCTGCCGGAAGTCGAGCACACCTGCGACCGCGTCGCGATCATCCGCGCAGGGCGGCTGGTCAAGATCGATCACGTGTCCTCGCTCAAAGACATCCGCCAGCACGAGGTGGAGCT
>WNFW01003438.1_pt1 | contig 10976 bp, 13 predicted proteins | sample 5400131 | NCBI WGS metagenome assembly WNFW01 (sample SAMN13153362, study PRJNA577476) | soil metagenome | isolation source: 20 cm soil or saprolite under grassland replicate 1 | place: USA:California | collected 2016-06-15
CCGAACGAAAGTCCTGGGCGTGGGGCGCGAAGGCCGCCAGCGCCTCGGCGTCACTGGCGCTCGCACGGACGTTGCCGGTGATGAACTCGATGCCCGGCAGGTCGCGCGCGCTCGCCGACAGCGCCGCCGCCGCGGCCTCGGCGTCGTAACGGGTGCGGCGAAGCACCACGTCGCGGCCCAGCAATGCCCACGAAGCCCCGGCATGACCGTAAGGCAGGCCCACTGAGCCCGGATTGATTATCCGCCGGGTATCGGCGAGGCGGTCGAACGGCATGTGCGTGTGCCCGATGACGACCGTCTGTTCGCCAACGTCGGCAAAGGCGGCCTGATAGTGCCCAACTGGGCTGTCGACGAGAATGAACTCGTTGTCGTCGCGTGCTGTGGCGTGGCAGAACGCGACCGGACCCAGCCCATCAATGTCGAGTGTGACACTCAGCGGCAAGCTGGCGAGCCGGTCGCGGTGCGCTTGCCCGATCCGCTCCGCGCACCAGTCGAAGTAGGCGGCGGGCGGGTTGGTTGGAAGACCGCTGGGCTGGAACGTGCCGTCGAATGCGTCAGCAAGCCACCGGTCGCTGTTGCCGCGGACCCAGATGGCTCGCCCGCCGAGTGCCTCCAGGCAGTCGAGTGTCTGTGTGGGCATCGGGCCGTCGGCCAGATCGCCGTTAAGCACGATCGCGTCCACCCCACACGTTCCCACGTCGCGGAGCACGGCCTCGAGCGCCGGCAAGTTACCGTGAATATCGCTGAGCACCGCGACCCGCATGACTAACTCCTTCCGCCACGTGATCGAGTCTGCCCCCCCAGTCCCCCGGCCGTCGCCAGCGTTCGCCCTTAGCTCAACCCCGCTGCCCCCCAGGCATTTATTTACCATCGCACAAGCAATGGCCCCGCTCGGCTCATTGCGCGGGATGGCGGACGTCGGGCGCGTGAAACGCCTCTCAGCGGCTTACGCTATTTCTGTCCCGAGTTCACTTGCGTATGTTCTCGATAACTACCCGGATTCGCCATGCCATGACAAGTTTGTTAGAATAACACATGCCGTACATTGACCTGAACAATCACGCTCCTGGGATCATCGGCCTGCTCCGCTTCAGGCCCGAGACCGGCCGGCCGCTGAGCGAGCTCGCCGAGGTGCTGCTGCGCGGGCCACATCCGCTCACCCGTGGGGAGCGCGAGCTCATAGCCGCTTACGTGTCCGCTCTAAACAGATGCCAGTTCTGCGCTCGCTCACATGCCGCGTCCGCCGCCGCACAATTGCCCGGCGGTGCGTCAACGGTCGAGCAGGTCCAAACCGATCCGGATCAGGCGGCAATCTCTGACAAAATGAAAGAGCTATTGAAAATAGCAGCCAAGGTTCAGCGGAGCGGCACCGAAGTAACTGCGGCAGACGTCGCATCCGCCCGCGCGGCCGACGCCTCGGATGTGGAGATCCACGACGCGGTGCTTATCGCAGCGGCGTTTTGCATGTACAACCGTTACGTCGACGGCCTCGCGACGATCGCACCAGACGACGAAGCGATGTATGCGCAAAACGCCGAACGAATTGTGGCCATTGGATATCTGCCAGGGTCCGACGAGCTGAACAATGACGCATAAAAGCGGCAGCGAGAAGCACGGCGGCCAAAAGGCAGCGATACGGGCAACCGGCGAGCCGCCGTTGGCGAGCGCGCCCGCCAGCTCCGTGCGCCCGGCGCACCCGGACAGCCGCCACCGAGCGCAATCAGCCGCCACCGAGCGCAATCATCGGCCGCTGAGTGCAATCATCGGCCGCTGAGCCGGGCTCGCGCACGAGCTCACGCGGTTGACCGATCCCCAACTACGGGTTAGCATCGCCAGCTATACGATACTCAAGCGGAAGTATCAGCACACTCGAAGCGCTCCAAGCCCCCTAGCTGCAGAAAGAACCCCTTGCGCCGCGTCTACGCTCGCGGAGGCCAATCAGGCTACCACCAGGAGACCCAGATGACCCGGCCGCATGACACGACCAATCTGGCAAGGTCCTTTTCGGCGATACTAATAGTCTCTAAAGACCCTAAACGACTCGCCGACTTCTACCGGGACGCACTCGGCGTCCCACTCGCCGACGAGCAGCACGGAGACACGGATCTGCACTATGGCTGCGAGCTAGCGGGAGTGCATTTTGCCATCCATCCGCAATCCAACTTCGAGCAGGTCGGAGAACCCGGAACAGGCGCGGTAAACCTGGCCTTCAACATTGGCGACGCAGACGCGCTGGCTCGCTCAATCGAATCAGCGGGTTATAAAGTCGAGTACGCGCCGAGAGACCTCGGCTGGTGCATTATGACCGCAGCGCGCGATCCGGACGGCAACTATATCGAGTTCACGCAGTTTGATCGACCGTGAGCGGGGGGTGCAGTCCACGCTTATGTCAGAACTTCCGCTGATGCAATCGATGGGCCAAATAGAAGATCGTCTAGCTTCGGTCGCCGAGCAGCTTCCAGACGCCGAGTGCGGGACCTCTCGATGGGGGGACATGTGCATCCGCCATCGCAGTCGAACGGTCGCGACGCTTGAGCGGCATCGCCACGGGCTTTGCCTCGTGGTGAAAGCCGCGAAGGCCGAGCTCCCCGCTTTACTCGCGTCCGATCGCTATTCAGTGGCACCCTATGTCGGTCGCTATGGCTGGGTTTGCATGCGGCTGTCGAGCAGAATCGACTGGCGCGAGGTCGAAGAAATGGTCGCCATGAGCTATGAGTTAATCGGACAACGTCGTTGATGTCCCACGGATATTGAACCGACCGCACTCGCTCAATAGGGAGGGACATGTTCGAGCATTATGGAACGGCGGAAGAACGTTACAAAGAGCTTTCCGAGATATATGAAATGCTCTTTCCCTATAACGAGGACGCCGAGGCTACAGTCAAATTTCTTGAGGGCCTTGCGCTGCAAGGCCGAATGCTCGAGTTGGGAGTCGGAACCGGGCGTATTGCGCTACCCCTGGCCGAACGAGGGTGCGACGTCACTGGCATCGACACTTCACGGGACATGATAGCCATCCTGGAGTCGAAGGATCTACAAAAGAGGATCCATATAATCCTGGGAAATATGGCGGACCCGCCAGTCGACGGAACCTTTGACGTCATATATTCTGTCTATAACACGCTATTTGCGCTTTTGTCCCAGGAGCAGCAGCTACGCTGCGTCATGTCCGCGTCAAGACTATTAGCGCCGCACGGGAGACTCGTCATCGAGGCAATCATACCCAAGTTTGCTCTCAGCGGTGAGCCGGTCGTCGCCATGGGGGACTACAACGATGACCTGAGGACCTTGACCTTCAAGGTGACACGGCACGATTATCTGGGCCAGATCGTGGAGCACCGGCACGTCTATCTGGCGACGGATGGCGTGAAGGTGCTGCCCTCCGTGCATCGCTACGTGCACCTTTCCGAGCTGGACCTCATGGGTCGCCTGGCCGGAATGGAGCTAGACGGTCGCTATAGCGATTGGGAGAGAGGTGATGTCGGTCCACAAAGCACACGGCACATATCGGTGTATCGAAGGGCCAATAGGTAAACTCTCAGCTCAGGATAGCGCGTGACAGCGCGCGTCACTAGCCAAGCTATTTCCGTCCCGACGCACACTGGGTCATCGATGCTGAAGGCTCGCCAGGCGATTCATACCTATCCATTCAAATATAGACCCATGACGCCTGAGGAGATTTTCCGTCCCCAGCAGGCCGCCATCTACATCCATGTGCCCTTCTGTGTGAAGAAGTGTCATTTCTGCGACTTTGTCGTCAGAACAAACAGCACCGAGGATGTCAGGCAGCGCTACGTCGACGCCGTCTGCGACGAGATTCGGCTGTTCGCAGAAGGTCACAGCTTCGGGAATCTTGCCATCGACGCGATATATGTTGGTGGCGGGACGCCGAGCCTCCTCAGCGAGGCCCAGCTGCTTCGTGTGATCGAGACGTGCAGAGACCACTTCACGGTCCTGGACGGCGCGGAACTGACCGTTGAATTTGAGCCCCTGACCGTATCTGCGGCTAAGGTCAAAGCTCTGCGCGCGGGCGGCGTTAATAGAGCGAGCATGGGCGTGCAGAGCTTTGAGAACGAACTGCTCGTTGCGAGCAACCGCTCGCACAATGCGGCAGATGTCTACGTAGCGCTGAATCTGTTCGCCGCCGCTGGCCTCAACAATGTGAATGTTGATCTCATTTATCCGCTCCCAGGCATGACGTGGGGCATGTGGGCGTCGACAGTCCAGCGGACTCTTTCAGTTCATCCAGCCGCGGTCAGCCTTTACGCCCTGGAGATCTGGCCTGGCACTCCTTATGACAGTTGGAATTCAGCCGGAAAGCTCGGGCTGCCCGGCCCGGACACTGAAGTGGCGATGTACCTGCATGCCGCCCGCCTGCTGGAGGAAGCGGGTTACGCGGCGGAGAGCGTGAACGGCTATGTCGACCGCAGGATCGCCCAGTCTTATTGCCGCTACCTGGAATATTATTGGCGTCTTAAGCCGCTCATCGGATTCGGCGTCTCTGCCAGATCGGCCTTCGCGGAGCAGCTCTGGCGTAATTGTAATAGCTTGACCAGCTACCTCGCTGCGGTGAGCCAGGGCAGACTTCCTGTGGACCTGGGCTGCGTTATGACCAAACAACAGGAGATGCGGAGATTCATGATCCGTGGGCTTAAGACCTGCGAGTTGGCCAAGGCGGACTTCATGGCGAGATTCGGCGTAGAGATGCACCAGGTCTTTGGTGATCAACTTGCCCGCCTGGCAACGGAGGGCGCCCTCGTAGAAACCGACGACGCCGTTAAGCTCACCATGAACGGCAGAGCCTTTGCGCCGAACGTCTATCAGCATTTCTACACTCATTCGGACCTCGGCAAAGCGTCGCCCGGCGAAGTGACCTACGGCGTGTCGTCATGGTCGACGGCCGGCGCATCGGCGCCGGTCCCATCGGCGCCAGTCCCATCGGCGAGAGCCCGGGCAGACAGGCATCAGGCCTAGATGACCAATTCCAAGGGGTCCGGGTCGGCTCCAAGGGGTCCGGGTCGGCGTGTCGGGTTCCGTCACTGAGGAAGGGTGTCCAAGATCGACGTTGCTGATCCAACGTCGAACCCGGAGGCCCTCGTGGACGCCGACCTGGACACCCTCGCCACCGCACTGTATGTGACGACCGACGATCTGCTGAAGGAATCGCCGCAGCTCGCGCCGTGGCGGCCCGAGGTGGGCATCGGCCCCCAGCTGAGTGACGCCGAGCTGGTCACGCTTGCCGTGATGCAGGCTTTGCTGGGGTTCACCTCCGAGGCCCGCTGGCTCGGCACGCCCACGCTCACCTGCGGCGCTTGTTTCCCTAACTGCCCCAGCAGCCTGGTTACAACAAGCGCCTGCGCGCTGCCGCGTTGCTGATCCGGCACTGCATCCGCGTTCTGGCCACCGGCGCCACTGGGTGGACCGGCGACGTGTGGGTGGTGGATTCCACCCCGGTCGAGTGCGGCCGGTCACGCGAGACTGCCAAACGTTCTGATCTGGCCGGATGGGCCGAATACGGCTACTGCGCCAGCCACTCACGTCACTTCTGGGGCCTGCGCCCGCACCTGGTATGCACCCTCAGCGGCCTGCCCATCGCCTTCGCGCTGACCGGCGCGAAGGCCGACGAACGCGACGTGCTGCTCGCCATGTTCACCGCCGGGCCCGATCTGCTCGCCACCCGGCCCGGCCAGACCCTGACCGGCGACAAGAACTACTTCGGCACCGACTTCGAGGCCACCATCGCCGGCGCGGGGATCAAGCTCCTGCGCCCGGCCCGCAAGGGCGAGCCCGAGCGGGCCGGCGCGCACTTATTCAAACCGTTGCGCCAGGTCATCGAATCGATCAACCAGACCTTCAAAGCCCAGCTCGATCTCGAACGCCACGGCGGCCACACCCCCGGCTCACGCCGCCAGGCGTCCAGCCCGGCCGCTACCACGCCCCAGACGAACTCCTGGCCTTCCTCGCCGGCATGTAACCCCCCGCCGGTCAGAGCATCGAGACCGTTCGCTATGCCGCATCCCGCTCGGACAGACCACGCCGACGCAGCCACTTCGGCGAACAACGCGGCATAGCAGCGGTCTCGGCATACTGCCCGTTGAGCCACACCTTGATGGGATACGGGAAGTAGCTGCAGATCTTGATGAACCCCGGGCCCATCCGCGCGTCGAAGATGTAGACGTAAAACACCGACACCCGCCGCCGTTCTTTGGTGAAGGAGAACTGCGGGCACCCGCCCGGATCGGTGTCACGCTTGCGCGCTGTCCACACATGCTGGAACCCCTGGGCACACCCAATGGCCACCACCTTGGAGCGGCCCGCCGCGGCGGCGGCCTCCAGGTACGGGCTCATCACACCGGCCTTGCGGTCCCCTGCGGTGAAACGGATCACCGGGATGCCGTTGGCCTGCGCCCAGTCCTTGATCTCGCGCCGGAACTTCGCCCCGATCGGCTCGAACAGCGCCGGGGATGCGATCGGCTTGCCCCGGTGATCGCGCAGGAAGTAGATCACCCCGCCGGCAGTCTGTAATTTGGCGACAAAGCCGGTCAGATACAACCGGTCCAAACAGGAGATCTCGAGCCGCACGTGACCAGCCACCATGTCCGCGGCAGTCACCACCGCCGGGTCGAGCGCAGACGCCACCGATGCCGAACCTGTCACTTCAACCACCCCAGTACCGTTTTCTACGGTCCTGATGATGAACCAGCCAGCAGCGATGCGGCTACCGGAACCGGGAACCTCGGCGGTCCGAGGCGAAGCCTCTCTGGGTACCTGATGTCGAGGTGTGACCGATGAGCATCAGAGTGGGTCCAGGCGGGCCTTGAGCAGGCAGAACTCATTGCCTTCGGGGTCGGTCAGGACATGCCACTGCTCCTCCCCTGTCTGGCCGATGTCGGCCGGGCGCGCACCGAGCTTCAGAAGGCGTTCGAGCTCGGCGTCCTGATCGCGGTCGGTGGCGTTGACGTCGATGTGCAGCCGGGATTTCCCCTTCTCCGGCTCATCCCTGCGACTGAGGATGATCGTCGGCTGCGGACCGCCGAACCCTTCGCGCGGCCCGATCTCCACCGAGCCGTCGTCCTCGCGATCGAGCACGACGAAGTCCAGGACCTCGCACCAGAACCGCGCCAGCACCTCAGGGTCGCGGCAACCGAGCACGAGCTCACTGATACGACATGCCATTAACGAAACCTGCTCTCAGCCTGGGAACTGCCGGGGAGGCCACACGCGAACCTCATGGGCTCCCAGCAGTGAAAACAATCCCGCGATTGTACCGGGCGAGGCGATGCACGGGCGAAATGATTTCAGGGCCGCCCCTGTCCGGGCAGCCGGGCAAGACCGTTGGCCATGCAGTAGGGAAGCTGACTTTGAGACACGACCTAGCGATCCTTGGTGGCTAGGCGGCTGGCCGGCGCGGCCGGGGCACGCACCCCCCGGCGCGGCGTTGCCGTGGTCGGCGCGGCTGACGGCACGCCGCGTGCGTGCTCCGCTGGCTGCGGCTCATACGGTTGCCCATCCATTACTATCTATGACTAAATCAAGTTAAGATCAACTACCCCATTACGGTGCCGATGGCTCAGCAGCAGGCCGCCAACCATCAGTCACGGAATGGCGCGTTGAGCAGGGGATGCCGCGCAGGACTTCCAGGATCGTTGCTGCTAGTTCACTATATGCTCGCACCCAACCAGCTCTGTGTGATCAAGCCAGGGATTGACCTCAACGCCGACGTCGCTAGGCCCAGCGAGAATCCACGGATGCGCCTTGACGTCTTCTACTATATGAAGTTAAATCAAAATATCCTGCAGTGACCCTGAGTAATCTCGGTCAAACGTCTCATCGAAGGGGCCATGCGCTTGGTGGCGTGCGGCTATAAGAAGGGAACGGCTCATGGCGCTGAAGTCGATCTATCGGAACGAAGGGCTCGCGGAGTTGGGACGTTACGTCGTCACAACGTCTCAGGCTGAGCAGGTCGTGGACGCTGTGCGGCGCAAGTGGGTCTACCTGCGCAACGCGGGCTACGCAGGCGACTACCCGATCGAGATCATGCGCACCCCCAAGAATGACGGAAGCGCCAGCGATGAGATCGAAGTGCTGGAATTGTTCCGTTGGCGGTCGGAGCTGGCGCGCGATGAAGCTGACCGCGACGAGGGCTACCTCCGCATCCAGGACAGCCTCGCGATCCTGACCGGCCAGCCGCAGGCGCGGCGCTATACCCAGTCCATACGGGGCTTCAGCGACGCCTTCCCGTCGATCGGCGGAATGGAACTGCTTCGCGGCGTGTGCTCATGCCTGCTTACTGTCGACGGCTACATGAAAAACTACAAGCTGAGCGTGAAGAACGGCGTCGTGCTCATGCATCGGAGCCCCGGAATGGTGGTGGGCACCGATGACGAGAGGTCGATGCTGCTGCGAATCATGTACCACGGCGGCGTCATCCATAGAGTCGGCGACCTAGGTCCCGTTCGCGTCGAGCAGAACTTCGACCGTCCCAATGATGGCATCGTCCGGTCGCACGGCACAGGGACCGACTTCCCGGCGACCGCCATCTGGCGCGTGCACTGGCGGATCCAGACGGGGATTGGTCCGCTGGTCACCGATCCCGAGCAACCGCTGGTCTTCGGCCCGTCCGTGGCCAGTCACTATCCGCCGGTCGGAACCGAGTTCTTCTCATCGACCGGCCCAGTCGACCTGATTCACGAAGAGTCTGGCAATCGTGTCGGCACGCTCGAGCCTCGACGGCTCACCGCGTTTGACATCATCGTCACACGTGATGATGAGGTCTTCGATCCCGTACTCAACACTGCGCCCGACGATCTCATGAACGTGCTCAAGACCAAGATTCTCGAGGCTGGCGATAACGTCACACTCCACCTCGAGCAGGATGAGACCGAAGAGCTTGAGGATGTCTACAGCAATCTGTGACGTGTCGCGGAACGCGTCGGCAAGGCCTGCCGGCGCGTTCCCCTTTTACGCTCATTTCTTGTGCCTCCGGGCTGGAAACGAGAACGGGTCACCGGGATGGTGACGTCCGGTTCATCTCATGCGGCTGAAAAGCCGTATTGGCTCACGACCGCGCCGCCGCCTCAGTGGCAAACCACGAGCCCGCCGGTCGTGCCCGCGACGGCGGATATCGTGATCGTTGGCGGAGGCATTGTTGGCCTTTCCGCGGCTCTGTGGGCAGCCCGAATCGGCGCGAGCACGGTGATCCTCGAGCAACAGGAGTTCAGCTGCGGCGCAACGAGCCGCAACATTGGAGTTATGCTTTTCGGTGGCGGTCAACTGGACCGCTCCGACCTCCTTGAGCGGGTATGTGCGGAGGAGCAGATAACTGAGCGGCCGCAGATAGTAGGACACATTTCACTTATCGACTCGATGAAATACGTTGAGATTGTAGAAGAAGAGTCCAAGGCCCGCCCGGACGCCGTGGCCATCCTCAGCCATGCCGACTGCGAGAGACTGCTGGGAACTAGGGTAGACCGGCGTTTCATCGCGGGGCGATGGGCGCGTGGTGGAATGGTCGTCGACCCGGTGCGATTTGCCTGCGGTATCGCCGCGGCGGCAGCGCGGCGCGGCGCGAATCTCGTAGCCGGGCATAAGGTGCTGCACGTGACATCAAGGCGTGGTGCGGTGATCACCGATCTGGGCGCCACCGCGATACGCTCGCGCGCTGCGATAATTGCGGCGGCATACGGCGCAAGCGAGCTTGTGCCTGGCCTTGCAGAAGTGCTGTACCCGCGCAGCGGCCACGTCTGGCGCGCTGAGTGCCCGCAGGGAACGTTCGGGCCCGCCATGGCCGTCAACTTCGGTGACATCTACTGGCGGCAGCTCGGGGATGGAACGATCCTGCTCGGCGGTGACGATGGCCCTGACTGGCGCAGCGAGCGTGAGCCGCCCAAGGAACCGGGCACGGGACCGCGCCGACGGCGGCGGTCAGCGCTGACAGATTTTTTCCTCAAGAGCTTTCCTCAGCTACCCGAGGTGCGGCCGGTGGGACGCTGGACGGGCACGATGACCTGCACCACGGACGGCCGGCCGATTATCGGCCCTGTTCCATGGCGCCCGGGGATCTGGCTGATGACAGGATTCGGCGGCCACGGCCTCCCGCCAGCGCTATACGCGGGGATGATGTGCGTGCGGGCCGCCCTTGGCGTAGGGTTGCCCGCGCATAGCGATTTCGCACGATATGCGCTGACGCGTTTCACCCAACTCACCTGGCCAGACGGGCCGGCAGCTTGACCTCAGTTCCTAGCGTTCGGGAGGAACGAATGCTCGAGAGAATGCCGTATATTTTCTTTTATGTCGCTGACTTGGCGCGCGCCAGGAAATTCTATGAAGAGATGCTTGGCCTTCCCGTGGCGGAGACAGATTCAAGCTCGGTAAAGTATGATTGCGGAGCTGTTCTTCTTGCGCTCAATGTCATATCAGCGCCGACGGCCACCGATCGGCACGTCTCGCTCATGTTCAAAGTCGATGACATTAAACAAAAGAGGCGCCAGCTGGAGTCTTTCGGCGTAGCGACGGCCGACCTGGACGGATACGCTATCGACGGCGCTTGCACCTTCACCGACCTGGACGGCCATCGGCTGGGCGTGTATGAGCCGGCGGATCCCGGCGCGTCCGATTCTGCCAGCTCGAATGTGCTGACCGCGACCGAGGTATCTCTCTCGGTTCCTGACCTGGCAGCGGCGCACGCGCATTACGAGCAGAAGCTCGGCCTAGCGGCGGTCGGGCACGGGCACGATCCAGAGCGTGATGTGCGGCGATTCAGGATAGGAGACATCCTTCTTTCTGTCCGTGCCGGTTCAACGCGACCGGATCAGTCCGCCCCGCGGTCCGCGTCCTACGTTTTCCACGTCGACGATTGCGAACGCGAGTCGTTGCTTCTGCGGGACCGCGGAGTAGAGGTCGCAGCTGCCAGGGCCAGTGTCATCGGGGTCACCGCGAGGTTTCTTGACCCCGGCGGGAACGATTTCTTTCTGTAC
>WNFW01010438.1_pt1 | contig 10975 bp, 10 predicted proteins | sample 5400131 | NCBI WGS metagenome assembly WNFW01 (sample SAMN13153362, study PRJNA577476) | soil metagenome | isolation source: 20 cm soil or saprolite under grassland replicate 1 | place: USA:California | collected 2016-06-15
TGGCCCTGCTGCACTCTTTCCAGTACGAGCAGGCGCGAGAAGCGTTCGGCGAAATCGCCAAACAGGATCCATCCTGCGCAATGGCGCAGTGGGGCGTGGCCATGTCGCACTACCACGGTTTGTGGAAGAACGGCGACACCAGCGCGGGCAGACTAGCGCTTAGAAAAGCTCAACAAAGCGCAGCTTCCAACGTTGCCACCACGAAGCGCGAGAAGGCGTACATTGACGCCTTGGCGGAAGTGTATGCAGAAGACGTCAACGACACTACTGCCTATGACCGCGGCAAAGGCGCTTCTCTCCATGACCTAGCTTTCGAGAAGAAGATGGGCGAATTGCAAGCCGCTTACCCCGACGATACGGAGGCCGCGATTTTTCATGCACTCACGCTTTACATCGTCGCTCCCAAGACGGACAAGACCTTCGCGAATCATCGCCGTTGCGGTGAGATCCTCCAACCCATTTTCCCGAAGCAGCCCCACCATCCCGGCATCGCCCACTACATCATCCATTGCTATGACAATGCGGTCCTCGCAGAAAAGGGCCTTGCTGCCGCACGCCTGTACGCCAAAATTGCGCCCGCTTCGGCTCATGCCAACCACATGCCTTCCCACATTTTCACGCGTGTCGGATCCTGGGACGAATCCATCAGCTCGAATATCAAGTCGGCGCAGCTCGCGGCCGCGGCGGAGCCTACTTCGCAGAACGGTGAAGCTCGTGACCAGCACCTCCATGCCCTGGATTATCTCGAATATGCGTATTTGCAAAGCGGCCGCGTGAAACAGGCCATGACCGTGCTGGACGAGGTGAATACTCTGTCACCGGTTCCGGGGCTCACGCTGACGGGCGACTACGCGTTTGCCGCCATTCCGGCTCGCGCGGCGATCGAGCTGGGCAATTGGGAGCAGGCCAGTAAATTAACCGTAAGAAAAGGCGCAGTGCCGTGGGCCGAAGCCATCACTTGGGCAGCCATTGGTGAGGGAAGCGCGCGCGCAGGAAATCTGGAGCGCGCCGCCAACGCCGTGCAGACGCTTGCTTCATTGCGCGACGCCACCTCGAAGCTGAACAATGTTTACTGGGCGAATCAGATCGAAGTGCAGCGGCGAGGGGTCGAGGCGTGGATTGCGGAAAAAACCGGCAACAAGAATGAGGCTATTTCCAAGATGCGATCCGCCGTGGAGCTCGAGGAAAGCATGGACAAGGACGCGGTTACGCCCGGGGCCATCACGCCTGCCAGAGAAATGCTGGCGGAACTATTTTCGCTGGAGAATCAGCCGCAACAGTCTCTCGCGGAATATGAAGCCGTGCTCAAGGTGGCACCGAACCGCTTCAATGCTGTTTACGGTGCCGCGCGCGCCGCGGAAGCTTCCGGAAACAGCGTGGTCGCCAAGCGTTATTACCAGAAACTGACGGAAATCGCGCCCGGAGACGAGCGACCAAAAGCTCCCGTGAAAGTCGCATCTACTTCTTCATCGAACTGAGAAACTCACTCGCTCACGCGAAGAACCGCGGCCCCAGGAATGGCGTCATTCTTGAGGGCATTCAGCGCACGATTGGCATCACGCAACGGAAAAATCCGCACGCGCGTCTGAATCGGGATTTCCGCAGCAACGCGAAGAAAATCCTCGCCATCCTGGCGCGTGTTATTAGTCACACTGCGCATCATCCGCTCTTGATACAACAGATCGTAATTGAACGACGGAATCGCGCTCATGTGAATGCCACCAAGCACCAGAAGGCCACCCTTCTTTAGCGCCTTGAGCGCGGCAGGGACGATTTCTCCAGCGGGCGCGAAAACGATCGCCGCGTCCAGCTTCTTTGGAGGTTCATCAAATGTTCCGCCCGCCCACTTCGCTCCGAGTTCCATTGCCAGCCTCTGATGACGCGCATCGCGCGTGGAAGCGTAGACTTCCATGTTCCAGTGCCGTGCCACCTGAATCGCCACATGCGCGGCCGCTCCGAAGCCGTAAAAGCCCAGACTTCCTCCAGGCTTGATGGCCGAAAGCCGCAGACATCGAAATCCAATGATTCCTGCGCAAAGGAGCGGCGCTGCTTGCTCGTCGGGAAAGCCTTTCGGAATAGCGTAAGCAAAATTCTCGGGCGCGACGATGTACTCGGCATAGCCGCCGTTCACGCTGTAGCCGGTGAACTCCGGGCTGTCGCACAGATTCTCCGCTCCTGCGCGGCAGTATTCGCAAGTTCCATCGGTCTTATGCAGCCAGGCAATCCCGACGCGCGCTCCGATCTCGAAACGTTGTGAATTCTTGCCCAGCTTTTCGACCGTGCCAACCACCTGGTGGCCGGGAATGACCGGCGACTTGCGCGCCGGCAATTCGCCCTCAATCACATGCAAATCCGTGCGGCACACGCCGCAGGCATGCACGCGCACCCGCACTTCTCCTTCATCCGGCTTCGGATCAGCGACTTCAGCAAATTCCAGCGGATTCGTTTCCATTTTCGCCGGCGCTGGCAAAAAACAAGCCTTCATCGCAAGACCTCCGACAGACGCAGCAAGCTTTTCGGCTCCAGTCTAGTGCTTTCGGCCTTCCGCGCGAAATGCTGTACACTCGTCGCAGGGGCGGAGCAAGCAACTGTGTTTACTGGCATCGTCGAGCATCAGGGAACCATCGAAGCTCTCGATCTTCATCGCAATGGCGGCCGCGTCACCATTCATGCGCCATCCCTCGGGCCTTCGCTCGCTGTCGCGAACAGCATCGCGGTGAATGGATGTTGCCTGACGATCGTGGGAATCCACAACGGACGTTTCGCCGCCGATCTCTCCGGCGAAACGCTGGGCAAAACTTCCTTCGGCGCCGAAAGCGTCGGCCTTCGGGTCGGCTCGCGCGTCAATCTCGAGCAGCCTCTTACGGCAGGCAAAGAATTCGGCGGCCACTTTGTCCTCGGACACGTCGACACGGTCGGGCGTGTGACGCACCTGACGCCTGAAGGCGAAAACTGGTGGTATGGCGTAAGCGTACCTGAGGATTTTGCCCGCTACATTGTTCGGAAAGGCTCGATCACTATTGACGGCATCAGCCTCACAGTCGCGCGCTGGCACAACGACATCGCGGAGGCTGCCATCATTCCCTATACCTACGATCACACCAACATCCGCGATCGCAAGCCCGGCGACGCCGTCAACCTCGAAGGCGACATCCTGGGAAAATATATCGAGCGCTACCTCGAATCGCGCAGCGCGTCTGGCCCTTCTTCCCCTCTCACGATCGAGGAGCTTGTCCGGCAGGGATTCTAGAAGCCCCAGGCAGCAATCAAGACTTCTTCTTGGCCGGTACGTCGCACATTGCGCGGCCTTTTTCGAGCAGCTTCAAGGAGTCGACGCGCAACGTTTTGCTTTGTTCATCCACAGTGCTGATGACTTCCACGTAGTCTCCAATGCTCTCCGTTGCCGCGTCCTGGTTGGTTATCGTCAGCAACCACTTGTGGTCAGAATCGACGAAGACAATTCTCTTCCCTTCGTGCACACACTTCTTGGCACAATCGGGATTTGTTCCCGTGTACACATCCGAGGAAGCTCTTCCACCGGCGCAACCTTCGTCGGAAAGCCATCCGCGCAACACTGTCTTTCCCGCATTTTGCCCTTGTTGAGCTGAAAAGGAAGCGCAAACTACCAGGCTGGCTAGAAGAACGAACAGTCCGAATCGTTTCATAAGCCCTCCCGCGCTGCGGCACAAGCCTGCATCGCAGAGCGATTATGCCACACGAAAGTTGTATGCGATTTCAGAAGGAACCGCTGGGGCTCAAGTCGCTCCTGGCTGCTTCGAGCGCGCCCCACGGAAATAAAGGATCAATCCCAGCGCCAGCGAACCTGCGGTCCAACTCACAACTTTAAAGAGAAAAGCCCCGCGATTTGCTGATTCACCCGGAGGATACAAGGAAACGCCAATCGACAGCAGAGTGACCACAAAACCAAGCCCGCTAGCTATCCACACCCCCAGCTTCCCGCCAGGAACCAGAACGGCGTGCGGATTTTCTGCACGGTCCTTTCTTCCTGCCAGCTTTATTGCAGCAGCAAACATGTAGAGAAATGGAATGAAGTACAAAATAATCGCAGCATCAATGAGCACCTGATAGGCGCCGCGCGTCGTTTCGTTAATCTGGCTCACGCGCAGCACCAGTGCGGACACGACAGCTTGCACCAGAATCGAAACATACGGTGTGCCCCAGCGCGGATGAATCTTTCCAAACGCTTTTGGCAGATAACGATCGACTCCCACAACAAATGGAACCCGGGCGATGCCCGCTACCGTGCTTCCCACTCCCCCCGCATTCCCCACAGTGACCAGCATTGCTGCCAATACCCCGAAAAATCCAATCTTCAAAGCCACGGAGGCAACTGTAATTGCATGAAACACGCCGCTCTTCGGATCCACGTCTCCCAACGGCACCAGAGCCAGCACGCTAACCGTCCCTGTGATGTACATGGCGGCGATGAGCGCACCAGCACCGAGCGCGGCGCGAGGCAGAGTGCGTCTGGGATCCCGGATTTCTCCGCTCATCGCCGAAACGAGCTCGAGCCCTGTGAACGCAAACGCAATCTGCGACCAGAAATTCACGGTGTCCCAGTTCCACACCGGCATCATGTTGGACTACGTGAACTGCGTCACCGAACCATGTCGCAGCCACATACTTCCCGCAAGCGCCGTCAGCATCAACAGCGGCAAGTAGGTCGAAACGCCTCCCGCGTTCTGCAGCCACTTCCCAACGTTCAGACCGATAATGTTCAGCCACACGGCAACAAGCAGCAATGCATACGATCCGATCTCCAGGTAGAGGCGGTTCTGCGACAAGACGACGCCTTTACCGCCAAGCACGTAAGCGCTCATGGAGACGCTGGCGAGCAGTAGTCCGGGAAAATAAAAAACGGTGTAAATCCAGTAGTTCCATCCAGCGACGAAACCATGAAAATCTCCGAACGCCTCTTTGGACCAAACATACAACCCGCCTTCTTCGGGAAAACGTGAAGAAAGCTCGTTGATGATCAACGCCATGGGCAGAAAGAAGAAAGCCGCGGCCAGCACCCATAAACTAATCGAGGATGTGCCGTTGTGCGCCGCGGCGGCGATCCAGCGCGGCCCCAGGACGGTGGCAATGTTGAAGAGCAGAACATCCCAGAACCCCATTTCTTTGCGAAGCTGCGTGATGGAGTCGGGAGAGCCGTTCGCGGCCGAGCTCACAGAGTCACATCCAGAGCAGGAATGAGCTCGTCTTCTTTGCGGAAAAGGACAATAAAAGGGTCGTCGGAGCTCTCAAAGCCGGCCCACGGCCCAAAATAAGTCACGCGGCCTTCTTGCAGAAAAACGACAGTATCGGCAAGCCTCTTCGCTAAATGCGTGTCATGCGTAACGACGATTGATGTTTTATGGAATGCGCGCTTCAATCGCAAAATCAAGTCGCCCATGTGTCCCGCCATGATGGGATCCACCATGGTCGTTGGCTCGTCGTACAGAATCGCCTCGGGATTCTGCGCGAAGGCCCGCCCGATGGCCACCGCGCGTTTCATGCCGGTCGAAAGCTCGGTCGGTGGCTTGTCAAGCACGTGGTCCACTTCCAGCATGTGGGCGATTTTTGAAACATATTCGTCGATGTCTTCAGGAGTCAGCCCCGGCTGGCCGTCCAGCGGAAATGAAATATTCTCCCGCACCGTGAGCGAATCAAAAAGCGCGCCCGATTGAAACACCATGGTCACTTTGCGGCGTACCTCCGCGAACTCGGCCTCAGTGTGATTCGTGACGTCTTCCCCGTCCACAATGACATGTCCCGCATCCGCCTTCAGAAAGCCCATGATGTGTTTCAGCGTGACGGACTTTCCCACGCCACTGCGCCCCATGATCACGCAGGTTTCTCCGTGCTTCACGGTAAAGCTGACGTGATCCAGCACCGGCCGCTCGTCGAACGCCTTGCACACGTCGCGAAACTCGAAAAAGTTCTCCGAACGAGGGTCGACGTAGGACTGCCCCACAAGGTGGGATGCATCTTCGCTGGGGAAATTCAGCTTCGTTGGTCCGCCGCGGTTGATGTTCAGCAGATCGGTCATCTTCCTTCCGCTTCCACGATCCGCCGCGCTTCTTCGTACTCTGCCGGAGTGTTCATGTTCCAGAAAAGCCTTCCAGCTTTATCAAATCGTTTCCAATCGCTTTCGTCAACAACTTCCATACTCACGCGTTTCATGGCCTCGGTCACTTTTCTCACGCCGTCTTCAAACGCGTACTGCAGCTTGCCGGTCGCGCCCGTGTGCCAGCACGCGCAGAGCGGCTCAAGCCCGAGAGCGGACTGCGGCACAACTATTGCGGCGCCACTGGCGAGGGCGCGCTCAGCAAGATACGCAAGCCACTCGCGCGTGAGAAACGGCATGTCGCAGCCAACGATCAGGCGCCAAATATCCCCTCGATTTCGCGCGTGGGCATCCATCAGAGCGGTAATAATGCCACCAAGCGGTCCTTGGCCCGGCCAGTGGTCGTCCACAACCCGCTCACCAGAGTCCGCATAGCGCCCAAAAGGCGCCACCACGCTCACCGATCCGGTCGCGTCCTTCACCAGCCTGCACATCCGCGCCAGCATGGTTTCTCCGTTCAATTCGGCGCGTGCCTTGTCGACCTAGCTCCCGCAGCTTCTCCTGCAAGCTTTGCCGATGCAGCCCTATCGTCGCCGCCGTGCGCGAAACATTCCAGCGATGCTCCGTCAGCTGTCTCATCAAATACGCCACTTCAAATTTTCGCTTGGCCTCCCGAAAATCCCGCTCGCCCATTCCATTATCCGGCTGGTCGCCGTCGTGCTTCACGGAAATCGCTTCGCCGTGCACTACCTCCGCCGGCAAATCCTCCACGCCAATGTCCTCCTTGCGGCAAAGCACCACGCTGCGCTCCAGCGCATTCTTCAATTCGCGCACATTGCCCGGCCAATCGTACTTTTCAATAGCGGCCAACGCTTCCCGGTTCAGTCGCGCCGTCCTTCCTAGCTGCGCACCGTGTATTTGCAAAAAGGCTTCAGACAGCAGCGCGATGTCGCCCTTGTGCGCGCGCAACGGTGGCAGTTCGACCGTCACCACGCGGAGCCGGTAGAACAAGTCCTCGCGAAATTTCCCATTACGAATCTCCGCTCCCAGATTCCGATGCGTCGCGCTGATCACCCGCACATCGACGGCAATTGACTGCGTCCCGCCAACCCGTTCGATGGTGCGGTTCTCCAGCACGCGCAGCACTTTCGCTTGCGTCACCGGATTCATATCTCCGATTTCATCCAGAAAAATTGTTCCGCCCGAAGCCAGCTCAAACTTCCCCTTTTTTTGCTGCGCCGCGCCCGTGAACGCCCCACGCTCATAGCCAAACAATTCCGATTCGATCAGTGTTTCCGGCAGCGCCGCGCAATTCACCGCCACATACGGCTTCCCCGCGCGCGGCGACCGCGCGTGAATTTCCTGCGCCAGCAAGTCTTTTCCCGTCCCGCTCTCTCCCAGTATCAGCACCGTCGAGCCCGTCGGCGCCACCCGGTCCGCCATTTCGAACGCGCGCCGCATTTCCGCCGATCGCCCAATCATTTGCCCAAACTGGCCTTCAGTGGCCATACGCCGGCGCAAATCATCGTTTTCTTTTTCGAGCGTCGCCAGCTTCAGCAAATTCGTCACGCGTTGCCGCAGCTCATCCAATTCGAATCCTTTCACTAGATAGTCCGCAGCGCCAAGCTGCAGCGCCTCAACCGCCGTTTTCGCCGTGTCCAGCGCGGACACCATCAGCACCGGCGTATCGCTTCCTTGCCCGCGCATCCATTTCAAAAACGACAATCCATCCTGCCCCGGCAGCACCACGTCCAGTAGAACCAAGTCCGGTCGCTCGCGAGGCAGCGCCTCTCGCGCCGCCTCTGCGGAATCCACTTCCGCGATTCGATATTTCGCTTCCAGTGCCCGCCGCAAGCCGTATCGCGCCGCCGGCTCATCATCCACAATTAGTATCGTCTTCATGATTTCGCTTCCTTACGTCGTTGCGTCACTGCTTCTTTGTTTCTTCCTCGGGCAGGGTCACCTTGAATCGCGTCCCATGCCCATTCTTCACTGGACTCTCCCAATCCACTTTCCCGCCAAACTCCGCCACGCGCCGCGCCACAATCGCCAAACCCAATCCCGTTCCCTGCGATTTCGTGGTGAAGAAGGGCTGCAGAATCTTTTCGCGCAACTCCGAGGGGATTCCCGACCCATCGTCTTCCACAACCACACACAACTTTCCGTCCTCCCGCACGACATTCACCCTCACGTGCCCTCCGCGCGGCGTAGCCTCCAGTGCATTCACCACCAGGTTCGACACAATGTCATTCAGCGCTTCCGCAGTTATGGCAACACGCGCGCTGCCTCCAGAAATTGCCGCATTCAGTTTCAGCCCGCGCCGCGCCGCCTCATGCGATAAGACGGTGGCCACCTCCTCAATTACCGCCGCCGCATCACACAGGGCCGTGCCGTTCCCTAGGCGCAGCGCCGGCCGGCTGAATTGCAGCAATTGATTCAATTTTGTCAAAAGCCTGCCAATTTCCTCGAGCACCATCTTCGTCTCGGCGCGAATCGATTCCGGCAGCTCCGGATTCTCCAGTTGTACTTGCAAAATCGTCTTCATCGAGCCCAGCGGATTCTTCAAATTGTGAGAAATGCTCGCTGCCATCTGCCCGACCAGCGCCAATCGCTCTCGCTCGGCCAATTCCCTTTCCAACCTCAGCTTCTCTTCAATCAGGCGGCACAAATCCAGCGCTCCCAGCAACTGCTCGCACAAAAACTCCAGCGCCGCCCGCGTTTCTCCGGAGATTGTTGCTCCATGAGGTTCTGCGTGAAGCACCCCCTCGTTTTTTCCCTCGCGCAGGATACGGAATTCGTGCGGATCGAAAGCGAGCGCCGCTTTAGGCTCTTCCGAACTCGAGTTCGCTTTGCGAACGTTTTCTCCGTCTGCTAAATCCAGGCGAACTTCACGCAGTTCGAACTGCTCCTTGGTCCTCCGCTCAATAAAACTCACGAGCCTTGCCATATTCCCTTGCCGCGCCTCTTGCTGGATTTTCGCCATCAACTTCTGTACCCGGTCCATTTCCAGTTGCGCCGCCTCTTTTAGGCTTCGCCCCAATACCCGCTGCAGCGGCTCAATGAAAATCACCAGCACGAACAACAGGATGGAAGCCGAAGCCTCCGGTGGCAGAAGCGGCTCCAACCACAGGCCGAGGCGCCGAACCAAGCTTAGGTAGAGCAACGCCAGGAAAGTCGCGGAGACTGCATAGAGCAGATTCTTCTGCCTCCCAATCTGCAGGAAGTTCCTCCGGTACACCAAGTCAATGAGCACCGTGAACGGCACGATCGGGAGCAATGAAAAGGCGCTCGCCAGCTCATCACTGGTTTGCGTCGAAATGGGAAGCTGGGCGAGATGCAACATGCCTGCGGAAAGCAAGGCCATGACGAAAAACACCAGCAGCATCCAATGAAAATAGCGCTGCGCCCTGTCCGGAGCAGTCGTCGCGAAGCGCCGCTCCCACCCGGCACACCAAGCCAGCGAGATGACCAGCAGAATAGCGAAGCCCTGCCCCAAAAAGCTTCCGGGCGCTATGAAGTTGAAGTGCGCCTCTTTCAGAAGCAGCGGAATGCGATGAAGCACCAGATGCAATCCAGCAAGATAAAAGAGCGCCAATACACCGCGCTTCCATGCCTTGACCTGAAGCAGACCGCGCGTCTCGGCGTACTCCATGTGCAGATGCAGCAGCAGGGCGGGGGACATACACAGCCCCGCTGAGATGATAACGATGGCAAAGGCTTCGACCCCCGCGGGTGGTTGGGCGTAGTGGATTTGCGAGTTCAGTGCGAGCAGCGACCCACCATAGAAAAGAAAAAACGCCACACACAGAAAAAAGAACACGCGCTCGAAATTGCGCTGCCGACGGTACCCCAGAATCACCACCATCCAGAAAAGCTGAATCAGCGTGCCTAGGGTGTAGCCAATCAACCGGAGATAGAGCAGCGGACCCACTAGTCTGCTCCTCAAAAACCTTGGGTGAAGAAGCGCTTCAGGAAACTCCCTGAATCCTACTCCCTGCAAGAAAGCAAGGCAATCGCCAAGTGCAAGGTTTTTCTTGCACCATGTAACTATATGTAATAGAAAGACTTAGCCTAACGTCCCGCTGAAGCTGGATTCTATGAAAACGTCAGGGAAATGCTTGACATGGCATGCTTTCATGCTATATTAGCAGTCGGTTGCGAGGAGTGCTAACACGCTCTTCCGCTCCCAACACCACATCAAAGCCGCTAGATCACCTACGGAGGTTTTTCAAAGATGGCAGTGCATCTAACCCCGCTCCACGACCGTGTCATCGTGAAGCGCATTGAAGAGAAAGAAACCGTCAAGGGTGGCATCATCATCCCTGACTCCGCAAAAGAAAAGCCTATGGAGGGCGAAATCATCGCCGTCGGCCCTGGCAAGCGCGAGAAGGGTGAGTTGATCCCTCTCGACGTCAAGCCCGGCGACCGCGTCCTCTTTGGCAAGTACAGCGGTACGGAAATCAAGATCGAAGACGAAGAGCTCCTCATCCTTCGCGAGGAAGAGATTCTGGCGAAGCTGAGCGGTGCCGCCAAGGCTGCCGGTTCACGCAAGTAGTTCGTTTCAGGTTTCGTTTTTCTAGTTTCGGTTTTCCAATTTCGCATTTCGAGTTTCGATATCAGGAGGAATAACCAGTATGGCGAAGCAGATTGTTACAGGTGAGAATTCCCGCCAGGCGATCTTGCGCGGCGTGAACGCTCTTGCCGATGCAGTGAAGATTACCCTCGGCCCCAAGGGCCGCAATGCGGTGATCGAAAAGAAGTTCGGCGCGCCCGTCATCACCAAGGACGGCGTGACCGTGGCCAAGGAAATCGAGCTCAAGGATCCACTCGAAAACATGGGCGCGCAGATGGTCCGCGAAGTCGCTTCCAAGACTTCCGACGTTTCCGGTGACGGCACGACCACTG
>WNFW01006461.1_pt1 | contig 10973 bp, 8 predicted proteins | sample 5400131 | NCBI WGS metagenome assembly WNFW01 (sample SAMN13153362, study PRJNA577476) | soil metagenome | isolation source: 20 cm soil or saprolite under grassland replicate 1 | place: USA:California | collected 2016-06-15
AACTTGGCTACCGGCCAAACGCGATGGCGCGTTTTCTTCGCAGCAAAAGGAGCCATAGCGTCGGAGTGATGTTCTTCGACATTACCGATCCATTTTGCACGCCGGTCTTGCGAGGAATTGAGAACGCGCTCTATCAATCCTCGTACGTCCAGATCTTCGCCGACGCCCACAACCAGAGAAACCGGTTCGAACGATACCTGGAAATGCTGCTGGAGCATCACGTCGAGGCGTTGATCGTCGTAGCCAACTGGCTGTTCGTGGATATCCAACTGCTCGCGGATCTCAGCAAGAGAAACATTACCGCGGCGACCATCGGATGGGAGATGCCCGGGAACGCCGTCAGCTCGGTGATGGTGGACAACGAAGCGGGAGGGCGGCTCGCCCTCGAACATCTCCACCAGCTGGGGCACCACAAGATCGCGTTCATCCGCGGCCCAAAAATGCTGATCGACAGCGCGCCGCGATGGAAAGGGATTCAGAAATTCGCACACTCGGCCGGACTGGACATCGATCCTGCGCTCGTCCTGCAACTGCCGGATTCTTTCGACCCCAACTCGGGATTCGAAGGCGGCTACCGGTTCACGGAAGAATTGCTGCAGCGAAAGAAACGGTTCACGGCATTGATGGCCTTCGACGACCTGACGGCGCTGGGCGCGATCCGAGCGCTGACCAAAGCGGGCGTGAAAGTGCCGGAGAATTGCTCGGTAGTGGGTTTCGACGACGTGCCGCTGTCCTCGCTGTCGGCACCGTCTTTGACAACGGTGAGGCAGCCGCTGGAAGCGATGGGAAACCTGGCGGTGAATATCGTGATGGAAGGCGTCAACGCCGGGCTGGAAAAGCGCGATTGGAATATTTCGCGGCACAAGATGAACCCGGAGCTGGTGATCCGCGATTCCACGCGAGCGGCAGCGCTCAGCGGCTCTGACGATTGAAGATTGCTTTCCCGCACGAAGTTCAGAATCAATTCGGCCGGGCAGAACGGCTTGGGACCGTTTGTCCAACCTTAAAGGCGCGGACCGCATGATCCGCGCCTTTCCGTTTTCAAACAAACCGATTTCAGCGCTCACTTCACCGCAGGTAGAAAAGCTTGCGGAGCGGCCAAAAATTCGACGGAGGGCAACTCCGTGGCAACCACCCGGACGCGCTCGAAACGCCCTTTTGCTCCCCCGCCGGCTTTGGACGTCAGGAGGTACTGGTTGTTGAGATGCATGGAGAGTTCATCAAAATATGGCTTGAGGGTGACGGGCGCGCCGGTGCCGAGATAATAGGATTCGGCGCCCGTTTCATCCGAGAGCTGGCTAAGACTCGACTGCGCCCTGAAAGTGAGAAAGAATCCGCGCGCCCTGTGTCCCGCGTCTGGAGCGTAGATCGTCCAAACGTTGATGTTCTGCTTTTGCGCGCGACTGATGGTTGAATCGAGATCCGGGCTCCTGGTCCCAAAATCTCCGCGAAAATAATCGATCCCGGAAGAGATCAGGAGGATGGAACGCCTGTCCGCGGAAGGAGGCAACCGCTTCATCAGATCCAGAAGCGCGAGATAGGGGCTCGAGAACGCGCCTCCACCGCCGAGCGGCAGGCGCAAAGCCTTGGCCGCAAGTTCATGGTCGTTTGTGAAATCCTGGGCGAGCATGGCGGTGCCATTGCGCGCGTAGGCCACAGAAATATAGGTAGTGTCAGGCTGGCCGGCGAAAAACGCCTTCAGATCGTTCCACTGGTTGGCGATGTCGCTGTCCAGCGAATCATCAATCAGTACCGCAAGATATAGCTTTTCGCCGTGCTTCCAATCGGCAGTCTGGCTGCGCTCCTTGTTCAGAAAAAGCTGGACGTTGTCTTTGGTAACGATTGGTGGGCTGGTGTTTTTCTTGCCGACGGCAGTTACCGTCATGATGACGGTCCCCGGCTCCGCGGCGACTGCATTTGACACAAAAAACCCAGATACCAAGGTGAGTGCCCCAATCATCAGGGCAAGACGGCTTGGATTTGCTTTTTTCATCATCGAAATAACTCCTTTTACCTATCTTCATACGATTAGATGCGCAGCCGGTCCGAAAAGTAGTACACCCACGGCCGGTCTTCCTTTCAAGAGTGCGCGGAGCGTTTCCCCACGTGGGGATGGGCGGCCTTTTGCATGAAGCAAGGAGAGCCAGTGGCGTAGTATGCTGCAGCGTCAACAAAAGGGACCGGCGCCGTGAAAAACTACATTGGGGCGATCGATCAGGGCACGACGAGCACGCGATTCGTGGTGTTTGACCAGTCCGCGCGTGTCGCCGCCGTGGCGCAAAAGGAGCACGAACAGATTTTCGCAAAGCCGGGTTGGGTGGAGCACGATCCGCTGGAAATCCTGCGCCGCACGGAAGAAGTGATTGCAGAGGCCCTCGAGCACCGCGGGCTACGCGCTTCGGATCTGTCCGCGATCGGCATCACCAATCAGCGGGAGACCACCATCCTGTGGGAGCGCAAGACCGGCAAGCCGGTTGCGAATGCGATTGTTTGGCAGGACACGCGAGTTGCGGAAGATGTCGCGCGCTTGGCCACGGAGGGCGGCCAAGAACGCTTCCGGCAGCAGACTGGATTGCCGCTGAGCACGTATTTCAGCAGCCTGAAGCTGCGCTGGCTGCTTGAAAATATTCCGGGCACCCGAGAGAAAGCCGCAGCGGGCGAGTTGCTGTTTGGAAATATCGATACTTTTCTCCTTTGGAACCTGACCGGCGGACCTCAAGGAGGCGTTCATGTAACGGACGTCACCAACGCGAGCCGCACTCAGCTGCTGAATCTAAGAACACTGGATTGGGACGAAAAGTTGCTCGCCGCGTTTGACATTCCGCGCGCGGTTCTGCCAAAAGTGCGCTCGAGCAGCGAAGTCTACGGCGAATCAACTCTCGCCGCGATCGCCGGCGTTCCCGTCACCGGAATCCTTGGCGATCAACAGGCGGCGCTGGTGGGCCAGGCGTGCTTTCACCCGGGTGAAGTCAAAAACACTTATGGCACAGGCTGCTTTCTGCTGATGAACACGGGTGAGCGGCCGGTGCCTTCGAACTTCGGCTTGCTCACCACGGTTGCCTACAAGTTTGGCAGCGGGGCCGCGCATTACGCCTTAGAAGGGAGCGTCGCCATTACCGGAGCGCTGGTGCAGTGGCTCCGCGACAATCTTGGGATCATTGAGAAGAGCCCGGATGTGGAGCCACTGGCGCGAACGGTCAACGACAATGGCGGCGTTTATTTCGTGCCGGCATTTTCCGGGCTGTATGCGCCGTATTGGAAGGGAAATGCGCGCGGGGTTATCGCCGGCCTGACGCGCTACGCGAATAAAGGGCACATCGCGCGCGCGGTTCTGGAAGCCACGGCATTTCAGACGCGAGAAGTGGTCGAAGCGATGGAGAAAGATTCGCATATCGGCCTCGCAAGCCTCCGCGTGGATGGCGGCATGGTGGCGAACGAGTTGCTGATGCAGTTTCAGGCAGATATTTTGAATCGCGAGGTGGTGCGTCCTGTGATACAAGAAACGACGGCGCTCGGCGCAGCCTATGCCGCCGGCTTGGCGGTAAAATTCTTTTCCGGCCTGGAAGAGCTGCGCGCCAACTGGGCGGTCGACCGCAGCTGGAAGCCGCATCTCGCCGAACCGGAGCGCGAACAACTGTACAAGCAGTGGAAGAAAGCAGTCACGCGATCGTTTGACTGGATTGAATCCTGACGGAGGCTCTCAGCCATGACATCACCGCTGGCCGGTGAATTTCTCGGCACGATGATTCTAGTCTTGCTAGGCGATGGAGTTGTAGCCGCGGTGCTGCTCAAACGTTCGAAAGCCGAGGGCAGCGGCTGGATGGTGATCACCGCCGGGTGGGCGTTCGCAGTGATGGCGGGCGTCTTCACGGCCATTGCCTGCGGGAGCAACGATGCACATTTGAATCCCGCGGTGACAATCGGCTTCGCGGTGCGTGAGGGCAATTTCGCGAAATTTGCTCCTTACCTTGCGGCGCAGATGCTCGGGGCAATCGTAGGAGCCGCGCTTGTCTGGCTGCACTACTTTCCGCACTGGAAGGAGACGCCGGACGCTGCTGCGAAGCTGGGGTGCTTTTGTACGGCGCCGGCGATCCGCAATATCTTTGCGAATTTGCTGAGCGAAATCATTGCAACCTTCGTGCTTGTTTTCGTCATCGGCGCTATTTTTTCGAAGAGCGTCCCCGCGGCGGAACCCGCCGCCGGACTCGGACCATATCTCGCCGGGAGCCTTGTCTGGGGCATCGGTCTGTCTCTGGGGGGCTCAACAGGATATGCGATCAACCCGGCACGAGACCTCGGGCCGCGCATCGCGCACGCGATTCTTCCAATTGCAGGGAAAGGCGGCTCCGATTGGCCGTATGCGCCGATTCCCGTGATCGGACCGCTCATCGGCGGCTCGCTGGCTGGTGTACTTCTCCGAGTGCTTGCCGTTTTCTGATCTTGAGACGAGAACGCAAGTAACCGATTCCACATTTGACCCGCGCGGTCTTCCCACAAGAACAGTTTTCCTGCGCTACGCTTCGATGAGATGGGGTCAACACTCACAACCTCGCCGCGGGGGTCCGCACCGGCAACATTCTCGGGACAGAGTCCCTGGATTTACCGTCCCTGGATCGACCTTTTGGTCGGCTGCGGAGCTTGGTCAGCCCCTCTTCTTTTGCTGGCTTTCTACGCGACAACCAGGTACGCCCGGGGTTGGGCGGTAGCGTTCTATTTTTTGGCGCTGCTATGCAATTACCCGCATTTCATGGCCACGGTCTACCGCGCGTACCACACGCGCAGGGAGTTTGAGAAATACCGGATTTTCACGGTGCATGTCGCGTTGCTGCTGGCGCTGGCCGGAGTCATCGCGCACGTCTGGTATCCGCTGCTCCCGTGGATTTTCACGCTGTACATCTGCTGGAGTCCCTGGCACTACACAGGGCAAAACTTCGGGTTGCTGATGATGTTCGCGCGCCGTTCGGGACTGGCACCGAGTTCCGCGGAAAGAAACGTTATCCATCTGTCGTTCATTGCGTCGTTTCTCCTGTTGTTGCTGAGCTTTCACACGGGATCCTCGGGCGACGCACTGATTCTTTCGCTCGGCCTGCCGGCAAGAGTCACCCTTCCGGCGCAAGCCGCGCTGGCACTTTTTTTCGTGGGGGCGAGTGGCTGGGCACTGCTTTCCATGGCGCGGCGCAGCAGCCCGCGGGCGATCCTCGCGCCGCTGACGCTGGCCGTCACACAGTTCCTGTGGTTCCTGCTGCCCGCGATGATGGAACTCTTCAGTGGTCACGCGGTGCCGCAAACACGCTACAGCAGCGGCATTCTGGCCGTGCTTCATTCGGCGCAATATCTATGGATCACAAGCTATTACCAGGAGCGCGAAGCGCGCGAGCGAGGCGATGCCAACTGGAGGTTTTCACGGTATCTGTTGACCCTGATTGCCGGCGGAATCGCGCTATTTATTCCCGGGCCGTGGATCGCCAGCCGCATCTTTCACGCCGATTTCGCCGCCAGCTTCTTGACATTTACCGCGCTTGTGAACATCCATCACTTTATTCTCGACGGGGCACTCTGGAAACTGCGCGATTCGCGCGTTGCGGCATTTTTGCTCAATACGAAAGAAAGAGCCCAGGGTTCGGAAGCGCAAGAGCAAGGCGCGCTTCCATCCGCGGCACACTGGCTGACGGGTTCTTCGCCTGCGGCAAGAGGGATCCGAATCGCCACTGTTGCGCTGCTTCTCGCGTGGGCGGCAATGGATCAATTGCATTTCTACTGGTCGAGTGAGGCGGACAGTCTCTCGGCTCTCGGGCGCGCGGCAGAGCTGAATCCCGATGACAGTTCCGTACAGATGCGCCTGGCGCGTGCGGAGACGCTGGCGGGAAGGCGCGATGCTGCGGTTGCGGCACTGCGGCGAGCGGCTTCGATCAGCCCGGAAACCTTTCCGCTGCAAGAAGCGTACGCACGAGGCTTGATCGAAGCGGGACGAGAAGCGGACGCGTACGCGCAATACCAAAAGATTCTTGGCCATTGGCCGCGGAACACCGATGCACTGGTGAATTACGGACTTTTGGCGCAACGTAGGGGGCACGGCGATGAGGCCATGGATAGCTGGCAGCGCGCCATCGCTATCGAACCCGGTCAAGCGAATGCCCAACTTTATCTTGCGCAGGCGCTCGACAGGCGGGGCGAAGCGCAGGCCGCGGCGCGACACTATCGAGCCTATTTGCAGATTGTGGCTTCTCATCGAGAGGAACACCACAGCGAGACCGCTAGCGTAATCGCGGCGCTGATCAAAGTTGCGGACGCAGACGCTGCTGCCACTCATCAGAATGAGGCGTTGCGGGGCTACAACGCCTCAATCCAATTCGCGGAAAAAGCGAATGCCAAGGCACTGCAGAGCCTCGCCCTCGTTCACTTGGCCGACTTGCACGAGAAACGACAGGGCATCGTGGCAGCAGCGGCGGCGTATCAGCGGGCGCTGGCCATCGATGCTTCGCTCTCCGACCCGGTCAGCGTTGGAAGCGATTGGTTTAACTATGGGCAGTTTCTGCGTCGACAGCACCAACCGGAGCGGCTCGTTTTCGCGTCTCTTCTTCACGCAGAAGAGATGATGAGCTCTTTTCCTGGCGCTGAGCTCACCACCATCGCGCAAGCTCGAGCGGAGAGTGAAGCGCGCCTCGGTCCCGAGGCTACTGCGGTCCGCCGTTCCAGCGCGGCAGTTGTGAAGGAAGCGCTCGATCTGCCCGCATCTTCGTTTTCGCGGCCGCGCTAGCGGGATCGCTCAAGGTTCTCCGGAAAATAGAGAATCAAGGCGCATTACAATGCGGTTTAGAATGGTGAGCGGGCGGTAGCCGCAAGCGCTTGCATTACTGGACAAAGAGGCAAGGCACTCATGAGTTTGATGCGATCGATGCTGCTCGCAGCATCTCAAAATCAGTGGTTGCGCCAACGGGCAGCGCATTACCCGTTTGTAAGGCGCACGGTATCCCGGTTCATGCCCGGCGAGACACTGGATGACGCGCTTGCTGCGGCACAAACTCTGCGCGGCAAGAAGATTGGAACGGTTTTTACACACCTGGGCGAAAACATCAAGGATGGTTCCGAGGCGCAGCAGGTTGCCGAGCACTATCTCGAGGTTCTGGAGCGCATCAGAGAACGAGGTCTGCAAGCGGAAATTTCCGTCAAACTGACGCAACTCGGTTTGGATCTCTCGCCGGATTTTTGCTTCGAACATTTGAACGCCGTTATTGGGCGCGCACAAAAGGACTCCATCGTCTGGGTGGACATGGAGGCGAGCAACTATGTGGACGCGACACTCGATCTCTATCGCCGCGCGCTGAAGACACATCCCAACGTTGGTATTTGCTTGCAGGCTTATCTTCATCGAACAAAGGATGACCTGGAGAAACTTCTGCCGCTGCGGCCTTCGATCCGATTGGTCAAAGGGGCATACAACGAGCCACCCGAAACCGCGTTTGCCCGCAAGCAGGATGTCGACGAAAACTATTTCGAGCTTGGGAAGCAGATGCTGCGGGCCAAGAAGGAGAATTGCTGCGTGCGCGCCGCTTTCGGCACGCATGACGTGGCGCTGATGGGGCGGCTGGCCAGCTTTGCCTCCGCGGAAGGGTTCGGGAAGAAGGATTTTGAAGTGCAGATGCTCTACGGCATACAGCGCGCCGAGCAGGAGCGTCTCGCCAACGAGGGCTGCACTTCCATCGTGCTCGTCGCTTACGGGAGCTACTGGTATCCGTGGTTCGTGCGCCGGCTGGCGGAGCGCCCTGCAAATCTATGGTTCATGGTGCGCAACGTTTTCGCGGCGTAGAATCAAATAGATCTGCCTTCCGCTCCCCGATCAAACATCGGTCGGCATTTCCCAATCAGCCCGCCGTATTGGCCTTGGCTATCAGAAGAATCGCGAAAACATAGAACAAGAACATGAGGCCGAGAAACGTCTTTGCCTGACGATTGGAGCCATCGAATTCTTTCCGTCTTCTTTCTTCCGCTTCAAAAACGCGGGGCATAATGCTGCTTCCGCATACTGTGACTGTCGCTGCTTGTCCTCACCGAAGGGAACCTGTCAAGGTCATACGGCAACGGCGAGACGTTTCGCCTCGCAATCGAGAGTTTATGCGGTTCCCTGGCTGGGTTCTTATATAATCCGCGCGCAGAATCACCAGAGGAAAAATGATGGCCAAGCAATCCTTTATTGCGGTCGTGGGCAGCGCCAATGTGGACCTTACCACGTTCAATGACGTGTTCCCACGGCCAGGGGAAACGATCTTTGGCTTCGGCGGCAAAGGCGCCAACCAGGCGGTTGCCGCGCGTCTCTGCGGAGCGAACGTAGGCATGGTGGCAAAAGTAGGGGGCGATCTGTTTGGCCCTGCCACGATTAAAAACTTTGCATCGCAGGGGATTGACGCGACGTACGTGCGCATCGCCGAGGGCGTTTCCAGCGGGGTCGCCCCCATCTTTGTAGATCCGAGCGGTCAAAATCGCATCATTGTCGTGAAGGGCGCAAACGACACGCTTTCGCCCGAAGATGTGGATGCCGCCGCGCCCCTGCTCCGCAAAGCGGACACCATCATCATGCAGTTTGAGATTCCGTTGCGCACCGTCTACCACACCGTGAAGTTCGCTAGAGCCAATGGCATCCGCTGCATCGTGAATCCCGCTCCGGCACAGCCAGTTGACTACAAGGGAGTCGGCGCCGCGGATTATTTCATTCCCAATGAGAGCGAAGCCGAAGCGATCACAGGAATGCCGGTGCATTCGATCGATGATGCAAAAAAGTGTGCGCAGTTTCTGCTGCGCCAGGGAATGCGGCGGGTGGTCATGACTCTCGGCGAGCGCGGCTCTTTGGCGGCGGGACCGGAACGGATGGAGCTGATTCCCGCATTCCAGGTCCAACCCGTAGACACTACCGGCGCGGGCGATGCGTTCATCGGCAGCTTCGCGGTTTTTCTGAGCGAAGGTTTGCCGGAGGAGGAAGCTCTGCCGCGCGCAAATCTCTACGCTGCACTTTCCGCAACCAGGGTAGGAACCCAGAAGTCCTTCCGCAACCGGGCGGAATTCGAGAAGGAGTGGCGGAATCGCAGCGCGCGCCTATAAACCGTCTTTGTCAAAGTGCTAAGATAGGGTTTCCCTGATTGCTCCGCTGTAGGCATTGAAAAATTCCATGACTTTGCCCGACAACCTGCGGATCGACACCTCCTCCAGCCTGGATCGCCAGGCTCCGCGGGGTCCGATTTCGCCTTCCGATACCGCCATCGCCCATTACGCAGGACGCAACCTCCAGCCCAACCGCGGTGTCCCGCTGAATTTGGATTGGGTGAACGCGGTGCGCGTGAACACCAGCGCCGTCGAGCGCCGCGCGCAAACCATCGGCACCCGGCGAACGGTAAAGAAGGGATGGCAGGCGGCTTGGCTCCTGCGTGCCGTCACCTGCATGGATCTGACGACGCTCTCCGGCGACGACACCGACGAGCGCGTTCGCCGCTTGTGCGCCAAGGCGCGGCAACCCATTCAGCACGAACTCATACAGAAGCTTGGCATCGAAAGCCTCGATATCAAGGTCGCTGCCGTCTGCGTTTATCACGCCTTCGTCGAAACCGCGCGGCGCGCGATCGAGGGCAGCGGCATTCATGTTGCTGCCGTCTCCACGGGATTCCCGGCCGGTCTTTCTCCCTTCGAGGAACGCGTGGCGGAAATTCGCCGCTCGGTGGAAGCCGGCGCCGACGAAATCGACGTGGTCATCACACGCGCGCACGTCTTTGGCGGTAAATGGCAAGCGCTGTACGACGAAATCGCCGCGTTCAAGAACGCCAGTGGGCCCGCGCATCTGAAAGTGATCCTTGGCACAGGTGATTTGCTGACGTTTCGCAACGTGGCGCGCGCCAGCGTGGTGGCGATGATGGCCGGAGCGGATTTTATCAAGACATCGACAGGCAAAGAAGCCGTCAACGCGACGCTTCCCGTCAGCCTGGTCATGACGCGGGCCATTCGCGAGTACGCGCAGGAAACCGGAATGGCGGTGGGCTTCAAACCGGCAGGCGGCATTCGAACGGCGAAGCAATCGCTCGACTGGCTTGCGCTGATGAAGGAGGAGCTCGGCGATTCCTGGCTAAAGGCGGAGTTATTCCGGTTTGGCGCCAGCGGCATGCTTGCGGATATCGAGCGGCAATTGGGGCACCATGCCACGGGACGCTATTCGGCGGACTATCGCCATCCAATTGCGTAGGCGTGAGAATCCTGGTTCGATGACGAGAGAAGCGAGAAGAAGCGAATGAGCATCGTCGAAAAATTCATCACCATGGAGTACGGTCCCGTGCCGGAGGATCCGCGCGAAGCTCTTGCATGGCTGGACCGTCAGGGTCGGCGCTTCGGACATTTCATTCACGGCGCGTGGCAGGCGCCCGCGGCAGGGAGTTATTTCGAGACCACGGATCCCTCCACGGGCGAAAAACTCGCGACGGTGGCGCAGGGATCGGCAGCGGATGTCGATAGCGCGGTGAAAGCCGCGCGGGCTGCTTTGCCGGTGTGGCAGTCCTTCACTCCGCATGTGCGTGCGCGCTATCTCTATGCGCTGGCGCGGCAGGTACAGAAACACTCGCGCTGGCTCGCGGTTCTCGAAACACTGGATAACGGCAAGCCGATTCGTGAAAGCCGCGACATCGATATTCCGCTGGTAGCGCGGCATTTTTATCATCATGCGGGCTGGGCCCAGTTGCTCGAGCAGGAATTTCCGGGATACATCGCTTGCGGCGTCGTAGGTCAAATCATCCCGTGGAATTTTCCTTTGCTCATGCTGGCGTGGAAGATTGCCCCCGCGCTCGCAACCGGGAATACCGTGGTGCTGAAGCCCGCGGAATTTACGCCCCTGACGGCGCTTGCGTTTGCGCAGATCTGCCAGGAAGTGGGGCTGCCTGCCGGCGTCGTGAACATCATCACCGGTGACGGATCGACCGGCGAAGCACTGGTGAAGCATCCCG
>WNFW01005826.1_pt1 | contig 10972 bp, 10 predicted proteins | sample 5400131 | NCBI WGS metagenome assembly WNFW01 (sample SAMN13153362, study PRJNA577476) | soil metagenome | isolation source: 20 cm soil or saprolite under grassland replicate 1 | place: USA:California | collected 2016-06-15
ACGCCGAAATGGATCACCGGCACCGCGAGATCGGCGATCCCGTCGGACAACCGGCGCATGAACGGCAGGACGTTGGCGCGGTAGTGGGAGGGCGCGAGCGCCCCGACCCACGGATCGAAGATCTGCAGGGCGCTCGCGCCCGCCTCAACCTGCGCCCGGAGATGTGGCACGACCACGTCGACGAGCGCCCCCATCAGGGCGTCCCACGTCGGCGGATCCGCGAACATCAGGCCCCTCGTCCGCGCGTGATCCCGGCTCGGACCGCCTTCGATCAGATAGCTCGCGAGCGTGAACGGAGCGCCGGCGAAGCCGAGCAACGGCACGTCGAGCTCGCGGGTGAGGGTGCGGACCGCCTCGAGCGTGTACGGCTCATCGACCTCGGGCTCGAGCGGGCGAAGCCGCGCGATGTCGGCTCGGGATCGGACCGGCTCGTCCAGCACCGGTCCGCGCCCGCCTTCGATCCGGAACGGAACGCCGATCGCCACGAGCGGCACGACGATGTCGCTGAACAAGATCGCTCCATCGAGCGGCATCCGCCGGAGTGGCTGGAGCGTGACCTCGATCGCTTCGTCGGGGATCCGGATCGTCTCGAGGATGTCGCGGTCGGCGCGCAGCTCGCGGTACTCGGGAAGGTAGCGGCCCGCCTGACGCATGAACCAGACCGGCGTTCGGTCGACGGGTTCTCGACGGAGCGCGCAGAGCAAGCGGTCGGCGGGAGGGGCCACGGGCTCCCCAGGATACGGGGGAGCTCCGGACGGGCGTCAGGCGAGCTCCGGGCCCTCGATGCCGAGCTCGCCCACGCGGCCGGGCTCCATCTTCCGGCTCCGACCGGTGGCCTCGAGGACCGCGTCGATCAGCCGGTCGATGTCGAACGGCTTGACGACATAGCCCGAGGCGCCGAGCTCCCGGGCCCGCTCCATGTCCTCGATGTCTTTCTTGGCCGAGCACACGACGACCGGCACGGGGTCACCCATCGCGTGCAGGTCCTCCAGCACCGACCACCCGTCGATCCCGGGAAGCATCACATCGAGGACGACCGCGTCGGGACGTTCGGCCTGGATCCGCGCGATCGCGGTCCGTCCGTCGCCGGCGAGGATCGGCTCCACGCCCATCGCCGTGAGGTTCACACGCAGGACGACGAGGAGATCCGGATCGTCCTCGACGATCAGCACGCGCGGCTTGAGCGTCGGGGCCATCATCCGGCCTCCCCGACGCGTTCGTGGCGGAGTTCGATCAGCTCCGCGACGTGGGCGCGCTCGGCCTCGTAGAGACGGGCGTTGGCGATGGCGCCGGCCGCCTGTTCGGCGAACACGGCGACGGCGCGCAGGTCGTATTCCGTGAAAGCGTAGTCCGCGGCCGCGTTGACGTTCAGGACCCCGACCACCTCGTCGCGGTGAACGAGCGGCAGCGACATCGCGCTCTCGACGTACGGCTCGCTCGTCCCCCTCCACGAGCATCATCGAGCCGCCGTTCGCATCGAGCAGCTCGCACGCACTGCGGAGGACGGTCTGCAACAGCTCGGGCAGCTCCAGGAGCTGGTTCAGCGCGCGACCCGCGTCGAGCAACAGGGAGACCTCGTGCAGCCGGTTCGTCAGCGCCGCCGTCAGGACACGCTCGTCGGTCAGCATCCGAGTGGCGCGCCCGAGATGCACCTCCTTCTCGATCGCGTACGCGCAACACGCAACGGCGAGCAGGATCACGGACAGACGGAGCAGCGGTACGGAGAGCATGTGCGGCGACGACCCCGTCGGTCGCGCCACGACCATGACACCGGCCGCGACCGATGCGATCACGATCGTCGTCACGAGCCAGAGTTGCTTGCGGCGGCGTTCGACCGCCTCGAGCGACGGCGTGCGGAAATCGCGGAGGCCGGCCACACGCGCTTCGCGTCGCAGCCGGTCGCCGTCCGGAACCTTGTCGCGGTCGAACCGCACCTTCGAGGAGCCTCTCTCTCGCTCGCTTCCTGAGGTGCCTATCGGTGGTGGTGCGGGGCCACTCAACAGGGCGAACGGGGGACCCCCGCGCGCAGGAGGAAGCCCGTCGGGAGCTCGGGGCGTTCGGGCAGATGCCGGTCAGGGTGCGATGTTCTGGTTCATGTGGAACAGGTTGCCGGGGTCGTATCGACGCTTCACGTCTACCAGCCGCTCGTAGTTCCCCTTGTAGTTCATCTTGATCCGATCCTGATCGTCGCCGCTCATGAAGTTGATGTAACCGCCGGCCTCCGAGAGGGGCGCCGTGGCTTCGTAGTAGCCGCGGACCCATCCGATGTTCGCCTCGTTCTGACCTGCGTCGGGCCACATGCCGGCGATCACGGTGGCGAAGTTCGCTTCCCGGTACGCGAACGCCGTCGCGTCGGGCGCGACTCGATGCGCGGCTCCGTTGATCGGATAGATGTGCACGGTCGAGTTCACCGCCGGCACGTCGGGCCCGTGCACCGCGTGAGCGGCGATCGCCTCATCCGTCAGCTCCTCGACGAAGTTGGCCTTCCAGTAATGCTGCAGACCCGGAGGGACGAGCCCGTCGAACGCGCTGTTCAAGGCCGGATAGGGCATCGGTCCGACGAACTCCGCGACCACCGGAGCCACGTCGTGGAAGGGCTTCAGCGCCTTCTCCCCATCTTCGAGAGCGCCCGCCCAGCAGGCGACCATGGCGATGAACGTGTCTCCATGGCGCTCTTCCGGGATGAACGGCAGCGGTGGCGCGATCTGGAACGCCGGGAACGCGCCCAGCTCCTCGGGCGCGTCGGCGATGTACTCGCGGAAGAACCGCAGGACGTTCTCGACCTCGCTCAGCTCGAAGAACATCGGCCCGCCGTAGATGTCTTTCACCGGATGCAACTGGAACTCGAGCGAGGTCACCACGCCGAAGTTGCCGCCACCTCCTCGGAGCGCCCAGAAGAGATCCTCGTTCTCACGCTCGCTCGCGACCAGGAACCGTCCGTCGGCCGTCACGACGTCGGCCGAGATCAGGTTGTCCAACGAGAGGCCGAAGCCGCGCGCCAGGTACCCGATGCCGCCTCCGAGCGTGAGACCGGCGACCCCGGTCGTCGAGATGATGCCCCCCGTCGTCGCCAGGCCGAACGGATACGTCGCGGCGTTGAAGTCGCCCCACGTCGACCCGCCCTCGGCCCGAGCCGTCGCGGACGCGGGATCCACCCGGACGCCGCGCATCCGGGAGACGTCGATCACGACCCCGTCACATGTGCCGAAGCCCGGAACGCTGTGCCCTCCCCCGCGGATCGCCAGGTCGAGCCCGTTCTCGCGAGCCAGGTTCACGGCAGCCATCACGTCGCCGACGTTGGCGGCTCGGACGATCACGACGGGTCGCCGGTCGATCATGGCGTTGTAGACGTGCCGCGCCTCCTCGTACGCGTCATCGTCAGGTGAGATGACATCGCCGCGCACCTGGGTGCGGAGCTCGTCGATCGATCCGTTCGGCATGTTCGGCGGTCCTCCTTCGGTTCAGGCCGCGGTGACCCTAGCTCTGGGGCGTGTGAGCCCGAGTGAGAAGGACCGCGTGACGAACCTTGCCTCGGAGGTGGGCGAGCCCGCAGGATGGGCCGGCATGTCGATCACCGCCTACCTGCTCGGAGCACCCGTCGTGGTGCGTGACGGGGCCGTCTACGCGGCACCCAAGGGGAAGAAGGCGTGGGCCCTGCTCGCCTATCTGGCGCTGTCGGATCGCTCGCCGACCCGTCAGCAGCTCGTCGACCTCCTCTTCCCGGACGCCGAGGATCCCGCGGGCGCCCTGCGCTGGAACCTCTCCGAGCTTCGTAGGCTCCTGGGCGGACCCGAGACGATCGGAAGCGGGAACGTCGTGCAGCTCAGGCTCCCGGGCGGATCGCAGATCGACGTCCAGGTGTTGATGGCAGGAACGTCGCTCGAAGCGGTGGAGCTTCCCGGCCTCGGGCGTGAGCTGCTCGAGGGCGTCGAGATCGACGCCAGCCCGGGATTCTCGGCGTGGCTCCTCGGCGAACGTCGCCGGCTCGCGGGGCTCGGTGAAGCCGTGCTCCGAGAGGGCGCCCTGCGCGCGCTCGCTTCGGGGAACGCTCGCGTGGCGGTAGACCTGGCCACGCGACTGGTCGCCGCCGCGCCTCTCGACGAGGACGCGCACGCGCTCCTGATCCGTGCGTTCGCCGGCACCGGCGACGCGATCGCGGTGAAGCGGCAGCTCTCGGCCTCGACCGACCTGTTCCGGCGAGAGCTCGGGGTCGAGCCGGGGTCCGAGCTGGTCGAGGCTGCTCGGATGGACGTCCCCCCACCGCGGGCGGACGCGGGCGGAGGACGAGCAGCGGTGCGAGTGCTCCTCGAGTCCGGGGAGGCTGCCGTGAGCGCCGGCGCCGTCGAGGCCGGCGTCGACGGTCTGCGGAACGCCATCGCGGCCGGTCGAGCATCCAGGGATCGAGCGCTCGAAGCGACCGCCCTGCTCTCGCTCGGTACCGCCTTGATCCACGCGACCAAGGGGAAGGACGAGGAAGGGGCGGCCGCGCTCCACCGGAGCATCGCCGCGGCGGAGGCGGGCGGCGAACGCGCGGTCGCGGCGTCCGCGCACCGCGAGCTCGGCTATGTCGAGCTCCTCCGCGGCGACTATGTCCGTGCGGGAACCTGGCTCCTCACGGCGGAAGAGCTCGCAGACGGCGACCCGGTCGAGCTGTCCAAGATCCACGCCGTCCGGGGGGCGCGGTTCGCTGACGCCGGCGAGCACGACCTCGCGGTCGAGGCCCTCGGCCGATCGATACTGCTCGCCGGCGCGACGGGCCAGACCAAGCAGGAGGCGTGGTCGACGGCGATGCTCGGTCGCACGAGGCTTCTCCGGAACGAACTCGAACCTGCCGAGGCGGCACTGGAACGGGCGATCGAGCTGACCGCGGCCGAGCGATGGACGACGTTCGCCGCCTTTCCGGAGGCGCTCCTCGCCGAGGTCTGGGTCCGTCGCGGCGACCTCGACCGGGCAGCCGAGGCGTTCGAGCACGCGTTCGCGCTCGGATGTCAGGTGGACGATGCGTGTTGGGAGGCCTATAGCGTCCGCGGGCTCGGACTGCTCACGGCGGCATCAGGTGACCTCGCAGGCGCGGTCGACACGATGGGAGAGGCACTGACACGTTGCGCCCGCCAGCGCGACACCCACCTGTGGCTCCGCGCCTACGTGTTGGACGCGCTCTGTGCGGTCGCCGTCACAGCCGAGCACCCCACGGCCGCTCGCTGGGTCACGGACCTCGCCTCGCTCACCGGCCGGTCGGGGATGCGGGAGCTGTCGGTGCGCGCGTACCTCTATCGACGAGAGCTCGGCGACGACTCCGCGATCGAGGCCGCCCGCGTGCTCTCGGTCGGCGTCGAGAACCCGCACCTGCTCGAGCTCATCGAGGCCGGCGGCCCGCCACTCCTTGACGACATGCTCGGGAAAGCCGCCCGACCGTAGACCGCCTGCTGCCGAAGACGCTCTGCGGGAGGAGGACGAAACGCTCCACGCGCGTAGCGGTGGGGCCTAGGTCAGTCCGGCTTCGCATGCAGGGGGGTCAGTCCGAGCGACAGCCAAGCGGAAGGCCGAGGATCGCTAGGTGGGCTGGACCTGGACGACCGCGATCCCCACGTTCGTTACAGACACAACGGTAACCGCGACGTGGTCGCCGACGTGGATGGGGCCGTCATCATGGGAAGGTGGCCCCAAGCTGACATCTCCAGCACCCGCGTAGTAGCCGTCGGCGTGTGCCGTCCCGGGGTCCGGAGTGAGCGCGAAGCATCTCGGCACGCCTGTTGTGACAGGACCGCAGACGCCATCCACGGTCCCTGTGTATGTGTACAGATGTATCGACGTGTTGCGACCGCTCAGCGAGCCGAGGATGAACCCGACGGCCACCGCGATACCGACGAGTACGACAACCCACAGAGATCGACGACTCGATGGACCGGGAGAAGACTCGGCAGGACGCGTAACGGTCGTGGTGCTCATCGAACCGGATCCTAGGTCGATCAACGGGGACAGGAAAGAATGCCCGATCAGGTCGTGCCCCTGACGGGGCTCAGGCTGGCGGGAGGACAGGGATTCGAACCCTGGAGCGAGTTGCCCCGCTAACGGTTTTCAAGACCGTCGCCTTCGTCCGCTCGGCCATCCTCCCAGGGGGAGCCTACCGACCTCGACAAGTCCACCGCTGCTTCCGAACGTATGTGAACGCTGACCGGATAATCGCGTAGAAGAACACGTAGACGAGCGGCGCCAAAAGAAGCAGTCGAAGAGGCCTCTCAACGAATGGAGCGACAGCGAGCGCTCCAAAGAGGGTTAAGCCCGATGCGATCAACCAGACCTTCTTCCTGAGCTTCCAATAGAGCAGTTCTGAGCGGTTCTCTGGACGGGGCTGGCCGCTACTTGCCGCCTGCGTCATGACGACATCACCTCCACGAGTCAGGTTTGTACCACCCGACCAGAATCGCCAGGCTATCCTCGTGTCAGATCGACCCGAGTGGAATAAGGAGCACCCGGTCGCGCCAATCAATTCAGCGGCTGCCTTTCCGGCGGGTTCTTCTGAGCCCCCACAGCGACTTCGCCTGCGAGCCGCCCTTCAGGACAAGGATGGTCGGCTTTCACAGATGTATGAAGCAGCCACTCGGATCATGGATGACTTCCCGGCGCGCCCGAGCGCGAAGGCGACCCACGCCCCCCGCTGTGGCGGTAGCTGACAACACCGCCGAAAGGAGAACCGAGATGGGAAGGATCGTCGTGAGCGACAACGTCTCACTCGACGGAGTCATCCAGGACCCGGCCGGCGACGAGGGCTTCGAGCGCGGCGGCTGGGTCGGCCTGATCAAGGATCGTCCAGGGGTTAACAAGCTTGCGCTCGACGATGCCCTAAGGGCCGCGGCCCTGCTGCTGGGCCGGCGGAGCTACGAATGGTTCGCCGGGCGGTGGCCATCCCGTAGCGGCGAGTTGGCCGACAGGTTGAACAGCATGCCCAAGTACGTCGTGTCCTCGACCCTCCATGAGCCCGACTGGAACAACTCGACGGTACTGAAGGGCGACGCGGCGAACGACGTCTCGACGCTGAAGCAGGAGCTGGACGGGGACATCCTCGTTCCCGCCAGCTTCCAGCTGGTGCGCACGCTGATGGAGCACGACCTCGTCGACGAGCTGCGGCTGAAGATCTACCCGGTCGTGCTCGGAGATGGTAGGCGCCTCTTCGGCGAGACAAGCGACAAGAAGGCCCTGCGCCTCGTCGACACTGAGACCATCGATGGCGACGTCGCGTACCTCACCTACGAGCCCGTCCGAGACGCCGAGCGAGGGGCGAAGAGGGAATGAGCATGAACTACTACGACACGTTGATCGAGGTCGCCGACGACTGTCCGGCTAAGGAAGCTCAAGTGCCGCAAGCAAGCGGTGCCAAGAAGACGAAGGCAATGGTCGAGTACGAGCTACTCGCCAAGCATCCGTACAAGTACACCGAAGAAGACATCGCCTTTGAGGTATACGCCGTTCTCCATGACATCCCGAAGGCGATCTGGCCCACAGAACGCACGAAGTTCTTGAGCAAGGGCCACCCACATCTTCGGGTGTCGGCGCTGGCGAAGCGTTATGGCTGGGGCATTCATAACAACGCCGAAGGCAAGCTCGCCCTGGTCGCCGTTGAGTCGCCCGAGTACAAGCAACTGCTCAACGATCCGCGCACCACGAATATCAGGGCGTTTCGCTCGAAGCGCGGGTAATGGATATGACGATCGATGGGATGGTCACGCTACTGGCCGAGGACGCCCGGATGACGAAGCCGCCGCTGTCGAACTGGTACGGCAGTCGTACTCCCCAAGAGGGACCAGCCGTCGGTCCACCGAGGGCGGTGAACCGGTGAGCCGACGTGGGGAGTCCGCGGGGAGGAATCGTGGAGCCTCCTCCTGAACTCCCCTGCCTGATGAAGCAGGCGTATAGTGCACGAACTCGCCTAGATAATCCCGCCCGCATAGGAACCATTTAGCGCTACCGTCCCCGTTGCTCCGTTTCAGGGTCGCCCTCCTCAACTCGGCGTACCGGGTAACTAGCAAGTGCGCCACTGACCGAACCCACAACATCCCAAGCAACCACGTCATCGTATGGAGACAGATAGATGATGGTTCCCTTCTCTCCCGGGCGAGGGAGGCCGGATCGGGGCCCGTGGTCGCTCCCGATGTATTCGACGCGATCACCGACATGGAGGTCCCGAGAAGTCATGCCTAAACGCTACCGGTCTGGCGCTCATTGATACCGGTCACCCACGGCGACGTTCAACGCGTAAGAAGCAGCACTGAGACCATGGCCGCAAAAATCAGCAAGGCAACTAGCGGCGCCAGCAATCGCGACGCCGTCCGCGAAATGTCGCCATGGACGGTCGCTTTCGCGATTCTCGACATCACAAGAAAGAGCAGTAGCGTTCCGGTCCAGATAACGACGTATGGAAACTTGCTGCTGACGAATAGAACGGGAAGCAGGGCTACTCCCAGGCACGCCAGAACAACCAGCTGATAAATCGCGAAGAGACGATCAGAGTCTGGAGATGGCCGCTGTGCCTTCATGTGATTTGTCTCTGGTCCCTTGGTCGAATGACCTCCGGGACGATTAAGAGGCTCCTTCATTATCTGAGGAAGTTCGGGTTGATCCAAGTCATCGTTCCAAGCGCTACGGCAAGTGCGCCGCATAGCCGGTTCGTCTAAGTAATCGTTCGGAGATTAGTCGGACCATATGGCGGCCTGTGTCCTCGGTTCATGTAGTCAACCGTGCGCGACGCGAAGGGCTTGGCCACAATGATCAAGCCGATTCCGAGAACGATCAGGCCGATTGCTCCGCTACCCATATATCCGGACGCCCCTTCTTCTAACCGACGACGTAACACCCAGCCATCGCACCGGGAGGAACCCCGACACCAAATCTCCCAGAACTGGCCGTTGGTCGAGTGGCCAAGGTGTTCTCCTTCGGGTGATCAGCCTGGCGGGTGAATCGTCGCCAACAACGCCGCCTGCGTCTTGGTGCCCACCTTCCTCAAATCTCGGAGCGTAGGCTCCTCCCTGTTGCGCTCGACTGTTCGGGGAGATCGGACGCGAGCGGGTCGCGTACGAGGTCGAAAGCGGTGCACGACGAACTCGGGGTCGTCTCGATCATTAGTCCAGCAGCCGCTCGAGGTCGCGACTCATGAGAACCAGATAGGCCTCCGCGTCGTATACGGACACGACTATGAACGCAGTCGAATCGACGATCCGCCGTTGCTCGGCCGCGGCTAGGGTGTTACCTGGGCTCAAAGCGAGATCAGCAGCTGGTGGTTGACAACCGAACGCGTCCACGTGGCGGAGCGTACTGCGGTGTTAGCCTCGGTTTCTCGATTGGTCTACGATCCGCGGCGCACCGACACTCGCTGCCCCCACGGCTAGGTACCGTCCGGCTTGGTCATCTGATCGGTCACCCTTCGCAGCCAACGTCTGATGCCTGGCCAGAACAAGACCGCAGTCGCAAGGACGAATACAGATAGCCAATACGCGGGCGGAGCGACGGTGCTATTGCCCCGGATGCCGAAGAGCGAGAAGCCGATTAGAACCGCTGCCGCCAGATACCATCTGCTATGCGTCATGCCCAGTTCTCCTTCCGTGAGCCACGGCCGACGCCTAGAGCTCCCACTGCCCGGTGTCCGGACCGAAACCAGAGTCGAGCGGGAACTGAAACTGGGTGAGCTTGGTCCCGTCGGGAACCTCGAAGCTTATGTAGCCGACGCGCTTATCGCCGGGCGCGATCTTCCCGATCGGTTTCGAGGTGTTCCGCCGGGCGGACCCATCGCAGAGCGACCACCTCCTGGTCCGAACGGCTGAGGACTGTTACATCTCAGCTGACGACGGCTTCGGCTGACCCACTGGACCGATTGGTCTCACGCCGCCTGTCCACATAAGCCCACGCCCGGGCCACCGCCCCACCCAGCCCCTCAAACGCAAGACGGGATAGGCCATAGGCCGTTTCGGAATCGGAGTTTGTGTCCCGAAGAGTCATTCGATCGAGAGAAAACTGGTCCCCAATCCCTCATCGCATGGGAGTACAAGTACCCGGCGGGAGGCGACATGTTCGAGTTTCTCGGGTTGCTGGCGCAGGTCAGCCCGAACCGGCGGCCGACGACCCCTTGCCCGCCGCCGAGCGTCAACCCGCTGATCCCGACGGTCGCGCAGGTTCCGACCGGGATCACCTCGCCTACGGCCGCGAGACCCGCCAGGACATCGATCACGTTCGCGCCCGCACCGATCGTGACGGTCCCCCTATCGGTCGATGGTCGGATCGTCGCCATCTCCGAGACGTCGATCACGATCCCGTCCGAGAGCGAGTAGCCGCCGTAGCTGTGTCCGCCGCATCGTGCGGCGAACACCAGGTCGTGATCGCGCGCGAACAGGATCGTCCTCGCCACGTCGTCCGGTGTGGCCGCCATCACGATCGCGCGTGGGCGCACGTCGTCGAACCGTGGGTCGTACACCAGGCGTGCGGCGGGATAGCCGGGGTTAACCGGCCCGATCAGGCGACCGCGGAGGCCGGCGGCGAGCTCATCCCAGGGAAGCGTCGCTGAGGCGCTCGTTGCAGACGCCTTCGGGTGGTCGGCGGAGCCGAGAGACTGCTCGTCGACGTGGCTCGCGTGCACGCCGCAACCAACGCGGCGAGCGTCGGGCTCGCGAGCACCAGACCGCCGGCTCGCCTGAGGAAACCCCTGCGATCCATGCGCGGATGGTAGGAGACGGATGCACGTTCATCCCTCGGGTCGGAGCTTCGACCCCTGTTCCAGCGGGGACGCGATCGAAAACCTCCTCATCGACGACGGCGCTCCTTGGGGACCCGTCCGTCTCTCTCGGGACTCCGGTTGAAGGAGAAGGCGACCCGGTAGGCGCTCGGCGTGGTCCCGGTCTGCCGAGCGAAATGGCGGCGCAGCGTGTACGCGTCGGTGAAGCCGCATCGGTGCGCAACGGTCTCGACCGTGAGTTCGGTGGTCTCC
>WNFW01005033.1_pt1 | contig 10969 bp, 5 predicted proteins | sample 5400131 | NCBI WGS metagenome assembly WNFW01 (sample SAMN13153362, study PRJNA577476) | soil metagenome | isolation source: 20 cm soil or saprolite under grassland replicate 1 | place: USA:California | collected 2016-06-15
GGATCACGAAGCCGTGGCGCTCGAGCGCCTGCGGCGCAAGCCCGATCACCTGCAGATAGTCCTCGAGCTGGCGGTGCAGGTTGATCGCGCCGCGGTGCGTCGTCAGGACGCCGACTGAGAGGTGCGCCGTCTTGGGGAAGACCCAGGCGTAGCCGTGCGAGATGATGCCCACGTCGAACCGGGGCACTCGGGCGAACCGGTCGAGCGTGGCGTCGTCGACGCGCACCTCGTACTCGAGCGCGGGGATCAGGTGCCGCCCGTCGCCCCACCCCGCGAGCCGGGCGAGCTCACCCGTGGCGCCGTCCGCCGCGATCACCAAGGCGGCGGTCACCGGACCCGCGTCGGTGTCGAGCCGGACGTGACGTGGCTCTATGCTCACGCCGGTCACGGCACAGGGCGCGCGCAGCGTCGCTCCCGCGGCGGCGGCGGCGGACGCGAGCAGGTGGTCCAGCCGGTCGCGCATGGTCATGGTCATGATCGGCGGGCCAGGCGGATGGCGCGTGGCGCGGTAGTGCTGGTTCGCGTCGAGCAGGTGGAGCTCGGCCTGCCCGCACCGCCGCTCGAGCACCCGCTCGACGTCCGGCGGCAGCAGGGCGAGCGCGCGGCCGACGAGCGCGCCCCCGCAGGTCTTGTAGCGCGGCAGCGTGTCCTTCTCGAGGAGCGCGACTTTGAGCCCGCGTCGGGCGAGGGTGAGCGCGGCGGTCGCCCCGGCGGGCCCGGCGCCGACGACGGCGACGTCGAACATGGTGACCATTAAGTTATCCTCCGGGCGCTCTCCGCCACGCGCCGGCACGAGCACAGGCACCAGTGACGCCCGAGCCGGTTCTTCTCCCTCCTTGCGGACCTCCGGAATCGCGCGCAACATAGCGGTCGTCGAATTTTCGTGCGGCAGAGCTGGTACCCCTGTGCACTAGGTAGGGAGGAACCGTGGTACAGCGCTCTTTGCTTGTCTCGCTCGCGCTGCTCGTGGCCGTTGGAACGCCGCGCGCGTGGGCGCAGCAACGCCAGATCACCGGCCGGGTCACGAACGCGACGACCGGCGAACCGGTCCCCCGAGCCAACGTCTCGATTGTCGGCACCCCCATTAACGCCGTGAGCGGCGATCAGGGTGAGTTCTCCCTCGCGGGCCCCGAAGGCGAGGCCAGGCTCGTGGTGCGGCACATCGGGTTCAGACGACGGGAGATTGGCGTGCCCGCGTCTCAGGGCCGAGTGGACGTCACGCTGGAGCCCGACGTGTTCAATCTCGAGGCGGTCGTGGTCACGGGTCTCGCGACTGGAGTCGAGCGACGCAATGCGGGCAACGCGGTGGCCACCGTCAGCGCGGCCGAGCTGGGGTTCGTTCCGACAGCCAGCCTTGAGCAGCAACTCCAGGGTAAGATTGCGGGCGCGGACATCCAGCAGAACGGCGGCGCGCCCGGCGGGGGCCTGCAAGTCCGGCATCGTGAGCGACGTCGCGATTCCCTCCAATCAGAACGCGGTCACAGCCGCGGCTCAGGGATCGAACCCTTCGCTCAACCAGGACGCACAGGTGAACCGCATCGCCGATCTCAACCCCAGCGACTTCGAGAGCATCGAGGTCCTGCGCGGGGCGTCGGCGGGTGCCATTTACGGTCAGAAGGCCTCGAACGGTGTGGTGATCATCAAGACGAAGCGGGGGCAGGCCGGTGTGTCGCAGGTCGGCTTCACGCAACGTTTCGGGTTCTCCGAAGTTTCGAACACAGTGGGCTCGCGGGTCTTCCGGGACACGACCGATGCGTTCGGCGCGTTCGCGCCAAGGGTTCCCCGGGACACGGCTACGCGGCGCCTCATCAGGGGTCTGTGCAACTTGCCGAACGGCGCCTGCCCCTTTTTCGATCTCGAAAACGAGCTGGCCGGGCTCAGGCCCCTGTCCTTCGAGTCCGGGGCAAGCGTTTCGGGTGGTACCGAGAACACGCAATACTTTGCCTCTGGGACGGTGAAGGACGATGGCGGCATCATCCAGAACACGGGATTCAAGCGGCAAGCGCTGCGGCTGAACCTCGACCAGCGACTCGGGTCGAGAGTGCGGTCCAGTCTCAACACCAGCTACATGCACACCCTCGCGCAGCGCGGCCTCACGAACAACGACAACGCCGGGACCAGCTTCTACGTCGTGCTGTCGGCCACGCCGAGCTTCGTGAACCTCGGCAGGCTGCCCGGCGACACCTTCGCGCTCAACCCGTTCGTGCCGAGCAACCCCGTGCAGACCGCAGCGCTCATGAAGAACAACGAGGATGTGTATCGATTCATCGGGGGAGCCAATCTTCAGTGGGACGCCGTGCAGTCGGGCGGGCACTATCTCCGGTTCATCACGCTGGGCGGCGCGGACTACTTCAACCAGGAGAACGCGTTGTTTTTCCCGCCCGAGCTGCAGTTCGAGCCCAACGACGGCTTGCCGGGCACCTCACTGTTGTCCAACAGCGGCAGCCTGAACCTGAATCTGAACACCAGTGCCGTCCATACGTATACGCCGAGCAGCAACGCCTTCTCCGCCACGACGTCCCTGGGCATCCAGTACGGCTGGCGCAGGCTCGACATCTCGCGCATCACGAGCCGTAACCTCACGGCCGGGCAGGAGAACGTCGACGCAGGGACGAACATCGTGATCGGCCCCGAGCGGCGGGAGAAGATCAAGGACCTCGGCTTCTTTGCGCAGGAGGAGTTCCTGGGCAGGGATCAGCGTCTGCTCCTCACGGCCGGGATTCGAGCGGACCAGAGCAGCCTCAACGCGGACGCGAGTAAGCTGCACTACTTTCCCAAGGCGTCCGCATCCTACCGGTTCCTCAAGCCGACGAGCTTCGTGGATGAACTGAAGATTCGGGGGGCATACGGCGAGTCCGGTAACGAACCCGCATATGGCCAGAAGTTCACCTCCGTCCGCGCCACGAGCAAGGTCGGCGGGCTTCCCGGCACGGTGGTCGGCGACACCACGGGGGCGCCCGACCTGGGGCCGGAGCGGGAACGGGAAATCGAGGGCGGTTTCGACGCCACCCTGTGGAATGGTCGCGGGAACCTCGAGGTGACCGGCTACCAGAAGAACGTCAGTGACCTCCTGCTCCCACGGCAGCTTGCGCAAGTCCAGGGTGTGAATACCCTGATCGCAAATGGCGGGAAGCTACGGACGCGGGGCCTCGAGGTGACCCTCGGCCTCATCCCCGTGCAGCGGAGCGACCTCAGCTGGATCCTCCGGACGACCTTCGCGCTGAACCGGAGCACCATCACCGATCTCGCGGGTCTGCCGTTGTTCCGCGCCGGTGGCTTCGGGGCGTCGCTCGGCCAGTTCCGGGTGGAGACTGGCGCGTCATCGACGCAGATCGTCGGCAACGACACCCTCACGGCCGCCGACGTCGCGGGCACGACGTACAATTACCTGGGTGCCGGTGACACAACGGGCGCGATCGTCGTTCGCAAGATCGGCGACGCCAACCCCGACTTCCGGATGGCCTTCACCAACGACTTCAAGTGGAAGCATTTTGACTTGCACGTCCTCCTCGACTGGCAGCACGGAGGCAGCATTCTCAATCTCACCAGACTGCTGTATGACTTCGGGCAGGTGACGGCGGACTACGCCGTACCCCTGCGCGACACCGTTGTGGTTCCCACCAGTGACACCACCGCGGACACACTCCGGACTGTGGGCCAGAAGCGGATCTATGGCTTTGGCAAGGTGGCGAAGAACTTTGTCGAGAGCGCGACGTTCCTGAAGCTGCGGGAGATCACACTGACCTATACGTTGCCGTCCTCCGCGATGACCAGCTTTTGGCGCGGGGCGCGGTACGTCCGCCTGAGCGCCAGCGCCCGCAACCTCTTCACGATCGCGCCTTTCACCGGGCTCGATCCGGAAGTGAGCAACTTCGGAAACCAGCCGATTGCGCGGAACATCGACGTCACACCGTTCCCGCCCAGTCGAAGTTTCTGGTTCTCGATCGACCTGGGGTTTTGACCATGCGGCCACTTTCGAGGACTCGACCCATGCGAACGAGGAAACTTCTGGCCGCGCTGGTTGGGCTGGCGCTTGCCAGCGGCTGCAAGGATCTCAATGTACCGAACCTGAACTCGCCGGCACTGGACGACCTTCTGAACAACCCTACGCGGTCCAAGATTGCGACCGCCGCCACCGGGTTGTTGATCGGGACGCGGGCCGGGATAGCCGCGCAAAACGGGTACGTATCGCTGCTCGGGATCGTGGGCCGAGAATCGTACAACTTCGACCCGGCAGATCCTCGCTTCGTGACGGAAATGATGGTGGGACCGCTCGACGGCGGTAGTCCGGCGTTTGGCGGTAACCTTTGGGGCTTGCCCTACCGCAACATCCTGAATGCGAACGTTGTGCTCGCGGCAACCGACCGCGTTCCCGCGATGAGCGACGCGGAAAAGGAGGCCGTGCGGGGCTTTGCCAAGACGATCCAGGCGTTCGACTTCCTCAAGGTGATCGTCACGCGCGATGCCAACGGCGCGGCGATCGACGTCGGTATCGATCTGGCCGCGCCGCCCGCGGCTATTGTGACGAAGGCCGCGGTCTTCGCCCATATCGTCCAATTGCTCGACGAAGGGCAGACACACTTGCAGGCGTCGGGTGCGACGTTCCCGTTCCCCCTCCCCTCCGGATTTGCGGGGTTCGATACGCCCAGCACGTTTCTACAGTTCAACCGCGCGCTCCGAGCTCGGGTGGCCGTGTACACCGATGACTTCGCCGGGGGGTTGGCCGCGCTCGGCAGCTCCTTCATTGACACCACCAAGTCCCTCGACGTGGGCGTTTATTACGACTACAGCACCGTGTCAGGGGACGAGACGAACGCGTTGTTCGACCCGAACGCCCGCGCGATCCTGGCGCATCCTTCCCTGGAGACCGACGCGCAGCTGCAGACCGGCGGCGCGAAGGACGATCGGTTCGTGCGCAAGATTGCCAAGCTGGCGTCGGCGAAGAGCGCCCAGGGACTCACTTCCGATCTCCAGTTTGTCATCTACAACGCCGTCGATGCTCCGATTCCGATCATCCGCAACGAGGAGCTGATCTTGCTGCGTGCCGAGGCGAACGTCGGGCTGAACACGCCCGGGAGCCTGGCTGCGGCCGTTACGGATCTGAACACGATCCGCGTCAAGTCCGGGAAGTTGCCGGTGTATGCGGGTGCCGTGACGCAGACGGCACTCCGGAACGAACTGCTCTACAACAAACGCTATTCCTTGATGTTCGAGGGCGGGCACCGCTGGATCGATTTGCGGCACTATGGCGGGCTGAACACGCTGCCTCAGGATGCCACCAGCGGCGGCGCGGCCAAGCGGTTCAACAAGTTTCCGTTCCCCGGATTCGAGTGTGATGCGCGGAGCCCTGCCCCGCCAGGGTGCGGGACGGAGACGGGGTTTTAGGTCGCACTGCCTTCGAACGTAGCACCGCCGAGCGCGCCCCCGCGCTCGGCGGTTTTTTATGCGGCCGGACGCATGTTCTGTCGCGATCCGCGCCCTCCCATCGTGCCTTGCGGGGTCGCAGTTCGGGCGGCAGCATATGTCATGCTTCGTGCGGCTTCAGGCACTTCCGGGGCACCCTGCGAGGAGGTTTTCGTGGTAACGCGCATTCCCCTACTTACGCTGGCGCTGGCGACGCTCGTCGGTGTGGCGGCGCTTTCGGCGCAGCAACGCCAGATCACCGGACGGGTGACATCGGCTGCGACGACGGATCCCGTCGCGGGCGTCAACGTGTCCGTGACCGGCACCGCGTTCGCGGCGGTGACGAACGCCGACGGCCGCTACACCATCCCGGCGCCTTCCGGCGCCGCGACGCTGGTGTTCCGCCGCATCGGCTTCAAACGGAAGGAAGTCCCGGTGCCGGCCGGCCAGGCCACCGCCGACGTCCAGCTGGAAGAGGACGTGTTCAACCTCGAGGCGGTCGTCGTCACCGGCCAGCAGACCGCGATTTCGCGGGCGAACGCCGCGACGTCTTCTACGGTCGTGACGGGTGCCGAAATCACGAGTGTCCCCGCTCCTGCGGTGGATCGCGCGCTCCAGGGAAGAGTCCCCGGGGCCTACATCCAGCAGAACTCCGGTGCGCCGGGTGGCGGCACCCAGATTCAGATCCGGGGCTCGAACACCGTGGTCGGATCGGCCGACCCGCTGTTCGTTGTGGACGGCGTGATCGTGAGCGACGCGTCGATCTCCTCCGGGTTGTTCACCGTGACGGCGAGCGGGAATCCGCAGTCCACCCGCAATGACGGCGAGAAACAGGACGACCCGGTCAACCGGCTCACCGATATCAATCCCAACGACATCGCGTCGATCGACATCCTGCGTGGGGCAGCGGCGTCATCGATCTACGGCTCCAAGGGCGTGAACGGCGTGGTCATCATCACGACCAACCGCGGGAAGGCGGGGAAGTCGCGCGCCAACATCGTCCAGCGGGTCGGGTTCTCCGAGCTGCAGCGCGGGTTCGAGACACGCGTGTTCGACACGACGGCCGCGTTCGACTTGTTCGGGGACAGCGCCCTGGTCAGGTCGTACGAAGTGAACGGCGTGCTGCCGACGTACGATCACCTGCAGGAGGTCGCGGGCGAGAAGCCGATGAACTACGAGACCCAGCTCGATGTGTCGGGCGGCTCCGGCGACACGCGCTACTTCCTGTCGGGCAACGTGAAGGGTGACGGCGGAATCATCGGCAACACGGGATTCCAGCGTCAGAACCTGCGGGCCAACGTGGATCAGGCGTTTTCGGACCGATTCACCGTGTCCTTCACGTCGGCGTTCAGTCACACGAACACGCAGCGCGGCTTCACGAACAACGACAACAACGGTGCCAGCATCACGTATGCGATCGCCTACATTCCCGGCTTCATTCCGATCACTGCGGTGAACGGAGCGTTCCCCAAGCCGCTGATCACGTATAAGGGCTCGAATCCGTTGCAAACCATTGCGATCGGCAAGAACGACGAGAGTGCGGTCCGTTTCACCGGCGGCATGACGGCGACCTACCAGGCGGTCGCGACTGCCAATCACAACCTGAAGCTCGTGGGTGCGGGCGGAATCGACTTTTTCGGCCAGAGAAACAAAGTGTGGGCGCCGCGGGAGCTGTATTTCGAGGCAAACCAAACGACCCCGGGCGTGGCCACCCTGGGAAACGCGGACAGCCGGTTTACGAACTGGAACCTGAACGCCATTCACACCTACACGGCGACGAGCGGCAGCTTCAAGACCACGACCTCCGCCGGCGTCCAATGGGAGGATCGTCAGCTCAACCGTGCGCGCGTGGAAGCGCACGGCCTGTTGCCTGGTCAGCAGAACATCAACCAGGGTTCGCAGGTGCGGCCCTTCGAAGAGCTCACCCACGAGCGAACCATCGGACTGTATGGGCAGGAGGAGTGGCTTGGGTTGCGAGATCGACTCCTCCTGTCGGTCGGCGCGCGTGCCGAGCGCTCGAGCGCCAACGGCGACGTGAACAAGTTCTATCTCTTCCCGAAGGCGGCGGCCTCGTACCGCTTCCCGGGCCTCCTGGGGGAGGGGAGCGACTTCAAGCTACGGGCGAACTACGGCGAGACCGGCAACCAGCCGCTGTTCGGCCAGAAGTTCACGACGCTCCAGGGAGGCCAGGTGATCGGCGGCCAGGTGGGCACCATCGTCGGCAACGTGGCGGGCGACCCGACCATACGCCCGGAGCGCACGCGAGAGATCGAGGCCGGGGTGGACGCGAGCTTGCTGCGAGGCCGGGCCAGCGTGGAATTGACCCTGTTCCAGCGCAAGACCAGCGATCTGCTTGTCCCGGTGACGCCGGCGCCGTCCAGCGGATTCGGCCTGCAATTCCTGAACGGCGGCAAGATCAAGAACGAAGGGATCGAGATCGCCGCCGGAATCACTCCGATCCAACGCGAGCACGTCAATTGGCTTTTCCGGACGACGTTCACGAGCATCCGGAACCGGGTGCTCGAGCTGAACCTCCCCGGTGGTGCGCAAGGGTTCCGGCCCGCCAACGCGGGGTACGGCCTGTCGTACGGGGAGTTCTTCGTCCAGGTCGGACGGCCCATCACGCAGATCATCGGCGTCAACGATCGGGACAGTACCATCTCGCTCGGGCAGGCGAATCCGAAGTTCCGCTGGACGTTCTCAAACCAGCTCACGTATCACCGCGCGTCGGTCTCGTTCATGTGGGACTGGCAGAACGGCGGCGTGGCCCAAAACCAGACGCTGTCGCTGTACGACTGCAACGGCCTGGCGCCGGACTTCTCGAGCCCGCGGGGGCAGGCCGGCTACGACGCCTGCAACAACACGGGCGACGCGCGCCCCTTCGTGCAGTCCACATCCTTCCTCAAACTCCGCAACGCGAGTATCTCGCTGGAATTGCCACAGAGTCTGGCCGCCTCGTTCGGCGCGAGGTCGGCGCGGGTGAGCGTGGAGGGTGTGAACCTCATCACCATCACGGACTACATCGGCTATGATCCCGAAGTGTCCAACTACGGGCAGCAGGCGATCGCGCGCAACATCGATCTTGGGCCTTACCCACCGTCCCGACAGTTCTTCTTCACCATCCAGGCGGGGTTCTGACCATGCGCACGAGACACTTCGCGATCGCGGCCGGCCTCCTCGTTCTGGGGGCCTGTGACTTCGACATCCTCAACACCAACCAACCGACCCTCGGGGATCTCTTGAGCAATCCGACGCGCGACAAGCTCGCCGCTGCCGCGACCGGGCTGATGTCCAGCGCCCGCACCGGCATGGAGAGCCTTATCTGGCGCCTGGGGTCCATGGGGCGGGAAGGCATCAACCTGTCGGGCAACAACCAGCCCGATTACGCCGAGCCCTTCTTTGGCCCGGTGCAGGGGGGTGGCTCCTTTGGCGGCACGCAGTGGCTCGACCGCTATCAAAGCATCCGCACCGCCAATATCTACCTCCAGGCGCTCGCGAATAACGTCGGCTTGTCGGGACCCGATTCGCTGAGCCCCGCGGAGCTGGCCGCGTCGCGCGGCCTGGCCAACACGTACAAGGCCCTGGCGTTCCTGTACGTCATCGAAACCCGCGCGCAGCTCGGCGCGCCGGTGGACGTGGATCGCACCGTCGACCAGGGCCCGGCGCCGTGGGTCACCGAGGACAGCGTCTACGGGTACATCCTCGGCCTCCTGAGCTCCGCCGCGACCGATCTCACCGCTGCCGACTCGACGCCGTTTCCGTTTCCCATCCCGCCGAGGCTCGCCGACTTCGCGATCCCGGTGGACTTCCTCAAGTTCAACCGCGCGCTCGCGGTCAAGGCCAACGTGCTGCGGGCCACGGCGCTGAACGGCTGCCATGGGACGCCGGCCACCTGCTACACCGCGGCGCTCGCTGCCCTCGGGCAGACGTTCCTCAGTACGGCTCCGGCGGACTTTCAGGCCGGCGCCTACCTCGACTTTTCCACAGACGGAGGCGATCAGACTAATGGTCTGTCCGAGCCGCTGGACGGCTCGACCTACTTCGCCCTGCCCAGCGACACCGCCGACGCGGAGACCCAAGCGGGCGGCGCCAAGGACCAACGCGTCCGCGATAAAATCGCCCCAGCGACGGTTACACAGATCCTCGGGGGCATCTCCATCCCGGGTGAGCTGAAGTTCACGTTGTATTTCACCAACGGGGCGGCGGACGCGGGTCACCCGATTCCGATCATCAAGGATGAGGAGCTGCTGCTGTTGCGGGCCGAGGCGAGCTGGTTTAGCTCGACCCCGAACAAGGCACAGGCGATCGCGGACCTCAATCTCGTGCGTCAGAACTCCGGCTTGCTCCCGCCGACGACGCTCACGATCGCCTCGAGCGACGCGGCGTTCATCGCGGGGTTGTTGTACGAGCGGCGCTACTCGCTCCTGTGGGAGCAGGGCACGCGCTGGATCGATGCCCGGCGCTTCCGCTTGCTCGCCACCATCCCGGCGGCGGTGACTGGGGGGAGTGTCCCTGAGGGGATGCCGGTGCCGGCGCCGGAGTGTGACGCACGCAACCTGCTGCCCAAGACGGTCGGCGACATGATCACGTGCACGCCACTCACCCCGTGACCGGTGACGAATGTGAGACACGGAGGGGCGCAGCACGCTGCGCCCCTCCGTTCTTATCCCTACATCTCCTTACATCTCCTTATAGACGTACGCTCCCGCGACGGTCGCGACGGGCAGCGCGATCAATGCCACGCACGTGCCGATCGTCATGAGGTTCTGCGGCATGAACCCCATGGGGGATTCGGCAATCTGATGCACCAGGCCGACGAAGAACCATACGGCGAGCCCCGCGATCACGGCCGTCTTCACTCCCGCACCAAACCGCGGCCGGATGGCCGCGTACACCCACACCAGGCCGATCCCCGACACGAAATCGAGCGCCACCCATAACGGGATCGCGCTGTCCATCGCGGCCGGCGACTTGCCGAGCGTCTGCATCGCGGCGGCCATGTCCGCCTTCAGCCACACGCCGTACGTGAGCCAATCGACGATGTTCAGCACCACCCCCGCCAGCAGCCCGCCCAGCACCACGCGACCCCAGTTGATCTTGCCCATAGTTACCTCAGGGAGGGAGGCTACCATCCCACCGAGCCCGTCGGGGACCGTCGCCACACCGTTGGGAACGACCCACTCCGACCCGTCCACCTGCAGGTTGAAGTGGTACAACCCACGGCGGAGCCGGAGGGCACCCTCCCAGACATCGTCGCCCACGGGGCGCAGCCGCACCGGTTGCCAGGCATTCCACTCGCCCGCGATTGCGACCGAGCGGGCGTCGGGCATCCGGAACCGCACGACCAAGCTGTCCCCACGCAATTCCGGAACGAGGGGGGCCCACCGGGGGACGGCGACACGTGGCGGGCGGGGAGACTTGTGAAAGCGCACACCGAACGCGACGAACCCGGAGCGAGGCAGCCCCTGGTAGGGCTCGCTGAGCGAGCTCCCGCCCGCGAGCTCCAGCGACACGCGTGGCCTCACGAACACCTGCAGGGAAGCGCTGCCCGCCGCGGTCGAGCGGT
>WNFW01004883.1_pt1 | contig 10967 bp, 10 predicted proteins | sample 5400131 | NCBI WGS metagenome assembly WNFW01 (sample SAMN13153362, study PRJNA577476) | soil metagenome | isolation source: 20 cm soil or saprolite under grassland replicate 1 | place: USA:California | collected 2016-06-15
TGCGCGCGTGCGCGCGATGGTGGTTCCGGGCTCGCAGCGCGTGAAAGCACAGGCGGAACGGGAAGGGTTGGATCGTGTGTTTCGGGACGCGGGGTTCGAGTGGCGCAACGCCGGCTGCTCGATGTGCCTCGGCATGAATGCGGACGTGCTCGGCGCGGGCGAGCGCTGCGCGGCGACGTCCAACCGCAATTTCGAGGGCCGCCAGGGCCGCGGCGGACGCACGCACCTCATGAGTCCCGCGATGGCCGCCGCGGCCGCGATCGAGGGGCGCCTCGTGGATGTGCGCGGATGGTGACCGCATGACTCCCTTCGTACGCCATCGGGGAAAGACCGTCGCGCTGCCGCGCCGCGATGTGGACACCGATCAGATCATCCCGAAGCAATTCCTCAAGGGCGTCGAGCGCACCGGATTCGGCGCGAGCCTCTTCTTTGACTGGCGCGCCGATCCGAACTTCGAGCTCAATCGCCCGGAGGCACAGGGCGCCACGATCCTCGTGACCGGCCCGAACTTTGGCTGCGGGTCCTCGCGCGAGCATGCCGTCTGGGCGCTCGCGCAGTACGGGTTCCGCGCCATCATCGCCCCGTCGTTCGCCGACATCTTCCTCTCGAACTGCTACCGCAACGGCGTCCTGCCGGTGCAGCTGCCGGCGACTGACGTCGATACGTTGATTCAGCGCGCGGCAGGCGGTTCGTACGAGCTCGCCGTGGACTTGGAGGAATGTGTCGTGTCCGATAACCACGGCTTTTCCGCGCATTTCAGCCCCGACTCGTACGGTCGCGAGCTCCTGCTGCACGGGCTCGACGAGATCGGGCGCACGCTGCTCGAGGAGCCGAGCATCGCCGCGTACGAACGGAGCCACGCATGAAGACTTATCGCATCGCGGTGCTGCCGGGCGACGGCATCGGGCCGGAGGTGATCGCGCAAGCGCTACGCGTGCTCGAGGCCGTGGGCGAGCGATTCGGCCTGCGGTTTGCGCTCGAGACGCTGCCGATCGGCGCCGCAGCGGTCGACGTCGCGAACAATCCCTTGCCACCGGAGACCCGTGCCGCCGTGGTGAAGAGCGACGCGGTGTTGCTGGGCGCCGTGGGCGATCCGTCGCTCGACAGCGCGCCCCGCGAGTTGCGTCCAGAGACCGGCCTGCTTGCGCTTCGCAAATTGTTGAACGTGTATGCCAATCTCCGGCCGGTCGCCGTTCATCCAGCACTCGCCGGCTGCTCGCCGCTCAAGCCCGAACGGCTCCGCGGCGTCGACGTCCTCGTCGTCCGCGAGCTGACCGGCGGGCTTTATTACGGAGAGCCGCGCGGACGCAACGGTACGAGTGCGGTGAATACCCTAGTGTACAGCGCGGCAGAGATCGACCGCGTTGCTCAGGTCGCGTTCGAGGCGGCGCGGGGACGCCGCCGGCTCGTCACATCCGTGGACAAGGCGAACGTGCTCGAGGTGTCGCAGCTGTGGCGCGAAGTCGTCACCCGGGTCGGGCGCGACTATCCGGAAGTGCGTCTCGAGCACTGCTATGTCGATACCGCGGCCATGCGCCTGGTCTCCAATCCGGCGACATTCGACGTCGTGCTGACGGAGAACATGTTCGGAGACATCCTCAGCGATGAAGCCGCCGTCCTCGCGGGCTCGCTCGGCCTGCTGCCGTCGGCGTCGCTCGGTTCGGGCCCGGGTCTGTTCGAGCCGGTGCACGGATCGGCCCCGCCGCTCGCCGGCCGCGACGTGGCCAATCCGATCGGTGCCATCGCCACCGTGGCCCTGCTGTTGCGCCACGGGCTCCAGCAGCCGGAAGCCGCCGCCGCGGTAGACGAGGCCGTCGCGGCCGTGCTCGATGCCGGCGCGCGCACCCAGGATCTCGCCCTGCCGGGCGAGCCGTCGATCGGAACGGCGGAGATGGGCGCTCGGGTCGCCGAGCTGATCGTGGCCGAAGCACTCGAGGGATTGTCGTGAGCGACAATTTTCGGAGTCGCGCAATTACCGAAGGACTCGAGCGCGCCCCCAATCGGGCGATGCTCCGCGCGGTGGGATTCAAGGACGGCGACTTCGCGAAACCGATCGTCGGGATTGCGAGCGCGTACAGCACCATCACGCCGTGCAACGCCGGGCTCGATCAGTTCGCGCGCCGGGCGGAGCAGACACTGCGCCAGGCCGGCGCGATGCCCCAGATCTTCGGAACGATCACCGTTTCGGACGGGATCTCGATGGGCACGGAAGGGATGCGCTACTCGCTCGTCTCGCGCGAGGTGATCGCCGATTCGATCGAGACGGCGTGCGGCGCCCAGCGCATGGACGGGCTCGTCGCGATCGGCGGCTGCGACAAGAACATGCCCGGCGCCATGATCGCAATCGCGCGGCTCGATATTCCCGCCATCTTCGTGTACGGCGGGACGATCAAGCCGGGTCACCACGCGGGACGCGACCTGACAGTCGTGAGCGTGTTCGAGGCGGTGGGGGCGGCCGGGGCGGGACGCATGCCGGAGGACGAGCTGCTCGAGATCGAGCGGCGCGCCTGTCCGGGCGCGGGCTCGTGCGGCGGCATGTTTACGGCGAACACGATGTCCGCGGCCATCGAGGCCATGGGCATGAGCTTGCCGCACTCGTCCACGATGGCCGCCGTGGACCAGGAGACGGCCGACAGCGCGGCGCGCTCGGCGGACGTCCTGTTCGAAGCCGTGCGGGCGCGACGACTGCCGCGCGCAATCCTGACGCGGAAAGCGTTCGAGAACGCGATCGCGGTGGTCATGGCGATCGGCGGATCCACGAACGCCGTCCTGCACCTGCTGGCGATCGCCCGCGCAGCGCGCGTCCCGCTGGCGCTCGAGGATTTCGAAGCGGGGCGCAAACGCGTGCCCGTGCTGTGCGACCTCAAGCCGTCAGGGCGCTACGTCACCACCGACTTGCATCGTGCCGGCGGGATTCCGCAGGTCATGCGCATCCTCTACGCGAATGGCGTGCTGCATGGTGACGCGCTGACGATCGACGGCCGCACGGTCGCCGAGGTGATCAAGGATGTGCCGGCGCGGCCGTCGCCCGATCAGGATGTGATCCGTCCGTGGGATCGGCCGCTCGCGCCCCAGGGGCACATCGTGATCCTCCGCGGCAACCTCGCGCCCGAAGGCGCCGTCGCCAAAATCAGCGGTCACGGTTCGCATGCGATTACGGGCCCGGCGCGGGTGTTCGACTCCGAGGAAGCGTGTCTCGCCGCCATCCTGGCGGGAAACATTCATGCGGGTGACGTCATCGTGATTCGCTACGAGGGGCCGAAGGGCGGGCCGGGGATGCGCGAGATGCTGGCGCCGACCGCGGCTTTGGTCGGGGCCGGGCTCGGCGAGACGGTTGGCCTGATCACGGACGGCCGGTTCTCCGGCGGCACGCACGGGCTCGTGGTGGGGCACGTGGCGCCGGAGGCGGCGCTGGGTGGTCCGCTGGCGCTGGTGCAGGAAGGCGATTCGATCACGATCGATGTGGGCCGCGGCGAGCTTCGGACGAACGTTGGGGAGCCAGTGCTTGCGGCGCGACGTGCGAAATGGAAAGAACCCGCCCCGCGCTACACGTCCGGCGTGTTGGCGAAGTACGCCCGGCTCGTGTCGAGCAGCAGTCACGGAGCCATCACCGATGGCTGACACGGTCGCGATTCAGGGGGAGGCGGGATCGTTCAGTCACGCCGCGGCGCTCGAGACCCACGGCGACGTGATCCGGCTGATGCCATGCGTCACGTTCGTGGAGTTGTTCCGCGCGGTGCAGGGCGGCGCGGCAACCAGGGGCGTCGTGCCGATCGAGAACACGCTCGCTGGATCGGTGCACGAGAACTACGATCTGTTGAGCGCGCACGCGCTGCACGTGGTCGCCGAGACCGAGTTGCGCATCCGCCATTGTTTGATCGCATCCCCACGCACGCGGCTGTCCGACGTACGCCGCGTCGCGTCGCACCCCGTGGCGCTGGCGCAGTGCCGCCGCTTCTTCTCCACGCACCCCGATCTCGTGGCCGTCCCGGCGTACGACACGGCGGGCAGCGTGCGCGATCTCATGGCCGGGACGGTGGACGCCGAAGCCGCGATCGCGTCGAAGCTGGCGGCGGAGCTGTACGGCGCCGCGGTGCTCGAGGAAGGGCTCGAGGACCACGCCGAGAACTACACGCGCTTCCTGGTCATCGCCCGCGATCCCGCGTCGCGTGAGGCTGCGAACAAAACGTCGCTGATCCTGTCGCTCGGAAACACCCCCGGCACGCTGTATCGCGCGTTGGGCGTGTTCGCCGCCCGAGGCTTGAATCTGACGAAGATCGAGTCCCGGCCGCTCCCCGGCCGGCCCTGGGAATACCTGTTCTATCTCGATGTGGTCGATACGGGGCAGGGGATCGACGCAGCCCTCGAGGAATTGCGGGCGTTCACGTCGGCTATTCGAGTCCTCGGCACGTATCCAGCCCGATAGCCGAAGGCGGATTCTCGGAGCATAATTGCCGGCTCAACCCCGCATTTCAGGGAGAACCGCCATGAAGAAATCCAACTGGTCCCGTCGTGAATTCCTGGAAGCAAGCGCCGCAGCCGCGGGCGTCTCGTTCGTCGCCCAACCCTTCACATTTCGTAAAGTCGCGCCCAGCGACACCGTCCGGTTCGGGATGGTGGGCATTGGCATGCAAGGCAACGGCCTCCTCGGCACGTCGATTTCGCTGCCGGGCGTGGTCTGCGCCGGTGCCGCCGATTTGTACGATGGCCGGCACACGCTGGCAAAAGAGATCGCGGGCGCGAATCTGCCGACCACACGCGAGTATCGCCGGCTGCTCGACGACAAGACCATCGATTGCATCGTCGCCGCGGTCCCCGATCACTGGCACAAGCGCATGGTCGTCGAAGCGGTGAGCGCCGGGAAGGACATTTACATCGAGAAGCCGATGTCGCATACCGCGGCCGACGGCGTGGCGATGGTAGACGCTGTGAAGAAGAGCGGGCGCATTTTGCAGGTCGGCTCGCAGCGCGTCAGCTCGCAGATCTGTGCCAAGGCGAAAGAGATGCTCGCGCAAGGCGTGCTGGGTGAGATGACGCTGATCGAAGGCTGGCTCGGCCGCAACGATCCGACCGGCGCGTGGGAGTATCCGCCGCCGCCCGACCTCTCGCTGCGCACGCTCGACTGGGACACGTGGCAGAACGACGTCCCTAAGCGGCCGCTCGACGGAAACATCTTCGCCCGCTGGCGCTGCTGGAAGGAATACGGCACTGGAGTCGCGGGCGATCTGCTCGTGCACTTGATCAGCGGCATGATGTTCATGACGGGGATCAACGAGCCGCCCAAACAGGCCGCTTCCGTCGGTGGGATCCGACGCTGGAAAGACGGGCGCAACATGCCCGATGTCCACGCCACGGTCTACTACTACCGCGACGACCTGCCCGTCTACATGCGGCTGAACCTTGGCACGGAAATGCCGGAGCAGTACCGCTTCCAGGGATCGAAGGGCGTGCTGGAGGTGTCAGGCAACCGGCTGACGTTCACGCCCCAGAGCGGGGAGGACAACTGGCCGAGCTACTACACCGGCAGCTATCCGCGGGCGCTGCGCGATGCGTACCAGCAGCAGTGGCACAAGGAGCACGATTGGAAGGTTGGTCAGCCTGTTCAGCTCACAGAGAGCGTCACGTTCTCGACTCCCGACTTCGACGACACGCAGCCGCACCTGTGGAATTACTTCGAGGCGGTGCGCACGCGGAAACCGGTGGTCGAGGATGTCGTCTTCGGGCACAACGCGGCGCTCGCGTGCCACATGGCCAACGAGGCGTATTTCCGGCGGACGATGGTGAGCTGGGACGAAGCGACGAAGACTATTCGGTCGTGAGTGTGACCTTGAGGCCTTTGGCCTTGAGGCTGGCCACCAGTCCCGCTTTCTCGACCGAGCGCATGTAGGCTTCGTCGGGGTCGATCGCTTTTTTCTCGACGAGCTCGAGCAGTGCGTCGTTCAGTGTATTCATGCCGAGCTTGCGGCTCGTCTGGATGATCGACGGGATCTGGAACGTCTTGCCCTCGCGGATCAGGTTCGAGATGGCCGGCGTCGTGAGCAGGATCTCACGTGCCGCGACCCGGCCACCTCCGTTTTTCTTGCACAGCGTTTGCGAGATCACGCCTTTGAGCGATTCCGACAGCATCACGCGGATCTGCGCCTGCCGGTCGGCCGGGAACTGATCGATGATGCGGTCGACGGTCGACGACGCGGTCGTCGTGTGCAGCGTCCCGAACACGAGATGTCCCGTCTCCGCCGTCTCGATCGCGATCGCGATCGTCTCCAGGTCGCGCATCTCGCCGACGAGGACGATGTCGGGATCCTCGCGCAGCGCCGCGCGCAACGCCGACTTGAAGCTCTCGGTGTGCACGTGGACCTGCCGCTGCGTGATCAGGCATTTCTTGTTCTCGTGCACGAACTCGATCGGATCTTCGATCGTGATGATGTGATCGCTGCGTGAGCGGTTGACGAGGTCGACGAGCGCGCACAGCGTCGTCGATTTTCCCGAGCCGGTGGGGCCGGTGACCAGCACCAGCCCCTTCTTGAGGTAGCAGAGCTTCTGCACCTCGTCGGACAACCCCATTTCCTCGACCGTCACGACTTTGGCCGGGATCACGCGGAATACGGCCACGGGGCCTTTGCGATCGCGGGCCGCGTTGACGCGGAAGCGTGCCAGCCCCGAGATCTCATAGGCGAAATCGGTATCGCCCGTTTCCTTCCACTCTCCGCGGTTGCGCTCCGGCATGATCGAAAGGACGAGCAGCTCGAGGTCGTTCACGCTGAGCCCGGTGCCGGACTGTCGCTTGATCTCGCCGTGGGTCCGGAACATCGGTGGCTCGCCGACCCGGAGATGCAGATCGGAGCTGCTCGACTCCACGAGGGCGCGCAGCAGCTTGCCGAGTTTCTGCTCGGCGGCCTGGTACTGCGAGGACGCGAATTCCCCCGTCAGCTCGCCCGGGGTCGCCACAGGGCTGTCGACCATGGGCGCGGCGGCGATGACGGATGCCCGCGGCGCTTTCGCAGCTGGCGCAGCCTGCTTCCCGGCGGCCGGGGAAGGGGCGGTCGGCGTGGGCGTGGGAGATGCTGCTTGTGCGGCCGGCCGCTTGCCGGTCGTCTCCGGCCGCGGAGACTGGACCACCGGGATCGCGCCCCCCTCCTGCGAGGCCCGGCGAACGGCGGAAATGACCGCGGTCAGGCGTCCTCCCTCCGGGACGATTCTCACGCGCACCAGCCCGTTCGCCCCCGCGTAGTCGAACTCCGTCTCCGACTGCTGGTCGATCTTGTCGGCGGCCTCCGGCGGTGCTACTTCGACCATGAGCTGGTAGATGTGCTGATCGGTGAGCGGCTGCTTGGAGACTTTACGCGGCTTGCCGTCCTTCACCAGCGTAACCGGCTCGTCGGGCAGCAGATACAGCTGATCGGCGCGCTCGCGCAGCATCACGTCGAGAAAGGGATCGAGCCGTGCCGGCATGAATCAGTCCTCGGGGCGCGCGTACAGGACGTGCGCGCGGTTGACGAGATGCACCCCATCGCCGGTTGCGATGGCGAAGAACGGCTCGGCCACGGCATTGAGATAGTCGAGGACGCGCGAGTGGTGCTGTGGTAGCTCGAGGGTCGCCCATCCGTTCAATGTGGACCCGTCCGCCAGCGTGATTTCCAACGTGGCTTTCTTGGCGGCGGAGAGTCGTACAAAGTCCTCCCCCTGGGGTCGCGGGACCGTCAAGGTCACAGTCCGTGCCTTGGCGACCAGCAAGACGCGCTCACTGCCCTTCTTGGGGCGAAACGGAAAGAACGCTTCCGGGCGATTCAGCATATCGAGCGGCGTCTCGGGGCCGGTGTGCTGGGGCACACGCTCCATAACGTAAACTTCGCCCTCGCGCTGGCCTCCGCCCGCGAGTAACAAAGTCGCCGGAACGGCGACGCGGGGGATTGAGAAATCGGCCACCTACCGGCGCCGGCCGCACTGCACGGATACTGGAGCCCGGTTACCGCACGCAATGGTTTCGTTCATGCCGCGGGCGACAGGGCCACACGCCGTGCTGTGCGCCGTTTGAGTGGCCTCGGCGACCGTGGATCCCGCCGCGGTGGCGCAGTTGGAGCGGCCCTGAAACTCCACGCAAACCCTGCATTCCTGATTGGCGCGGGCGGTGGACATATAGAAGAAGAGCGCGATCACCGCCGCCACGACCGCCAAGGTAATCCAGCTGGAGCGCTTCATGAGCCTTTTTGTTCGGTGAGTCGACAAGGTGATATGGAGGGGGAATTCGCGCCAGAGGCAGGTGATACGTAACGTGTAGGGTATGACTGGCATTCTGCGACTGGTCATGGTCGCGTTCACGCTCTTCGCCGTCGCGCTGATCTACCTCTCGGCATCCGCGTGGCGAAACCGTCTCCGCCTGAGCTCGTTCGTGGGGTTTCTCGCCTCGGCGTTGTTGCTGACGTCCAGTCTGCTGCTCGGAGCGATTACGGTCGGGATCAATGGGTACCGGGCGTTCACCCAGGAAGCACTCGCCGCGACGATCAAGACGGAGCCACTCGGCCCGCACCACTTCCGCGCGACCGTGACGTTGCCGGACAGCAGCCTGCACATGTTCGATCTTGCCGGTGACGCCGTGTATGTCGACGCGCATGTCTTGAAGTGGCGGCCGATCGCGACGCTGCTCGGCCTCGAAACGGTCTATGAGCTCGACCGCATTTCGGGACGCTATCAGGCCCTCGGCGACGAGCAGACGCGCGAGCGCACGGTGTACTCGCTCGCCCACAAGAAGCCGTTCGATGCCTTCGATCTGGCGCGGAGCTACTGGATCCTGCGGCCGTTCGTGGATGCCGAGTACGGCTCGGCGACGTTCATCGGCGCAACAGCCCCACGGGGCGCCACCTACGAATTGCGCGTCTCCACCACGGGACTGCTGGTAAGGCCTTCCCGGACCAGGTAAGCTTCTCGCCGTGGCGGACAAGAAGCCCAAACCCAATTACGCAAACGCGTGGCGCGAGGCGCGCGGGCTGGTCTGGCAGCATCGGAACCGGCTCGCCATTGGCCTCGCGTTGATGCTGGTCAGCCGTCTCGCGGGCCTCGTGTTGCCGTGGTCGTCGCGCTACATCATCGACGAGGTCGTCGGGCAGAAACGCACCGACCTCCTCGGCCTCATCGCTGCTGCCGTCGGCGTCGCGGCCGTCATTTCCGGCCTGACCTCGTTCGGGCTGTCGCAGATCCTCGGCGTCGCAGCCCAGCGCGCCATCACCGATATGCGCAAGTCCATCCAGGCATTCGTGTTGCGGTTGCCGATCTCGTACTTCGACTCCACCAAAACGGGCATCCTGATCTCGCGGATCATGACCGACGCCGAGGGCATCCGAAACCTCGTCGGCACGGGGCTGGTGCAGCTCGTCGGGGGGCTCGTCACCGCGACCATCGCGATGGGCGTGGCTGCGACCGCTGTTTCGCGAGCGCGGCAAGCTCAACGCCGATGTGACCGGTCGTCTCGCCGAGACGCTGGGGGGCATCCGGATCGTGAAGGCGTACCGATCCGAGCGCGGCGAGCGGCTGGTCTTTGCGCGCGGCGCCCACAAGCTGTTCCGCAACGTCGCGACGACGATGACCGGCGTCTCCGGCGTCGGGGCGTTTGCGCAGCTGGTGATCGGCGCGATCTCGGTCGTCATGATTCTCGTCGGCGGCCGCGCGGTCCTGTCGGGGTCGATGACGCTGGGGCAGTTCGTCCAGTACGTGTTCTTCGTGGGGCTCGTCGCGCTGCCGCTGATCAACATCGCATCCATCGGCACTCAGATCACCGAGGCGTTCGCGGGGCTGGACCGGATCTACGAGCTGCGGCGGATGACCACCGAAGACGCCGAAGATGCCCAGCGCGCGCCACTCGCCGCGGTGCGCGGGGACGTCGCGTTCGAGCACGTGACGTTCGCGTACAAGCCGGGCGTTCCGGTGCTCAAAGACGTCTCGTTCCACGCGCGACCCGGCTCGACCACGGCGCTCGTGGGGTCGTCGGGGTCGGGCAAGAGTACGCTCGTCGGGCTGGTGCTGGCATTCCACCGGCCCGAGAAGGGCAGGGTGCTCGTGGATGGACGCGATCTCGCGACCGTGCCGCTGGCCGACTACCGCACCCAGCTCGGCGTCGTGCTGCAGGACAACTTTCTATTCGACGGCACGATCGCCGAGAACATCGCGTTCGCGCGGCCGCACGCGACTCGGGCGGAGATCGAGGCGGTCGCGCGCATCGCGCACTGCGACGAGTTCGTGGAGCAGTTCGACGAGAAGTACGACACCGTGGTGGGTGAGCGGGGTGTCAAGCTCTCCGGCGGTCAGCGGCAGCGCATCTCGATCGCGCGCGCGATTCTTGCCGACCCGCGAATCCTGGTGCTGGACGAGGCGACGTCGAGCCTAGACTCCGAGAGCGAAGCCAAGATTCAAGACGGGCTCCGGGCGCTGCGGCGGGGACGGACCACGTTCGTGATTGCACACCGGCTATCGACGATACGGAGCGCCGATCAGATTTTGGTGCTCGAGCACGGAGAGATCGTAGAGCGGGGAAATCACGAAGAACTTTTGGTCGCCAATGGGCGATATAAGCAGCTCTATGACAAACAGTACAACTTCGAGCGGGACCGGTTCATCAATCCGGGTGAGGACTTTACTCCGGAACCCGAAGCCGGAGTTACGATGCCTCCGCTCGCGCCGCCGGGAAGGCTTTAGCGGCTCTTCGTCCACGTCGCGGTATGGAACTGCTCCGACCGCGGCGCCAGTTTTCCCTTCCCAGCCGCGTACTCCTTCCAACTCACCGCCGGATAGTCATTCGGGACCTTTCGCATCGTGATGCAATCCTGAACGGGACACACCGCCGCGCAGAGATTGCACCCAACGCACGCTTCGTCGATGATCTCGACAACCGGCCCGCCATTGTCGCGCGGCAGCCGCCGGATCGCCTGATGGGCGCCGTCTTCGCACGCGGTCCAGCACAGCTCGCACTTGATGCA
>WNFW01017355.1_pt1 | contig 10967 bp, 7 predicted proteins | sample 5400131 | NCBI WGS metagenome assembly WNFW01 (sample SAMN13153362, study PRJNA577476) | soil metagenome | isolation source: 20 cm soil or saprolite under grassland replicate 1 | place: USA:California | collected 2016-06-15
CATCGAAAAGTCGAGGAACAGAGCCGCAAGATTCAGGAACAAGACGCGACGATCACACAGTTTAAAAAGGAAATGCAGACTATCGCCGCCCGTCTCAAAGAGCAGGATTCAAAAATCCAGAAAGTAAGTGCGCGGCTCGAAATGCAAACGGCACCGGCACAAACCGTGGCCAACAGTAAGTAAACCCACACTAAAATGAACACAAAAAAACACGCTCAGTCAGGCTTTCTCGATTCGCGCGCTTTGATCATTTTGCTTCTTTGCGCAGTCACATCTTCGATTGTCGCCGGGACTTTGCTGGGTTTCTTCCGTCCCGAAACGCAGGCGGGTGTTTCGCAAAGAACACTGACGTTCGAAGAACGCGTGGCCTATCAACGAGCCATCGAAGAAGTCTACTGGCATCACCGGCTCTGGCCCCGCAACGGCGGGGAACGTCCTGATCCCAAGCCACCACTCGATGCGGTGATAAGTCAGGCGCAACTGGAAACGAAAGTGAGAGATTATCTGCGCAACTCGCAGGCGCTGGAGGATTACTGGCAACGGCCGATTACCGCCGAGCAGTTGCAAGCTGAGATGGATCGCATGGCGCACCACACCAAGCAGCCTGAGGTGTTGCGCGAACTCTTTGAAGCACTGGGGAACGATCCCTTTGTCATCGCGGAGGCGATGAGATAACGAAGACCGGGCCTGAGCGACGCACCACAAGTAATTCACCCGATGCAAGTTGTTGCAGATGGAGATATCGGCCGGAAGCCAATGCCATGGCGGCTACGCCACAAGTGACACCTCGAATCCCTGCCAGTTGTGGCCAGACAAATTTGTCTTGATCGTCTGGGGCGGACTTGGCACCAGCGTTTTTAACACTGGCGGAAGATACGACCCCAGCACGGATAGCATTCACCTGAGCAGCGGGTTTTGGCCACGGCAGGCGAAAGAACTGCAGATTGAGCGCAAGCATTTCTACGTGGAGCTCCGTGAGAACGACCGCGGGAGATTCTTGCGCATCACTGAGGAAGCTCACGGCCGCCGCAACAGTATCATCGTGCCGAGTACCGGCGTCGATGACTTTACGGCGACGATTGCTGAAGTTCTGACAAACAACAACGGCGCACCAGCTTAATCGCTGAACTGCTTCTTGCGTTCGCAGAGGCAGGCGTGACGGCTGCCACGCTCTCATTCGCGCACCACACGTTCGCCGTTGCAGCGGAGCTTGTTTCCATTTGTTTGTTCTCACGTTGACACGCCGAGAGCCGAAATTACTTTGGCGTTTCGCCTCAACGACGCAGTTCTGGGGCGCCTGAATCATGGTTACGAAGCAAAAATTCCCCTCTCGAGGCAAGAGGCAGCGCAGAAGGTCGTCATCGGCGCACGCGGCAATTCGTGAAAAGAGAAAGAAAACACGACGCTACGTCTATTACTTCGGCGACGGCCACGCAGACGGATCAGGCAGCATGAAACCGCTGCTGGGTGGCAAGGGCGCAAACCTCCACGAGATGACGCGAATAGGGCTGCCTGTGCCGCCGGGATTCACGATCACCACCGAGCTATGCAGTTATTTTTATGATCATAACCGCTCTTACCCATCGCAACTCGAAGCGGAGGTCGCGGCGGCGCTGGCGAAAGTCGAGAAATCGGTGGGAAAAAAACTCGCGGACAAAGAGCGGCCGTTGCTTGTTTCTGTGCGCTCAGGTGCTCGCGATTCCATGCCGGGAATGATGGACACCATCTTGAACCTCGGGATGAACGACGAGGTCGTCGAGATCGTGGCGAAAAAGACGAACAACAGCCGTTTCGCCTATGATTCATATCGCCGGTTTCTGCAGATGTATGGCGATGTGGTAATGGGCGTTCAGAAACGAGCAGGTGAAGACCATGAGCCGTTCGAAGCTGTGATTGAACACCTCAAGGACGAACGCTACGGAAAGCATGATTTCCCAGACGTCCGATTAACGGTCGGCGATTTGAAAGAGCTTGTGCAGCGTTTTAAGGCGCTGATCGAAGAGCGGACTGGAAAATCGTTTCCGCAGGATCCGAACGAGCAGCTCTGGGGCGCGATGGGGGCGGTCTTCGGTTCATGGATGAACGACCGCGCGATCGTTTATCGGCGAAAATACGGAATCCCGCACGACTGGGGAACAGCGGTGAATGTTCAGACGATGGTTTTCGGAAACATGGGAGAGACGAGCGGGACCGGGGTTGCATTTACGCGCGATCCAGCCACCGGCGAAAAGGTTTTCTATGGCGAATATTTAATTCTTGAACAGCACTTCAAGGACATGCAGGACCTCGAGTTCACTGTGGAGGAGAATCGCCTTTACATTTTGCAAACGCGAAATGGCAAGCGCACCGGTCACGCCGCGGTGCGTATTGCCGTCGACATGGTCGGTGAAAAGCTAATAACGAAAAAAGACGCAGTACGCCGTATTCCGGCGGATTCGCTGGCTCATCTGCTGGCCCCGATTTTCGACCGACAATCGGTTTACGCCGCCAAAAAAATCGGCAGCGGCTTACCCGCCGGGCCAGGCGCGGCGTGCGGTCGGGTTGTTTTCAACGCGGAAGAAGCCGTGCTTCGCTCAGAAAGAGGGGAGAAAGTCGTGCTCGCCCGCATTGAAACATCGCCGGAAGACTTGCGCGGTATGATCGCTGCCGAAGGAATTCTCACGTCCCGCGGCGGCGTTTCTTCGCATGCGGCGCTCGTCGCGCGGCAAATGGGAAAGGTGTGCGTCTGCGGCGCGACTGGAATTCAAATCGATTATCAAAAGCGCACGCTCAGCGCGGACGGCACCACGTTGAACCGAGGGGATTACATCTCTATCGATGGAACTGCTGGAGAAGTTTTTGCCGGAGAAGTCGCCACCGCACCCTCGGAGATCGTGCAAGTGCTGGTGGATCGATCGTTGGATCCGAAGAAAAGCATTACTTATCAGGAGTACGCGAAGCTGATGAAGTGGGCGGATGAATTCCGCGCGCTCGGCGTGCGCACAAACGCCGATACGCCCGAGCAGGTGACCAACGCAATCGCATTTGGCGCAGAGGGAATCGGGCTTTGCCGAACCGAGCACATGTTTTTCGAGGGCGATCGGATTGACGCCATGCGCGAGATGATTCTTGCTGGCACAAAGGACGAACGGGCACGCGCGTTGGCAAAACTGCTTCCCTATCAGCGTGGCGATTTCATTGGCATCTTCACGGCACTAAAGGGTTTGCCTGCGACGATTCGTTTTCTCGATCCGCCCCTCCATGAATTTTTGCCCAATGATCACGCGCAGCAGAGCGAGCTCGCGAACAAACTCGGTCTAACTGTAGAACACATCGCGCGCCGCGTTCATGAATTGCACGAGTTTAATCCGATGCTTGGTCACCGGGGTTGCCGCCTCGGCATTGTGTACCCGGAAATTTCGGAGATGCAGGCGCGAGCAATTTTCGAAGCCACAGCAGAAGTTCAAGCCAAGGGCATTAAGGTCCGGCCTGAGATCATGATTCCGTTAGTGGGATTTCCTCGCGAGCTAAAGCTGCAGATTGACATCGTCCGGCGCGTGGCCGATGGCGTTGCCAAGGAACGGGGAACAAGATTCAAATATCTCGTCGGCACGATGATCGAAATTCCGCGCGCTGCGCTCGTGGCCGACCAGATCGCGCGTGACGCGGAGTTCTTTAGCTTCGGCACAAACGATCTCACACAGACCACTCTCGGAATGAGCCGGGACGATTCGGTCAGTTTTCTTCCTGCCTACACTGAGCTGGACATCGTCGATACAAATCCGTTCGCGTCGATCGATCAGAAGGGTGTCGGGCGTTTAATGGAAATTACGCGCGACCTCGGCCGCAAGACGCGTCCGAATATCAAACTGGGAATTTGCGGTGAGCACGGCGGCGAACCTACCAGCGTCAAATTCTGTCACCGGCTGGGTCTCGATTACGTCAGTTGCAGTCCGTTTCGGATTCCAATTGCGCGATTAGCTGCAGCACAGGCAGCCCTCGAAAGTTAACGCTTGGTCACGTTTCAGGACATCGAAGCGGCGCGTCAATGCATTGCGGGTGCGGTTTATTATTCGCCGTGTCCACCCTCGATCCCGCTCAGCGAGATCACAGGCATGGAGATCTTCTGCAAGCTCGACAATTTGCAGCGGACAGGAAGCTTCAAGGAGCGCGGTGCGCGGAACGCGCTCGCGCAATTATCGCCCGATCAGCAGAAGCGTGGCGTCATCGCTGCGTCTGCGGGCAATCACGCTCAAGCACTCGCTTATCAGGGCAGCTTGCTTGGAATTCCAGCAACAGTGGTGATGCCAAAGTTTGCGCCGCTAATAAAGGTGAGCACCTGCCAGCAGCTTGGTGCTAACGTCGTTCTTCATGGAACAGATTTCGGAGAAGCGAAAGCGCGCGCACTCGAGCTCGCAAAAGAAAAAGGCCTCGCCTACATCGATGGGTACGATGATCCCGCGATCATTGCCGGCCAGGGAACGATGGCTCTCGAAATTGTCGAGCAAGTTTCCGACCTCGACGCGCTGATCATTCCGGTCGGTGGTGCCGGTTTGCTCGCCGGAGTTTCGTTGGCCATCAAAACTCTGCTGCCGAACACGAAAATCGTGGCCGTTGAAGCAGAGAACGTGGCGAGCTTTTCCGCCGCGCTTGAAGCAGGCAAACCAACGAAGATCAAGATGCATCCCACCCTCGCAGATGGGCTCGCGATCCCGCAGGTCGGCACGAATGCATTTCAAATTGCGCCAGCGCTGGTTGATCTCGTCGTCACGGTGACTGAGGAACAAATTGCTTTGGCGATTCTGCGTCTGGTCGAATTGGAAAAGAGTGTGGTCGAAGGAGCTGCTGCAACTCCGCTCGCCGCATGCATGTCCGGAAAATTGAAAGAGCTCACGGGAAAGCGCGTGGTGCTTTTGCTTTGCGGCGGCAACATCGACCCGAACGTGCTCAGCCGGGTGATCGAACGAGGCTTGGTCGCAGACGGCCGCCTAGGCCGATTTACCGCAGTGATCAGCGATCGACCTGGTGGCCTCGCCGATTTGGCGGCGCAAATTGCCTCGACGGGCGCAAGTATCAAACAAGTGGTGCACGATCGCGCTTTCGCCAGCCCGGATGTCTCGGCCGTAAACGTTTTGTGCACGGTCGAGACCCGAAACCACCAACACCTCGCCGAGCTGCGCGCGTTACTGAAGAGCCGCGGCGTCGAAATTTACGATGCGATATAGCTCAACGTGGGAGCGGCTTTAACGCCGCGAACGTCGGGATGCTGAGGTCCCTCCCACACTGAAATCTTGAAGCACGTCTCGCGTTCCGTAGTCTCTCCCCATGCAAGAGCGCGAGGAAAAAATCGACGTGAATTCTTTTGCGCGCCGTCACATCGGGCCGAACGAAGGCGAAGTTGCCGCGATGCTGAGCGACGTTGGTTTCGAAAGCCTCGGAACCTTAATAGATGCCGCGGTTCCAAAAAATATCCGGCTAGATCGGCCACTGAATTTGCCGGAAGCCAAGTCGGAGATGGAGGCGCTGGCGGAGCTTCGGATGATCGCAAAAAGAAACAAAGTCGCCCGCTCGTTTATCGGCGCCGGCTATTACGACTGCATTACGCCGCCCGTGATCCAACGAAACATTCTCGAAAATCCCGGCTGGTATACTGCTTACACGCCTTACCAAGCGGAGATCGCGCAAGGCCGGCTCGAAGCGCTGCTCAATTTCCAGCAGATGATCGTCGATCTGACCGAACTCGATATCGCGAACGCATCGCTCCTGGACGAGGCCACCGCGGCCGCGGAAGCGATGGCCCTTTGTCACGCAGTTGTCCCAAACCGGAACACTTTCTTCGTTGCCCATGATTGTCACCCGCAGACGATCGCTGTTGTGCAAACACGCGCAAAGCCGCTCGGGATCGAGATCAAGATCGGCGATCACTCAAATTTCAAATTCGATGAAACCATTTTCGGCACGCTGGTTCAATATCCTGCGACAGATGGGGCAATTTACGATTATTCGGATTTCGTCAGGCGGGCGCACGACGCGGGTGCGCTTGTTGCCGTCGCGGCGGACATTCTTGCGCTGACATTACTGAAACCGCCGGGCGAATTTGGCGCCGACGTAGCCGTCGGCAACACGCAGCGATTCGGTGTGCCGCTCGGATTTGGCGGACCGCACGCAGCATACTTCGCCACGCGCGACGGGTTCAAACGTCACATGCCTGGACGGCTCGTGGGCGTTTCACACGATGCTGAAGGCCGCCCCGCGTATCGGCTGGCACTGCAAACCCGAGAGCAACACATCCGGCGCGACAAAGCTACGAGCAACATCTGCACCTCCCAGGTTCTTCTCGCGGTCATCGCGTCGATGTACGCGGTTTATCATGGCCTGAAAGGTCTGCGCGCCATTGCTCAGCGCGTCCATCGGCTGGCGAGTCGACTCGCAGACGGCCTGCAGGCCATTGGTTTCACAATTAGGCACGAAAGCTTCTTCGACACTGTGCGAGTTGATGTTGAATCCAGTGAGGTGATTTTAGAGCACACCGCAAAGGCGGGCTGCAATCTGCGCGCTCTGGGTCCGCGCGCGGTCGGAATTTCCTTCGACGAAACAACTACGCCGCAGGACATCGAACTGCTGACGTCCCTTTTCCGCGGCACAGCCGTGCGGGATTTTGACGATGATCTGATAGGCGAGCCGCCGCAGCGCATCCCGCAGTTCGCAATTCGCACTTCGGATTTCCTCACGCACCCAATCTTCAACACGCATGACACCGAGACGGAAATGCTGCGCTATCTCAAGAAACTCGAGTCGCGTGATCTTTCGCTGACCACTTCGATGATCCCGCTCGGCTCGTGCACGATGAAATTGAATTCCACGGCAGAGATGTTCCCCATTTCGTGGCCGGAAATTTCAAAGCTTCACCCGTTTGCGCCCGCCGAGCAGGCCACCGGCTATAAGAAGATTTGCGAACAGCTCGAAGACTGGCTCGCGGAAATCACCGGCTTCGCCGCCATATCATTGCAACCCAATGCCGGATCGCAGGGTGAATTCGCAGGATTGCTCGCGATCCGCGAATATCACGCGTCCCGCGGTCAAGCGCATCGTAACGCGTGTCTCATCCCGACTTCTGCGCACGGCACCAATCCGGCCAGCGCGGTGATGGCCGGGTTCAAAGTCGTGTCAGTCGCATGTTTGAAGGACGGCGACATCGATCTGGCCGATCTTCGCGCCAAAGCAGACCAACACGCGGACGATCTCGCCGCGCTAACGAACCGACGATCCGGGAAATCTGCGACATCGTGCACGCGCACGGCGGCCAGGTTTTCATGGATGGAGCAAACATGAATGCCCAATGTGGTCTATGTCGCCCTGGCGATTACGGCGCGGATGTTTGTCATTTGAATTTGCACAAGACCTTTTGCATTCCGCACGGCGGCGGCGGACCGGGCGTAGGGCCGATCGGCGTGGCCAAACATCTGGCGCCGTATCTGCCGCGAGAATTCATTCTCGATCCCACAACAGGCAAAATTGTTTTTGGCGAAGGCGAGCGCGGAAAACGACCGCCACACGGGAATGGATCAGCTCCTCGTCACGGTGGCGGCAAAGGCGGCAATGTCGCGGCAGCGCCTTACGGGAGCGCCAGCATACTAACAATTACGTGGATGTACATCCAAATGATGGGGGCCGACGGTTTGAAACGTGCGAGCGAGATCGCAATTCTAAATGCTAATTACATTGCAAAACGGCTCGACCCATACTTCCCGGTTCTGTTCAAAGGCAAACACGGCCTTGTCGCGCACGAATGCATTATCGATCTGCGCCAGTGGAAAAGCGCAGGCATCGAAGTTGAAGACGTGGCAAAGCGTCTAATGGACTACGGATTTCACGCACCAACAGTCTCCTGGCCGGTCGCTGGAACAATGATGATCGAGCCGACAGAGAGCGAACCAAAGCACGAGCTCGATCGTTTCTGCGACGCGATGATTTCCATCCACGCAGAGATGAAAGCGATCGCCAACGGGAAACAAGATCGACAAAATAATTTGCTCAAAAACGCGCCGCACACAGCGCGCCAAATCGGGTCCGATAAATGGGACCGTGCCTATTCGCGGGAGCAAGCAGCTTTTCCAGCTCCATGGACCCGCGAACACAAATTCTGGCCAGCCGTCGCACGCATCGACAATGTCTATGGCGACCGGAATCTGTTCTGCTCCTGCCCGCCGGGTGAAGAGTTCGAATCCTGAATTCTCGTTCGGTCTATCATGCGCGTGTATGAGCAACTCAAGAAGCGCTAACAACGGCTGATTCTGATCGTGGTCGCGCTGTTCATCGTTGTCGCCACGAGATCGGTCCGCTAAGTAATCGGAACCTTACGCTTCCGGCGCGAGCTCTGGCGCGGCGACGACGCGAGTCGGGACGAGGCGTAGTGCGGAGCCATTTGTTTCTTCGGCCGCAGCGGGGCCTTGTTCGTGGTATTCGGCGTCGCTGTTCACCTGCCAGAGATCGTAAAGCTTGGCGTCGGCGAGAATATTTTCCACACACAACATCGCCGTCATCATGGCATGGTCCTGATTGTTGTATTTGTGCATACCGTTGCGACCAACGACGAACGACGCAGCCCTCTACGAAATCCCCCTCCCTCGCGAGACCGATCTGAATCAGCTCGCGCCGGGCGAGTTCAATTAGATCGCTATCGCTCGAATCCCAGACACCGTCGTGTTCGAAACAGAAATATTCGAGACCGTAACAGACCTTGTCCGCTTCGGGCACCATCTCGGGTGACCAGGAACGGAAGTTTTGGACGCGGCCGACCTTCACGCTCGGATCGTGAATGTAGATCCAGTTGTCATCGAACATCTGTCGATCTTTCAGGATCAACATCACGGTTAGGAAGTCGCGATATTTGAGGCTTTCGGCTGCGCATTTGATTCGCTCGCTCACAGCAGGCGATAAACCGCAGACCAGCGCGCGCATCGGCGCAGATGAAATGACGTGTTCGGCTTCAATCGCCTGCGACTCGCCGAGTTGATCTTTGTATTCAACCATCCAGGTCCCGGACGTTTCGTCGTAAGAACATCGAGTCACGGCGCAACCCATCTGGAGTCTGCCGCCCAGCGCCTTAATCTTTTCCGCGCACGCTTCCCACATCATGCCCGGACCGCGCCGCGGGTAACGAAACGAATTGATCAGCGTCTTGATGACTTTGCTGCGATCGCCATTGTACCGTTGTGGAATGAGCGCGTTCTTGATCGCGCTGCCGAGCGAAAGTCCTCTGATCCGTTGCGCGGCCCAGTCGGCGGAAATTTCCTTGCAGCTCATGCCCCAGACCTTTTCGGTATAACTTTTGAAGAATGTGTTGAAGAGGCGTTTGCCGAATTGATTGCTTACCCAGTCTTCGAAATTCCGCGGATTCCGCACCGGAAACAGACGCGCCCTTAACCAGGAAAGCACACAGAGCGTCGATTTGAAGACGCCCAGCTTGAGCAGTGCTTCAAACGGCTTCAGCGGGTAAGAATAAAATTTGCCGTCGTAAAAAATGCGCGACGACCGCGGGCGCACGAGCATGTCATTCGGCAAAATCTCCGTCCAGAAATCCTCCACGGTTCTGGACTTGGAGAAGAAACGGTGGCCGCCGATATCGAAATGGAAACCCTTATAAGTAACCGTTCGGGAAATACCGCCGACGTAAACAGGGTCGGCTTCCAAGACAACGACGTCCACCGCCTCTTTTGAGAGGAGATAGCCCGCCGTCAGACCTGCCGGCCCGGCACCGATGATGGCGACCTTTGTTTTCATGTTCTATTACGCGACCCAGTTGCCCCGGGTGAAATTCCAGACGTACCAACCCTGTACGCACAACCCAGCAGCGCTGAGCAACGCTACTGCCGCGATGCCGAATGCCCGCACAAACACCGGCGGCGTACGAAATTGACGCAGAAAATTCAGAAACGCCAGCACGATCAAGGCGTGCACGGCAAATTCGTAGCGAAGCATACTTTCCATATCCACACAGGCCACTCCGCTGACCGACAGGTAATAGATCGCGGCCGCGCAGAAGTAGATGCCAGCACGGACTGGAAGGTCGGCCCGTCGTCGAATCGCTGGAACCAGTTCGCAAAGCGCGACGCCGACCAGAAGCAGAGCGCCCAGAGTCATCGACATTTGGCTCGCTTCCGTTGGATTATTCAGAGCCGGAATGAGCCAGCGATAACTCGAAGGCTTAAACACCGCCAAATAATCGGGAACAATCCCCCACCCGGCTGCCTGTGTGAGCATATAAATGTCCCAGTGGCCCCAGCGGAGCTGAGAGTAAACGAAGAATGCGATGCCGCCGCAGGCCGCGACCACCGTCATACCGATGGCTGAGGTGTATTTGCGAAACCGCTTCGGCGCCTCAACCAAACCGCGCCATCCACCTTGAAAAACGGAGCGCACTATTGGAAAAGCAGCACATACAATTCCGACGATCCGTGTTGCCGACATGACAATCCCGTGCATGCCTGCCCAAAATTTCGCGCCCCCCCCTTCTGTGGTGCTCCAATAAATAAACCCAAGCAGCGCCATCAAAAATAACGATTCCGAGTAACCGGCGATCAGAAAGAACGCAGCCGGATGGGCAGCGATTAGTAACGCGCTGCAAATCTGGAGCGCTGGCGAAACATTCCACCGCTGGCAAAACAGGAAGAAATAGCTCCAGAAACCCCACGCAGCCAGCTGAGCGGTGATGAGCAGGGCAGTGGTAGTGTCAATTTGAAGGGCATCGCGAACTAACCGCGCGATCGCAGGATACGCAGGGAAAAATGCGACATTTGACACTTCCATAACCTTGTGATCGATCGGCGGGACGACGGTCTGGTATCCGCGATCGATGATGTTTATGAACCAGCCGCTGTCGTGCTGGGCCAATGTGGAATAACGGTGCGAGATCGGCTCTTCAGGGGCCAGCAGGCCCAATGTCATTGCAAGTTGCAGCAGCGTCACTGTCAATCCCGCAGTCAGCG
>WNFW01003451.1_pt1 | contig 10962 bp, 10 predicted proteins | sample 5400131 | NCBI WGS metagenome assembly WNFW01 (sample SAMN13153362, study PRJNA577476) | soil metagenome | isolation source: 20 cm soil or saprolite under grassland replicate 1 | place: USA:California | collected 2016-06-15
TGAACCGCCGCCAGTTTCTCTTTTCGTCCGCCGCCGGAATCTTCGCCGCCCCTGCGTTGCTGCGCGGTGCCCGCGCTCAGGAAGGCCCGTTCCGGGTCAAATATTTTCCGGTCGATGCCGGCACGGGCCTGCACGACGTCGCGCCCGCCCCCGACGGCACGATCTGGTTCACCGGCCAGCGCAGCGGAAAGCTCGGACGGCTCGATCCACGCGACGGCTCGTTCAAGCTGGTCGGCCTCGGCAAGGGCGCCGCGCCCCATGGCGTCACGATCGGCCCCGACGGCGCACCGTGGGTGACCGAGGGCGGGCAGAACGCGATCGCCCGCGTCGACCCCGGCGACGGCAGCGTGAGGCTGTTCCGCCTGCCGGAAAAATATGCGGATGCCAACCTCAACACCGGCGTGTTCGACAAAAGCGGGATCTACTGGTTCACCGGACAATCCGGTTATTACGGCCGGCTCGATCCAAAATCAGGCGAGATGAAAGTGTTCAGCGCCCCCCGCGGCGTCGGACCTTACGGCATCGCGGTCATGCCGAAGGGCGAGGTCTGGTACGCCTCGCTGGCGGGAAATCACATTGCAAGGATCGATCTGGCGACCGGGCAGGCAACGGTGGTCGAACCATCGACGCCAAAACAAGGCGCGCGGCGGATATGGTCGGATTCGAAAAGCCGCCTCTGGATCAGCGAGTGGAACAGCGGCAACGTCTCGATGCACGATCCCGCGGACGGCAGCTGGAAAGCCTGGAAGCTGCCGGGCAATAGCCCGCGCACCTATGCGGTCTATGTCGACGACAAGGACAGGATTTGGCTGACCGATTTCTCGGCCAATGCGATCGTGCGCTTCGATCCATCGACCGAGAAGTTCAACGTGTTCGCCAGCGACAAGGCGGGCGCCAATGTGCGCCAGCTCGACGGCAGGCCCGGCGAAGTCTGGGGTGCCGAATCCGGCAATGATCGCCTGGTCATGATTCAGACCGTCGCGTGACATTCGTCGCGGCCTGATCCTCACGCGCTTGCCCGCCTCCCCTGCACGTTAGCGGTTGACGACCACACCCGCTTGCGCTCATTCATCGCGCAAAGGGATTTTGACGATGGCTCGAAAATCATTGCAGCTCGGCCGCGCCGTGGAATGGCCGCATACGCCGGAACAGGCGCAGATCGATCGCGTGCCTAATCCGCAAGCCGACACCAACTATCTGGTGCGCTTCACCGTGCCGGAATTCACCTCGATATGCCCGGTCACCGGACAGCCCGATTTCGCGCATCTCATGATCGACTACGTGCCCGGCCGCTGGCTGCTGGAGTCGAAATCGCTGAAGCTTTATGTCGCGAGCTTCCGCAATCACGGCGCATTCCATGAGGATTGCACGGTGATGATCGGCAAGCGGATCGCGACCGAGATCAAGCCGAAATTTTTGCGGATCGGCGGCTACTGGTATCCGCGCGGCGGCATCCCGATCGACGTGTTCTGGCAGACCGGCCGATTGCCGAAGGGCCTATGGCTCCCCGACCAGGGCGTCGCGCCGTATCGCGGAAGGGGCTAGCAAGAAAGACGTGGATGGCCGGGACAAAGCCCGGCCATGACGGAGAGAGCGTCACGTGGAGGACCGATGAGCCAAGGCGCGCTTGCGCAGTGCCCACCACATGGCTCGGCAGCATAGATGATGACATCAGATTCTATGGCGCGCCCGGAAGCACGGCTGCCACGCCTTCAGGATTGATGTTGAAGGCCAGGAATATCAACGGCTCGTTACCTGGGTTTCCCCATTGGTGCACGAGGGCGTGCGGTTCATAGATCAGGGAACCCGGTCCCCTGGCTTCTGTCTTGCCGTCGACCGTGTTGGCCCCGGCGCCAGAGATGATGAAGTATAGCGCCGCGCCGGACCGATGATGTGGCGGGTTGGACGGCATCCCCGCCGGAAATGTGACTCGCGTGAGATTGAGATCATAACCGCCTGGCTTCAGGTCGGGGATCGGATCCGCTGTGCGATATAACTCTCTCACCGCGACAGATGTCGTTTCGGCAGATCGATCCAGGTCACCGGCGGGAGCAAGCAAGAAGTGGAGGAAAGTAGATGGCCCGTTGCCGCCTGCCCTTAGCGCCGCGGTCTTTCCGCCGGCGATGAACAGCCCCTCTCCAGGGTTGAGTCTTTTCGCCTCGCCATCGAGCGCGACCTGGGTCGAACCTGACATCTGATAGAGGATGCCGCTGACCGGCGAGATACCGCTCATCTGCTCCGGTTGAAGGGTGACGCTTACCGCTTTGAAATAGAGCGGCACGTCGGTGACGGTCGCCAGTTTGGTTGCAGCGACCACTGTTCGTGTAATTGCCGGTGCAGCGGGCGTGGTTTGTGCGGTCCCGGAGGCGGGAAGCGCCATCGCGCCGAGCAGCAACAGTCCGGTTGTCCTGAACTGCATGACTGCCTCCCAGGTTCAGCGGATAATCAAAGCACCATACGCTCTTCCAGCTCCTCTTGGAACGGCTGACCGCTTCGAACTGCTATTAGATGGAAGCCGAAGGCAAAGGCCGCGCGAAACTGAGTTCGTGGCCATCGGGATCAACGAGGTGGAAGTAGCGCTCGCCCCACGCGGCATCGCGGGGCACGGTCGCCGGCTCGAATCCTGCTGCGAGCGCACGGCGGTATAGTTCGTCAACATCGGCGACGTAGAAGATCACCCGCCCCCACCAGGACCAGCGCCGCTCGGCAGGCTGGGCGATAAGGTTGAGATAGCCCGTCCCTGCTCTAAAGCTGGTAAATGACGCCTCTTCGCCGCCATGCAGGACCTCAAACCCCAGCGCGCGGTAGAACAGGACTGCTCGTCCCATTTCGTGGGTGCCCAGTGTGACCGCGCTGATGCCCTCGATCATGGCCCGAACTCTCTTGCCTTATTTCTATTTTATTCCCTGCGCCGATTGTAGTCGATACTTCTCCACCGGTCAGGAACAAAGCTGCGTGCGGCGCGCGGCGCAGCGTCCGGGGAGCGCGGAATTGTCCGGGTTACGGCTGCACATCCGGCCGCGCGCTCGCATCCGCTGGCCTCGTCTGCCGCAGCAACCGCGCGCAGACAAAACCCAGCGCCGTTATGATAAGCGCGCTCGCCAGCAAGGTCGGTATCTTGCCGGCATTCTGAATGCCGAAGCCGTAGGCGATCGGGCCGATGGTCTGGCCCATGAAAAAGAAAAACGAATGCAGTGACAGCGCGGCGGCGCGGGCTTCCACCGAGAGCTCGCTGGCAAACACCTGCAGGCTTCCGTGGATCGTGTAGAAGCCCCAGCCCATCAGCATGAGACTGAACGCCTGGAATTTCCAGGGCGGACCGAACCCGATGACGGCGAGTTGCAGAGCAACCACCGCCCCGCCCGTGACCATCATGCCGTTGACGCCGAGCCTTGGCAGCAGCCGCGACACGCTCATGGTGTAGAACAGGCCGCCGACCGCAAAGCCCGCGATCACGATGCCGGCGATCGACAGGCTGGTTTCGCCGAGTTCAAACAGGAACGACGCGATATACGGAAACAATCCGAGCACGCAGCAGCCTTCGATGAACACCGCCGAATAGCAAACCCGCGCGTTCGGATTTGCGAAAATCGTCCGGTAGCCATGTCTCAAGGCCGACAGGCTGGTTTTCGGCGGATGCTTCAATTCGGCGCCGCGAAAGCCCGCCGCCACCGCAATCGAAGCCAGAACGACCAGGCCGCCGAGTACGGAGAGAACACCGCGCCAGCCCAAAAAATCGCCGATCAGGCCTGACGCAGACGCGCCAAGGAGATTGCCGGTCATGGCACCGGCCAGCGTGCGCCCGATCGCGACCTGGCGTTTTTCCGGGCCGACCAGATCGCTGGTCAGCCCCAACGCGACCGGGAAAATGCCGCCGGAACCGATGCCGGCGAGAATCCGGGTCGCGAACAACTGGGGGAACGAGGTCGACACCGCGCCGAGGATGCTGGCAAGACCCAACAGCACCAGGCATACGATCATCAGCCGCGCCTTGCCGAACAGATCCGCGGCGGCCCCCATCACCGGCTGCACGATGGCAAAGGTAAAGGCGAACACGGCCGAAAAACCCGCGGCGGTAGCGATGCTGACCCCGAATTCGTCGGCGATATGCGGCAGCACCGGATCGAGCGCGCGCGCCGACAGGCTCGCGGAGAAGGTCGCAAGCGCGATGATGTTCAGGGCCGGCGGTAGCGAGTTCATTGCGGCCGCGGCCGTGCGCGCAGCATCAGCGCGCCGTGCTCTTGACAGGATTCTTGGCAGGATTCTTGGCGAGCGCATCGAACGCCATCAGCGTCCGCAGCAGATTTTCGAACTCGCGCAGCGGCACCATGTTGGGACCATCCGACGGCGCGTGGTCGGGGTCGGGATGGGTCTCGATGAAGACGCCGGCGACGCCGACCGCGACCGCGGCGCGCGCCAGCACGGGTACGAATTCGCGCTCGCCGCCGGACGAGGTGCCCTTGCCGCCGGGCTGCTGCACCGAATGGGTGGCGTCGAAGATCACGGGCGCGCCGGTGGTGCGCGCTAAAATCGGCAGCGCCCGCATGTCCGAGACCAGCGTGTTGTAGCCGAACGATGCGCCGCGCTCGGTGACCAGCACGTTTGGGTTACCGGCGCCGGTGATCTTGGCGACGACATTGGCCATGTCCCAGGGCGCCAGAAATTGCCCCTTCTTGACGTTGACGACCTTACCCGTGGCGGCCGCCGCCAGCAGCAGATCGGTCTGCCGGCACAGGAAGGCCGGGATCTGCAGCACGTCGACCGCCTGCGCCACCTCGGCGCATTGCGCGGCTTCGTGGACGTCGGTGAGCACGGGCATATCAAGTGTTGAGCGAATTTCTTCGAAGATCGGCAGCGCCTGCTTCAGGCCGATGCCACGCGCCGCCGATACGCTGGTGCGGTTGGCCTTGTCGAACGAGGTCTTGTAAATCAGCCCGATGTTCAGCCGCGCAGAAATCTCCTTCAGCGCGCCGGCGACTTCAAGCGCATGGGCGCGGCTCTCGAGCTGGCACGGCCCGGCGATGATCGAAATCGGCAGGTCATTGCCGAATTGGACCGAGCCTGCCGTAACCACTGGCGCTGCTGAGATATTGGCGTCCAAGGCACCATCCTTTTCCGGCGCGACCATGCCGGGCGGAGCCCGTGCGATCAACCCTCTTCAGGCCCCAAATATCAGCGTTGCGCCGAAGGCCTGATCGGGAAGCAGCCGCGCCCGGTTGCCGCCGGCGAAACGTATCGCCGCAAGCCGCGCGCCCCGCGCCAGATCCGGCGGCTCGGTTCCAGCATAATCCCGGTAGGCCGCAGGTTTCATCACTTCAATCGCGCCGCGCGGGGTCTCCACCGCAATTCCGCCCGCGTTCGACATCACCTCGCCGACGCCGGTAAATGCGCTGAGAAAATGACGGTGATGCTCCGGATCTTCCGCGGCCATCGTGACGCCGGCGACCCCGGTCACGCCATTGGCGTGGGTCTGGAATTTGGGATTCCAGAAATTCTCCGGATAGTGCTGCTGACAGGTGAAATATCCGATGTCGGGCGCCTTTGTATCAGCCGCAAAGGCGAGCGAGAATGCGACCTTGACCGGCGATCCGTCCGGGCGTTTGGCGTCGCGCTCGAAATCGAACACCTTGAAATCGCCGATGCCGGCCAAGCGGAATGCGCCGGCGTCGTCCGCCGCGCCCTTGCCTTCCAGCACCAGCATCGCCAAGCCTTCGCCGCGCGCGAGAAAGTCGCGGACAAAGCCGCCAAACGAGAACGAGCCCGGCGTGGCCGATGCAACAAGCCCGGGCTCGCCGACGGTCACGAGCTCGATGAACACGCCGGGAAACTGCACGATTTGATTATGCGTGCCCCACGGGTGACGATTACGCGCCCCGACAGTGAAGCCGGCGCGGCGATAAAACTCCGCCGCCGCGTCGAGATCGCGGACGGCGTGCACAATGTGGTCGAGACCTCGAGCCATCAGACGCGACCAATCTTCTGGGGAATGCCGGCTACTTCACCGACGAGAACGCGGTCGGCACCAGCAGCTGGTTGACGATGTTGCCGACGATCTGGCCGTCCGCCTCGGTCTTGGCCCGGGCCTCGATCCACTCGGGATCGCTCTGGAACGCGGCCCATTTCTTCTCGCGCTCGGCGAGCGATTCCCACGCCAACAAATAGGTCAGCTCCTGATTGGATTCGCCGACCAGCGTGGTGAAGAACCCGGCCTGCCTGATGCCGTGCTTCTCCCACAGTTTCAGCGTGATGGTCTCGAAGCGTTTCAGCAAAGCCGGCAGCCGGCCCGGCAGACAACGATAGACGCGGGTTTCGTAGATCATCGGTTTCCTCCGTTTTCTTGGCGAGGGTTTATAGCGGGTGCTGCAAGTTGTGTCTTGATCCGATCATGCACGCCTTGCGGCGGCAAGCGCATGACTGGTTTCCTCACCCTGAGGGTCTGACCGAAAATGCGTTCAACACTTTCAGGCTCCTTCCAACTTCTTGAATATGATTCTCTTTTCGTCATGGCCGGGCTTCGTCCCGGCCATCCACGTCTTTCTTGCTTAAGTCTGGCAGAGGACGTGGATGCCCGGCACAAGGCCGGGCATGACGACTCCTCCAGCCTCGCGCATATTCCGGCTGGGCTGCATCTTGGCCTCGTGGTCGAGACGCGCGGCGTTGCCGCAACGGCGGAGCCGTTACGCAGGGATGAGGGGATAAAGCGGCCTATGACGCAGCAAGACTACCGCCCACAGCAGCCGAACGCTTCGCCATCTTCTTCAAATCTTCCCGGTTGCCCGGATTTACCCATTTGCGACGACCTGAGCCGTAAGGTCGAGGCGGTTCGCGCTCCCAACTGAAATATGGAAAACAACCCCATGCAAAGTAGCAGGTAGTCGCTGGCATGATGCCTTCGATGGCGCGAAAGTATTTGACACGTCGGGCAAATCAGCGGCACTACTCCATCATCACGCCATCCGCAAGACGCCCATGGGCCTGCCTAATATGGCCCTGCCTAATATGGGCCTGCCTGATATGGCCCTGCCTGATGACGGGCGCTTCGGCGCGATGACCCGCAAAACTCCTTATCGACGGTTGAAGTTGCACCGGCTCGCCGCAGCGAGTGATCGCCTGCTCGTTGCCGAACCGCGCGCGCCGTTGGCGCGCGTGCGAAGGGAAATATCGACATGAACACGGCACCAAGCTTCAAAGCGCCTACAAAGCGCCCCGCCTCCGGGTCGCCTCAGCCAGGCATCGGGGTAGCCCAGCTACCGTGAGGGGCAACATCGCAACATTAAAATCAGACCAGCCGCGACTGCACCACCGCCGCCTGCACGAACGATGCGAACAGTGGATGCGGTTCGAACGGGCGCGATTTCAGTTCGGGATGGAACTGCACCCCGATGAACCAGGGATGGTCCTCGTATTCAACGATCTCCGGCAGCACGCCGTCTGGGGAGAGGCCGGAGAAGCGCAGGCCGTGCTGCTCGAGCCGGTCCTTGTAGGCGGTGTTGACCTCGTAGCGGTGGCGGTGGCGCTCGGAAATCTCGGTGGCGCCGCCATAGACCTGCGACACCCGGCTGCCGCGCTTGAGCACGGCGGGATAGGCCCCTAACCGCATGGTGCCGCCGAGATCGCCGGCCTTCGACCGTTTCTCCAGCTCATTGCCGCGCAGCCATTCCGTCATCAGTCCGACCACGGGCTCGGGCGTCGGGCCGAACTCGGTGGAATTGGCCTGCTCGATGCCGACCAGATTGCGCGCGGCCTCGATCACGGCCATCTGCATGCCGAAGCAGATGCCGAAATAGGGCACGTCGCGCTCGCGCGCGAACTGCGCCGCGCGGATCTTGCCCTCTGCGCCGCGCTGGCCGAAACCGCCGGGCACCAGGATGCCGTTGACGTGCTCGAGGAACGGCGCCGGGTCCTCGTTCTCGAACACCTCGCTCTCGATCCAGTCGAGGTTGACCTTGACCTTGTTGGCGATGCCGCCATGCGACAAGGCCTCGATCAGCGATTTATAGGCGTCCTTCATGCCGGTGTATTTGCCGACGATGGCGATGGTCACCGCACCTTCCGGGTTGCGCACCCGCTCGTTGATGACGTGCCAGCTCTGCAGCTGCGGCGGAATTTTGGGCACGATGCCGAACGCCGCCAGCACCTCATCGTCGAGGCCGGCGGCGTGATAGGCCTCTGGCACCGCGTAGATGTTATCGACGTCGCGCGCCTCGATTACGGCGCTTTCGCGCACGTTGCAGAACAGGCCGAGCTTGCGCCGCTCTTCTTTCGGAATCGGGCGATCGGTGCGGCACAACAGAATGTCCGGCTGGATGCCGATCGAGCGCAGCTCCTTGACCGAATGCTGCGTCGGCTTTGTTTTTAATTCACCGGCGCTGGTGATATAAGGCAACAGGGTCAAATGAATGTAGACGGCGTGCTCGCGCGGCAATTCGTTCTTGAGCTGGCGGATCGCCTCGAAGAACGGCAAGCCTTCGATGTCGCCGACAGTGCCGCCGATCTCGCACAGCACGAAATCATATTCGTCGTTGCTGTCGAGGATGAAATCCTTGATCGCGTTGGTGACGTGCGGGATCACCTGGATGGTGGCGCCGAGATAATCGCCGCGCCGCTCCTTGGTCAGGATGTCCTGGTAGATACGCCCGGTGGTGATGTTGTCGGCCTTGGTTGCGGGGCGCCCGGTGAAGCGCTCGTAATGCCCGAGATCGAGATCGGTCTCGGCGCCGTCATCGGTGACGAACACTTCGCCATGCTGGTACGGCGACATCGTTCCGGGATCGAGATTGAGGTAGGGATCGAGCTTGCGAAGCCGGACCTTGTAGCCCCGTGCCTGCAGCAGGGCGCCGAGCGCCGCCGAAGCCAGACCTTTTCCGAGCGAGGAAACCACGCCGCCGGTGATGAAGATATACCGCGCCATGGGACCCAACCTTTAAGGCTATGGAGCCGATTCGCCAAAACGAATCGTGCCCCTAAGCGAACATTCGATATGGCTGTGGGTGACTTGAAATCTGCAGAGATGTCAGCGTGTTAGTGGTGATCTCTACGACAGGACAGTAGTCACCATCCTGCATAGCCACCCTGCTTTATTGCGAACGTGGCGCTTGCGGGCCGGACGGCGCCGGCGCGCTTTGTTGCCGTTCGTCCGCCTTCTTCAGCGAGTCCAGGATGCCGCCGCCCTGCGACAGCGGCGGTGCGGGCGTCGCCGGGGCTGCCGGCTGCGACTGTGACGCTGGATCGGCATTGATGATCGAACTCGGCTTGCGGTCGTAGCTGGCGAGCCAGGACAGGAAAAGACTGGTGATGAAGAAGCCGACCCCGAGAATTGCCGTGGTGCGCGACAGCAAGTTGGCGGTGCCGCGGCTCGACATGAAGCCGGCACCCCCACCCATGCCAAGCCCGCCGCCTTCGGATTTCTGCAGCAACACCGCGCCGATCAGGGTCGCGACGATCATGAGGTGAATGACGATAACGACAGTCTGCATCTCTACCTTCCGTCGCAAACCAACAGCGCCGGGGTTCGGCGGCTCAGCTCGGCTTTGCGGGGCTTGAAGTGTGCCGCGGTGTTACACGATGGAACGGGGGATTGTCACCCCCGGACGGCTGGCTGTTAATTAGGGACAACACCCCGCAATCGCAAGAAAGTCCGACGCTTTCAGGCTGGCGCCGCCGATCAGGGCACCGTTGACGTTGGCAACGGCCATCAATTCGGTTGCATTCGAGGGTTTTACCGAGCCGCCATAGAGAATGCGGATCCGGCTCCCCTCGCCTTTAAACCGGGTAACCAGGAACTCCCGGATAACCCCATGAACTTGCTCGACATCTTTCACCGTCGGCGTGAGGCCGGTGCCGATCGCCCAGACCGGCTCGTACGCCACTACCAGATTGCCGGCACTGGCCTGCTCCGGCAGCGAAAGGCTGAGCTGTCCGCGGCAGATGTCGAGCGTTTGCCCGGCGTCGCGCTGCTTCTGGGTTTCGCCGATGCAGACGATCGCGGTAAGGCCGGCGCGCCAGGCGGCCTCGGCCTTCTGCCGAACCAGCACGTCGCTCTCGCCGTGGTCGGCGCGGCGTTCGGAGTGGCCGACAATCACGGCACTGGCGCCGGCATCCGCCAGCATTTCGGCTGAGATATCGCCGGTATGGGCGCCGGACGGCTTGGGGTGGCAGTCCTGCGCGCCGACCGCGAGCGCTTTCGAGCCGCGCGCGGTTTCGGCCAACGAGGCAATCAGCGTCGCCGGCGGGCACACCAGGAGCTCGGCCCTGGCCGCGACTTTCGCGGCACCGGCCAGCATGGCCTCGAATTCGGCCAGGGAAGCCCTAAGGCCGTTCATTTTCCAGTTGCCGGCGATCAGCGGCCGGATGGCGTCGGACATGACAAATTCTCGCAAATATTGGCTCGACATGCGCTAGCAGAGCGCGCGCGCCAGTTCCAGAGACGGCCTCAAAACAGTTTTTGCGGCCCCTTCGGGACGTTAACCGCTTCAATTCGCCCGCCCCGGCAAGGTTGCGAGCGGACGGCTGCCACTTTATGATGCTTTATCAATCAGGCGACGCCCTTTTGCCGAATTCGAAACCGAATTCCCCTGGGGGCACGACCCGGTTCCCTCCTGCAAATAAAGTTGGACCCATGCTTCGAGGAATGCGCAAAGCCTCATCAAACTGGCTCGGCAAGATCATCATGGCCGTGGTGATGGGCGTGCTGATCATCAGTTTCGGTGTTTGGGGCATCGCCGACATCTTCCGGGGTTTTGGACAATCGACGCTGGCCAAGGTCGGCCGCACCGAGATTTCGGCCAATGAATTCCGCCAGCTCTACACCGAGAAGCTGCAGCAGATCGGCCGCCAGTACGGTCGCCCCTTGACGATGGATCAGGCCCGCGCTTTCGGCCTCGACCGCCAGCTGCTGCAGCAGACCATCGCCGAGGCCGCCCTGGACGAAGAAGCGCGGCGGCTCGGGCTCGGACAGTCTGA
>WNFW01004183.1_pt1 | contig 10960 bp, 9 predicted proteins | sample 5400131 | NCBI WGS metagenome assembly WNFW01 (sample SAMN13153362, study PRJNA577476) | soil metagenome | isolation source: 20 cm soil or saprolite under grassland replicate 1 | place: USA:California | collected 2016-06-15
AGCACCAGCAGGGTCGCAAGCGTCGCGAGCGCGGGCCGTCCGAGCAGCGAGTTGAAGCCGCTGTGCAGCACGACCGCCGCCAGGAGGCCCGGCAGCAACAGCTGCGGACCGCCGTTCGGCCGGCTCTCGTAGAGCGTGATCGAGATCATCGCCAGGACCGTCGTCGTGCCGCCGTGCATGATCGCGGTGCCGAAGCCGCGGATGACTTGCACCGGCAGCGCGGCCTCCGGCCGCGAGGCGAGGTAGTACAGGTTCTCGACGAGCGCGAAGCCGGTGCCGATCGCAAAGCCGGCGATTCCGGCGTCCACCGGCAGCCCGACGCGCCGCGTGCGAATCAGGAAGACGATCAACACCGCCTTCAGGGACTCCTCGATCCACGGCGCCACGTAGCTCGAGTAGGCGGCGAAGTCCCCCGTGAAATGCCCGTACGCGTAGTTGTTGACGAGGTAGCTTGCGCCGGCCGCGAGAGCGCCGGCGGCGACCAGCGCCAGCACCATCCTGAGGCGCAGCAGTTTGTACGCGTCGAGCTGGACGAGCCCTGCCAGAAACAACAGCACCGGCACGAGGGCGATCGGCGCGCGCAGCAGCAGATCGGTGCTCAACGTGTCGCTCGTGTGCAGTGCCCGCTCTTCACAGCACCTGCAGCGACAGCATGAACTCACTTCTGCCGAGTCCGCCCGCGGCGAAGCCTCGCGCCGCGCCGACCGACAGCATCATCGACTGGCGGTGCATCACGTGCAGCTGCAGGTCGAGTTGCGCGCCGACGGCATGGGCGCTGCGACGCAACACGCGGTTGTCGAGGTCAGTCTCGAGCGCGCTCACAAATACCTCGGGCCGGACCCAGCTGGCGTAGAAGCCGGGCGAGCCGAGGGCCTCGAAGCGCAGCGGCGGCAGGCACCATTCGAGCGTCGACTTGACGAGCGACCTGCCGCTCAAGGCGTCCAGCCTGAAACCCGGCATGCTGAGGAGCTCCGCTGTCGACATAGTTGTTGCCGAAGCCGCCCAGGTAGGAGTTCGCGAGCGGGTTGGTGCGCGCTCCACTGGAGAGGCTCGCCCCGCTCCGCAGCCAGACCGAGGAATGGTTGAGCGGCAGCGGAAAGCCGATGTCGAACGTGCCGGTGAGGCTCGGAATCAGATCGCCGGCGGCCCCGTTGCCGTGCGCGTTGATCGCCCAGCTGTGGCCCGTCTCCACGTCCACCGCGCCGGGCGAGAAGCGCGTATCCACGGCAACGAAGCCCACATCGGCGGTGAAGAGGTTCTTCGAGGGCGAGGTCACGTTCTGATACCCCGGCAGCGTGTCGAGGCCGCCGTAGTAAGCGACCTTGGCGACGAAGTCCATGGTCTGCGGCGGGTCGAAGATGAGCGGACGGTCGTAGGCGACGTAGCCGTTGTAGCCGGCGAGGCTGCGCTTGGTCGGGCCGAAGAGGTCGTAGAAGTCCGCCCCGTTCCAGGCGGCCCCGGCGGTCCAGCGCGTGTGGTGCACAGCGGCTGCGACGTGCAGGCGCTGCCTGGCAGGTAACCCGGCATCCGGGCTGTAGCTGGTATCGACGCCGAGCGAGTCGTACCCCATCGGATCGCTGAAGCGGGCGCTGGCCCCCAGGCCCACCGAGTTCTTGTAGCCCTCGACGACCGGGATCAGCGACTCGAGCGATAGCTCGCGCAGGGGTCGATACACTCCCTCGCGCTGGATGTGGGATTCGTAGGGGATGGTCGACGGGTCGGGAGCGACCCAGCCCTGCACCTCCGGGTACCTGGCCGCCACCTGCTCGCCCAGGAAGGTCACCGCGCTCAGGTCCTCGGTCGGTCTTGCCTCGATGAGCGTCGGCACGAACCCCTTGGCCGCGTAGCGCAGTACGATCAGCCGAGACTCATCGAGCGGCAGCGGGCGAAAGAAACCCACGTCCGCGTTACTGACCGCCGCGAGGGTCTCGGTCGCGAGCTCGTAGCGATAGATGTTCGACACGCCGGTGTAGTAGCTGCTGCCGTAGAGGTAGCGGCCGTCCTTCGAGAACACGAAGCTCTCCGGCACCGCCGCTCCCATGGTGAACGTGTGCAGCGGGGTGGCGTCGCCCCTCTCGAGCGCATCGGTGCGCAGGACCCGCACTTGTGTGACCTGTGGCGAGCCCGGCCTCAAGCCCGGTCCCGATACGGACACCGACGCCAGCGTCCCGTCGGGCGAAAGATCGAGATCGAAGGCTCTCTCCCCGCGCGGGAACACGTACAGCGTCTGCCACTCCTTATAGGGGGAGGGGATCCGCACCAGGATGACGAATCCGTTGTTGAGCCGCAGGCCCCACAGCGAGCGATCGGTGGGGTTGTAGACGATGTCGCCGATGCGGGCGGCCTTGAGCAGCATGCGTGAGTTGCCGGAGCGCAGCTCGAGCGCCTCGAGGTTGCGATGGGTGTTGTTGTTCGTTGTGTAGAAAAGCGTCGCGGTCGCTGGGTCATAAGCGAGCGAGGTTACTGAGTAACCGCTGGCGCCCTTGACCTCCTTGATCTCGCTCACCCTGCCGTCGCTGCGGCCGATCGAGGCGATGTGCGCAAGCTGCCCGGGATACTTGATGGCGGCGAGGAGCTTCGTCCCGTCCGCCGAGAGGTAGGTGCGCGAGACCGCCCCGAGGTCCTTTTTAGTGAGGTCGCGGTACTCGGTGACCGGGTGCTCGCGCACCGCCAGCAGGTTCTGCCGCTGGAAGCCGTGCTCCCAGTCGACCCACTGTCGCCAGCACTCCTGCAGCGGCAGGCCGAACACACGCTGAAAATCGTGGCTGTAATAGCGGCGGCTGCCGGCGTCGCGCCGCCACCAGGCGAGCAATTTTTGCGGGCCGTAGTTAAGACCCAGGTAATCCATGAAGCGCGTGCCGTACAGGTAGGCATTGGCGCCGGTCTTGAAGTCGATCTCGGTGCCCTTCGACACGAGCCCGAGCGGGTCGTAGAACCTGGTATTTTCCTGCACCATGCCCCGGAACACCATCTCGTCGTAGCCCCCCTGCGCACGTCCCACACCACCGCTCATCCAGGTCTCCATGAACACCGCGCTCCCCTCCTGATACCAGCGCGGGGCGGTCAGGCGCGGCACGGTCAGGTAGTTGTACAGCAGCGTCTCGGGGTGCGCGGAGTCGACGTCCACCTTGCCGTGAAACAGGCGGCGCAAGCGCGCGTCGGCCGGGTTCGCGCGATCGTTGTCGACGATGTGCGTGAGCTCGTGCACCGCGGTCCATCCGAACCACTCGGCGGATGAGAGGGTCTCGAACGGCTCATTGGAAGGGGCGATGTCGAGGAATATCCGGTTGCGGGGCGCGGGTATCGCCGTCGCGTTGGCGCGGTCGCTGAAGTCCTGCAACAGCACGTTGACGCGCCCGTCGGGCACGTAGTGGAACAAGCGCTCGTGGGTGGCGAGTCCGCTCAGGAAGCTCTGCGTCGCGTGCGGCACGAGGTGTTTCTCGCCCGGGTCGAAATAAACGATCCGCAGCTCCCCGGTCTCGACGAAGTCGAGATCGGCAGCTCGGGTGGGAAATGCGGCCCCGACCGCGACGAACGCTGTCAGCAAACCCAGCCAGGGCTGTCGCCACCTTGAAGCGTTGGCGTGCGCGTCCCCGGACTGTCCGCTCTGACGCAGACAGCCGTCAGGGCTGTCACGCAAGAAATGCGGAGTGGCCCGCGGGTAACGCCCGAGCCACTCCCATGCTTTCGACTCCAATGCCGCGCAGCGGCGCGGGCCGGACTACTTTTCTTGCGCCATGGCGTTCTGCTGCGCATTCTGCTGCGCGTTCTGCTGCGCATTCGCCTGGCTTCTGATCTGCGCCGAGGAATTGCCGCCTCGGGCAGCCGCAGCCGAATCCGCAGCCTTCGCGGCATCCGTGTGCGAGCGGATTCTGGCATTGTCACCGGAAGCCTTGGCCGCCGCCGCCGCATCCGTTGCCTCGGGAGCGTGAGCCGTACTCTTGGTCCCCCCCCCTTCCATCTGGGCGCGGCGGGCATTGTCGCCCGAGCCGCCGGCCGCCGCCGCATCCGCCGCGTTGGCCGCGTCCGCAACCGCGGTACCCTTTGCCACATCCGCCGCGCTCTGCTCGGTCGTGCTCGCCGTCGGCGCGGGGTTGAAAGAGTTCGTGCCATCCGCGCGCGCGCGCTTCGCCTCGACGATGGTCCCGGCAGCGTCCTTACCCGCCGGCGCCTTGTTGTAGCTCAGGTAAGCGATTGCACCGATCGCCACCACGACCCCGCCCACGATCCACACTGTCTTACTAGCCATAGAGCCTCCCCCCAAACTGTCGAAACAGTCACCAGATTCCCGTTCTGCAAAGAATTACCATAAACACAGCAAAAAGTTGGTTCCTCAAAGACAAAAACCCGTCAGCGATCCGCAACCGTGCGGAGCGTTGCGCTCCCGACCTGGCGGCCGGCCATCAGGAAGGTGAGATCCACCGTTTGCCCTCCCATTCGAAACCCCGGCAACGCCACAGCCAACACGCCGGGTTTACCCTGCGCGGGTTTGTCCTGACTTCCGACGCCGTTGATCCGGAGCGTATGTCCGTCGCTTGCAATGAGCACGTCCACCGGAGTGCCCGCCGACACCTCGAACCTGAGACCCAGCCCACGGCGGTCGCGGTACAGGCTCACCCGACCCGAGACTACTCCGTTGTCCAGACGGACCGTATCCAGGGTGGTCCGTGTATCCGCCGGCGCCATCGTGCCCGCCACCTCGGTCGTGGGAGGTTCCGGGCCGCGGACGACCTCGTACACGACCGCCCCCGTGAGCAGGGCCACGATGACCGCGGCGTACCGCAACCGAGGCCTCGACCACCAGGACCATGCCGGCCCCGCCGTCGATTGCGGCAGCGCACCAAGAATGCTCTCCCGGAGCTCGGGTGGCGGCTCAACGTCCTCGAGCTTCTCGAGTGCTGCGCAGAGGCGCTGGAAATCCTCGCGCAGGACCCTGAGCTCCGGATCCGCCAGCACGGAACGGGCGAGCTCACCGCGCTGCTGCCCGTCGAGCTCGCCATCGATCTCGGCGTGAATGAGTGAGAGGTGCCTGCTGTCGGCCATCTCAGATGGTTCCCAGCTGGAGTAAGTGATCCCGCAGCAGCTGGCGGGCACTGTAGAGCCGTGACTTCACGGTTTTCTCGGGGAGCAGGAGGACCTGGCCCATGTCCTGGTAGCTCAGGTGCATGAAGTGCCGCAGCACGATGACGGTCCGCAGCTCGGGCTTGATGTGCATCAGCGCCTCCTCGATCGCCCGGCCCATCTGCTCGCCCTCGAGCTGTCGATCCGGCCCCGGAGCCTCATCGGCCTCATCGCCGTCAAACCCCTCGTGGGGTTTTCGTGCGCCGAGGGCATTGAGGGATTCATTCACCGCAATCCGGTAGATCCAGCTGTAGAACTTGAAGCTCGGGTCATAGTCGCCAAGATGCTCGAACGCCTTGAGGAACGTGGTCTGCGCGACGTCCCGGGCGTCCTCCGGATCGTGCAGCAGCCGAAGGGCGGCATTGAACACCGGCTTCTGATACCGCACCACGAGCTGCTCGAAAGCCGCCCGGTCCCCCTCCCGACAGCGCCGCACCAGCGTCGCGTCATCGTCCTCTTTCACAAGTACCGCTCAGCACACCAAAGGTTGGCCGGCTCCGCCGGGTTCGGGTCTTGGGACGCGGCTCGCTAGCCCGCCGCGCGGCTCATGTCGATGATCCGGTCGAAGCCCGCGTAACGGAAAATGTCGTGGATCTGCGGGGGGACGTTGATGAGCCTGAGGCCGGCACCCGATCCCCTGACCCGCTTCTGTGTCAGGAGAAACACCCGCAGCCCCGAGCTTGCGATGTACTCGAGCCGGGCGAGGTCGATGACCCGCGGTGCGGCCACTGCCTCAAGGAATCGCAGCGCACCATCGCACTGGGTGGCGTCGAGCCTTCCTGCCATCACGACCTCGCCGGACGGGCCCAGTTGGATCTCGAACATCTGCGCGTTCTTCCCATTCATCGGTCATTGCACTTGAGCAGCGCCCACAGCCAGCGAGCGCAGGAGGGAAAACCCCCGTGCCCTGCCCAAGTGCGGGCGAGCAGGCCCGGGCCACCCCGGGCCTGCCGACGGCCTACCGGGCGCGACGCGCCTAGTCTTTACTTTGCGGCCTTCTCGGCCGCAGCCACTGCCTTGCTGGCTTGCGCCATCGCGTTCTTGACCGCGCCCTGAACACAGGGCGTGGCGCCTTCGACGCTCTCAGGGTAGAGCTTGGCGAGCTGATCGCATGCTTTCGCAACCGCAGGCCATCATAGCACGGCGTTTTTCGCCGCGAGCGCGCGCGCTTACAGCGCCGGCATTCGGCTCAGCCTCGCGAGGGATTTCCGCTCGAGCGGGTAATCTCCTTGGTCATTCTGAGCTGGTTGCGTGCCCCGACGCGTTGGTAGCTCACCGCATCCATCATCTGACGCACCAGGAACACCCCCTGCCCACCCACCGGGCGCGCCGTGAGGCTCGCCGTGACGTCAGGTGGCGGTGCCGCGAGTGGATCGAACTCGGGGCCGTCATCCTCGACCGTCATCGTGAGCTTCAAGTCGCGCATGCTCAGCGACACCTCGACGCGCGGCGCCGTACCTGCCGGTGAGCCGTGCTGAACGACGTTCATGAACACTTCCTCGAGCGCCAGCTCGAAGGGGAGCGCCTGTGCGGGCGGCAGACGAGCGGCCGACCAGAACTCCTGCAGGAACCGCGTCAGCGCCGGCAACTGCTCAGCATCGCTCGGCACGGCCAGGCGCTGCTCTGTCATGCGGGCTCTCGCGGCGCACTGGCCAGCGCTGTCGCCCGGTCGGTGTGCACGCAAATGATGCGGCTGAAGCCGCTCAGCTCGAACACCTCACGTACCGCAGGCTTCAGCGCGCAGAGCGCGAACGAGATGCCGGCGCGCTGCGCCGCCCGTGCTGCCAGCAGGAACACGCGCAGGCCTGCGCTCGAGACGTAGTCGAGTGCGCTGCAATCGATGATCACTGCGGCGGATGCGGTCGCGGCGCCGGCGAGAACCTCCTCGATGTGGCGCTGAAAACCGGCGGCGGCGCCGAAATCAAGCCTGCCCTCCGGCATCACGAGCGTGGTGAGCGCGAGCCTTTCGAACCGGACATTCATTGCAGCGCCGCAGCCGCACTCACGGCGCCTTCCGAGTGAGCACGGTGAGCGTAATGTCGTCGGATTGCGGGGCGGTTCCGGCAAAGCTCGTGACGCTGCGACAGATGCGCTCGATGAGCGCCGCCGCGGCTCCGTCGCCGGGCGCCTGCACCTCGGCCAGCAGCCGCTGCGTGCCGTAGGCCTCGTCGGAGGGGTTGAAGGCCTCCGTCACGCCGTCGGTGTAGAGCAGCAGGCGGTCACCGGGCAGCAGCCTTGTCGTGTGATCCGGAAACACGACGCCAGGCATCACCCCGAGCGCAAGGCCGCCGGCGCCGTCCAGGGTCTCGACCGACCCGTCGGGGTGGTGCACGTACGGGGGGTTGTGGCCGCCGTTCGCGTAAGTCAGCACCCCGCTTTCCGGGTCGAATACACAGTAGAACACCGTCACGAACAGGTCCAGCGGATTCTGTGTGCACAGCACCTCGTTGGTCTCGGCGAGACACGCCCCGGGATCGGCGTGGTGTGCGGCCAGATCACGCAGGTTGGTGCGCGCCACGGCCATGAAGAATGCCGCCGGCACGCCCTTGCCCGAGACGTCCGCGATCACCAACCCGATGCGCCCGTCGGGCAGTTCGATGAAATCATAGAAATCCCCGCCCATGGTGGTCGCCGGAATCATGCGCGCCGCCGCATCGCAGCCCGCCGTCGCCGGGAAGGCCGCCGGCAGAATCGCCATCTGCAGTGCCCGCGCGACATCCAGCTCGGCTTTGATCTGCGCCTGCGCCCGTTCCAGCGCGGCATTCTTGTCGGCGAGCTCGCGGGTTCGCTCGGCGATGGTGGCTTCAAGAATGTGCGTCTGCAGCTTCAACACGCGCAGCAGCCGCAGGAGGCGCAGCACCCGCAGCCAGCGTGCATCGACACCCGCGAGGTAGAAGGGCGCAATCGCGAGCAGGTCCACCAGTCCATGGAAACTGAAGATGAAAGCAAGCTTCGTCCTCGCCGCCACGATGCGCAGCAGATACTCGAGCGAGAAGACGGCAACGACGACGATCTCTTCGGCACGCAGAGCGCGGATGGCCCAATCGGGCAGCCCGGGCATCGCTTCCACGCCGATGGATGCGACGCTCAACACGATCAGCGCGAGGATGAGGTTCTCAAAGGCGCGCGCGTACCCTCCACGGCGCAGCAAGAGCAATTCCGCGAGTCCCCGCACCGGGGCCGTCAGGGCCTGAGCCGCCCGCCGAGCGGGCGCCATGCTCATCGACCGGCGTGATTCCCCCTCGTGCTGCGCTCGATCCTGCACGCTACCTCGTGTCTCCTGCACGCTCGCTCCCAGTCGCACTGGCTCGCCCCCTGCGCGATTCGTATATTCGGGTAAGCGACCGGTGTTGGCAAACGGCAGGGTCCGCCGCGACTGCGACGTACCCGCCGCCGGCAGCGTCTTGCCGCAAGCGCTTGTAATCCTGCGGTTGTTGTCCGCGGATTGCCTGATGTCGGTGTCGTCGACATACCTGTCGCCTAATGTCGAAAAAAGTTATATTTTTCGACCGATGGCCTTCGAGCCTACCAGACCGCATAACGACCTGCCGTCCTTGCCGCCGCCGCTGGATGTCGAGACCACGGCCGTCCTGAAGGCATGTGCGCTTGATCCGTTGCCGGAACCTGCGGAGTGCGGATGGCGTCCATAGACCTTCCCGATCCGGGCGATAGCGCCGCGCGGCGATCGAAGCCGAAGGCCCCCCGGCAGGGCAAGGCCGCCGATCGCGGCAAGCTCAGGATCGGCGATGACTGGAACGCGATCCGTATCATCGCACTCTCGCAGGGGAACCCTTTGAAGGCGATCGCCGAGTTCGTCGAGAACAGCATCGACGCGCACGCGAAGATCATTACGATCACGCGCGGCCGCGAGCACGGCGAGCATTATCTGTCGATCAGGGACGACGGCGATGGCGTGCCCCGCGATGAGGCGGGCCGGCCGAACTTCAAATACGTCGCGACGCATATCGGCGATTCGATCAAGCGGCGACTGAAGGCGGAAGGGTCCGGAAACGGCATTCAGGGCGAGTTCGGGATCGGACTGCTGTCTTTCTGGACGGTCGGCGACACGCTTACGATGATCTCCACCGGCAGCGACCAGCGCTCCTACCAGATGACGATGAGTAAGGGCGACCCGGGTTACACGGTAAGCCCGCGACGGGTCCTGTTCGCCGAACGCGGCACTGAGCTTCGCATCAGCCCGCTGCTGGAGGGAATCCGTACGCTTTCCGGCGAGAAGATCCAGTGGTATCTGGCCTCGGAGCTGCGCGACCGAATCCGCAACGCCAAGGTTCGCATGACGGTCATCGACAAGCTTGCGCGCAAGCAGTACGAGGTCGAGCCGCGAGCCTACGAGGGGCGACTGCTGCATCAACTGCCCACGGTCCGCACACCCTTCGGCGAAGCCTACGCGGAACTCTATCTCGCCGAGCCCGCCGACAGTTGTCGGGTCGCACTCACTCGCGCCGGCACCCGAGTCATCGAGGACCTCGCCTCACTGCCCGGGCTCGAGCACGCACCATGGTGCTCGCGGCATCTGCAGGGGCTCGTCGATGTGCCGTTCCTCAACCTCACGCCCGGCACGCGCAGCGGCATCATTCACGACGAGCGTTACGCCGCCCTGTTGGAGGCCATCCAGGCGCTCGAAGCGCACCTGCGGGCGCTGATCGAGGCACAAGAGCGGGCGGAGGAAGAACAGGCGAGCCAGCAGTCGCTGCGTGCGATCCAGCGCGCGTTTCGTGAGGCGCTCCTCGCGCTTCCGCCCGAGGAGTACGACTGGTTCGACATCCAGGCACGCGCCCGCAACGAGGGCGGACCGGCGCGATCCGGCGGCGGGGAAGTCGGATCGGCGCCAGGAGCGAACGGGCCGGGTGACCTCGGGGTAACGGGGCCAGCCTTCAACCCAAGAGGGCAGCGGCACTTCTTCGACTATGCGGGACCACTGTTCAGTGTCGTGATCTCACCGGCCTCAAGCACTACACCGGTCAACGAGCGGCGGCGCTTTCGCGCACTGCCGCGGGATCGTTCCCGCCGGCATGTGGAAGAGGATCTGCAATTCTCCTGGGAGATCGTTGCAGGCGGGGGCTCACTCGCTGGCACGGTCGACCAGGAAGTCGAGTACCTGGCACCTGCCACACCGGGTCTCGCGCGGCTGATGGTGTCGGTAAGGCAGCGTGACGTCACCTGCACCGCGGAAGCACTGATCACGATCACCGCCACCCTTGAGGCCGCGATGAGCACCGCGATCGTCAATGCGCGAGGCCTTCCGGGCTACACATTCGAGCGGGCGGCGGGGGAGCTATGGAGATCCCGGTACGATGCCGAGCGTAATCTCATCGTCGTGAACAACGGGCACCGTGACTTCGTATTCGCAACAAGAAATCGCGCGCTGCAACTGCGGTATCTCGTACGCCTCTATGTGAAGGAGCTCGTGCTGAAGAACTTCAGCGGCGTTCCCCCGGAGCAGCTGCTCGAGCGCATGATCGAGCTGTCGCTGTATGTCGAAGAGAAGCTGAAAACGGGCGGATCTTGAGGCGTCTCATGGATCGCACGGACCCGCTTGGTACCCATAAGGCCCGCGACTCAATCTAGCGCGGTTCGAGCGCTGCTGGGAATGCCTGGCGATCCGAACGTCTTGTCACCCGCGGGCGATGCATCCAAGAACTTACGCTTACGCGGTTGGTAATCACTGGTAGATCCAGAGTCAGGTTCTCTTCGAAAAGGGAGACGACATGAATCTGATTTCGAACATGCTATCCATATTCAAGTGGTTGTTCGTACGACTGCCGCTTGGGTTTTCCCTCCCATTCACGGCGGCATCTCTTTGGTGGGTACTGGCGGG
>WNFW01011743.1_pt1 | contig 10958 bp, 10 predicted proteins | sample 5400131 | NCBI WGS metagenome assembly WNFW01 (sample SAMN13153362, study PRJNA577476) | soil metagenome | isolation source: 20 cm soil or saprolite under grassland replicate 1 | place: USA:California | collected 2016-06-15
CTATTTCGACTTCCTGAATCTCAACCCTTAGCAAAGGATACGCTACCTGAAAAGCAGGATCGTTAACGAGAGTTGTTGCCGATGTTCCTCTATGGGCATATAATAGCGGGAGAAAATTATCTAATAAGGTATACCTGGCGATAGAAGGATTCTGGTGATAATTCATTGGAGAGAAGCACTCCATCTCTAACTTCCTCATTGATGCGAGATCTTTATAGTCGTATGCTCTTGACGCGCATAGTAGATAATTGCGCGCGTCAATTGCATCAACGCGAACGGAATTGTATCGTTCCAACCTGTCGTGGCCGCGAAGCAGCACAGGTAGGTAGCGCTATATGTATAGAGGTAGGTACGGATTTTACTCTGCCCTACTATCGTGACCTCGGAGTTGTCCTGACTATAGGTATGACACCATACGAAGTATTACGGACACATGTACAATTTGTTCAGATTGCCGCGAGACCAGTAGGCGAGAAACAACCATCAATACAGCAGACAAAGCTTTCTCTGAATAACATGCAGCCAGTACCGTATTGGGGCTACTCTAAACATAATATGGTGGCAGGACCAGTTCCAGTCTCGACGCAAATACTGCATGCCGCCGGCATCGCTTTTGCTTGTAAATTACGTAAAGGAACCGCAGTAACAGTAGCATACTGTGGAGATGGGGCTAATGCAGAGCCGGATTTCCTTGAAGGGATCACCTTTGCTGCACAACACCAACTACCAGCGGTATTTGTCTATGAACAAGACAGTGCATCTGCATCTTTACAAGCTTTGCCCATGCCTGCCGGTCTTGAATATCAGGCAGTAGACGGGGAGGATGTTATCGCAGTGTATACCGCAATGCAAGCAGCAATGCAGCATGCACGTGAAGGGCAGGGCCCGGTTCTTTTAGAGCTGAGTGTTCATTGTCAATTGTCTGATAGATTGCTTACGGATGAAGAATCTCTGAAAGACCCCCTGTATAACTGCCAGAGATATATGCAACAGAGGAATATGTGGGATGGTGTGTGGGCAGCACAACTCAGTACTCGTTTAAACGAAGATGTTGAGCAGGCGATGCAAGATGCTTTACAGAGCGAGCAAAAAAATGAGCGAGGGGAATGATATGCATCAACCTTTGTTGAACAGTATCCTCTATGGCGCAGACTATAACCCTGAACAGTGGTCCGAAGAGGTCTGGCTCGAGGATATGCGCTTGATGAAACTGGCATATGTCAATATGGTCTCAATTAATATATTTTCATGGGCCACTCTTGAGCCACATCCAGGCATTTATCACTTTGACAAATTAGACCGTATTATGGATATGTTGGCCAAGCATGGGATTGCTGCTGACCTCGCGACCGCGACAGCTTCGCCACCTACCTGGATGAGCCGCCTCTATCCCGACATGTTACCGGTGACGCGCAGTGGGGCACGCCTGAGCCATGGATCGCGCAACCACTTTTGCCCTAATAGCAGCGACTATCATCGCAAGTCTGCTGAGCTAGTGCAGCGACTGGCGGAGCGGTATCGTACACATCCAACATTGAGGATGTGGCATGTGAACAATGAGTTTGGCTGTGACACGCGGAGTTGTTATTGTGACGCTTGTGCAGCCACTTTTCGGCTCTGGCTGCAGGCCCGTTATCAATCACTGGAAAGCTTGAATTTTGCCTGGGGTACGGACTTCTGGAGCCAGCGCTACTATGGTTGGGAAGATATCTTGCCACCTAGAATTTCGCCTGCACAGAACAACCCTGGACAGTGTCTCGATTATCAACGCTTTATGTCGGATTCATTACTCGCCTGTTATCTAGGCGAGGCAGATATTTTGCGAGAGTTGACACCAACTATCCCTATCACCACCAATTTGATGGTTGCTTTTAAGCCGGCGAATTATTTCTCCTGGGCGCCTCACCTGGATATTATCTCCTTTGATAACTATCCCGCTATCTCGACTCCCCCCTGGGAGACAGCACTCACCCATGATTTGATGCGATCACTTAAGGGAGGGCAACCACACCTTGTGATGGAGCAGACGCCCAGTCAATTGAACTGGATGCCGCAGAATCCTCATAAGCGCCCTGGGGATATTCGTTTGCAAAGCCACCAGGCAGTGGCACATGGCGCGGATGGTGTGCTGTATTTTCAATGGCGTCAATCAAAAGCAGGAGCGGAAAAGTTTCATAGCGCTTTCGTGTCCCATGAAGGTAGTGAGCACATCCGCATCTTTCAACAGGCAGCACGCATTGGCGCTGAGCTACAGCGGCTCTCACCTGGAGTCGTTGGATCGCGTATTTCTGCCCAGGTAGCCATCCTGATGGATTGGCACAACTGGTGGGATGTCGAATATTTGCCAGGACCTAGTGATCGTTTGCGCTATTGGGAGCAGATAAAATGCTATTATCATGCCTTACATGATCTCAATGTTGCCATCGATGTGATCTCCCCTGATAGTGACCTGAGCCAATACCGCCTGGTTGTGGCTCCACTGCTGCATATGCTTCGTCCAGGGGTTGCACAGAACCTGGAGCAATTCGTCGCGAGTGGCGGTGTATTCCTCACCACTTTCTTTAGCGGCATTGTGGATGAAAACGACCACGTCTTCCTGGGAGGATATCCCGCCCCGTTGCGTAAACTGCTGGGGATACATGTCGAGGAATTTGATCCTCTGACGAAGGATATGACCAACCAGGTGGTGGTTAAGAAGGGTATAATAAAGGGGAGGTACAACTGCACACTCTGGGGCGAACTGATACATCTTGAGGGGGCAACTGCCCTCGGTGTATTTGCCAGCGATTACTATGCCAATGGTCCTGCTCTCACTGTCAATCGTTTTGGAGAGGGCAAGGCTTATTACCTGGCTACACAAGGCAGTGATGAACTGCTTGCAACTCTGGCGCGTTTGTTGTGCGAGGAAGCGAATGTATCGCCACTATTAGCGGTTCCCAATGGTGTAGAAGTTACTCGACGTGTGCGAGCAGATGGACAGAGTGTCTATTTCTTGCTCAATCACAATGAGACGGCTCAGACAGTAACATTACCTGCTGGTTCGTGTATCTCGTTACTCGATGGAAGAGAATTGCAGGGCAGTCTGGAAATAGATGCTAGGGATGTAGTTGTACTCTTGACACATGCGTTTTAAGTAACGACTAACAGAGGATAAGAGAGGTGTCGCGATGACAGAACTCTATGTTGCGACGGGAGATGCAATTGCTCACATTACACAGCAGGGTGAAGAGTGGTACACCAGGATAACGCTGAAGGATAGTGGTGTACAATGCCTGGCACTCGATCCCCATCATCCTGGGACGCTCTATGCTGGATCACATGGTAAAGGCGTTTTCAAAAGCGTTGACGGTGGTGTTCATTGGGAGGATGTGCACTTGCCACAGCAGGATGTTTTCTCTCTGGCCGTGAGTCCCGCAGATGGAATGGTCTATGCTGGTTGTGAACCGAGTATGCTCTTTCGTAGTAAGGATGGCGGGCAGACATGGGAAGAATTGTCGACATTGCGCAGCATTCCTTCGGCGCCGACATGGAGTTTTCCTCCGCGTCCCTGGACCTCACATGTGCGCTGGATTGCGCCTAGTCCCCATGATGCCGCTGTGTTACTGGTTGGCATCGAACTTGGTGGCCTGATGTATAGCAGTGACGGTGGACAAAGTTGGGCCGATCACCGTCCAAATGCGCAGCGCGATGTTCATGCGCTAGCCTGGCATCCACGTGTACCACAACGTGCATACGAGGCAGGTGGAGGTGGTACTGCCTGGAGCCGCGATGGTGGACAATCGTGGCAGCGCGCCGATACTGGCCGTGATAGGCATTATACGTGGGGTCTGGCGGTTAGTTATGACGATCCTGATTGCTGGTATATCTCTGCATGTCCAGGCCCTCGCGAGGCACATAATCCCAGGGGCAATGCGCAAGCGTATATCTATCGTTGGCGTGGCTATGGGCCCTGGCAAGCCCTTGGTGGGGGGCTTCCGCATCCACTGAAAAGTTTTCCCTATGCTCTGGCAAGCTCCCCAGGTCGGCTCTATGTAGGTCTAGGTAATGGAGAAATGTACATCAGCTATGATGAAGGCGATACGTGGCAGAAGATGACGATTCACGGGGATTCTTTAGCAGGTATTTCGGCAATTGCTTGTAGCGCGTAATTACAGTTAGTGGCCTTCATGATAATCCTTGATCATCAGCCGTGCTACTACGCTGAGCGCGCAGAATGGTACCTGGCTGATTGAGTAAAGCATCCTCTAACCGTTGGCGATGTTTTGGCAGTGTATTAGGTGGCAGGTCCGCCGGAGCAAAATAGCGGCACTCACGTGACTCCGTTGTCTCCTTAAGTACTCCTCCTGTAACATGGCAGCGGAAGGTTAGAACCACTTCTTGTTTTTGGGGTTTTGAATAGACGCCTACCAACTGCTCAATCTCGACTACCAGTCCTGTTTCTTCGTAAACTTCACGGCGTAGTGCCTCATCAACGGTCTCTCCCGCCTCCATCCCACCCCCAGGGAGATTCCACCAGTCAATATCGCGGCGATGCGCGAGAAGAACGTGCCCATCTTCAAATATCAACGCGAAGACCCCTACACGAAATCGCGCTTCTGTTGAGTCTGATAAGTCTATCATGGTAGCGCCTCCTCACTTTATTATGACAATTGGAAGTTCCTTGCGGACTATAACTTATAAACGGCATATGCTGTGTCATGTAATATCTGTTGGGCAATATGGTGGGCTTGTTCTTCATCAATTTCGTCTACTGCCATCATTTCCTCCAGTACCTGTCCGATAACAGCCCGTCCGCGTAATGCACCAATCCAATGCATCTCAGGGATATGAACGCCATCCGTACTGAACATGAGCTTGCTGGCAGGTGCTACGCTCAATGCCTGGCGGGTGAAAGCTAGCATCTCTAGCTTGTCGATAAAGGGGATGGTATATGAAAGGTCCAGGTAGACATGTGGATAGACTGCTGCCAGGTATGCGCCAAGTTGACTGTATGGGTAACTCTCGTGGAGGAGTACGATCGGCATGGTTTGGTAGTCTCGCCTCTCCAATACTTCGCGGAGTTGTAGAGGATTCCCCAACCTCATATCGGTATCGCTGTCACCATAGCCGGTATGAAATTGTAATGCAAGCTGTTGTTCCCCGGCATGTTGAAAAGCGATGTGCAACAGATAATCAATTAGCGGTTTGTGCGCAATACGTAACTGCCCTCGCTTAGTGGCCTCGGTACGTGCCTCGACAAAAGAGACAGCAGCCTCGTCTTTGCTCCATTTGGCAATGTTCAGACCAGTGCGATATGCAACAATACTTTTCAAGGCGCAGTAGCCACTTTCGCTTGCGTGGCTGACCTTTGTAGAGAAGCGATCAACAACATCATCGAATTCATTGTACTGTAGGATGAGTTCCTGCATCAATGTTTCCAGACGCAGCATCTTCACCGTGCGGCAGCGTCCGAGTTGCCCCATTTGTTCAGGGGAATAACATACAGAACCGGGTGGGTAGGCAGGATCGAGCACCAGTGTATCGATGTTGGCGGCTCGAAAGAGGTGTTCTACCAATGCATCGCTGTTCAGCTTGTTACGTGCTGCCAGGATGCTTTCTTCATTACGCTCACACCCATAAAATTCCGCCATTTGACGAAGGAACCAGAGGTAGTAAACTGTGTTAGAAACGTGCTTTTCGGCGAAAGCATGATCGGTAGCTTCGGTACAGTATCCGCGGAATTGCAATGCGTCGAGCTGCTGATCAAGCAGGACGGGATGGCAGTGGTTGTCCACAACGGGAATATCTGTTAAATCAAGCATAGGATCTCCTCTAACTTAGCTTGTTTTGTTGTTCTGTAGTTTTGCAACAGGGTTACTGACCCCACCATACTCCATCGCCCTTGATAGATACTCTTCCCTCTTGTGTTTTCGTCGAAGGGTGATTACTTTCGCTCATTATATGTCATATTTGTTAATGAACGAAAGTTGGCTGGAAGTATCCCGCGAAGCGATGCTATAATTGGGACGTATGTTCGTTCGACTGAGCAAGGATGGCAGGTTCCGTGCTTGTTGCCTATGGCCCTGGTGGTCAACCAATTGTAGCAGATGAGACGCGGCTTGGCGTTTTACAGCGCTGGTCGCAAGAACGCGCCTTGTATTGTCCCAACTGTCGTGGGATAGTGCACCTGCGAGGTGGGCCAGAGAAACGTACCCAACTTCATTTTGCGCATCAAAGGGGCGAATGTGCCTGGAGTACTGAAGCTGAATCGGTACGACATGATCGCATCGCGGATATCTTTGTCAAGCATGAGAGCGGGGCTTGTTGGGCGGTTGAATTTCAATGCGCTCCACTGGACGTACAGGAGTGGCGGCATCGCCATATTGCATATCGTAACGCCAATATTCTTGACATTTGGGTCATTGGGGACAATCGGCGCGAGAAGCAAGAAGCATTCATCGAAGCTGTGCTTGCCGTCGCACACGAAGTACTGTTTCTCGATCCCCTGGTAGCGCCGCCAAGGGCCTGGTTACGCTGGCCAGTCTCTCGTGAGACGCTGCAATTATGGCAGCGGGTGAATGTGGTGATGCCTGCTCTTGAGGGATGGGTGGGAGGGCTGGGCTATGGTGCCGCAATCGATACTCAGCTACACGAAATTGGTCTGAGAGATGATGGAGTGTTAATGCATTCTATACGTTCTGCTCTGGCTACGCAGACGGAACTTCTTCGGTCCATGTCAGTAGCCACTTCCGTGGATGAAACTGTGCTCCTGGCATACCTGCGTTCACGTATAAGCGAGGAGGCTGTGCGTGCGGTAATACTGGCCCTGGCTCGTGCCTACATGCGTGATCCTGACTTGCTGAGACGCTATAATTTTGGGCGAGGCTCTCCAGGCCAACCTTTGCGCGAGGAGGATACGTTGCGTGTACAGAGAGCCAGGGATTGGGTTTTCAGTTTAACGAAGAAAGGGTTTACAATTTCAGACGTGCAGGAGATTCCTTTTGTTGGTCCTTACGCAGCTTTTGCCAGCTATTGCGAGATGCTCTTCGCACTGTTGCATACTACTTCTTCTTGAAACATGCCGCTTTTGAAACACATTGCGCTTGTGATACGTATTTTAAGAAAGTAGACAAAGGTGAGTTTGACAAAATCGTCTGCTCCCGCTGCTGATGAGATATGTGACCTCAGCTTGGTCGAGATTAGGAAAGGATGTTATTAAGTATGAACAATTTTGTAAAAGGTGTACTGGTGGGCGTTGGTATTGGCCTGCTTGTAGCCCCTATGCGAGGTGAAGAGTTGCGCCGACTTTTGGGTGAGCGTATCAATGAATGGCGCGGCTATTTACCAGAAAATGCGCAACTGAACCAGTATGTCCAACAAGTTTCTGACCGGGTCTCACAGACCGGCGGTGAGTTGAAAGATTATGCGCAGCAGGCTGTCAAAAAGGTGAAAGAGACCGGCGGAGAAATAAAGAGAGCCGGCTCTCTTTATTTCTCTCAATTTTTTGACGACTAGTACTTGTAAAAATGCTGGCGTGTCTCTTCTTCAGCAGTTCTCTCTTTGAAAAACGCGGACTCGTTGCGCTTGACAGCGATGTATGATCTTGTCAGTAATGGTCCAAGAGCATCCAGTAATACTTGATCACGTTCTAACTCATCTACGGCTTCGTCAAGTGACGTTGGCAATCGACGTATCCCGCGTCTCTCGCGTTCCTCGTCGCTATAGTTCCCTGGATCAATCTCCTGCGGTTCACCAGGATCAATGGAATTTTTGATGCCATCCAACCCTGCAGCCAGAAAGGCGCCCATCGACAGGTAGGGATTGCCACTATGATCGGCACATTTCAGTTCGAGGTTGATTGACTGCTCCTCGCGGCCCCAGAAGGGTGAAGGAATACGAATAGCGCCTTCGCGGTTGTCGAAACCATATGCCCCGTAAGCCGAACTCCAGTAATGAGGCAGGAGACGGCGATAAGAGTTGGGGCTACCACAGGTAATGGCTACAAGTCCGCGAATATGGCGCAAGACACCACCGATAAAATATTTACCGAGCTGGCTGAGTTCGCCGCGCTGACTGGCGTCATGGAACAGGTTCTTACCTGGCTTTTCACTATTTTCCGTTCCCCACAGGCTCAGGTGAATGTGAGCGCCACTGCCGGCCTGGTCGAGGAAGGGCTTGGGAGCGAATGATGCCAGGAGGTTAAAGACTCTAGCCACACCGCGTACCGTCTCGCGCACAAGGCAAACGTTATCGGCAGCACGTAACATATTCGCGTGTCTGATAGATAGCTCCTGCTGCGAGGGGCCGAGTTCAGAATGAAATAGCTCAACTGAAACGCCTACTGACTCTAATGCTGCCAATACGGCATCAATCACCTCGGCCTGGTCATCCAAACCTCTACTGCTATAACAGAGGCTATCGTCGGCAGGCACATATTTGTTGCCTTCTTCACGAGCAAAATAAAATTCATGCTCAACAGCCGCTTCAGCGCGCATACCCTGCTCGGAATATTGGGCAATCATACGTTTCAAGAAGGTGCGTGGGCAGGCTTCCCAGGGTTTACCATCGGTGCGTATCATATCGCACATCATGCTGCCTGAGTTTGGAACATAGGGTAATGTCACAAACGTTTGTGGATCAGGAATAAGGCGAAACTCACCAACGGGTCCCATGCCTTCAACAGAAGCGAGGGTTTCTACGCCTGTAAATGCTTGCATCGCCAGGGTTTGTCCAATGCCTTCGGTGATGCGTGTGGCTATCTTCGAAGCGTGAGTGGCCTTACCGCGAATGATGCCTCCATTATCACAATACAAAAAACGAACGAGTCGTAGGTCAGCGTTATGTACTTGTTGTATGATATCCTGAGCGTCCATCTGTAAGCATACTCCTGTTTGAAATTGTAGGGTAAATGGATGAGCAAAGTAACTGCTGCTCTTGTCGCAAGTTGTGCGTAGTATAGCAAAGCACATAACGGAAAACAAGGAAAAGAGACTTTTTTGCGGCAGCGATTCTCTTTGAAAATGTCACCCACTATTGGTGCATACATTCCCGCGCGAACATACGTACCGGCTCGAGATCTTTCGAGTCCTGCATAAAGATAATAACTTCCTGTGCTCCCGCCTGTTCGATTTCTTTGAGACGCCTGCGAATCGTCTCAGGTGTCCCGGCAAGTGCCTGTTCGCGTATGCGACCGGAAGGGATATTACGCGCGTATGGCCCTGTTTTGGCCATAGCTTCCTCTTCTGTCTCCGCGATAGCGCAGTTGAAGAGGACTGTACGCTTGATACTATTGTAATCGCGACCAATATCCTCGCAATGCTTCTTGAGGATAGAAAATTTACGTTCAAGTCCTTCGTTATCAAGATGCCCGATGTTGCAGGCGTCCCCGTACTGGGCGACCAGCTTGAGCGTTACCTGCTCGCCGCCTCCACCAATCAGTAATGGAATATGTGGTTTCTGTACACCTTTAGGCTGGTTGATGGCCCCGTGCACATGATAATATTTTCCCTCAAATACTGCCTCGTCCTGCGTCCACATCGCCAGAATAAGCTGTACTGCTTCGCGTAAATAGCGCAAGCGTTCGGGAGCACCGGGATACCCATACCCGTATGCCCGGTATTCGTGTTCGTACCAACCAGCACCGATACCAAAATCCAGGCGTCCATGTGAAAGGACATCTACAGTACTTGCCATCTTAGCCATTAACGCAGGGTTACGGTAGCCGTTGCAGGTAACCATCTGCCCGATGCGCACGCGCTTTGTATCGCGAGCCAGTGCGGCTGTGCTAGTCCAACATTCAAAGGTTACTTCCTGTGTGGGGACGGGCACAGTATGAAAGTGATCAAAGAGCCATATCGAATCATATCCTAGTGCCTCAGCCTCTTGCGCGACACGGGTCATTGTCTCATAGGCTTCGACAGGGTCGGTTATTCCAACCAGGTCCATGCGCCACCCCTGTGGAATGAGCAAACCAAACTGAAGTGTCATGTGAGTGAACTCGCTTTCTATGTGGTACATCACAAAAAACAGGTTGTTCTGCTGCCATTAGAAGCTATGAATGAGGATGGTGTCAAGCAAGCGCGGCTTGCTAGCATACTATAGCAACAGAGAGTGATTGCGTCAACTGGAAAGTAGAGAGGGAGCGGGGGTTTGTGAATTATCATGAAAATGCTGCTATTGCGGCTCATGCCATACGAATTTCTTGCAACTGCAAGGATAATTCACCTATTCTGCTCTATCAGGTATATCAGTCTGCGTGTGAGCCAGCAGTCTTTTTCTCGAACAGAATGGCAAGAGTATCAGGTGTATCACCTGTGTCAGACAAGTTTGAGTCGAAGTGGCTCACTGTTTCAAGAGTATCAGGTGTATCAGGTGTATCACTGTTTCAGGTGTGCTCGGTATTTGGAGCAGATACCGAGCAAATTGCTCCATTTAATTTTGGAGTTGCAGAGTTTATTTTGACGTTTGTTGTGGATGCAGTTGTTGTTGGTCAATTTGGCTCCTGGATGATTTCTGTTTCTCTCTCTTTCTTTTTGCGAGGCGAAGAAAGGGTTGTGAATCATCCTGGCGACCGCACAATACCTTTCAAATTAGCGGCAATTGGTCGAAATCAGCGAGCGATATAGGGGAAAGTAAAGCGTTGTGACATTGCTCTGTTTTGAGCCGTAGTATAATGAGGGGTATTTATTGTATGACAGGGACGTTGAATACTATTTGTTTACCCACATAGGTGAATATATCACACTGAACACAGGTAGCCTCGTAAAGCCTGCCTGGAAGGAGTCGTTCCGTGCTCCGCAAAGATCGGATACTTGAAGCATTGCGATCAATGTGTGCACAGCGATCAGCACAGAGTGGTGCGTTGCGTCGTTATGCTGGCTTCAGCGCTGAAGACGTAGCAGATTTCGCTGGCGTTGATCGAACCAATGCAAGTCGCGACCTTAATCTATTGACCAATGAGGGGAAGATTAAGCGTATCC
>WNFW01003452.1_pt1 | contig 10957 bp, 10 predicted proteins | sample 5400131 | NCBI WGS metagenome assembly WNFW01 (sample SAMN13153362, study PRJNA577476) | soil metagenome | isolation source: 20 cm soil or saprolite under grassland replicate 1 | place: USA:California | collected 2016-06-15
TGGGTGAGCTTGAGCTCCGCCTCGGCCAAGGCGTCTGGGCTCAGGCCGGCAAACGTGGGCGTGTTGTAATCGTTGATGTCGAGCCCGTCGGTATCGGCGCTCTTGAGCCGTGCAATGACGGCGCGGGCACGGGCATTCTCGACGCCCTTATCTAGCCACAAAGGGGCGAGGTGGCGAGCCTGGTAGAACGATTCAACCACGGCGCGTTCTCGTTTATTGGCGAAAAGTTTGTCGCTCTTGACCGTGAGCAGGTCGTGGATCTTTTCCGCAACCGCGCGATCGGCGGGATCAAGCGCTGCCAGCGGATCGGGCGCCCCGGTCTGCTCGCTCGCGATGGCGGAGTTGGCCGATGGGGCCGCGGCGCCCTTTGGCGAGGGCGCAGCTTCGCCCGTTTCCGATGTTGCCTCGCTCGGCGCGGCCGGAGCAACCGACAGTGCAGCTGCACCCGCCGCGGCCGCAGCTTCCGCACCCTTAGCCGCAGGCTCACTCGGTGCTGCCACCCGGCCGGATTCCGCGAGTGCAGTCGAGGCTGTCGCCGGTGCGCCCGCGTCTTGCGCAATGGCCCCGATCGGTGCTGCAAGGATCAGCGCCAGAGCCGTGCTCGCCAAGATGCGCTCATAACGGGGGTCGCTCATTCGGCCATTCTCCCAATTCCAGAGCACCCCCAAGCGAGGCCCTCTTCGATTCCGCCTGCCGCAATCCAGATGCGAAGCTCGCCTGGATTCGCGCATGTAGCAATTCATTGCGCGGGAATTTGGACGATTTTGGCGCGCTGTCACTTTTTGACATCCCGAGCTGCAGTGTTTTTCTCGAAGGGTGTAACCGGATTGCAACTCATGGGCCGCGCATGCGCGGGATTGCGGCCAGCGATACTACGGCAAACGCGTGAGACGTCTGGTGCGCAACCGCCGCGCGGCGCTCACTCGAGGGCGGTGGGCCTGAACCGCGCTAGGCTCCGCAAACCCTGTTCGGTAGGCTCTCCGGTCCCGTTCGATCGCCGTTGACCCTTGGCGGTTTCGCACCATATCCATGTTTTCCGCTCCCTGCCGTCGGCACCTGATCCTCGCTCCTCTTCGTAACCTGATATGTCGGTACGACTTAAACGCGCCCCCGCTCGTCGAGCGGCTAAAAGTTCTGGCCTGCCCGGTCTGGGCTCGTTGCCGGAATGGAACCTGGCCGATCTTTATGCGGGGCTTGATGATCCGCGGATAAAGCGCGATCTCGATCGCGGTGCGGCTGAAAGTCTCGCCTTTGAGCGTGATTATAAAGGCAAGCTCGCAGCGTTGGCCGATGGACCGGAGCGTGGAGCGCGGCTGGCCGAGGCAATAAGGCGCTATGAGGCGCTCGATGACCTTCTTGGGCGGCTCACGTCCTATGCCGGGCTGGTCCACGCTGGCGACACCGCCGATCCCGCGCGCGGCAAATTCTACGCCGACGTGCAGGAGCGCGTCACCGCCGCCTCGACGCACCTCCTGTTTTTCACTCTCGAACTCAATCGCCTCGATGACGCCAAGCTCGAGGCCACGATGCAACACGGCGCGCTGGTGCATTATCGGCCGTGGATCGAAGACATCCGGAGGGAAAAACCCTATCAGCTCGAGGACCGCGTCGAGCAGCTCTTTCATGAAAAATCGGTGACCGGGTATTCGGCCTGGACTCGTCTGTTCGATGAGACCATCGCCGGCCTACGCTTCAAGGTGGGCTCGAAGGTGCTCGCGCTTGAGCCGACGCTCCATCTGCTGCAGGATCCGAGGAAAGCGACGCGCAAGGCGGCTTCAGAGGCGCTCGCCAAGACCTTCAAGCAGAACCTGCGCAGCTTCGCGCTGATTACCAACGTTCTCACGAAGGACAAGGAGATCTCGGATCGCTGGCGCGGTTTTGCTGACGTCGCGGACGCTCGGCACCTGTCGAATCGGGTGGAACCCGAGGTGGTGCAGGCCCTGGTCCAAGCGGTGCGGGCTGCCTATCCGCGGCTCTCGCATCGTTATTACGCGCTCAAGGCGCGCTGGTTCGGAAAGAAACGGCTGCCGCATTGGGACCGCAACGCGCCGCTGCCGAAGGTTGCGACCCGCACCATCGGCTGGAGCGAGGCACAGGCGACCGTGCTCGACGCCTATGGCGCGTTCTCACCCAAAATGGCGGCGATTGCGGAGCGCTTCTTCAAGAACGATTGGATCGACGCGCCGGTGCGACCAGGCAAGGCGCCCGGCGCGTTCTCGCATCCGACCGTCCCTTCGGCGCACCCCTACGTGCTGCTCAATTACCAAGGCAGACCACGCGATGTCATGACACTCGCGCACGAACTGGGGCACGGGGTTCATCAGGTGCTGGCCGCGCCGAAAGGCGCACTAATGGCCCCCACTCCGCTCACGCTTGCCGAGACCGCGAGCGTCTTCGGCGAAATGCTCACGTTCAAGAAGCTCCTCGCCAAGGCCGACCGCAAGCAGCGCAAGGCCATGCTCGCCGCCAAGGTCGAGGACATGATCAACACCGTGGTGCGGCAGATCGCGTTCTACACGTTCGAGCGCCACATCCACACGGAACGCCGCGCCGGCGAGCTCACCGTCGAGCGTCTCAACGCGCTTTGGCTCGAGGTACAGCGGGAGAGTCTCGGAGAGGCAATCGAGCTTAGGAGCGGCTACGAAACGTTTTGGGCCTATATTTCGCACTTTGTGCATTCCCCGTTCTACGTTTACGCCTATGCCTTCGGCGACTGCCTGGTGAACTCGCTTTACGCCGTCTACGAAAAGGCGGCGGAAGGCTTCGCCGAGCGCTATCTCGAAATGCTCGCGGCCGGAGGCACTAAACACCATTCCGAGCTGCTGGCGCCGTTCGGTCTTGACGCCCGAGATCCAGCGTTCTGGCAGGGCGGACTCGGCGTCATCCAACGCATGATCGATGAACTGGAGGAGCTGGACTGACTACGATGCAAGCACCTGAGCTAAGGAATGCAAGCCGCCGGAGCAGGTCGCAGCTCGTGATTTTCCAGCTTAGCCGTCCTATGTTGGGCTCGTAGAACTTTCCGAGCCCATGATCGACCGCGAAGCCAACCGGTTCTCCGCCCGCGCTGCCCGCTATGCGCGAGTCGGCACAAACATGAGCGGGGTTGCGGCGCGCATTGCCGGGGCGCGGTTGTTCGGCATCACGCTCGATCGCGGCAAGAATGCATTCGAGCTCGCGGCCGCGCTTGGCGGGCTCAAGGGACCGATAATGAAGGTGGCCCAGCTCATGGCCACCATCCCCGACGCGCTACCGCCGGAGTACGCCGCCGAACTCATCAAGCTGCAATATCCGGACATGCAGTCGGCGGTCGAGGCCGATCTGCGGCAGCTGCAGCTGGTTTTCGCAATTCACCGGCGCATGGATCCGGTCATCGACACGACCGAGATCGCCAAGGAAATCGGCGCGCGCATCCGTGAGGAGCTCGACTATCGCCGCGAAGCCAAGCACGTCATGCTCTACCGCAGAATGCTCGACGGCATCGATCAGATCCGTGTGCCGCAGGTGTGGCCGGAGCTCTCGACTGGCCGCCTGCTCACCCTCGACTGGCTCGAAGGGCGTCGTCTGCTCGATCACACGAAGGCCGACCTTGCCACCCGCAACCGGCTCGGCACCGCGATGTTTACGGCGTGGTGGTGGCCATTCAGCCGCTTCGGGGTGATCCACGGGGATCCGCATCTCGGCAATTACACCGTATTCGAGGCGGGCGGCCGACCCCGCGGCATCAATCTCTTGGACTACGGATGCATTCGCATCTTCGCGCCGAAATTCGTCGGCGGCGTGGTTGATCTTTACCACGGCCTGCTCAGACAAGACGCCGATCTCATCGTACACGCCTATGAGACATGGGGCTTCAAGCAACTCAATCGGGAATTGATCGATGCGTTGAATATCTGGGCGCGCTTCATCTATGGGCCGTTGCTGGACGAGCGGGTGCGCAGCCTTGCCGATGGCGTGAAACCGTCTGAATACGGCCGACGCGAGGCGTTTCGCGTGCACCAAGCGCTCAAGAAAAAAGGCCCCGTGACGGTGCCGCGCGAATTCGTATTCATGGACCGGGCTGCGATCGGCCTCGGCGCTGTCTTTCTGCATCTGCGCGCCGAGCTCAATTTCCACAAGCTGTTCAACCAAGCGATCGAGGATTTTTCGATCCGCCGCGTTGCCCAACGTCAGGCGACAGCGCTCGCGGCGGTCGGGCTCGACCCGTCCCCGTTGGAGCGTTGAACAACGGGGCTGCGACGCGACGCTCGATGCGCCGTCGAACCCCGCTGTCCGCACATTGCGCCGTTGCCCTGAAGGGTCAATTGCGCTAATTCCCGCTTGCCGGACAGAGCGCAATCGTGGAGCAGTCGATGGCCGAGCACGGACAGGTCGAATACGCGACGGCGCAGGGTAATGATCTCCCCGCGCACGTGACAATGTACGACCGTTTCGTCCATTGGATCGTGGTCGGCGGCGCTCATGCCGCCAACGTCGTCCTGGGATTGGCGATCGGCGGCGTCGCCGGGCACTGGCTGGTTGCATTCGCGATCTTTGTAGTCGCGACGATCGTCGCCTTCCATGGCTTCTTGAGCGGGGCGCGGATGCCCAGCATCGTCATGGTCATCATTTCGCTGATCACGCTCGCACTCGCCTCTGGTGGCTGAAGCGGGCTGGGCATTGCCGGTTCACGAGGAGGCGGGTGAATGCGCATTGCCGTAGCGCGGGAGATCGACGCGAGCGAAAACCGGGTCGCCGCTACGCCAGAAACCGTCAAGAAGATGAAAGGGCTCGGCGCCGATGTGGCGGTCGAGCCCAACGCCGGAAGGAAATCCGGCATTCCCGATGCCGAATTTGTCGCCGCTGGTGCAACCGTGACCAACGAGGCCGTCAAGCATGCCGACGTGGTGCTCAAGGTGCGCCGGCCCGCCGCATCGGAGCTGGCCCGCTATAAGAAGGGCGCGCTCGTGATCGCGATGATGGATCCTTATGGCGAGGACGCCGCGCTCAAGGCCATGGCCGACGCCGGGATCATCGCATTCGCGATGGAGCTGTTGCCGCGCATTACCCGCGCACAGGTCATGGACGTGCTTTCAAGCCAAGCCAATCTTGCCGGCTATCGCGCGGTGATCGACGCCGCCGCCGAATACGGGCGTGCATTCCCGATGATGATGACCGCGGCCGGAACCGTGCCCGCGGCCAAGGTCTTCGTGATGGGCGCAGGCGTTGCCGGCCTGCAGGCGATCGCGACTGCGCGCCGGCTCGGCGCCATCGTCACCGCCACCGACGTGCGGCCGGCAGCGAAGGAACAGGTTGAGAGTCTCGGCGCAAAGTTCATCGCGGTCGAAGATGAGGAATTCAAGCAGGCCGAGACCGCAGGCGGCTACGCCAAGGAGATGTCGAAGGAGTATCAAGCCAAGCAAGCCGCGCTGGTTTCCGAGCACATCAAGAAACAGGATATCGTGATCACGACGGCGCTGATCCCAGGCCGACCGGCGCCGCGGCTCATCTCGAGGGACATGGTTGCCTGCATGCGGGCCGGGGCGGTGATCGTCGACCTCGCGGTGGAGCGCGGCGGCAATTGCGAGCTCGCCAGGGCGGGCGAAGTCGTGGAAAGCAGCGGCGTCAAGATCGTCGGACATCACAACGTGCCGAGCCGCATCGCCGCGTCCGCTTCGAGCCTTTACGCCAAGAACGTTTTCGCCTTCTTGGAGATCCTCGTGGACAAGACCGCGAAGGCGTTGGCGATCAATTGCGATGACGAGATCATCAAGGCGACGGTGCTCACCCGCGACGGCGCGGTCGTTCATCCAAACTTCGCACCCAAGAGTGCAGCGTGACGGCGCGCGCAGAAATGCGCCGGGCGCGTGCGGGCATCGCTCATTGAGCCGCGGAGCTTGCGAGTAAGGAGATTGCAATGCTGATCGTTCTATCTGGCAGCATCGCGGCGATTGATGCGGCTCGAGACGCGGCGCGCGACTTCACGCTTGCGCAGCTCGACATCATTGCCGCTGCCTCTGGCGGGGCCATGCACGCCGCCAGCGGCGCGACGGTCGATCCATTCACGTTCCAGTTCTCGATCTTCGTGCTCGCGATCTTCGTCGGCTATTACGTGGTGTGGTCGGTGACGCCAGCCTTGCACACGCCACTGATGTCGGTAACGAATGCGATTTCGTCCGTCATTGTCGTAGGAGCGTTGCTCGGCGTCGGCGTCGCGCTGGTAAGCAATGACGCAGGCCCTATCTGGGCGCGCGTCCTCGGCTTCATCGCGCTCAGCCTCGCGTCGGTCAACATCTTCGGCGGCTTCTTGGTCACGCAACGCATGCTCGGCATGTACCAGAAGAAAAAGAAGTGATCGTCGGAGATGGCGATGTCCGCTGATCTCGTGGCGCTGCTTTATCTTCTCGCCGGGATTCTTTTCATTCTTGCGCTGCGCGGGTTGTCGAGTCCCGAGACCAGCCGGCGCGGTAACCTGTTCGCCATGGTCGGCATGGCGATTGCGATTGCCACGACTCTCGCGTCCCATCCTCCCGCTGGCCTTGGCGCCTGGGGGCTCGTCGTGCTCGGACTCGCAATCGGCGGCAGCACCGGTGCGGTGATCGCGCGCCGCGTGCCCATGACCGCCATGCCGGAATTGGTCGCGGCGTTTCATTCCTTGGTCGGCATGGCAGCGGTGCTGGTGGCGGCAGGGGCGCTCTATGCGCCTGCCGCCTTCGACATCGGCACCGTCGGCGCGATCCATACATCGAGCCTCATCGAAATGTCGCTCGGCGTCGCGATCGGCGCCGTGACGTTCACCGGTTCGGTGATTGCGTTCCTGAAATTGTCCGGTCGCATGAGCGGCGCGCCCATCATCCTTCCCGCGCGCCATGCCATCAACATCGCGCTGGCGCTCGCCATCGTGGCGCTCATCGCCTTTTTCGCACGCGCCGAAAGCCATACTGCTTTCTTGCTGCTGGCCCTCGCCGCCTTCGCCTTCGGCGTGCTGATCATCATCCCGATCGGCGGCGCCGACATGCCGGTGGTGATCTCGATGCTCAATTCCTACTCCGGCTGGGCCGCCGCCGGCATTGGTTTTACGCTCGGCAATTCTGCGCTCATCATCACCGGCGCCCTCGTCGGCTCGTCGGGCGCGATCCTGTCCTACATTATGTGCAAGGGCATGAACCGCAGCTTCATCTCCGTCATCCTCGGCGGCTTCGGTGGCGAGGTCGCGGGACCCGCGACGGGCAAAGAGCAGCGGCCGGTGAAGCAGGGTGCTGCCGAGGATGCCGCGTTCGTGCTCAAGAACGCCGGCAAGGTCATTATTGTGCCGGGCTATGGAATGGCGGTGGCGCAGGCACAGCACGCGTTGCGGGAGATGGCGGACCGGCTCAAGCATGAGGGCGTCGAGATCAAATACGCCATCCATCCGGTTGCCGGCCGCATGCCGGGTCACATGAATGTGCTCCTCGCTGAAGCGAACGTCCCTTACGACGAAGTGTTCGAGCTCGAAGACATCAATTCGGAATTTGCTCAGGCCGATGTGGCCTTTGTAATCGGAGCAAACGACGTCACCAATCCGGCGGCGAAGGAGGATCCATCGTCGCCGATCTATGGCATGCCGGTATTGGAAGTGTGGAAAGCAGGCACCGTGATGTTTTCCAAGCGCTCGCTGTCGTCCGGTTATGCCGGCATCGACAACACGCTGTTCTATCGCGACAACACCATGATGCTGTTCGGCGACGCCAAGAAAATGACGGAAGAGATCGTCAAGGCCCTGTAAGTCCCTTAACCCTTAATGCGTTCTCAAACGATCGTGCCTGCGTCGTCTCAACTTTGATCGGCCGGAGTTGCGCGGGGTCGCATTTCCTCGAGCAGACTCTGCAGACTGTGCCGCAAGCCGTGCATCTGATCGATCAAATGCAAGATGACCGAGATGCCTTCGTCATTGACGCCGAGGTCTTCACGTAGGTCGCGGATGAGTTGCGCGCGCGCCAGATCGACATCGGAGAACATCAGCTCCGGCTCGGTCTGCGGCGGAGCGAGCCAGCCGGCTTCGATCCAGGTCTCCAGCACGTGGTACTCAACGCGGGTCCGGATCAGAAATTCCTGGGCCGAGATCATTCAAACCTCCAGATGTCGGCGAGGATTTTGGTTTTGCCCCGCTTGCCAGCGTCGTGCGAATTCCTCGAGCTCCGGATCGAGCTGCGGCGGCAGCACGAGCTTGAGGGTCACGTATTCGTCGCCGTGGCTCTTATCGCTTCGCAACGCGCCCTTGCCCCTGAGCCTCAGTACGGTGCCCGTGTTCGCGCCTTTCGGGACGGTCATGCGCACCGGGCCCGTCGGCGTTGGAACGTCAAGCTTTGCTCCGAGCGCTGCTTCGGGCAGACTGATCGGCAATTCGAGGTGGATATCGTCGCCCTTTCGGGTGAAGAACTTGTGCGGCTCTACTTCGACTTCAACCAGCGCGTCCCCGGGCGGCCCGCCGCCGAGCCCCGGCCCACCCTTCGCTCGTAGCCTTAAAACCTGCTTGTCGCGCGTTCCGGCGGGGATGACCACATCGAGCGTGCCACCGTCGGGCAGCGTGATGCGCTTGGTTGCGCCGTTCAACGCCTCGAGGAATCCGACCGGAAGCCGATAAAGGACGTTCTGCCCACGCAGCCGAATCCGAGCCTCGCCGCCGCGCCCGAATATGTCCCTGAGGATGTCCTCCGACTCCATGAAATCAGCGAAGCCGCCCTGGGTGCTGTAACTGTGTTGCTCGGCTCCCGGGCCATGGAAGTCGCGATAATAGCGCTCGCGCGGCCGCTCTTGTCCGGCGGCGTCGATCTCACCTCTGTCGAAGCGCGCGCGCTTCTCGGCATCTCCCAACAGATCATAGGCCGCGGAGATCTGTTTGAATTTTTCCTCCGCCTGCCGATCGCCGGGATTGAGGTCGGGATGCAGCTTTTTTGCCAGCTCACGGTAAGCCTTGCGGATCTCATCCTGCGTCGCCTCCCGTTTGACGCCCAGGACAGCGTAGGGGTCCTCGCTCACGTCGCGCTCCTCGCTTGACTGACGGTTAGGGAACGCGAGCCGATGCCGGAAATCAAGGAGCGCGGGCCCGCGGCGACAGCGCGCCGACTGCTAGTGGCATCAAAGCCTCTCGATACGTAGAATTTGCACGTCGGCCTCCGATGTCCCGGAGCACGGCCGCGGCCCACATTCGGAATGGCAAAAATGCTCGTTGGCGTGCCGAAGGAGATCAAGGATAGCGAATATCGGGTCGGTCTGGTGCCTTCGGCTGTGCGCGAACTGACCACGAGCGGTCACCACCTCCTGGTCGAAACGAACGCCGGATTGGGAGCCGGCCTCACCGATGCCGATTATCGCTCGGTAGGCGCCGAAATCGTGCCGGATGCCGATCAGATCTATGCGCGCAGCGAGCTGATCGTGAAGGTCAAGGAGCCGCTCGCGCCCGAGCGCAAGAAGCTCAAAACCGGGCAGGTGCTTTTCACCTATCTGCATCTGGCAGCCGACCCGCAACAAACGGCCGACCTCATGGGCTCCGGCATCATTGCAATCGCGTACGAGACCGTTACCTCAGCGCAGGGCAGCCTGCCGCTGCTCACGCCAATGTCGGAAGTTGCGGGTCGGATGGCACCGCACGTCGGCGCGCGTTGCCTCGAGAAGGGGAACGGCGGCCGCGGTGTGCTGCTCGGCGGAGTTCCCGGCGTTCCGCCGGCGGACGTCGCAATCCTCGGCGGGGGCGTCGCGGGCAGTCACGCTGCTCTGATCAGCGCTGGAATGGGCGCAACCGTGACCGTCATCGATCGCAACCCGGACGTGCTGAGGCGCGTCGCGACTCAACTTGGCGGCCGGGTGCGCACCGTCTTCTCCACCAGCGATGCCATCGGGACGCTATGCCGCCGCGCGGATCTCGTGATCGCCTCGGTCCTCATCCCCGGCGCCGCGGCACCGAAATTGATCACCACGGAGATGGTCAAAGCTATGAAGCCCGGCTCCGTCATCGTCGACATCGCCATTGACCAAGGCGGCTGTTCGGAGACGTCGCGGCCCACGACGCACTCGGCGCCGACTTATATCCTTCACGACGTCGTGCACTACTGCGTGACCAACATGCCGGGCGCGGTCGCGCGCACCTCGACTTTCGCGCTCAACAACGTGACGCTGCCGTTCGTGCTGGCACTCGCCGGCAAAGGCTACCGCCGGGCCCTCGGTGAAGACGAGCATCTGCGCAATGGGCTCAATGTGTGCGAAGGCATGATTACTCATCGCGCGGTCGCCGGAGCGCTGAAGCTGAAGTTTACGCCGCCTCAGGCCGCGCTGCGGCTCTGAGGTTTGCAAGGGCCGGTTCCGACGCGTTCACGCGTAGGCGGCGACCGTGCCCGAGTTCGCTCGGATCAAGGGCTGCGATAGGTCTCTCGAAAGCGCAGCAGCATCGGGAAGCTGACCGCTGCTGCTGCCGTGGTCAGCAACGCCGGTGCTACCTCCTCGCCGCTGCGACTGACGAGCCAGGCCGCAATAAGGTCAAGCCACCGATGACCCCGAGGAAAGCCGTCGTGCTATGAAAAGGAATGAGCACTCTCAAGTGGTTCACCCTCTACGCGATCCTCGGCTATGGCGCCCTCCTCGCGTTGCTCTATCTCACCCAGCGCGCGATACAGTACTTTCCGGAGCGCTTTCGGACGGCACCCGCCGCCGCGGGCCTGCCGCAGGCGCAAGAGGTGGTGTTGGAGACTAGTGACGGCGAGCGCGTGATCGCTTGGCACGTGCCGCCGCGCGGGAACAAGCCCGTGGTGCTCTATTTCCACGGCAACGGCGGCTCGCTGCGGCTGCGGGTCGATCGCTTCCGCGATCTCACTGTGGACGGCACGGGGCTGGTGGCGCTGAGCTATCGCGGGTATGGGGGCTCGAGCGGCGCGCCCACAGAAGCGGGGCTCGTGAGCGACGCGTTGGCGGCCTATGCCTTCACAACTGCACGGTACCCGGGCGA
>WNFW01004981.1_pt1 | contig 10955 bp, 7 predicted proteins | sample 5400131 | NCBI WGS metagenome assembly WNFW01 (sample SAMN13153362, study PRJNA577476) | soil metagenome | isolation source: 20 cm soil or saprolite under grassland replicate 1 | place: USA:California | collected 2016-06-15
CGTGCCCGCTCGGGAACCCAAAGGCCTGTCCGACCGGCCGAGGCCTCCCGATGATTTCCTTCCCGACTCCCTCCACGATCGGGGCCAAGACCATCACGGCCACCCAGAGCCACCACCGTCGACGCGCGTCCGCCGGGGCCAGCCAGATGAGAACGAGGGTCGCGGGGAGCAGAAACTGCCATGAGCCGAGTTGCCGGATCGTCTTGAAGATCGCGACTCCTGTGATCGAGGTCCAGCCGACGACGGTCTCATAGACCAGTTGCTCCCCCGGAAGCAGACCCGACGAGCTGACGAGAACCGCGAGGGCGAGGAAGACCGAGGCGCTTGCGAGGCAGGTGACTCGCCAGCGGAGAGCCGGCGCGATCAATTACTTCTCGGCGTGAGCGCAATGCGGACTAATTGCACTTTCCCTTCTCTTCGCTCTTGATGAAGGCCACACGTTTTCCCACATATTCGACTATCACACATCCGCCCACCTCGATCGGACCATATTCATCTTCGAGCTGTGTCTGGTCCGTCGCGTCGACCTTCCGCCCTCCGATGACCCAGGTGCCCGCTGCGCCCTCTGGCCGGCTCTCGAGTCTTCCGGTGTACTCCTGTTGGGCGTGGCTGATCGGTGACGCGACGAGGAGCGCCCAGGTAGCGAATACCGCGACGCTCAGCAGCTTCATCCTTCACCTCCAGCCGTTGTGGGGGGCGCGATAAGAGGGAGGCTAGAGCCCATTCACGACCTTACACCCTCTCCCGCGGTCGTAAACGTGGTCTCCACGAACGAGATGTTGCCCTGGGGCGACACGGTGCCGATGGCGAGCTGATACTCCGTGCCGGGACGCAGAAAGTCGTCGGGCACGGCGAACGTGCTTGCGGATCCAGGCAGGGTTGACGTGAGGTTGACGCCCAGCTTCGACTGCTCGATTTTTATCATGTAGGCGGCCGCGTTCTTGACCGGTGTCCAGGCGACTTTGAGATTCTTCGCGCCCACCACCCGGGCGTCGGCCTTGGGCCGAACGAAAGAGACCGTGGCGGGCAACGTGTGGCTCAGCGTGGCCTTGCCCTGGAGCCTTTCGCCGGCGGCGGTTGCTCCGGCGAAGCTGTAGACGCCCGCCGGGTAAGCCGACGTCAGGCTTTTCAAGTCCCGCGGCTCCGGAGTCTCGAAACGGAACTGCCGGATCCCTAAAAAGGTGGGAGCGTCGGGAGCGGTGAAGTCGATGACGGTGCGTCCGTCCGGAGACACCACGGTCAGCTTCGCCAGTCCCTCCTTGCCGCCCTTGATCTCGAACACGGCCTCGAAATCCCCGTCTGTGACGTTCTGTTCGAAATGGACGCTTGCGGCGGCAAAGGGCACGGACGCGCCCGATTCCTTGCCGGCTTCCACCGCCGGGCCAGAAGAGCCCAGGAGGAGCGTGACCGCGAGGAGGAGCGCTCGGCGCATCGTCAGGCGCCTACGCCGAGACCGCGGCGCTGTTCCGCGCCTTCCCGAACCGCAAGTACAGGGAGGGCACGACGAACAGGTTGAGCAACGTCGACGTGAACAGGCCGCCCAGAATGACGACGGCCATCGGGTGCTCGATCTCGTGGCCGGGAAGATTGCCGGCAACCACCAAGGGGACGATGGCCAGCCCGGTGGCTAACGTGGTCATCAAGATCGGCGAAATCCGTTCGCGTGCCCCGCGCAGGACGAGCCGCGGGCCAAATGTTTCGCCTTCGTACCGCTCGAGATGCTGACAATGATCGATCAGCAAGATGCCGTTGCGCGCTGCGATCCCCAACACCGTGAGAAATCCGACGAGCGAACCGAGCGAGAGGACGCCGTCACTGAGGTAGGCCGCCAGCACGCCGCCCACCAGGGCCGAGGGCAAGGTCAAGAAGGACAGCATCGCCAGACGAGCGCTCCCGAAGGAGGTCAGCAGGAGCAGGAACACCCCGATCGCGGCGACGATCGACACGGAGAGCAAGTTCTTTTGGGCCGCCTGCCGCTCCGCGTACTCGCCGACCATCTCCGGGTAGTATCCCAGCGGGAACTCGACCTTCGCGAGGCGAGCTTGGACATCGGCCACGATGGAGCCGAGATCCCGTCCACGCACGTTGGCCTTGACGCCGATGCGACGATGAAGGTTTTCATGCTCGACGACGTTCGGCGTCGGCCTGATGCCGACGTCGGCCACCTGCTGCAACTGCACGTGCCCACCGCTCGGTTTGTCGATCGGCAACTGGCGAATCGCCGTCAGACTGGAGCGCGCTTCGGGGATGCTCCACACATTCACGTCGTATGTCCGGTTGGCAATGTGAATGTCGCCGGCCTCTTCGAGGGCCACCAGGGTGGTCGCCGCCCGCCGGACGTCGCCGGGCTTGAGGCCATACTTGAACGCCTTGTCGAGGTCGACCTTGACGTCGATCTGTGGAATGTTCTCGTGGAGTTCCACGTGCAAATCGATGATACCGTCGATTCCCGTCAGCGCGTCCTTCACCTTCGCCCCGAGCTTGTGGAGGACGTCCACGTCGTCCCCATAGATGCGCACGACGATGGCCTCGGAGTGTCCGGTCAGGACCTCGCGGATTCTCTCCTTCAGATAGGTCTGCACGTCGCGATAGAGGCCGGGATAACCGTCCACCGTCTCCTGAATTTTCGCCAGCGTCTTGTCGTAGTCGACCTTGGGATCGACGCTGATCCAATTCTCGCCGAAATTGACGCCGACCACTTCATCCATGATCAGGGCCTGCCCGATGTGGGCACCGAAGTTGCGGACGCCCGGAATGCTCCGCAGCTCTTTGCTCGCCTGGATGGTGATCCGGTTCATCTCCGGCCAGGAGGTGCCAGGCTTGGTCAGCCAGTGCATCAGGAAGTCCCTCTCCTTGAATGAAGGCAGCAGGGACTGCCCGAGGTACGGCCACACGACGATCCCGGCCAAGGCGATGACGCCGACGGTGGCATAGGCCGGGCGCGGTGTACTGATGATCCGAGAGAGCATCGCTTCGTAGCCACGCTGAAGCCACGGCACCAGAGGGGACAGGCGGCGCTCGAGCGGCACATTGCGCAAGAGGATCAGCGCCATCGCGGGAGTCACGGTCAGGGCGACGAGCATGGAGGCCAGCATCGCCAGCGCATACGAGAGGACGAGCGGCTGAAAGAAGGCGCCGGACAGTCCTTCCAAGAAGAAGACCGGCACGATAGCCAGCACCTGGATCAGGGTTGCGTAGACGATGGCGCTCCGCACTTCGAGCGAGGCGTCGAGGATAATCCGCGCCAGCGACTTGTCACGCCTTCCGGCCGTACGGTATTCGCGGAGACGCCGCACGATGTTTTCGATGTCGATGATCGCATCGTCGACGATCGCCCCGAGGGCGATCACGAACCCCGCCAGGATCATCACATTGATGGTCGCCCCACGCCAGTGAAGCACGAGCCCGGCTGCGACCAGCGACAACGGCATCGCCACGATGCTGATCGTCGCGACACGCCACTCGTAGAGAAAGGCGACGAGCACCACGATCAGGAGAAGAGCCCCGATGAGCATCGCCATGGTCAGATTGTGGAGCGAGAGCTCGATAAAGGTCGCCGGCCGGAAGATCGTGGAGTCGATCTCCACGTCGGGAAGACCCGGTCGGAGGGCATCGAGCGCTGCTTCGACGCCCCGAGTGACCTGGAGCGTGTTCGCCCAGGGGAACTTCTCGACGATCAGGAGGAGGCCCGGACCGTCGTTGATGATCGCGTCGCCGACCATCGGTTGATGACCCACCACCACCCTCGCCACATCCTTCAGAAGCAGTTGCTTGCCGTCCTTCACCGCGAGGGGCACATTGGCCAGGGGCTCCGACCTGACGTCGTCATACTTGTACACGAGGGGCGCGACGTGCCGGACCTGGAGCCGTTGATTGGGGGTATCGATCCACCCGCCCGTACCGATATGGTGGCCCTGCGAAAACGTAAACATACCGGAGTCCAGGGCATCCGCCGTGACCGTCATGACCTCGTCGAGCGTGACCCGGTGCTTTTGCAATAGTTCCGGCACGACGTTGACGTTCAGCATTTGGAGCCGCTCGCCCCAGATGGCGACGTTGGCCACTCCGGGTACGCGCAGCAGGCGCTGTCGGATCGTCCAGTAGGTGATCATCGACAAGTCCATCACGGACCGGGTTTTTGACGAAATTCCGATCTTCATCATCCGGCTGGTCGAGGAGAGAGGCGGCAACACGACCGGCGGGGCCGCCCACTTTGGTATCGTCGGTGTGACCATGTGGACGCGCTCTTCCACCATCTGCCGCGCCCGCAGAAGGTCGGTCCCACGCTTGAACAGCATTTTGACCGAGGAGAGCTGGCCGACTGACTTGGAGCGCAGGACGTCGAGACCCGGCAATCCGGCGAGCGCCTGCTCCATCGGAACGGTCACCAGGCTTTCGACTTCGACCGCGGTGAGTCCGAGACAGATCGTCTGAACCTCGACGAGCGGTGGCGCAAACTCGGGGAAGACGTCCACCGGCATGCGCTGAACCTGTGCGATGCCGAAGTACATCATGGCCACGGCGATGGCGATCACCAGGAACCGAAACTTCAGGCTGGTTCCAACGATCCAACGCATCATCGGAGACGCTCCGTTCGGAGGCGAAGCCCCATTCGCAGGTTAGTGACCAACCTTAAATTCGGTGCCGTACAGCTCGGCGGCTCCGACCGACGCCACGACAGTGCCGGCGGGCGGACCGTCCTTCAGAACCGCCACGTCACCTTGGATCTGGTCGATCTCGACTTTGTGCCGAACGAAGGTTCGAGCGCTGGGGCTCGTATAGATCCAGGTTTGGCCATGCGAGTCATAGATCAACGCCGAGTAGGGCACGACTTTCCGCTCTCCAACCTGCTGGTTCTTCTGTGTCACCTTCTCCGCGCGAACCTGATCGGTTTTGAGACCTAGCCGCTGGACCGCCTTCTCGGTCAGCGTCACACTGCTGAACTCCGTCCCCTCGACGCGCTTGACCTGGGCGGGATGCTCGGGCTCGGTCTTGGCCGCCGCGACGTGTTTGCACGCCGAAAGCTGGAGGCCGGCAATCGCCAGGATCCCAACCATCATGAGATTACGGTGGAGCATCGCTTTCCTCCTCTGGGTTACCTCTGTTTGGTCCTCGTTGTCCCTTTCAAAACTCATCAGGCTTTCGCCGTGACCTTGCCCATTTCGTCAACGGTCGGGGCGGACAACCCTTCGAGCTCAGGTTCACGGGCCGCTCCGAACAGCACGTACATGGCGGGTACACCCACCAGGCTGAGCAGCGTCGTCGTCATCAGGCCGCCGAGAATCACGACCGCCATCGGCTGCATGATCTCGAGTCCGGCGATGTTGCCGAAGAGCGTCAAGGGCAGGAAAGCCAGTGCGGTTGTCACAGCCGTGATCAAGATGGGCGCGGATTGGTCGCGAGTGCCGCGCTCGACCAGCGCGGGAACGAACGTCGCGCCGTCGCGCTGCTCGAGCTGTCGGTAGCGCCAGACCAGCGTCATAGCGTTGCGAACGGCGATTCCCAGCACCGCGAGCAATCCGGCGATCGAACCGATGGAGAGAAGGCCGTCGTTCACTACGAGCGCCGCCAGAACACCGCCCACGAGGGCCATCGGCAGGGTCACGAAGACGACGGCCGCCAGGCCCCAGCTCCGGAAGAACGCCTGCAGGAGGAGGAGAATCCCGATCGCGGCGGCGATCGCTAGAGTCAGGACACGCCGTTGGGCGGCGAGCCGTTCCGCATACTCCCCTAACAGCTCCGCGCGATATTCGAGCGGGAAGTCGACCCGCTTCAGCCCGCGTTCGATGTCGGCGGCGACGGCGGCGAGATCGCGTCCACGGATGCTGGCGGTCACGTCCATGCGACGCGCAGCCATATCGCGATGGATTTCGGTGACCGTGGGCACGATGCGGACGTCGGCCACATCCTTCAGCCGCACGTGGTTGCGTGAGGGTGTCTCGATCAGAAGCTCTTGGATACTGGTCAGATTTCGGCGCGTGTTGGGCGTGCCCCACACCACCACCTCGAACACTTTCTGTTCGTCGAACAGGTTGCCGACTTCGAGGCCGGACACCAGTGTGGTCGCGGCCCGACGCACGTCGCCGGGTTTGAGGCCATAGCGTTTGGCTTTGTCGAGGTTGACCTCGATTTCCAGCGCCGGCATTTCTTCTGGGTACTGGACTCGTGCATCAACGACACCCGCGACCCCCGCCAGAACCTTCTGCACCTCCTCCGCCTTTTTACGGATGATCTTCGTGTCCTCGCCGTACACGCGCACGACGAGGGATTCACCGGTCCCCGACAGCTCCTGTCTGAGCTTTGCCTGCAGATTGGTCAACACTTCGGGCGAGAGACCCGGATAGCCGGCGACCACTTCCTTCACCGCGGCCACCGTGGCGTCATAGTCGGCCTTGGGATCGATGCTGACCCAGAGCTCACCGGAATTCATATTTTTCCGTTTGTCCGACAGGATGGCGCGGCCCATATTGGCGCTCACGTTGCGGACGCCGGGAATGGACCGCAGCTCGCGGCTGGCCAGCGTCGTGATCCGGCTCATGGCCGGATGAGAAGCGCTGGAACCACCCTCCCAGCGAACCACCAGGTCGTTCTCTTTGAAACTTGGGATCAGCGACTCCTGGCGGAGGAACAGAGCCGCCGCAAGGCCGAGAGCGACGACGGCGCAGACAGCGACGAAGGCTGTGCGCGGTGTGCGCGCGGCCCACCCAAACAGCGCGCCGTAGATGCCGCGCAGCACCCCAGCGACGGAAGACTCACCGCTCTGGAGTGACGCGTCACGCAAGAGCAGCACGCTCAGCGCCGGCGTGACGGTCAGTGCGACCACCATGGAGGCGAGCAACGCCAGGAGATAAGACGCCGCGAACGGCTGCCAAAACGAGGCTGACACGCCTTCCACGAACAAAACCGGCACTACCACGAGCGCCATGATCACGGTCGCGTAGAGGATGGGCCGGCGCATCTCGAGCGACGCCTCGAGGACGATCCTCGCCATCGATTCGTCGCTCCCCTCCTTGCGATGCTGGCGGAGACGCCGCACGATGTTGGCTGTATCGACGATGGCGTCGTCGATCACGGCGGCGAGGGCGACCAGCAACCCCGCGATGATCATCATGTTGACCGTCACTCCACGCACGTAGAGCACGGTTCCTGCCGCCGCCATCGACGTCAGGATGGTCACGGCGCTGATCAGCGCGGTACGCCAGTTGAGAAGAAACGCGAAGAGAGCCGCCAGCACGAGCACAGAGCCGATGAGCAGCGCCCTCCTGAGGTTGGCTACCGCCAGCTCGAGGAAGGTCGCTGGCCGGAAGAGGGAGGAGTCCATCGCCACGCCGGAGAGACCGGGCCGCAGCGCCGCGAGCGCCGCTTCCACTCCATGCGTCACCTCTTGCGTATTGGCCCAAGGAAGCTTCTCTACCACGAGCATGAGCGCCGGAGCGTCATTCACGATGGCATCACCGATGAGTGGCTGGTGGTCTTCCACGACCGAGGCCACGTCACCGAGGTGTTTCGATTCGGCATCGTCGACCGGCACTTTCGCCAGATCTTTCGCCGTCGTGATGGGCAGGACATGCCGGACGCCGAGCCGTTGATTCGGGGTCTCGACCCACCCGCCGGTACCGGGGGTCGACGCCTCCAGGAAGCTCAACGGCGACGACCATAAGGCGTTGCCAGCGGTTTTGATGACTTGCATCAGCGTCACGTTTTGGGCTCGGAGCCTGTCCGGGTCCACTTGCACCTGCAACTGCCGCTCCCGCCGGCCCCAGATCGACACATTCGCCACCCCGGGCACACCCAACAAGCGCGGCTGGATCGTCCAGTGGGCGAGCACCGTCAAATCGACGAGGGACAACTTGTTCGAAGTCACCCCGATCGCCATGGTCCGGCCGGCCGAGGAGACCGGATTGATCATCGTGAAATGCTTCGCCACTCTCGGCAGCGCAAACACTTCATTGAGGCGCTCCTGCGCCACTTGCCGAGCCCGCATGAGCTCGGTCCCTTTCTCGAAGACGAGCTCGATGGACGCGAGCCCGGGAATGGACACGGAGCGGAGCTCCTTCACCCACGGGGTCCCGTTGAGCAGGTCCGCTTCCATGGGGGTGGTGATCAAGGCTTCCACTTCCTGGGCGGAAAGGCCGAGGATCTCGACTTGAATCTCCACATGCGGGCGCGAGAACTCGGGCAGGACATCCACCGGCATGGTGCGGAGCTGCGTGAAGCCGAACACGATCAGCAACGCCGCGACCGTTGCCACGACGACTCGAAGCTTCAGGCTCGACCCGATGATCCAACGCATCATGACTGTCCTCCGTTCGTTTGGTGATGCTCTCCGCTCGCGGTTGCAGGATCTCGTGGATGCATTGGACGTCTATCGACTCTTTGCCACAGGCATGCGATCCGCCGGTGGTGTGCCGCCGTACACCTTCTTGCTGATCATGTACGCGCGCTTCTCCAGGTCCAGCGCCTTCGCGCTGGCCTCCGCCAGAGCCTTTGGATCGAGCTGCACGACCTCGACCAGCTCCAGCGTCTCTTTCGTTTTTTCTCCCTTGCCTCGCCAGCCGACTCGAATATTGCCGACGCCGCGAGCGTAGTACTTCAGGTGCTCGGCGTCCGGCTCCTCGCGGCTGGTCTCGGCGATCACCAGAACGTCCTCGTAGCAGCCCTTGCGAACGCAGGTCTTCTGGCCCACCTGGTCCACCACGGCGCGATCCGTCCAGTTGACCTTAGGCCCCCACCCCTGGGAGTAACTGGGGGTTCCACGCTGCGGCTTCACCTTCATGGCGATTCCCGCCCGCGCATCTTCACGGCCGTGGAGCCAGGCCGGGGCCTTCGCGAACTTCCCCTTCTCCCATTCCTCGGGGTACTGACCCAGGTGCCAGACGTTCCCGTCGTTGTCCTGGGCGAAGAAGGCGAGCTCCGTCTCCGACAGCTTGCCCGCTTTGTAGTCCACGTCCCAAACAACGACCGCGCGCACACCGTCGATCACCTTGGTCAAGTCGGTGACGGTGAACACCACGCGACGTGGGACGGCCTTGCCGTCATCCTCGACGGTGGACCCCTCATAGACGAAGCGCGTTCCCGGCTTCAGGGGGAACCATGCGTTGTCGACACTGGTCGAGCGACCGTCGAAATTCTTCGAGTTGAAGTCCTCGAGCTTCGTTTCCTGCGCTATCGCGACGCCACTTGACAGCCCGAGGCATGTGAACGCGACGAGTAAGCAGGACTTCGACCTCGACCCAACGAACCGACGCATCATGCACGGCCTCCTTCGTTCCATGAGTTCTAGGTGACTGATGAGTTCTAGATGACTCTGAAACGAGGTGGCGACAATTGACAATGCGGGGGACGACGGGGTCGGGGATCGGATAAACCCTGCTGGTTCCGGAAATTCTCCGCCGCGTTCCGACGCCCCGGCGACACCCCAGTGAGGCGCCCGCCTCGGCTGCGAGCTTCGCGCGCATGCGAATCACGCTCGACGACCCGGCGGTTTCACAGACCCGGTGAACGTGACCCGAGAGCCGTCCGTCGCCCGGCAGAGCCGCGAGCGGGAGCGGCTATTTCCGGGGTGCCTCATGGTTGACTCGTCTTCGCTCGCATGGGCTCCGCCGGCGGCGTGCGGTCGTACGCCTTTTTTCCGAACCGGTAGGCGCGCTTGTCGAGCTCCAGCGCCTTCTTGCGGGCCTCCGCCAGAGCCTTTGGATCGAGCTGCACGGCCTCGACCAGCTCCAGCTCCTCCTTCAATTTCTCTCCCTTACCTCGCCAACCGACTCGGACATTGCCCACGCCGCGGGCGTAGTACTTGAGCTGCTCGGCGTTCGGCTCCTCCTTGCTGGTCTCGGCGATCACCAGGACGTCCTCGTAGCAGCCCTTGCGAACACAGGTCTTCTGGCCCACCTGGTCTACCGTCGCGCGGTCCGTCCACCTCACGGCGGGTCCCCATCCCTGGGCGTAGCTGGGCTCTCCCCGCTGTGGCTTGGTCTTCATGGCGATTCCGGCTCTCGCATCTTCACGGCCGTGGAGCCACGCGGGCGCTTTCAGGAACTTCCCCGCCTCCCATTCTTCTGGGTACTCACCCAGGAGCCAGACGTTCCCGTCGTTATCCTGTGCGAAGAAGGCGATCTCCGTCTCCGCCAGCTGGCCATCCTTGTAGTCCACATCCCAGACAACGACCGTGCGCACGCCGTCGATGATCTTGGTCAAGTCGGTGACGACGGACACCAGGCGACGAGGCACGGACTTCCCATCGTCCTCGACGGTGGTCCCCGTATAGACGAGCCGCGTTCCCGGCTTCAGGGGGAACCATTCGTTGTCGATGCTGGTCGAGCGATCGTCGAAGCTCTTCGGGTCGAAGTCCCCGACCTTCTTGTCCTGCGCCATCACCGCGCCGCTGGACAGGCCGAGACACGTGAACGCGACAAGGAAGCACAGCTGCAGGCTCGCTCCAACGATCCGGCGCATCATGGATTGGACCCTCCTTGCCGCAGGACGCCCGGGCTCGAGCCAAGAGCGCTCATCACGGGTTCCGCTGCTCCGGGTAACTCTGACAAGTGTCGAAATCCTCTCAACGCCTCGCGCCGAACCCTGTCCAACCTATGGGTTCCAATACGGTGCCGAACCCGTGGAGCGGTTCCGGAAATTACCCGTTCCAGAAATTCGACGAAACAGGCGGCAGCTCTGTGGAACCAACCGGTATGGTTGGACTCCTGATAGGCGTCGGAGAACCGGCGCGAGGAGGGATCCCAGCGGATCGCCTGCCCGCTGGGGGGCGACGACTCGAATTGTGAAGCTTCGTGTTCAGGTGCCGACAGCATGTTCATAGTCCGCGGCCCATTCGCCGCGTTCTTGCCCTCGCCCGCTCGCGTCTCGATCTGGGTCACACGTTAGGTGCTCCAGCCCGGCGAACAATAAGGTGTCTGACTGCAGGAGGGCCCGGTCAATCCCGGCCGGTTCCGGAAACG
>WNFW01003459.1_pt1 | contig 10949 bp, 17 predicted proteins | sample 5400131 | NCBI WGS metagenome assembly WNFW01 (sample SAMN13153362, study PRJNA577476) | soil metagenome | isolation source: 20 cm soil or saprolite under grassland replicate 1 | place: USA:California | collected 2016-06-15
CCTCGTATCGGCCTGAAACTATTGAGGAAGCTAAAGCCTCACGGGCAAAGTTCAATCCTACAGATTGGGAGCTTGAGGCATGGATAAGCACCTACGTCGCAATTGCTACAGGTGAGATGTCGGTTGTAAGCCATAGCGTCGAAGCTCTGACAGGTCATACTCCACAGACTCTAGCTGACTACTTGCACAAGCATCCAGAGAGCTATGAGCACATTACAGCGAACAGATTATGAGCCTATTCAGTTCGAGATGGCATCATAGCAAGGTTTTTTAATTAGAAATTCCTAGACTAATTAAGTATTTTCTATTTTTTATGAAATACCGCGCACATAACGCGCAAAATGCGCGGGAGTTTTTTAAGCACAATCATTGACGTGATGTTGTACATTGTTTCCTCCTCGAAAACAAATTTTGAACTCAAGCCTCAACAAAGTAATTTCTGCAATAAACTCATGAATGCCGTTGTGATCAATAAGATAGCCCAATGCTAACCGTCTCTTGTTGAGCAGAGATGGTTAGTATTGGGCTATGAAAGGACTATGTTCGCCACCTATTGCATAGCATCATTCTCTCTATTAACGTAAATCTCAACTACGGAGAAACCTCATCTAATCGCTTCCGCCTCGTTGCTGTGCCAAATTGTGCTATGATGGCTGCTACGATCAGGAAAGCGTCGATAATCAAAAAGATTACAATTGACCCTTTTGTTGCGCCCAGGGAAGCGAGCAGAGTAGGGATGAGTGGCGCTATGAACAGGATGCCGACGCCACCGCCGAGATGGCCGACGCCGTCAACCAGCGCAAAACCGGTTGCGCGCGCCCGCGTAGGATAGTTTTCGGCAGACCAGGCATAGGTCATCGGTACCCACAGGTTGAAACCAAAGAAGGTGATAATGGAACCAATAGCGGCAAGCGCAAAGTTGCCGGATGCAAACACTGCAATCAGAATGGTCCCAATGAGCGTCAGCGCAGCAGCAATCGGTAGCCACAGTTTGCGCTCCAGGCTCTCACCAAAGAAGTAAGCGAAGACTGCGGTAGCGATGAACCCAAAAGTGCCAAATGCAGCGATCATACCAGCTTCTCCTGCGACTGACGCCGCCGCTACTGGAGGTGGAAGGTTTGCCGGAGGGGGTATAATGCCTGCCAGTAGGGTGGTGAGCCCCTGGGCAATGGCATAAATCGTGACATATCCCAGGAACCAGACCACAACCAGAAGTATAGTGCGCTGCAGATAGAGGCGATTGCTGAAGATTTCTGCGTAGGGAACCCTGGTAGGGCCCACTTGAACGGGGAGTTCGGCGGCAGGCGCTGGAAGATTGGGTACCTTCCTACGTGCGCGTTCTTCCATATCTGTGACAATCCTGTCCGCTTCGTCTACCCTCCCCCGCGAAATGAGCCAACGTGGTGATTCCGGCAACTGGAAGCGCAGCAGAATACCTATCAACGCCAGCAGGGCACCGATAATGTACATAATACGCCAGCCATTGCCTACAAACTGTGGTCCGCTTGCAGTCAGTTTCACCGTAGCAAGAGCGAAAGGCAGACCGCTAGGAAAATCGGCGGGAGGGGTAGTAAGCCAGAGTCCTAGCCAGATGCCAAAGAAAGCACCGAGCGCTGACATGATGAAGATCAGGGAGGTGTACCTGGCACGGCCTGAAACGGGAGCCATTTCATTGATATAGGTATTGACCAGGGCCAGATCTGCGCCAATACCGATCCCGGTGATAGTACGGGCGATGATGAAACTGGTGTAGTCATTGACGAAAGCGGTATACAGTGAACCGAGACCTGTCAGGAGTAAAGTAAACACCAGCATGTTTCTCCTACCGAATCTGTCAGCGAGCGGAGACAGAGCCAACGCACCGACAACATAACCGGCAAGGTTCAACTCGACCGGAAGGCCGAGGTAGGTGGCTGAGTTCGCCGGATTGCAGTTGGGGACAATTTGTGTACAGGTCTGGATAAACGAGACGGTGATGTCAAAGATGTCATAGAAAGTGAACAGGAAACCAATGCCAATGATGCCAACGAACAGATAAGAGAGCGACCAGATAGGGATACGATCCTGACGAGCAATCACACCTGCGGATGTGCTACGTGTGTCTGCTTGGGAAGCCATGGGATTCTCCTTTCAAACTCATGCTTCTGGGAGGGAAGCAGTAGTACTGTTGGAATGACGCACCATGCCTGTTGTTAAGATAGAGGATATGTTCTCCTGCGCGCTCAGGAAGAAGAATGTAACGCGGTTCGATTCACCTCCTGTTTATAGCCAGTTCTTCATATCGAACAAGTCGTTCGTTCTTAAGAACAGTGTAACCAATTACTTATTCTATGTCAAATATAGATGAGCTTTTGTGTCATCATCATAAAGCCTCATAGGACTCTTGTACAGTTTTGTTGTATTTACAAATGTATGAGTTATTATGAGGCGAAAACTATTGTCAACCTTGATTATGCGCACATGATCAAGGTTTTAGCTTATGGTAATACAGGATAGTACCAATACTCCTTTGTTCGCACGAAATTTATGTGTAGGACAAGTCCTTCCTTGAACTCACTTCAGTATTCTGCTCCCGACTCCGCTCTGCACGTTGCTTGATGCCAAGCATCAGCTTGCGCATCATCGGGAAATCACCGATTTCCATGAGGATCAGATCGGTCACAATAGTGAGCCTGGCCCAACGGTAGTGACACTTCAGCCGAATAATAAGGCGTGTAGATTCTTCGTCAACCGGTATTAGCTTCCATGCCCAGGTGCTTGCGGCTTTGTTCCATAGCATCCAGCGGTTTCGTTCGAAGGCCAGCACACGGAAAGCCGTCTCCTCGGTCACCTTTCCCGACATGGGAATCCATATGCCAATCTCAATATTTTGCAGTTGGGGGATAATGCGGTCGGCGCTTGGCTTGCCGAGGTTGTCCAGCAGATCGTAGCTGTAGAAGCCAGCTCGACCATATCCGATCTGAACGATCCAGGGCCACACCTCTTCAGGACGAGCATGGATAGTGATGGCACGGGTCACGTTGAATGTTGGCTTCTCGATGAGCTCATCTCCTGGCATAGAGAGCATGACATCATCATCGGTCGCTCCCCAGCGTGAGTGCCAGGGACGGTAGAAACGTAGGAACAGACCGAAAGCAGTTCCGACCAGGAGAGCTAATCCTATAGCTATCTTTTTGAACATGAAAAACCTCCTTTATGCCTTTCTGTGCTGCGGGTAAAACAACAGATATTCGTCTTTCTAAGAGCGGTATACTCTCATACTTGCTTCTCCAGAAGGAAGCATACAGAGCGCTTCATTGCACCTTTCTAACACAAGAGACTTATCATGCAGAAACTTCATGTGGTATCATTCCCTCAGGTGCCTGTGTACTACTATGCTCCACACGCTGCTTAATCGTTTGCAACATCAGGCGAGCCATAAGGAAATCGGCGGGGAACAGAATTGGCCTGGTTAGCATTCTGAACATTTTAGGCTCATAGCTGGCTCGTGTACGTACAATCAGCCTGGTGACTCCTTTCTCTTTCTCAGCGAGGATAAACACCCAACTAAACTCTCCGTGTAGCCCAACTTTTGGGTTATTCCGCAGGGAGGCCGGTGCCATAAAGAGTATATGGGTAGTCGAGAACAGCGCCAGGACGCGCTCTGGTTCTAATGTAGCCACTGTAAAGAAAGCCGTTCCAGGAGGGCCATCTGGAACCGTATCGCCAACCTCCAGGTGTTGCAGTTCTGGGACAATATGGTCAGGGCTTGCCGGATGGCTGGTATGCCAGATGTACTTGTCAACCCAATGGTACCAGCGCGCGTCGGTGTACCACCAGCCTCGATCGTAGCCCATTTGCACCAGCCATGGCCAGATGTCAGCTGGGGAAGCATGAATTGAGATGGCATGCGTTGTTTCGAGCATGGGATGGGGTACGAGATCATCACCTGGTAAAGGGCGTTGCACTTCGTCATCCGTCGCTCCCCAGCGCTTCCCCAAGCGCTGCAACAGATATGCACAGGATCCCGCTGCCAGCAATCCTAGACAGAGCTTATTTTTCATGGAAAAGTTTCTCCTTCTAATTCAATATAACTCGAACGCACATGTTGAATTGCCTTAATAGGCTCGCTTGCGGAACAGCGCCAGCGCCATTATGAGTGGTATCACTGCTGCGACAAAGCAGATGAAGAACTCCTTACCCGGAAATCCCTGACCCAGGTATACAGCCTGGTTAGAATCGTTTCGTGTTGCTTCTACTTTCATATGTACTATCGTAAAGTGAAGTACTCTCGACAAGATCACGAACAGTCGATTTTTTCTCACAATGAGCACACAGTAATCGCTAAGTAGCTCTAAATACCGATGCCTTCCCATAAAAAAGAAAAAATGATAGAATACAAGAGCTTTTATGACCGCAATGTGATAAAAATGCATTCAGTTGTGACGCATTTGTGATTTCAAACACCTATCTTTTTGTTAAAAGCACGATCTCGCTAGATAGAAGGCGAAGCGAATGAATCTGAAAGAAATTTATCGGGCTGTCTCACGGTTACTTGATTCAGGATGGACGATCCCTGAAATTGAGCGACTCAGTCATTTTCGCAACAGATTTCAGCAAACGAGGGATGATTTGTCAGATTTCAACCTTGACATGCGACATCTGGAATTTATCCGCTGGCTTGTTCAAACAGGCAAACTTTTGGATTGGTAAACGCTTCGATTTATATCTCTTCCTCCGTTTTTGTAGGGGACTCGTAGTTGCAGGAGCAAGGATCAGTCGATAGCCAACCCCATGAACCGTCTGGATAAGTGTGGGAGGTGATGGATCATCTTCGACTTTCAGAAGCTCGGTTGCCTCACTGTATATAAATCCCCATGCTGCTGTGAGAAGCTGGCTATGGATGGTACCATGCCTGAATGTTTCAGTATATGCTCTATTGCTTTGCACTACTATTCGGGCTGGCGGCGGCTTTCGGGATTATTATGTCGGCTTTCGGGTGTGGAGTACTACTAGGGATGGTACTAGCGGGTATCCTGAGAAAACTACCAGCCAGGTACTCCATTTCTATGATCCTGATCGTGATCAGTAGTCTTGGCATCGCCTGGGCACTGTTGGGACTGGTTACCTCCACGCTGCTGGCGGCGCTACTGGCCCTGGCAATGGGAACAGCCGATGTCTATATCGAAATTGTGCTGATCACCTGGTTGCAAAAGCGTACACCACCGCAGATGCAGGGACGTATGATGAGTCTGGCGATGTTTGTGACCATGGGCCTGACCCCAATTTCCACTCCCATAGCGGGTGCATTAGTCAAACTGAACCCAACACTGTTCCTGCTTATCACAGGTACGTTGGCAGCCGCACTTTCACTGGTGGCCGCGCTGAATTTCCTGGTGCGTGAGAAAAACATGACGAGCTAAAAACTCATCAGCTCGATGATGGCTTCTTGACAAAGGATAGCATTAAAAAGGAAAAACTAGCATGAAACATTAAGTCATACGTATAACTATCTTTGTTCTGGTTGTATTCGGCGCGCTCACAACCCTCGCTGGCGACATTGGACTTCTGACAGGAGCCATTGCAGCTCCACTTGAATGGCTGGAGGGGTCTCCATGCTGTGAAGCGGTTCATTGCGAGCAATCGAAATGGTGTCTACAAAAGGGGTTATCGAGCCAGCCTCTCCTTCTCTCTTTCCAGTGATGCCTTTCGTGGTGAAAGCGAGGAGGGTATCACCCAGAGCAGGGCAATGAGCAATGCGGTGAATGCGAGAGTCGCCAAGGCAGAACTGGCAGCATGGAAGCGATCCCAGGCATCGCGTATCTCGTGCCAATTTGTAGGCAAACTTTGGGGTGTCCAGGTCGCGATCTGTTGGTTCAGGGGGTTGTTGCCGAAGGCAAACAAGGCGAGCATGCCCGCAAAGCAGAGGGTCGCAACCAGTGTTAAGACAAAGGCCGTTCGTCGCTTGCGCAGCAGGACGAGTAAGACTCCCGTCGAGATAAGGCCGACGACCTGGGCTAGCCCACCTACAATGGCGAAGCCGCCGTAGAAGGTCTGTTGCACGACCAGCCACTCAGCACCACTGAGTTGCTGTTTGCCTGGGATCTCCAGGTCATGTGTGAGCGTGAGCCCCAAGACCAGGGCAGCGCACAAGAGACTCACGAAACGAGTTGTTTTCACAAGCATGTGCTCTCTCCTTTCCACTCGTGGAAATTGCTTATTGAGCAATGGTTACCAGAACCTCAGGCATACCTTCTTCTGAGAAGCCTCGCCCCTTTTAGGAGCTGCGGAGTGCCGTTTCTTCCAGATTGTTCACTATACGTTGGAGGGCATCCAGAACGGTCGTGTACTCCTGGTCGGTAATCCCTTGCATCGCTCGGCTTCTCACTTCACGTTGCAGATTGAAGATGGTGTCGCGCTTGGTTTTGCCTGCGTCAGTCAGCATCAATGCTGTAGCGTCACCATCGCTCCGCTCTATCAGCCACCCTTGCTTGACGAACCCGTACAAGATTTCGTCGAACTGGCGTGCCTGGATGAGGGTCTTCATGGTGTTGAACACGTCCTTCCTTGCAATGGTGCCCGCCTCATAGACGATGTTGAGGACCTGCCAATGGAACCGGGTGAAGCCCTGCTCACTGAGCACGTGATTGACATGCTTCGTAATGACCTCATAGGCATGCTTCAACCAATACCCGAGAGGCGGCTGCTTTGTGCTATCTTGCCGTTCCCCTTGTGCCTCCTGCTTCAAGACGTGGAACGACTTTCTTCTGCCTCTGTTATTGACACGATTCTTGCACAAGAACGAGATATGCATGCGGCATGCAGTGTTCGTTCCATCTGCCCATATCAGTGCTCACGCTTCTCCATCCATCAGCGATCCGTTTGATTTCACATCTGGACAGAAACGTAGCACACCCGTATGAATTGATCCTGTGGCGTGGCTGAAGTAGAACTGAGAAGACACAAAGGCATACTTCAGTCCTTCTCTGTCTCATCCAGCTGTGGTAGACCGAACATGGCATGTTCAGGATTATGAGCCTCGACCAGGCCATCGCTGTACAACAAGACACTATCGCCTGGCTCCACGGTCTCCTCGTGTTCGTCGTAGCTGGTCCCCGGCAGCATCCCAAGCGGCATTCCTGTTGCCTTGAGCTCGGCAATCCCACCAGCAGAGCGGCGAAAGGGCCAGTCGTGACCGGCGTTCGTATAGCGCATGAGTCCGGTGTGAAGATCGAGAATCCCGTAGAAGCAGGTCACGAACATCCTGGCGGGGATAGTGCTGTGCAACAGCTCGTTGACGCGTGCCAACACTTCACCCGGTGGCTGTTTCTCCTGGGCAGCGACTCGTAGCATCGTGCATGTTGACGCCATCACCAGTGCCGCTGGGACTCCTTTACCGGAGACATCCCCAATCACCAGCCCCAGCCGTCCATCGCTGAGCGGGAGCACATCGTAGAAATCGCCACCAACCTACGAATGCGCCGGATGATACCGCACGTGGTCAAGAGGCGAAACAGCACACCGGCTGGAGCGGCAACGAGAGCCCAGAAGAGTCCACTGGCAACCAAGCCGAGAAGTCCTCTCATGACGTTGAGTAGTGACAGATGTTGAATAAAAAACAGGGTAAGGGAGCCAAAGATGAATTCGAGCAGGCTGAGGACAGTCGCACCCACGAACGACAGGATCATACGCACTTGCAATCCCGACAGCCATCGCCTCCACCGCTCGCGCCAGCGCCGGTGTGCTACAGGTTCAAGGATGTGTTGTTCGCGCTCCATAACCATCCTCTCAAACTCATTGCACAATCACAGTAAGATTCATCCCAGGGTGGATGGTACAGTAGAGCTGGAAGGTTCCGGCAGTGGTGAAGGGGCCAAGCGTACTCGAACTGTTCCCGTCGAGCTGCACCTCGATGATCTCCGGTGCGCCGGGATCTTTCGCCGGTTTAGCCTCGCCGTTCTGCCACGTTCCATTGGCGATACGGTGAGGAGCGAATGTATCTGCAACGAGTGTGATGCTCTCTCCCTTGTGAATAGTGATGGAGGACTGAAGAAAATCCATGTTGTTCATGTGAACCGAGTTCCCTGATCCACCATCGGGACTGCTGTTTCCTGTTCCAGCAGCGTTATCAAGGCTGGTGTTTCCACAGGCAACCAATATGAGCATAAGCGTACAGCAGAGTAGGAAGTAGCTCAGTACCTTTTTTGACATTATCGTTGCCTCCTTCTTTTATTCATTGTTATTCACTTCCCTGATAAATCCTCTCGAGATGCTCATGCTGAGGTTAGCGCCGCCCCTCATCAGACATGTGCAAAATCAGGCGTGTTCTGTAGAGCAAGTACAGGGAGAGTGCGAATATCGTCAAAGCATTGACTGGATGCAAGGCACCGAGTAGTGGTATTCCTGCGCTACGTGAAAGGTAGATGAACCAGGGTTGTATGTACACCAAGACGAGCAGCAAAACCGTCAACCAGTTGATGGTACGCGGCAGCTTTCCCACGAGACCCAGGATCACCATAAGCAGAGGGATCACAGGCAATATATGGCCGAGTATGCCATGACTGCTCAGCCATGACGCGGAAGCAAAGATTCCGGCTCCGGCCAGAAACACCTGCACCACGACACCAAGTAGGAAGACTACTGCCAAAGCAGAATAGATGACGAGTGGCACCCGACGTGGCGCACGGGTGCGTTGCTGTGGGAAAGATGTCACCACAGGAGGAACGCCTGGAATGCTCATAATCGTATCGCTCCAATTCTAGATGGATAAAGAGGTCGCTCATATGCCAGGGAAAGGAGAAAGTTCTCTCGTTTCCCTGGTCAAAGCATATACGGGGATGCCTGCAAAGCCGGGATCTCCTCCGTTATGCTTTCAATGTAAGGATAGCTCACCTACCTGAATTGACCTTGTGAAAGAGATGAAATGGAACTGAGAAAGCCAGAGCATGATTATCACAGACGTACCGGGTTGATGTCGGGACCCCAGGGAGGCTGGGTACCAGGTCTTCTCTTCGTGGAAATGGTGCAGCGATCGCAGGCAGAGGTCCTCGTATCCTGGTTTTCGGTCTTTTGGAGAGATCTCTCTCATTCTCAGCCACGATTCAGCTCCGTTACAGGTCCATCTCATCTCGAATCAGTATCATTCGTTGAAGCGAAGCAGTACTTCCTCCAGCGCATGCATATCGGGAGAAGAACACGAGGTAAAGCGGTACAGGAACACAGGCCGTCCGATGCCTATTGGAGTGTCACCTGGAAATTGGTCCAGACTAAGGAGGGATCTTCTCCATCTTTCTACCCGGCTAGCGGTGACTGGAAGAAAGCAAGTTCGGAGAAGTTTTTCCAGCTGGAAGCGTGTACGCTTCTCGTGAAGAAATGTTTCCTCATTCCACGACGTTTCTGAGAAAGGTTCTTGAGGAGGAAGGACCAATGCAGCACATCAAAGAAAGAAAAGGAGAGTAAGAATGACAACGTCAAAGAGCGAACCAAAGGCTGAACAAAATCTCGATGGCTATGGTGCGCCGCTTATCCCTTGGACGAGGATACGCGAGCGCCTGGAACAGGGTTTTACTCAAGTTCCGGGTTCGGGCGGACCTGATCGGCACACCTATTGGCTAGCAACGGTGCGTCCAGACAGTAAACCACACGTCATGCCGCTGGGAGTCGATTGGATGGACGGCGCCTTGTACTTCAGTACTGGAGCAAACACCCGCAAGGCGAAGAACCTGGCACACAACCCTCAGTGTGTCATCACAATCGCCACTCACGATTTCGACATCGTCGTGGAAGGCAGGACTACGAGGGTGACTGACCCGGCACTGGTGGCACGCATCGCCAAGATGTACCAGGTTCAGGGATGGCCTGCCACAGTGAGCGATGATGGAGTCTCTCTTACAGCTGAATACAGTGCACCGAGCGCAGGGCCACCACCTTACATGGTCTATGAAGTCGCACCCGAGAACGTCTTTGCCCTTGGGACGACTGAGCCATATGGTGCAACGAGCTTTAGGTTCTAAGCATGTGGAGAGCGACCCTCATGAGATCAAGCATGGCGCTTGGATGATGCCATACACGAATGAAGAAATCCTGAAGGATAAATTCGATGAACTCCTTGCCAGCGATGCTCTTCTCCTGGGGAGCGTGTCCTATCAACTGTTGGCAGCGGCCTGGCCTACTATAACGGATGAAGGTCTCAGAGAAGGATTTGCTGCCCGTATGAACAGTGTGCGCAAGTATGTGATTTCAAAGACCCTCACTGAGGTTGCCTAGAGCAATTCAAGACTGCTTCATGGCGATCTTGCCCAGGAAATAGCCAGGCTGGAGCAGGAGGGTGATCGGGATACCATAGTGGTTGGCAGTTGCGATCTTGTCCACTCCCTCACGCAACTTGACCTCGTCGATGAGTACCGGATCATGGTCCCTCCTGTGGTGGTGGGGAACAGAAAGTATCTCTTTAGAGACGGGATGGAGATGAAGGTGCTCAAACTCATAGAGACAAAGACTTCCAGGAATGGGGTCATTGTTCTCACCTATCAGCCCGAGGGAAACGCTTAACTCGCACGAACCAGGAGGATACCAGCATCCTCCTGGACCCATTCATCGGTATGTGTACATCATATCTTGATCAAGTTTCGAACAAAGATCAAGCGAAAGGAGTAGATACGATGGCAAGGCAAGTCCTTTTCATTCACGGCGCTGGCAATAAGCGACTTCCTGCCTTGAGGCCGCTCCATGGCCTCAAGCGAGTATAATCGTATCCCAATACTTCATGATCAGTCGACATTCCTACTCATCGCTGTGAAGTTGCCAAATACGATGACATGAAATAAGTCTGGGACAGTATTCTCAGATGGAGTTCAGATATTCCACAGGGCTATCTCATGCTGATACTCTATAGTGAAAGTAGCGCCATTGGCGAGGTTGTGTATGGAGTCAAATTCGTGTCAAACCTGGCGCTGAAACTGTTCGTGATT
>WNFW01003463.1_pt1 | contig 10943 bp, 8 predicted proteins | sample 5400131 | NCBI WGS metagenome assembly WNFW01 (sample SAMN13153362, study PRJNA577476) | soil metagenome | isolation source: 20 cm soil or saprolite under grassland replicate 1 | place: USA:California | collected 2016-06-15
GGTCGACGGGATGGTCCTTCGCTATCGCACCGAGGAGACCGACGACGGCCTGCATGGCGAGGAGGGCACGTTCACGATCTGCTCGTTCTGGCTGGTGTCAGCGCTGTGTGAGATCGGCGAGCTGGACCGCGCGCGGGAGCTGTGCGAGAAGCTCCTGTCCTACGCGAGCCCGCTGCAGCTATACGCGGAGGAGATCGATCCACGCAGCGGCCGGCACCTCGGCAACTTCCCGCAGGCTTTTTCTCACCTGGCGTTGATCAACGCTGTGATGCACGTGATCCACGCCGAGACCGGAGCGACCAACAAGTTCAGCGCGGGGATGCCGTCGCCCCAGCCCTGATTCTTCGTCGAATCGCACTGCTGGCGCCAAACGAGCGTTTCGCTCGCGTCGGGTAAACGCGTTTGGCGCCAAACGAGTCTTTCAAGGGCTCGTGCACGCGACCAGGTTTTGGCAGACGACCTGGACTGGGATGCCGAGCGAGAGCGCCTCGGCTCCGCCGCCGACGAACTTGGCAGAAGCGACGGCGACCACATGGCCTTCCCGGTCGACGACGGGTCCACCGCTGTTGCCCGGGCTGATAGGCGCGGAAAACTGTAGATAGTCGCTGCCCTCCAGGCTCCGATATCCGGAGACGACACCAACCGAGATGGTCCCGCTGAGTCCGAGGGGCGATCCGACCACCATCACTGTCGTGCCGACAGGCGGCCGCGACGAAGCAGAGGTCAAGGCGGGAAGGCGTTGCGAAACATGAATCACCGCCAGGTCGTCGTTGGCGTCGATCCGGACCACGCTGCCGGGGATTGCGCGGTCACCCTGCCTGACCTCCACTGTCGCGACGCCCGAGCTCCATGCATCAGCCACCACGTGGTAGTTGGTGATGAGGTCGGAACCCGCGGCGTCCGAACGCGCGACCCAGGCGGAGCCCAGCGAATCCCCGGCCTCGATGGTGAGGACGGAACGTTCGACGGTGGCGGCGGTCGCCGGCCAGTTCACCTCCAATGAGGGGCGCGCCTCGAGGGCTGTGAGACGTCCCTCGAGACCTGTGATGACGTGCTGCTGGGCCGCGGCCTGCTCGCGAAGCGCAGCCTCGGCCCGCCAGGTGTACCCCAAGCCGGCGACGGCGACGGTGAAGATCACCGTCGCCGAAACCACTGCAACCCTTCCGGATCGCGTCACTTGAGCTGCGCGCCCAGGGCCGCTTCGGCCTTGCCGGCGTTGAGCATCGCCGCGTCGAGCTTCTTGAATCCGTCCTTGAACTTGTTGACGTTGCCGGCGTCCATCCCGCTGATGAGCTCTCGGTCAGCGGCGATGGCCGCGCTCAGCGCGTCGCCGAGGCTTGCGTCGCCGGCGCTGAGGGTGCTCGGCACCGCGGCGGCGCTGCGGTCGGACTGGAACTTCTGGAGGTCGTCCAGGAGCTGCTGAGAGCTTGTGCGGCATGAGCCGAAGCTGTTGCAGCTGCCCAGTATCTGGTAGTCAGTGTGGACACGCCCTGCGTCCGCGATGTACATGGCGACGTAGTCCGCCGTGACCTTCTTGGACTGCGCGTCGGCTTGCACCGCGGTCAGCTGGTCCTGGGTCGACCCGAGAGTGGTCGCGGTGATGACCAGCACTTTGTACACTCCGTCGCGCTCCGCGGCCGCCGCGTAAGCGTCGTAGCCGAGCGCGCTCGCTGCGAGGAGCGCGACAGCCCCGATCGCCAACGTTGCCCGCCACGCGGGCCGGATTCGCTTCGGCCGCTCGGGCGCCACGGCCTGCTGGACTGGAGCGACCGACGTTTCGGCGGGGACGGCCTGCGCCTCGGGCGGCGCGATCTCGACCTTGTGGCCGTTGGTCGGCTCAGCCGGCGACGGCGCGGCCGGCAGGGCCACGATTCCATCGAATTGCGGATTGGCTGACATGGGATCCTCCTTCACAAACCCGAATTGCCGGCGACGCGGCTCAGGGTCAGGCGGATCCGGTCTCATGCGCAGTCTCAAAGCGGTTTCCAAATCAGTGTCAAAACAGGTATGGAAATGCGCACTGTGCGCGGCCGGCGAACCCACGAGAAATGCGCCCTGCGCGCTCCCGGCGGCCAGGGTATGGTTGGCCCGGGGTTAGAGCGTGAAGGTCCTTCGCAGGTTCGTCGAAGAGCCGCGGGCCATCGACGCGGTCGTGGTCCTGCTTGGCACGTGGCTCGTGCTCGGGGGCTACGTCACCGCGTTCGCCTACGTGCACCAGGCCGGCGCGATCCTGCACCCCGCCAAGGAGGCAGGATTCACCGCAGTCACATCGTCGTGGTCGCTGCTCACGCTCTTCCTCTTTGCGGGTTTCGCTACAGGCCTGCGTGCAGGCCGCCCCTGGAACCGCGCATTGCCCGACGGGGAGACAGGCAGCTTCACGGCCGCCCTGATCTTCGGCGCGGCGTGGATCGTGGACCAGGCGTTCTGGTCGCCGGTCTTCGGCTCGGGCGGTTCGGGCCTCGACAGCCTGTTCACTCCGCCGCACCTGGTCGAGATGGGGGCGGCGGCGGTCATCGTCAGCGGCCCGCTTCGCGCGGCGGCGCGGCGCGGAGAGACCCTGGCGAGCCCGGTGACGCTGACCTCGGCCGCCCTCCTCCTGTCCGTGCTCACGTTCGCCACCCAGTTCGTCCACCCGCTGATCGACCCGTGGGGCCTGGCCAGGTACGAGTTCCGCGGGCAGGCACTCCCGTGGGTCGCGGAGAACATCGGCATCGCCGCTCTGCTCGCCCAGACAGCGATCCTTGCCGGAACCGGCCTGCTCTTGAACAGCGCATTCAAGCTGCGGCCCGGCTCCCTGACCTTTGTGTTCACCATCAACGGAGTCCTCGTCTGCATCACCAAGCTGCATTTCGAGTACCTCCTCGTCCCGATACTCACCGGCATTGCCGCGGACGGGTGGCTGCTGTGGAGCGCCCGACGACCGGGAAGGCCGTCGGCTTCCCTGTGCGCGGTGATCGGCGGGACGTACGCCGTCGCGTACATGGCGGAGACTTCCCTGCTGCCGGGTGGCACGACATGGGGCGTGTCGCTTTGGCTCGGTGGGATCATCGCGTGCACGGGGTTGTGCTGGCTGATGGGCCGGCTGCTTCGGGCGGGCCTCCCGGGCGCTGTCCTCGAGTTGAACGAGATCTTCGCGACGGAGCCGGTCCCGGACCACTGGACGCTCGACCCGGACAGCATCGCGCGCGAGCAGCTCGTGCGCTCGGCGCTGGATGACATGGGCACGCCGGAGGCCCTCGCCAGGAACCCGCTAGCCCGCCTGCCCGGAGTATCCAGAGGTGGCAGCGCAGCTGTTGAGCTTCGCGACGTGCTAGTCGACGTGGTCGGCGAGCTGGCGTCCTCCAGCGCGCCTCGCGACGCCGAGTCCGGCCGCCTGCTCCTTGATTACTACGTCAAGCGGGTCGGCAGCCACGACGTGGTTATGGAGCGGCTCCACATGTCACGGCCGACCTACTACCGCCGCCTGCATCACGGTTACGAGCTTGTCGCAAGCCGGCTCGACGAGCTGAGTCTGGCGACCCGAGTCCCGGCCGGCCCCTGACGCCTAGCGATCCAGCCGCCGGAGCGCCTCGAGCTGCCTCTCCACGTCGGCGTCGGCCGCCAGTCCGCGCGACCCGGAGTCTGCGCTGTCGGGGCCGGGCCCGAAATTGATCGCCTCGAGATCTCCCTCGTGCACGAGGCGATCTATCGCGGCGGCTCGCGCCTCCATTTCTTCGGTGGTTTGCTCGGCGCGATGCAGCGCGTCGGTCAGCTCGGCGAAATCTTGTGACACACCGGTCATCGCCTCGTTGATCTTGACCTGCGCCTCGGCTGCGCTGAAGCGCGCCTTGATCACCTCCTGGCGCGCGGTGAATGCTTCGATCTGCCCAGCGAGTCGCTGCTCGATGATGCCCAGCGCGCCTTCCTCCTTCTCCACTTCCGCAAGCTGACCCTCCAGCGTCTGCAGCTCCTGCAAGACGACCTGCCTTCGCTGCAGGGCAAGCCGAGCCATCGACTCGTTTCCGGCGCGAAGCTCGCCGCGGGCCTGGTCCTCCATCGTGGGGAGCTTCTGTCGCACGCCATCGGCGGTTGCTCGCAGGCGTTCCCTGGCGGAGACAACCTCCGAACGCGCAAGGGCGACCTGGTGGAGCAGCGCACGCTGTTTCTGATGGGAGGTGAGATGGGTCACCCGTGGGTCAGGGGCAGGCGCGAGCGCCGCGCCGGCGCCGGCCTTCAGCAGCTTGCTGAGCTGTTCCAGGATGCCCATCTCGTGTCCTCCTACGAATGGTTGCTAGCGCGCCACCGCGGCGCGGATTTCGGTTAGCGTCGACCGGTCGCCCCGCGACGCCCGGGCCAGGCGATCGCGCTGGATCCGGAAGTAGTAGTTGCCGAGAAATCCCATCGCCGCGATTACGATGACCCGCATCACCAGCGTCTTGTCCTCATTGCCCAGGTCAAAGGGCACGGTGCGGGTCAGCATGCACGCTCCTGCGTACAGCCCTATGGCGAGCAGCGTGTAGGCGGCTTCGACCCTGCGGGTGAAAACAAGCGCAAACGCAAACACGACCGGGAAGTAGAGGACGAAGAAAGGGTTGTCCAGGCCATGCGCACCTGGCCAAAGCACGACGATCGCTGTGATGAGGAGCAGGTCGATGACGCTGGCGACGGTCACCACAGTGCGGTTGAGAGGAGTGCCCATTACGTACCGCCCGTGCAGGAAGAAATTCACGGCCATGAGCACGAGGAAGAAGGGCATCGTCTGCGTGAGCAGGACGACGTTGGTCGACGTCCACAGCACGAGCACGATGCCCGCGACGATGACGCTCCAACGAGCCCACATGATCACGGTCTGACCGAAGAACACGTCTTCCTGGTTGGCCTGGTTGGCCGTGCGAACTTCGCGTGGATTTGGCATGTGACTTACTCCTGTGGCGCCGGCGTGGCCGGCGCGGTGTGGCTGGGTTTAGAGCCTCCCGGCTCGATCTCGTCGAGCAGCTCCTGATGTATCCGCACGGCGTCTGAACGCCGCTGCGCCTCGTGGCGGGCGAAGAGGTTCCCGCACACCGCCACGGCGGCGATGGTGAAGAGCCGGAGGAAGATCGCAGGGCCGTCGGTCGCCGGGGCTGTCGCGAGGCAGATGATCCCGTAAACGCCGACGACGAGGGCGGAGTAACCGGCCGTCATCACGGTGGGAAAGGCGACGGAGATCCCGACGATTGCCGCGAAGTAGAAGATGAACACCGGCGACGAGAATCCGCCGAGGACGACGACCAGGGCGGTCACGACGCCGATATCGGCAAGGCTTGCGCCGTAGATGACGTTGTCGAGCGCGGGGTGGCCTCGCAGAAGCTGAACGTGGAGGTAGAAGTTGCCGAACGCCAGGGCGATGATGGCGGCCAGCTGGACCTGGAGGGTGAGCAGATCCTGCGGGGTCCAGAACGAGAGCAGGAGCCCGGTGCCGATCAGGATCCACCGCGCCCAGACAAGCACGGTCTGGCCGTAGGCGAGGTCCTCTGAGCGGATGCTGCCCGTAAACGAGCTCAAACCGCGCTGAGGTGGCGTCTTGACCGCCGCGACAGAAGCGGGCTTGGGCTGCGGAACCGCGGCGGGAACGGGCTTCCATTCCTGCGTGATCCCATCCCAGTACCACTTGCCGTCCGGAGAGACGAGGTGTCCGCCAGACGGGTTCCAATCGGTCGTCATGCTCATGCCTGGCTCTCCTTGGCCGGGCCAAGTAACTTGACCTCGGACCTGATCCGGGCGAGTTCGGACTCGATCTCGCCCGAGACGGTGATTCGCAGCAGCTCGGCCTCGACGAAGTCGCCGCCGCCGGCCGGCGGAAACGAGCCGAGCTCGACGAGGTTGTCGATGGCCTTGGCTCGGGCCTGCAGCCGCTCCGCCTTCTCCTCGGCACGGCCAACCGCCATGCCGAGAGCGGCCAGCTCGCCGGAAACCCCGGCTAGCGATTCCTTGATCCGGACCTCCGCATCGGCTGCGGTGTAGCGGGCAGAGACTACCTCGCGGTGCGTGCGGAATTGCTCGACGCGCACCTGCAGAGCACGCTCCTGACCGGCCAGGCGCTGCTTGTCCGCCTCGACCTCGGCAACCTGATTTGCCAGGCCATCCATCTCGGCCATCGCGAGCCGCTTCCGTTCGAGGGCCACCCGGGCGAGGTCCTCGCGACCAGCGGCAACCGCTCTGCGCGCCTGGTCATCCAGGTGCGGAATCCGCGTCTCGAGGCGCCTGGCCTGGTGTTCGAGCTGCTCCTTGGCGGTGGCGACGTCGACCAGTCCGCGGCGCAGCGTGATGAGCAGCTCCTGCTGCTGGTTGTACGCGTAATCGAGGACCTTTCTCGGGTCCTCGGCTCGGTCGATCGCGTTGCTCAATCCAGTCTTGAAAACCAACCTGATCCGGGACCACAGGCTCATGACGACCTCCTCTCTGGAAATCCGGCGATGTGCGAGGAGTCTCGAGGGAGGCCAGTCTCAGAGTCAGTCTCGGAAAGCTCTCAATTTCGGTCTCAGGCGGTCGGGGAGACGCGAGGAGTCGAGGGCTACGGTGCTTCTGGAGCTGCTCCTGGAGCTGGTTTCAGGAACAGCGCACCAAGCGGGGGCAGCGTCAGGGTGACGCTGTGCGAGTGGCCGTGCATGCTGACGGGCACCGCCTCAACGCCGCCCATGTTGCCCATCCCGCTTCCGCCGTAGAGCGGAGCGTCGCTGTTCAGCACCTCGGTCCACCGGCCGGCGCCTGGGATCCCGATCTGGTAGTTGTGCCGCGGCACAGGGGTGAAGTTGAAGACCGCAACCACGACGTCCTCGGGCATCCTGCCGCGGCGGATGAGGCTGACCACGCTGTGGTCGGCATCGGTGACGTCGATCCACTGGAAGCCGCGGGGGTCGAAGTCCATCTCGTGCAGCGCCTTCTCCTCGCGGAGGATGCGGTTCAGGTCGCCGACCCACAGGCGCAAGCCGCCGTGCATCGGATAGTCGAGGAGGTGCCAGTCAAGGCTCTGCTCGACATCCCACTCCTTCCACTGCCCGAACTCGCCGCCCATGAAGACGAGCTTCTTGCCCGGCTGCGCGTACATCCAGCCGTACAGGACGCGCAGGTTGGCGAACTTCTGCCACTCGTCGCCGGGCATCTTCGCGAGAAGCGAACCCTTGCCGTGCACGACCTCGTCGTGCGACAAGGGCAGCATGAAGTTCTCGCCGAACGCGTAGAGCATGCGAAACGTGAGGTTGGAGTGGTGGAATCTGCGATGCACCGGCTCGCGCTCGAAGTAGTAGAGCGTGTCGTGCATCCAGCCCATGTCCCACTTCATGCCAAAGCCGAGGCCGCCGACGTACGTCGGTCTGGAGACGAGCGGCCAGGCCGTCGACTCCTCGGCGATGGTCTGGGTGTCGGGCTGCTCCTTGTAGACCTCGATGTTGAAGCGCCGAAGGAAGTCGACCGCCTCCAGGTTCTCCCGGCCTCCGAACTTGTTCGGGATCCATTCGCCCTGCTTGCGTGAGTAGTCGAGGTAGAGCATCGACGCCACCGCGTCGACGCGCAGGCCGTCGGCGTGGTAGCGGTCGAGCCAGCACAAAGCGCTGCTGACCAGGAATCCGCGGACCTCGTTTCGACCGTAGTTGAAGATCGAGCTGCCCCAATCCGGGTGCACCCCGAGGCGCGGGTCGGCGTGCTCGAAGAGATGGGTGCCGTCGAAGTTCTGCAGGCCGAACTCGTCGGCGGGAAAGTGCGAGGGGACCCAATCGAGGATGACGCCGATGCCGTTCTGGTGCAGGTAGTCGACCAGGAACATGAAGTCCTGCGGAGTGCCGTAGCGGCTCGTCGGGGCGAAGTAGCCGGTGACCTGGTAGCCCCACGACTCGTACAGCGGGTGCTCCATGACCGGCATGAACTCGACGTGGGTGAAACCCATCCGGCTCACGTAGTCCGCCAGCCGGGGAGCGAGCTCGCGATAGCTGAACCAGCGGTTGCCTTCCTCGGGCACCCGCATCCACGAGCCGAGATGCATCTCGTAGACCGACCACGGCGCTGTGGTGTGGTTCGCGGTGCGGCGGTTTTCCATCCATCCGTGGTCGCCCCAGTCGTAGTCGAGGTCCCAGACGACGGAGGCCTGGCGCGGCGGCGCCTCGGAGAACGTCGCAAAAGGATCCGCTTTGTCGACTCCGTTGCGCGTGACCTTCGAGTGGACGAAGTACTTGTAGTGGGCGCCATGGCCAACGGTCGGGATGAAGCCCTCCCATATCCCCGACTGCTCGCGCGGGTAAAGGCCGTTGGCGCTCTTGTCCCAACCGTTGAAGTCGCCGATCACGCTGACCGAGTCCGCGTTGGGGGCCCAGACCGCGAAGTACGTCCCCTCCGGGTCGTGTGCCGGATGCGCGCCCAGCTTGTCGAAGAGGTGGCTGTGGGTGCCTTCGTTGAACAGATGTAGGTCGAACGGGCTGATCAGGGAACGCGCTGCGATGCTCATTGGGGCGTCACGAGATCGAGGATGCCCCGCAGAGGGATGCGCACCCAGTCCGGTCTCAGGTTCAGCTCGTAGCGAAGCTCGTACAGGGCTTTCTCCAAAAGCATGGTGCTGAGCTGGATCTCGAGGTCGTCCTGATTCGACGATACCCACGACGCGTTGCCCGCGGTCGTCAGGTAGCCCTTCAAGAATACGGCGGACACCGAGTCGACCCAGAAGCGAGCCCATGCATTCAGCTCTGGCAATCTCTCCGGGGCTATCTCCTGCGAGCGAAGCGCCGCCTGGCTTGCGTAAGAGAACGACCGCAGCATCCCGGCCACGTCGCGCATGGCCAGGCGCTTGAGCCGCCGCTCGTACAGGGACCTGGTCGGCTCGCCCTCGAAATCGATGATTACAAAGTCGTACCCGGTGTAGAGCACCTGGCCGAGGTGATAGTCGCCATGCACGCGGATCCGGGTCGTGTTCAGGCGGCGGGCCAGGAAGGCTTTCAGCATGTAGGCGATCCGGGAGTCCAGCTCCAGCACCTTCCGCGCTTCCTCTTTCGCGTCGGCAGGCAGCTTGTTCACCTGGCTCCGCAGGAGGTCGATGGCCCGCATCGACAGTCCGCTGATCGACTGGTAGATCGAGCGCTGATCGAGGGGCGAGACACGCTCCGGCGCGAACGCGGGATCGGTCGGGTCCGACGACAGCGCCGCGTGCAGCTCGGCGGTGCGGCGGCCGAGCAGGCGCGCCGAGTCGAGGTAGCCCCCGATCGCTTTGACGGCCAGTTCGGAGGGCTCGAGCCGGCTTGCCTCGAGCAGGCTTCGCGGCAACGCGGGCGGCTGCATGCCCACCAGCTCGGGCGCGTTGAAGTAGTGCGCAACCGTGTTCAACGTGTGCTGCCAGGCGTCGCCCTGGTTCGGCACGTAGCCCTGGAGGATCGCGATGCTGACCGGCTCACCCTTCGGGCGGCGGTACTCGAGCATGCCCGCCAGCGGCGCGATCTGACTGAAGTTGGTCTTTTCGGTCAGGAAGCGGCCGACCTCGAGCTCCGGGTTCACGCCCTCCTCAAGCCGGCGAAAGATCTTCAACATCAGGCGCTCGCCGAAGATCACCGAATTGTTGCTCTGCTCGGCGATCGAGAGCTGCGCCTCGAGGCGCACCGTCTCGGGCCCGCGCAAGCGCGCAAACGCGCGCGTGGTTGAGCCGGCCAGCGTCCCCGCGCCGCCCGCGGCACGCTTGTGGCGCGCGATCGCTCCGAGCATCGCCTCGGCGAAGTTCGCCGGTCCCAGGGCGTCGTAGAGCAATCCGCGCGCCTCCTCACCCTGGTTGCGGGCCCACGCGATCGCTGCATGTGGCCAGCGCTCGATGATGTGCGACGCCTCGGCGGGATTGGCGTACGCGATGGGCAGCATGTAGGTGTCGGGGTCGCCGTCCGCGTAGCCGATGACGACCGAGGTCAGGTACGCGTAGTTCTCCGTTCCGGGCACGCTGATGACGTCGCTGATCGTCGCGGTCTTCACGCGCCGAGCCTTGCCCCCGAACCAGCGCCGCTGCGGGATGTAGCGCACGAGCACGCTCTCGAACCGCTCCTTCGCACCTCCGATCAGGGCCGACTCCCAACCGCCGGCAAGACGCACCTCGGGGAGCACGGCGGCCGCCTGGGCGCCGTCTGTCTGGATGCTCGGCGCCGCCCGCGGCTGCATGGCGAACCAGTAGAAGGCGTGCGGGCCGAGGGTAAGGAAGTACGGGTTGTCGCCGATCACAGGCATCTCGTTGCTGCTGAAGAGCTCCACTGGCACGAGGCCTTTCCACTTGGTCAGGTCCAGCTCGACCGCCTGCAGGAAGCGCGACAGGTTGGCGACGCAGAGGATCTGCTCTGACTCGTAGCCGCGGACGTACGCCAGCACCTTTCGGTTTTCTGGCCGCAGCAGCTCGAGTGTGCCGCGTCCGAATGCGCGGTGCCGCTTGCGGAGCGCGATCAGCCGCTTCGTCCACGAGAAGATCGAGTGCGGGTTGCCCTGCTGCGCCTCGACGTTGACGGTCTCGTAGTGGTACTCGGGGTCGGTGATGACCGGCAGGTACAGGCGCTGGCGGTTGGCCCGCGAGAAGCCGGCGTTGCGGTCGGCGCTCCACTGCATCGGAGTGCGCACGCCGTTGCGGTCGCCCAGGAAGATGTTGTCGCCCATGCCGATCTCGTCGCCGTAGTAGAGGACCGGGGTGCCGGGCAGGGAGAAAAGGAGCCCGTTCATCAGCTCGATGCGCCGGCGGTCGTTGCCGAGCAGGGGCGCGAGCCGGCGGCGGATGCCGAGGTTCAGGCGCGCCAGGCGGTCTTGCGTATACGCGCGATACATGTAGTCGCGCTCCTCGTCGGTGACCATCTCGAGCGTGAGCTCGTCGTGGTTGCGCAGGAAGAGCGCCCACTGGGAGGTGTCGGGAATCGCGGGGGTCTGGGCCAGGATGTCGACGATCGGGAACCTGTCCTCCATGCGGATCGCCATGAAGAGCCGTG
>WNFW01010340.1_pt1 | contig 10943 bp, 13 predicted proteins | sample 5400131 | NCBI WGS metagenome assembly WNFW01 (sample SAMN13153362, study PRJNA577476) | soil metagenome | isolation source: 20 cm soil or saprolite under grassland replicate 1 | place: USA:California | collected 2016-06-15
ATGTCCATCATACGCGCGGTGCCGATAAGGCGCGGCAGGCGCACCGCGCCGCCGCCGCCGACGAAGATGCCGCGGCTGCCTTCCGGCAGCGCGTAATAGGCGGAGGCCTCCGCCACCCGGATATGGCACGCGGCCGCGATTTCGAGCCCGCCGCCGACCACCGCGCCGTGCAGCACCGCGACGACCGGCGCCTTGCCGAACTCGATGCGCTCGAAGGCGCGGTGCCAGCTCCGGGAATGCGCGATGCCCTGCGCGACGTCGCGGGAGGTGAGCTCGCCCAGATCGAGCCCCGCGCAAAAATGCTCGCCCTCGCCGGCGAGCACGACCGCCTTGATGGCATCCGGCAGCGCGGCAAAGAATTCCTCGATGCCGAACACGGTCGGATCGTCGATGGCGTTGCGCTTTTCCGGGCGCGCCAGGAAGAGAATGGCAATGTCGCCGCGGCGCTCGGCCTTGAGAGACGGCGGCAGTTCAACATCGAAGCCGCCAGCGGATTTGCTCACCGCGATCCTCGCAGCTCTAAACCTGCGTTCGGTGACATTTCTCCGAAAACCGGTCAAGCGCTCACACGACTTCATAGACGTCGAGGTGGACCGCAAGCCGCTCGCGCGCCCCGGTTCCGAGCGCCAGGATCCGGTTGAGCCAGGCCAGCGCGGGGTCGGCGCTCTCGAAGCGCATCACGGTGCGGAAATAGTAGCGCGACGGCTCGACCGTCTCGCCGCGGCCGAGCGCGGCGATGACTTCGGGCGGGCCGTGGCGCAGGCCATCGCTGTGCACGAGAACGCGTGCGCCGTCATCGGTCTCGATGCCATAACGCGCCTTGAGATCGGCGACGCCGTCTGGCCGGACGATTTGCCAATCCGCGCCGGGCAAAATCTTTCCCTTGAGCCGCGGCCCCTCGACCCGGCCGCCGAGGATGTCGATCACCCGCCGCTCCCCATAGGGCGTTTGCCCGAAATGGCGGACGTCGGCGAGCTCGGCGTGAATGGTGAAGATCGGTGCCTGCGAGATCATGATCGCCGCTCGATTCTGGCGCCGCTGCGCCGTAGACCCATCTGTTGACTTGGCGCCGCGCGCTTGCGAGGACGATACTAGTGTGGTGGATTTGAAGTTCCTACGGATTTGCAGCGAGCTCGCATAGGAGCTTCAAATCCAAAAACCACACTAGAGTCATAAGTTTGCTAGTGTCCCTTTGATTCCGAAGTTCGCACGAGAGTGTGCGGCGAGGGCTTGCGAACTTCGGAATCGGGACGCTAGCGAGTTTGGATATGACCGACACGCGCGACGTTTTTCTCTGCGATGGCGTGCGCACGCCGATCGGCCGCTATGGCGGCGCCCTTGCCAAAGTGCGCACCGATGATCTTGCCGCCATCCCGATCAGGGCGCTCGTCAAGCGATACCCCAGGGTCGACTGGTCAGCGCTCGACGAGGTCGTGCTCGGCTGCGCCAATCAGGCCGGTGAAGACAACCGCAACGTCGCGCGCATGGCGCTGTTGCTGGCAGGTCTGCCCGATAGCGTGCCCGCCGTGACCGTCAATCGGCTGTGCGCATCGGGCCTCAACGCGATCGGCGACGCCGCACGTGCCATCCGCTGCGGTGAGGCAGAGTTTGCCATCGCCGGCGGCGTCGAATCGATGACGCGCGCGCCGCTGGTCATGGGCAAGGCGCAGGAGGCGTTCCAGCGCGGCGCCGAAATCTACGACACCACGCTCGGCTGGCGGTTCGTCAATCCGCTGCTCGAGGCGCAATACGGCATCGATTCCATGGCGGAGACCGGCGAGAACGTGGCCGAGGAGTACCAGATTTCGCGCGCGGACCAGGACGCCTTCGCGCTGCGCTCGCAGCAGCGTGCCGCCGAGGCCATGGCGGCGGGCTATTTCGCCGAGGAGATCGTTCCCCTCGAAGTTCCCGGCAAGGGCGGTCCGGTCGCAGTCGAGAAAGACGAGCACCCGCGGCCGGGCACAACGCTCGAGGGGCTTTCCAAACTCAAGCCCATCGTCCGGGAGGATGGCACGATCACAGCCGGCAACGCGTCCGGGATCAACGACGGTGCGGCGGCCGTCATTCTTGCTTCGGAACAGGCGGCCAAGCATCACGGGCTTACGCCGCGCGTGCGCGTGCTCGGCATGGCGTCGGCGGCGGTGCCGCCGCGAGTGATGGGGATTGGGCCGGTGCCCTCGACGCGCAAGCTGATGGCGCGGCTCGGCCTCAAGATCGGCGATTTCGATCTCATCGAGATCAACGAGGCGTTCGCCTCGCAGGGGCTCGCCTGCCTGCGCCAGCTCGGAGTTGCCGACGACGCCGAGCACGTAAATCCGCACGGCGGCGCGATTGCGCTCGGGCATCCGCTCGGGATGTCGGGGGCGCGCCTTGCTTTGACCGCGGTCCACGGGTTGCACCGGCGCGGCGGCAAGCTTGCGCTCGCCACCATGTGCGTCGGCGTGGGGCAGGGCGTCTCCCTCGCGCTGGAACGCGTCTAACACCAGCGAAGGAAAACGCCCGGTGGCGATGAGTCCAGGCTACATTCCCTTCCACCCCAACCCGTCGAAGCCGAGATACGTCCCGCCGATGGGCGCGGTCGATGCGCACTGCCATGTCTTCGGACCGGAGAGCAAGTTTCCCTACGCTCCCGAGCGAAAATATACCCCCTGCGACGCGCCCAAGGAGAAGCTGTTCGCGCTGCGCGACTTTCTCGGTTTCGACAAGAACGTGATCGTGCAGGCATCGTGCCATAGCAAAGACAATCGCGCGATGATCGATGCGCTCGAAAGCTCCAACGACAAGGCTAAAGGCGTCGGTTTTGTCGGTGAGGAGATCACCGACGCCGAGCTCAAGGCCATGGATCGTGCCGGCGTGCGCGGCGTGCGCTTCAACTTCGTCCGGCGTCTGGTCGATTTCACCCCGCGCGAGGTGCTCGAGCGCATCGCCGCGCGGGTTGCACCGCTCGGCTGGCATATCGTGGTCTATTTCGAAATGGCGGATTTGCCTCAGCTCGAAGCGTTCTTCACGTCGCTGCCGACGACGGTGGTGGTCGATCACATGGGCACGCCCGATGTAAAAAAGGGCGTCGACCATCCGGAGAACCAGCGCTTCCATCGCCTGATGGAGCGGCACGAGAATTTTTGGGTCAAAACCACCTGCCCGGAACGGATGACGGTTGCCGGGCCGCCCTACGAGGACGTGGTGCCCTTCGCCAAAAGCCTCATCGACAAATTCCCCGACCGCGTGATCTGGGGCACCGATTGGCCGCACCCCAACATGAAGAAAGAGGCCCCGGACGACGGGGTGCTGGTCGACTTCATCCCGCGCATCGCGCCAAGCCCGGCGGCGCAAAAGGCGCTGCTGGTCGACAACCCGATGCGGCTTTACTGGAGTTAGAATCGTTCAAGCCCCGACGTCGAGCCACGTTGCGAAGGCGCATCGAGCTTATATTATGTGAGGCAATATCAGGGGCAGCATCAGGCGTCCGGTTTGGCGGAGCCGGGCGGCAGTATGGAGGACGCCGATGGCACGCGCGCAGCATGACTATGACGACATCCCCGGCACCTTCGTGTTCGATGCCGAGCGCTCGCGCCAGGGTTACGGCATCAACATGTTCTGCATGTCCCTGATGAAGGACGAGAACCGCAAAGCGTTCAAGGCGAACGAGGCGGAATACCTCAAGAGGTTCAACCTCACGCCCGAGCAGACCGAAGCCATTCTCAAGCGCGACTACAATCGGATGCTGGAACTCGGCGGCAATATCTATTTCACCGCCAAGCTCGGCGCCACCGATGGCCACTCGTTCCAGCATCTCGCCGCGCTCATGACCGGCTCTTCGCAGCAGGACTATGCCGCGATGATGCTGTCCGGCGGACGCTCGGTGGAAGGCAATCGCAGCAAGTCGGGCAAGGACAAGCCCGCCACGTCGAAATCCAAACCCAAATCCAAATCATCAGCAAAGCGGAAGTGAGCCGTGGCAACGATCATCGCAGGTGTAGGTTCGTCGCATGTGCCCGCCATCGGCGCGGCGCTCGATAACGGCAAGACCGAGGAACCCTATTGGAAGCGGGTGTTCTCGGGATTCGAGAAATCCAAGGAATGGATGGCAAAGACCAAACCGGACGTCGCCATCGTTGTCTACAACGACCACGCCTCCGCCTTCTCGGTGGACATCATCCCGACCTTTGCGCTCGGTTGCGCCGCGGAGTTTCCTCCAGCCGACGAGGGTTGGGGGCCGCGGCCGGTGCCGGCGCTCAAGGGCGATCCCGGGCTCGCCGCGCACATCGCGCAATCCGTCATTCTCGACGAATTCGATCTCACCGTCGTCAACAAGATGGAGGTGGATCACGGCCTGACCGTGCCGATGAATCTGCTCTTCGGCACGCCGAAGGAATGGCCGTGCCGGGTCATCCCGCTCGCCGTCAACGTCGTCATGTATCCGCCGCCGACCGGTCATCGCTGCTACATGCTGGGCAAGGCGATCCGCAAGGCGGTCGAGTCCTATCCGCAGGACCTCAAGGTCGTCATTTTCGGCACCGGCGGATTGTCGCACCAGATCAGCGGTCCGCGCGCCGGGCTCATCAACAGCAAATGGGACAAGAGCTTCCTCGACAACCTCACCAAGGATCCCAAGAAACTCACGCGCATCCCGCATATCGATTACATGCGCGAGGCCGGCGCCGAAGGCATCGAGATGGTGATGTGGTTGATCATGCGCGGCGCGCTCGATGACAAGGTGGACGAGGTCTACCGGTTCTATACGGTGCCGGCCTCGAACACCGCTGTCGGCCACATCATTCTGGAGAACAGACGCAGGGCCGCGGGCAGGAGCAAGCGCATTCCCGCCGCCAGGACCAAGCAGGCGGCCGCCCGGAAAGCGGCTCATCGCATCGCCAGCAAGGGATAACGATGAAAATTTGTGTCGCCGGCCAGGGCGCGTTCGGGCAGAAGCATCTCGACGCGCTCAAGCGCATCAATGACGTCGAGGTGACGTCGCTGGTGGGAGGCAATCAGGACGCCACCGCTGAAGTCGCCAAGAAGTACGGCATCCCCCATTACACCGGCGATTTGTCGGAGGGCATCAAGCGCGCCGACGCGGTGATCCTGACCACGCCGACGAAGCTGCACTTCCGGCAGGGCGAACAGGTGATGCGCGCGGGCAAGCACGTGCTGGTCGAGATTCCTATCACCGACAGCGTCGAGGACGCCGAACAGCTGGTCAAAATCGCCAAGGAGAGCGGCGTCGTCGCCATGGGCGGGCACGTGCGCCGCTTCAATCCGAGCCATCAGTGGATTCACAAGCGCATCCAGAAGGGCGAGCTCAAGATCCAGCAGATGGACGTACAGACCTATTTCTTCCGCCGCAGGAACATCAATGCGGCCGGCAATCCGCGCAGCTGGACCGATCACCTGCTCTGGCATCACGCGGCCCATACCATCGACCTGTTCCAGTACCAAGCCGGCGAGACGATTTCCGATTGCTATGCGGTGCAGGGGCCGATCCGCCCGCAGCTCGGCATTGCCATGGACATGGGCATCGTGGCCAAGGTGCCGTCGGGGGCGATCCTCACGCTTTCGCTGTCGTTCAACAACGACGGGCCGCTCGGCTCCTTCTTCCGCTACATCTGCGACAATGGGACCTACAAGGCGTTCTACGACGACCTCAGCGACGGCAAGGACAACAAGATCGACGTATCGAAGGTCGACGTATCCATGGACGGCATCGAGCTCGAGGACCGCGAGTTCATCGCCGCGATCAAGGAGAAGCGCGAGCCGAACGCCAGCCTGGCGCAGCTGCTTCCCTGCATGCGCGTGCTCGGCAAGCTCGAGCAGATCATCGACCCGCAGCGCAAGGCGCACGCCTAGGACGGCAGCCTCGAACCATCAGTCAAAATCAGCAAGATTGCGCTGGTGGCTTGAAGGTTAAGAGGCGCGCGGGCTGCGTGGACTTGTCGCACGGTTACGAAGAATCCATTTTTTGTGCCATGACCCGCGGCCGGTTCCGATATAGATTTCGCAAACCGACCTACGGAGAGGAAACATCATGCTGCGTATCATTGGAATTGCGTTGGCGGTGGGCACGCTGGCCGCTTCCGGCGCCTCGGCCCAGGACGTAAAAGTCGGCGTCGTGCTGCCGCTCACCGGCGGGCTCGCGCCGGTCGGCAAGCAGGTCCAGGCCGGCATCAAGCTCTACATGGACAAGAACGGCGCCAGCGTCGCTGGCAAGAAGATCGACCTCATCATCAAGGACGACGGCGGCGTTCCCGACAACTCCAAGCGGCTGGCGCAAGAGTTGATCGTCAACGACAAGGTCGTCGTCATCGGCTCGGCGCTCACACCCAGCGCCATGGCCATCGGCCCGCTCTCGACCCAGGGTAAGACCGCGAACGTCGTCATGGTGTCGGGCACCTCAAGGGTGATCAACCCCGGCAACCCCTATATGGTGCGCACCAGCTTCACGCTCGGCCAGCAATCCGGGATCATCGCGGAATGGGCGGCTAAGAACGGCAGCAAAAAGGTCGCCATCATCCAATCAGACTGGGCGCCGGGCGCCGAGGCGGCTGCGGTGTTCACCGAGGCCTTCACCAAGGCCGGCGGCCAGATCGCCGAAACCATCAAGGTGCCGCTCGCCAATCCGGATTTTGCCCCGTTCCTGCAGCGTGTTCGTGCCGGCAGGGCAGGCCGGCACCTTCGCCAAACAGTTCACCGAGCGCGGCCTCGACAAAGCCGGCATCAAGCTGATCGGCCCCGGCGACATCGTCGACGATAACGACCTTCCCGGGATGGGCGATGCCATGCTGGGCGTGGTCACCGCCGGCATATATTCCGCCCTGCATAATTCGCCGACCAACAAGGAGTATGTCGCCGCCTTCAAGAAGGCCAACGGACTCCGGCCGAACTTCATCTCGCTCGGCGGCTACGACGGCATGCACCTGATATACGAGGCGCTCAAGAAGACCCAAGGCAAGACCGACGGCGAAACCTTGGTCAATGCGATGAAAGGCATGAAATGGGAAAGCCCGCGCGGGCCGATTTCCATCGATCCGGAAACGCGGGACATCGTCCAGAACATCTACATCGGCAAGGTCGAGAAGGTCGACGGCGAGCTTTACAATGTGGAGTTTGCGACCTTCGAAGCCGTCAAAGACCCCTTGAAGATGAAGCAGTAGCCGAGGCAACGCCGGCGCGCGGCTTAAGCCGCGCGCCGGCGCGCTTTTCTGCGGCTCGAATGGTTGGCGGCGGCCGGGAGCGGCCTTGCATCGCTCCCCGTGCCGCCGTCAGTATATGACCGTCGGCGGGGACGAGCGACCATGCTGACCATTCTGTTCGACGGGATCGCCTACGGCATGCTGTTGTTCGTGCTGGCATGCGGGCTTTCGGTCACGCTCGGGCTCATGAATTTCGTCAATCTCGCCCACGGCGCCTTCGCCATGGCGGGCGGCTACATCACCCTCGTCCTGGTCAACCGCGCCGGCCTGCCGTTCTCCGCCGGGCTTGCCATCGCCTTCGTCGCCACCGCCCTCATCGGAGTGCTGTTCGAGCGCACGCTCTATGTGCACGTCTACGGCAGGAGCCATCTCGACCAAGTGCTGTTCACGATTGGCCTCGTCTTCATGTCGGTCGCCGCCGTCGACTACGTCATGGGGTCGCAGCAGGTCTTCATCGAGATCCCGAGCGTGCTGCAGGGCCGCTTCGAGATCTTCGGTATCGGTATCGGACGCTATCGGCTGCTGATCATCGTGATCTGCGGCCTGCTCACGCTCGCGCTGCAGCTCATCCTGTCCAGCACCCGGTTCGGAAGCCGGCTGCGGGCCTCGGTGGACGACGCGCGCGTCGCCCGCGGGCTGGGCATCAATGTCAACGCGGTGTTCACGTTGACGTTCGCCGTCGGGTCGGGACTCGCGGGGCTCGGCGGCGCGCTCGGCGCCGAGATTCTCGGCCTCGATCCGACCTTCCCGCTCAAATACATGGTCTATTTCCTGATCGTGGTGACGGTCGGCGGCACCTCGAGCATCACCGGTCCCTTCGCCGCCTCGCTTTTGATCGGCATCGCCGACGTCGCCGGCAAGTACTACGTGCCGAAGTTCGGCGCCTTCGTCATCTACACCATCATGATCCTCGTCCTGATTTGGCGTCCGCAGGGCCTGTTTGCCCGGCCCGCCGGCAGGTAGCGACGATGGTCGCCGCGCCGTCGCCGCTCGTCGCCGAAGTTGCCCGGCGCCTCGCGACGCGTGGCCGCTGGCGCCTATTCGAATACGTCTTCTGGCTGGCGGCGCTGGCGAGCGTGTTCCTGCTGCCTGGGCGGCACTTGATCCTGACCGAGATCGCTTGGCTTGGTCTGTTCGCGCTCTCGCTCGACCTCATTCTCGGCTATGCCGGCATCATATCGCTCGGCCATGCCGCCTTCTTCGGTCTGGGTTCCTACGTGGCGGCGCTCTTGGCCAAGCACGCCATCATCAGCGAGCCGCGAGCTTCCTCGTTTTGCGCGGCTCCGACCTCACGCGCCTGATGGTAACGCTCGGTGTTGCACTCATCATGCGGGAGATCGCCAACCAGATACCCGAGATCACCGGCGGCGCCGATGGTCTCCAAGGCGTGATCGTGGGACCCATTCTCGGCATGTTCGAGTTCGATATTTTCGGGCACGTAGCCTATGTGTACTGCCTGATCGTTTTGTTCGTTCTCTTCTTGGTGGCGCGACGCGTGGTTTATTCCCCGTTCGGCCTCTCGTTGCGGGCAGTGAAAGGCAATCCGCTGCGCGCCTCCTCGATCAGCATCTCCGTGAACGCGCGGCTCGTGGCCATCTATACGATGGCCGCGTTCTACGCCGGGATTGCCGGCGCCCTCCTGGCGCAGACCACCTCCTTTGCTTCACTCGATGTATTTTCCTTCGAACGCTCTGCCGATCTTTTGCTGGTGCTGATCATCGGGGGGACCGGCTACCTCTACGGCGGGCTGATCGGCGCGGTGATCTTCAAGCTGATGCAAGACTGGATCGCCAATCTGACCCCGCAGTACTGGCAGTTCTGGATCGGTCTCGTGCTGGTCCTGATCGTGCTTATCGGGCGCGACCGCATCGGGCTGTGGACATCGGCTGTGCGCGTCCTTGGCGAGCGCATCACGCGCCGATTCGCGCCAGGCGCCGTATCCTCTTCTTATCCTCCCTCGCTTGCAGGCGGGCGCGGGGAAAAGGTGCCTGGAGAAGGACGCTGACCTATGCCCACTGTGCTCGAAACCGTGGGTTTGGAGAAGCATTTCGGCGGCATCGCCGCGGTCGCCGGCGTCTCGCTCAAGATCGAAAAAGGTGCCCGCCACGCGCTGATCGGACCGAACGGTGCCGGGAAAACGACGGTCATCAATCTGCTCACCGGCGTGCTGCGGCCTTCCGCCGGGCGAATCCTGCTCGAGGGGCAGGACATTACCTCGCTGGAAGCCTATAAGCGGGTGCAGCGCGGGCTCGCCCGCACCTTTCAAATCAACCAGCTGTTCCTCGACCTCACGCCGCTGGAGAGCGTCGGTCTCGCCATCTCCGAACGGTTGGGCTCAGGCGGCCAATGGTGGCGTCTCGTCGGCACCAATCCCCTCGTGGTGGAGGAAATCGTCGAAATCCTCACGCGCTTCCACCTCACCGACGTCATGTATGAGCGTACCGGCAACCTGCCTTATGGCAAGCAGCGGCTGGTCGAGATCGCGCTCGCCATCGCCTGCCGTCCGCGGGTGCTGCTCCTCGACGAGCCCGCGGCGGGCGTACCTGAAGACGAACGGCACGAGATCCTGGCGACGGTCGCGGCGCTGCCGTCCGACGTGAGCGTGCTGCTGATCGAGCACGACATGGACATCGTATTCTCGTTCGCCGATCGCATCTCGGTGCTGGTGAATGGGGCCTTGTTCGTTGACGGGGCGCCCGAGGAGGTTGCGCGCGATCCCCGCGTCAAGGCGGTCTATCTGGGCGAGTCGCTCGATGCCTGAATTGTTGACCATCGAGCGGCTGAGCGCCGGCTACGGCGAAGCGGTCGTGCTCAACGCAATTTCGCTCACCCTTGCCGAGGGCCAATCGCTGGCCCTCTTGGGCCGCAACGGGATGGGCAAGACCACGTTGATCAACTCGATCGTGGGCGTGACGCGCTTTATCTCCGGCCGTATCGGCCTCGATGGCCGCGACATCACCCCTCTGCGCCCGGACCAGCGTGCCCATGCCGGCATCGGCTGGGTGCCGCAGGAGCGCAACATCTTCAAATCGCTCACGGTCGAGGAAAACCTCACGGCCGTCGCCCAGCGCGGCCCGTGGACCGCGCAACGCATCTACGACCTCTTTCCGCGGCTCAGCGAACGTCGGCGCAATCTCGGCAATCAGCTCTCGGGGGGCGAGCAGCAAATGCTCGCCGTCGGCCGCGCCTTGATCCTCAATCCGCGTCTGATGTTGCTCGACGAGCCGCTGGAGGGGCTCGCGCCGATCCTGGTCGAGGAGCTGTTGCTGGCGCTGCGGCGCATCATCCGCGATGAAGGCATGTCGGCGATCTTGGTCGAGCAGAACGCCCAGAAAGTGCTCGGCGTGACCGACCGGGTGGCGATCATCGAGCGCGGCGCGGTGGTCCACGAGGGAGCGAGCGCCGATCTTGCCGGCGATCGCGCGGTGCTGGAAAGCTATCTCGGCGTCACCGCCGCCGGCTCCCGCCGCAGGGGCAGAAGTTGAGCCTGGCCGCGGCGTCCTCCCAACATGATGGGATGTGTCCCACGGCACCACGAGACAATCTGCCCATCGTTTTGTGGTTGACGACGCCTCGGCTGGCGTGCCTTTGCTCGCGCTAAATCGCCCCAGGGAGCGGATCGATGAAGAGGACCAAACCGCCATTTCGTGCCGATCATGTCGGCAGCTTCTTGCGACCCGCAGCGCTCAAGGACGCGCGCGCCAAGCGCGAAAAGGGCGCCATCACGGCGGCCGAGCTCAAAGCCGTCGAGGA
>WNFW01003464.1_pt1 | contig 10942 bp, 7 predicted proteins | sample 5400131 | NCBI WGS metagenome assembly WNFW01 (sample SAMN13153362, study PRJNA577476) | soil metagenome | isolation source: 20 cm soil or saprolite under grassland replicate 1 | place: USA:California | collected 2016-06-15
CACGCCAACGCCCCCGCAATAAGCAACTCGCTTCGTTCTCCTTTGGATCGTGAGTCATTCCTTGGTGTCGGTCTCCCTGATAAACCCATACTATACTCCTTGTATTCTTGACATCTAATGCACATCGCACGAATATTCTGTATGAGGGTAGGTACACTTGTCACCTATCCTCACCGCTAAGCTTCTACCTCTTTTATGGCTACTGCCTGGAAAGATTCGGTTCTACGCCTTTTCGCCATCTCCTGCTCATACTGCTCTTGCCACTAGCGATACTCAGCCTCCCATTGCTGGTACTCACTCAACGTGGCAAGGAACACTTGCGAGCTCATGTTACCTAGCACTCACCCGATGCTGTAATACAAGGAGTTTTCTTCATCGAGGTAGCCCATCACATCCTGAGGGATCTGGCCCAGTTCTTCCAACAGTTCGCTATTTGTTAGATGCCCTTAAGATTTGATACCTGGAAACATCGATATGTAGGAAGAATGATAGCAGAAGCCAACCCTCAAAAGTAATCCATCACCTAATGTTTCCCGTAAGTTCTGATAGTAAGACTGCTTAAAGCTATCTCACAGTGTTAATGAGAACCAGAGCAATTTGTTATGTCATGTTTGTAAATCTGTTCAGTCATCTCAAGAAGGAGGAATTATCATGAACAGCATTCGTTTTGTTCCGTCGAGCGTACACAGCATTTTTGATTTCATTGGAGGCATTGCCTTAATTGCATGTCCATTCATCTTTGGATTTTATAGCATGGGTGGCATTGCTGTTATCCTGCCCATCGTTCTAGGTATAGGGCTAATCCTCTACAGTCTTTTGACTGATTATGAGCGTGGCATACCTGGATTAAAGTTTATCCCGATGCCTGTACATCTGATCCTGGATTTTGTTGCTGCTGTGTTCCTTATTGTTGCACCATTTCTGTTTGGCTTTGCGAGCCAGGGCTTGAATGTGTGGTTGCCTTTTGTTGTCGCCGGTGTTGGTGTCATTTTGCTGGTACTGGTTTCACAGACGCACGCATATCAGAAAGCAAAAGCGAGAGCTGTAGCATAGCTCTCTTTAGAAAACTCATCAAAAATAGCGCTCATCTTGAGCGCTATTTCCTCCAAAAAAAACATCTGACATGCATTCATATCTTTATTCGCGGGCCTGCGGCCCATCTTTCAGTTGGAAGTTGGGGCGCAGCCTCAAACGCCAGGTTAAGGGAAGCAACCCTTAACAATCCCGCTCCGTCCCATGAATTTGATGCTTCCCGCGGAAATCACATCTATTATCATTCACTGTTTGTTCGTGTAGACAAACTTGGAATATAATACTCATCCAGAGGGAACAGCAAAAGGAGCATATCGTATGACTGATTTTGAGCAAATGAGGCTTCAGGAAGCCCATGAGAATATAAAGCCGTGGTATCGCTGGGGATCGTATCTTAGCGAGCGCCAATGGGGTACAGTACGTGAAGATTATTCAGCCGATGGTGATGCCTGGGATTATCTCCCGCATGACCATGCGCGTTCACGTGCTTATCGCTGGGGCGAAGATGGGTTGTTGGGTATGTGTGATGATCAAGGGCAGATGTGTTTTGCGCTTGCACTGTGGAACGAAGCCGATCCAATTCTGAAAGAGCGACCTTTTGGTCTGACGAATGCTGAGGGCAACCACGGGGAGGATGTGAAGGAATATTATTTTTTTCTCGACAATACACCTACCCATTCGTATATGAAAGCGTTGTACAAGTACCCGCAGCGCGCCTTTCCTTACAATGATCTTGTCGAAACGAATCATAATCGCAGTCGTGAAGAACCCGAATATGAATTGATCGATACAGGAGTATTTGTAGAGAACCGCTATTTTGATGTCACTATGGAGTATGCCAAAACTGATCCGCTTGATATCATGATCCGAATTTCTGTCACCAATCACGGACCAGAAGCGGCTCCGCTCCACTTGTTACCCACGTTATGGTTCCGTAATACATGGGAATGGGGATATGATGATCGGAAACCGATATTGACTGCGATTACGCAAGAGCCAGTGCAACCTGGTTCGGAGCAAGATGCTCGTGTAATACATGCGCAGCATCATGGTCTGGGCGACTACTGGTTTGTGTGTCAAGGCGCGCCTGAATTACTATTTACCGAGAATGAATCTAATGCTGAGCGACTGTGGGGAGTTGAGAGTCGTAGCCCATTTGTGAAAGATGGCATTCACGAAACAGTAGTTAAGGGTGTTCAGGGAAAAGTTAATGCTCAAGGTGTTGGCACTAAAGTTGCTGCCCATTACACGTGGCATATTGAGGCAGGAGAAACGCAAGCTGTCCTGTTGCGTTTATCAGCTAATCAGCAGGAGACTCCTTTTGCTCGTGCAGGGGAACTATTCGACATACGAATAAAAGAAGCAGATGCCTTTTACGATGCCTTGTGTATTGCTCAAAGCGACGATTCTATAGCAGTACTACGACAAGCATTTGCTGGTTTGCTTTGGAGTAAACAGTTCTACATGTATGATGTCGAGAAATGGCTACATGGCGATCCTGCTGAACCGCCACCACCGCCACAGCGACATCGCAATCTAGGCTGGAGACATCTCAATGGCGCTGACATCATTATTATGCCTGATACCTGGGAATATCCCTGGTTTGCAGCGTGGGACCTGGCATTCCATTGTATTACAATGGGCTTAATAGATATGGATTTTGCCAAGAAACAAATTCTTTTGCTTCTTCATGAATGGTACATGCATCCAAACGGACAGTTGCCTGCCTACGAATGGGCATTTAGTGATGTGAACCCGCCTGTCCATGCATGGTCGGCATGGCATCTATACAAACGCGATAAAACTACTACGGGGAAAGGCGATATTGAGTTTCTGGAAAGTGTTTTCCACAGATTGTTAATTAATTTCACCTGGTGGGTCAATCGCAAAGACGCAGAGGATAATAATATTTTTGAGGGAGGATTCCTGGGGCTGGATAACATTGGGGCATTTGATCGCAACATGCCGCTTCCAGATAGTATGGTGCTTGAACAAAGCGATGGCACAGCCTGGATGGGTTTGTATTGTTTGACAATGCTCAGGATGGCGATGGAACTTGCAACTGTCAACCGCGTATATGTGGATATGGCAACCAAGTTTTTTGAGCATTTCATGTACATCGCCGATGCTATCAACGGTACGGTAACTGGGGACACAGGACTGTGGAATGAAGAGGATCAGTTTTTTTACGACCGTATCTCTATAGCAGATAACGGCGGGAAAATGCCTTTGAAATTACGCACTCTGGTTGGTTTCATTCCACTTCTGGCAGTTGAGCCTTTTCAACGAGAGATACTGGATGCTCTTCCAGAACTCAATGAGCGCTTGCAATGGTTTATGAAGAATCGCCCTTATTTGCCTCATTTGATTGCAACCTGGCAGGATGTCAAAGGAGACGAGGAGCAGGAGTTCAGAATGCTCGCGTTAGTTCGTGGTTCAAGACTGAAAAGTATTCTCAGGTGGATGCTCGATCCTCAAGAGTTTCTCAGCGACTATGGAATTCGCTCACTCAGCAAACATTATGCCGCACAACCCTATGAACTCCATACACAATACGGGGACTTTATCGTAAAGTATGATCCTGCTGAGTCAAGCACTGGAGCTTTTGGTGGAAATTCCAACTGGCGAGGTCCAGTCTGGTTTCCGATAAACTATATGCTTGTTGAGGCGCTCGAGAAATACTACCAGTTCTATAGTGATGAATTGCAGGTAGAGGATCCAACAGGTTCTGGCACTCAGCTGAACCTTGAACAGGTGGCGATTGAACTTTCAGGGCGTCTTACGAGCATCTTCTTACGAGATGCACAGGGACATCGACCGGTGTTTGGTACCAACCTGACATTCCAAAATGATCCGCATTGGCGTGACTGCATTCCATTTTATGAGTATTACCATGGTGATAACGGACGTGGTGTTGGCGCAAGCCATCAAACAGGCTGGACGGCTTTAGTAGCGAATTTGCTTGAGCGATCCTGGAAAACAGAGGCTTTGTAAGAGTCCGACCTGACAGGTTTCGCAGTAATATTTACGAACTTTGCTTAAGAGAACTCTGCCAATCAAACAGAGTTCTTTTTTCGTGGCAGAAAGAAGTGATGGTTGCACTGTCTCCAAACATCACTCTCAGGAGTGATGTATTTAGAACGATTTGAGCGTTCTTCTTGCTCTGTATAAGGTGTGGGATAAATGAAACGAACTACATATTGTGACGATACAGGAGGAAACCTGCCACATTAAAGATCTAATGGAACTGGATCTCAGCACAAGCGATATTCAGTTCAGAAAGGAGAGAGAAGTATGGCTGTCGACAACCAAGTCGGTATAAGAGCCAGTCGCTTTTACATTCCAGAACCCGCACTTGCAAGATTTTTGTTTGGAGATACCAGAATGGCATGGTTCTGGCTCATTGTGCGTCTCTATGTTGGCTATCAATGGCTGGCTGCAGGATGGGAAAAGCTGTTCGGATTTTCCATTAATTACGACTCATTCGGGCAAACTGTGAAAGGAGGAGCCTGGGTCTTCAACAATCATACCGGCGCGGCTATTCAAGGCTTCGCCAAAGGAGCACTCGCTAAATCCAATGGGCCATTTCCAGACGTTTCCAGCTGGTACGCCTGGTTCTTGCAGCACATTGTATTACCTAACTCAGTTGCTTTTGCGTACATCATCACTTTTGGTGAGTTACTTGTAGGGCTTGCTCTGATCCTGGGATTCTTGACGGGCATAGCGGCCTTCTTTGGGGTAATCATGAACGTAAACTACCTGCTTGCTGGTGCGGTCAGTACCAACCCAGTACTAGCGATATTAGGCTCGTTGATAATGTTAGCGTGGCGCATTGCTGGATATTATGGCTTAGATCATTGGCTGCTGCCGCTGCTCGGTACTCCCTGGTCGGAGGGTCAGCTCAGAAGAAGGAGAACCGTAGACGAGGCTCCTAAGGAACCTCTACCTCCTGCAAGAGTGACACCCGAGTCCGAGTCCCAGCCTGTAGATGAGACCAGAGTAATCTCAGAATAGAAACGGGTTCTCGAGATAAAAACAGAGATTCAGCGTTCTAGCAAAAAGATGCGATCACGTGTTGGTCGCATCTCTGCTTGTAACAATATGTTCGTGTTCGTAAGTAGCATACTATGGAGAACCTAATTGAAATAGTTAGTGGACTTACCAGAACTGAATAATCACCTATACTAACCCCTTGCTGACGCAGAGTTCTGCATTCAAAATCGATCCGCCTGCTGCGCCACGTATTGTATTGTGTCCAAGTAAGACAAATTTATAGCCAAGAATGGGGCATGGCCGTAACCGCCCTATTGTAACAGACATACCACGTCCAGCATCGCGATCGAGTAAGGTTTGAGGTCTATCAGGTTCACTGCGATAGAACAAAGCTTGCTCTGGAGCGCTGGGTAGCTTGAGCGATTGTGCAACAGATGTATACTTTTGCCAGACTGCTATGATTTCTTCCGTGCTGGTGTCTGAATCTAATTCAACGCTCACGCATTCCAGGTGCCCTTCTCGAGTAGCAACGCGGTTGCATTGGGCGCTAACGACCATTGGCGCATCGGTAAATCCTAGACCCTCCTGCCACGTTCCTAGCATCTTGAGCGTCTCACTTTCCACCTTTTCCTCTTCCCCACTAATAAATGGAATGGCATTATCGAGTATATCGTAGGAGGGTAAGCCTGGATACCCGGCGCCAGAGATAGCCTGCAAGGTTGTGACCATCACTTTACGCACGCCAAGGGCCTCCTGCAGTGGCTTGAGAGCCATTACCAGCGGCGTTGCAGAGCAATTTGCATTGGTGACGATACATCCTTTCCACCCGCGTTTTTTACGCTGTTGAATGAGAGCCAACGCATGATCGGCATTGACTTCTGGAATAAGCAACGGCACATCATCGTACATACGATAATTTTTTGCATTACTGAAGACCGCGATACCAGCATGAGCAAAAGCTGCTTCAATCTCGCCAGCCACTTCCGCGGGTAGAGCTGAAAAAGCGATTTTTACTTCACGGGGTAACGCTTCTGGAGAGCAAGAAACTACAGGCAATGAGGCAGCAGAGGTAGGCATCTCGCTGCCAGATAGACGCCATCGTGCTACCTGTGCATACGGACGCCCCTGGTGCTGATCTGATGCGGCAAGCGCTACGAGTTCAAACCAAGGATGCCCTTGAAGTAACTCGATGAAACGTTGACCGACCATACCGGTTGCGCCAAGTACAGCGACTGGGATGCGTTTTTGCGTATGCATGATGGTTCTCCTAAGATATTTAGCGGGCCTCTCGTCGCTTCTCTTGAGTTCCATGGCGTACCAGTGGGATCACAGGAGCAATCAAGTCGCGATGTAAACAACGTAAAGCTCGTTCGCTGTCTTGATCTTCGACAATTAGAATAATACCTGAATCTGATGCTCCTTGTGTTTCAACAGGGATACGTTCACGGGCAAGCCCAGTAATAGCGCGTGCAGAGCTCATTGGATCGACAGAGAATCCAGAACCGATACATGCGCAAGCAGCTAAACCACGTTTACAAATGACACGCCAGGACCCCATATCGTGCTGTAGAAGCTCCAAAATAGAATCTGCGGCCTGCTCTTCGACCATAAATGAAAGATGATAGCCGGATGATGAACAAATGGCGACTGGCGCCGCTCCTGCGCGAGATGCCAGAGCGAAAACCTGTCCTGCATTTTCTGGAGCACCAAACATATCAGTATTTTCTACGGTAATCAGCGCTAGCCGGTGACGTATAGTAATAGCTGCTGCTGCTGTGTGCTGAGATCTTTCTGATCCAACGAGTGTACCACGAGAATGTGGACGGAACGTATTACGCACACGAACAGGAATGTTCAGGTGTGCAATGGGAATGAGTGTACGTGGGTGAAGCACTTTAGCTCCAAACCATGATAAACGTGCTGCCTCAGCGTAAGATAATCGAGGCAGTAAGCGAGCATTTGCTACAATGCGTGGATCAGCAGAAAGCACGCCGTCTACATCTGTATAAATGGAAACTTCGGTACAATCTAATGCAGCTCCAATCACAGTTGCGGAATAGTCTGAACCATTACGGCCTAATGTTGTCACGAGACCTGTCGTTGTGCGACCAATGAAACCTGGCATAATCGGCACAATCTGGCGCTCAATCAAAGGATATGCAAGCTTCTGAACATTTACGCGTGTTTCGTGAATCAGAGGTTCAGCACCAATCACAGTTCCAGGAGTTTGATGCTTTTCGCTCAAAGGTTGCTCGGTAATAATGGCTTCTTCTATTGGACCAGCATTGACCCCACTATTACAAACAGCAGCAGCCAGCAGTAGGACAGAAAGTCGTTCACCCCAGGCGGCAACAGCTGCGGTTCTTAGAGGAATCTCATGTGTGAGGGTTTTGCTGACGCTTACTTTCAATTCGTCTATATTTTGTTGAAGAGCAGAAAAGGCTGTCTCCAAATTGTGCATTAGCTGGTTATATCGATCTTCATGTTTTAGTGAAAGATGCTTTGCTGCTTCTATATGTTTCTGTTTTAGTGAATTGAATTCGGTTTCACATTCATCGTATGCGCCGAGAGAAGCTAATTTCGCGATACGGAGTAATTGATCGGTTACTCCTGCCATTGCCGAGACGACTACGACCGGGAAATCCTCTGCGGTATCGAGCACTTTATGGATGATGATATGTGCTACACGGCGAATGCGTTCACCGCTACCGACGGAAGTTCCTCCGAATTTTATGATTTGTAATCTGGATTCCATAAGATTGCTCCGAGATGGATATTGATTTGAGGGAAAGTCTCTTCATTTTCTACTTGCCACCTTGGATGGCATGTAGAAAATGAAGAATATGGGATATCCCAGACCAGGTCATTGTGCAAAACCCACTACACCCTCACGATGCTAAGCAGTAGCAGGTTCACTTGCTTTGAGAGTCGCAGCCCTTAAAGCCTGATCCAGGTCGTCGATCAAATCATCGACTGTTTCAAGGCCGACGGATAGGCGAACAAAATCGGGTGTGGTCCCTGTATCGAACTGCTCTTCGGGCGTCAACTGGGAATGGGTTGTACTGGCAGGGTGGATAATCAGAGATTTAGCATCTCCAACGTTAGCCAGGTGCGAGAATAACTCGACATGGCGAATCAATTGTTTGCCTGCCTCAAGACCCCCCTTGATTCCAAAGCCAAGGATTGCTCCATAGCCATGGGTATGGTATTTTGCAGCCAGTTCGTACTGTGGATGGCTCTTGAGACCGGGATAGCTTACCCAATTGACAGAAGGATGTCCCTCCAGGAACTCTGCGATACGCAAAGCGTTCTGGCTATGGCGTTCCATACGTAATGGCAGCGTTTCCAACCCTTGTAGGAAGAGGAAGGAGTTTAAAGGAGAGATGGCCGGCCCAATATCGCGCAATAACTGCACTCGAGCTTTGATAATATACGCTATATTACCTAATGCTTCGACATAGCGCAGGCCGTGATAGGATGGGTCCGGCTCTGTGAACGATGGGAAGCGTCCGCTCGTCCAATCGAATTTGCCACCATCCACAATGACGCCGCCGATGGCAGTGCCATGGCCGCCAATGAACTTGGTGGCCGAGTGGACAACAATATCACATCCGTGCTTGAAAGGCTGCATGAGGTATGGGGTAGGCAGTGTATTATCCAGGATAAGCGGAATGCCATGTTCGTGCGCAATATCTGCTACAGCCTGTATATCCAGGGTATCGAGACGCGGATTACCAACCGTCTCGGCGAAAATCGCTTTTGTGCGCTCATTAATAGCGGGGCGGAAATTCTCAGGGTCGCGACTGTCGACAAATCGAACTTTAATACCAAGCTTGGGGAGTGTGTAGTGGAACAGATTATAGGTGCCACCATAGAGACTGGCCGAGCTAATGATTTCGTCGCCTGCCTGGGCAATATTGAGAATAGCCAAAGTTTCAGCAGACTGACCGGAAGCTGTGGCAAGCGCACCAACTCCTCCTTCAAGAGCAGCTATACGACGTTCAAAAGCATCCTGAGTGGGATTCATGATACGTGTATAGATGTTTCCAAACTGCTTAAGCCCAAAGAGGTCCGCTGCATGTTCGGGGCTATCGAAGACATACGAGGTTGTCTGGTAGATAGGTACCGCACGAGCATTGGTTGCACTGTCCGCTGTTTCCTGGCCAGCATGCAAGGATAATGTTTCGAAGCCATACGTACGATTGTTGTTGAGTGCCATAGATGTGTTTACTCCTTTACTAAATTTAACGCGTCGGTCATCTGCTTCCATTCCTTTAGAAAAGCATCATGACCATGCGGAGAATCAAGCTCCGCATAGATTGCAGTACTACCTGCGGCTCTCGCCCGGTCAGCTAACCAGCGCACTCGAGCCGCAGGAAAAAGAAAATCCGAACGAATGCCTATGAAGAGCACCTTACTGCGTATTCGACTTAATGCATCTTCGATTGAGGGATACCCCTCGCTAACGTCATACAAATCCATTGCCCGGCTGATATAGAGATAGCTATTCGCATCGAAACGCTTGACCAAGGTTTGTCCTTGATAATACAAATAGCCCTCTACATCAAATCGCTCACTCAGGTCAGTGAAACCGCTGGGAGAAGCCGCGTTTTGATTGCGAGCAGGTTGACGAGCAAAACGCAACTCCATTCCCTCCTCACTTTGATAGGTAATCATCGCGAGCATTCGCGCAATAGATAACCCGGCATCTGGACCTTGTCCAGTCACGTAATCGCCGTTTTGCCAGCGAGGATCAGACAGAATAGCCTGTCGTTGTACCTCACTGAACGCGATTGCTTGCGCAGTGAGCGCTGCCGTTGCTGCGACTACGATTACATTTTCTACCAGCTCTGGATAAGCAACGGCCCATTCTAACGCCTGCTGCCCACCAATTGAACCACCCGCAACCATATGGAGCCGGCTCACTCCAAGGTACTCGATTAACCTTCGTTGCGTTTCCACCATATCACGTATGGTAATTACTGGAAAACGCATGCCATACGTTTGACCTGTATTGGGGTCAATTGACGAAGGACCAGTTGTACCGTAGCAACCTCCCAGAACATTCGAGCAGATGATGTAGTAGCGAGAAGTATCGAAGAATCTGCCCGGCCCGATGAGCGGGTTCCACCATGCTACTTTTGTATCATCAGGATTTTCGGCATCGTGCGCATGCGAATTGCCGGTGAGCGCATGAGTAATCAGAACGGCGTTATCGGCATTAGCGTTGAGTTTGCCCCATGTTTCATATGCCACTGTGATAGGGCCAAATTGTCCACCGCTATGCAATGGCAGCGTATCAAAGGTGTACCGATGCAGCTGGTTTGAAAGGTTGGTATGTGCGCTGGCCACATCTTCGTGGTCCAACTGTGTCACCATTGTCACTCCTTTCTGATCAACAAGACCTCTCGTGCGTATGAAATCGTATACGGTAAAGGTTACAAGATTACAGGATCAACTTTCTGATCTGGAAATAAAAACAAGACCCCTCACCCTGACAGGGGCGAGGGGTAAACGATCTTCGCGGTACCACCCTGGTTCGTTGGCGCTTCACAACACCAACCTTTTTGAGTGCCTGGGAACGTATATGTCTGCTGGCACTCTAGCTTATAACGAGGCTAACCGGCACAGTCTATAAACCTGTTAAACAGGTGTTCAACTTGCAACTCAGAGGTCATATTCAACGCAGGTACGGCATTGGTATCTCATCATCACCAACTCTCTGTAGCCGTCCTTGTCGTTTACTCGTCCTCATCAAAGTTGTTCAAGCACGCGGGTAACAAAAAACCCCTGCATCTCAGGGGTTTAGCTGCGTTGCTTTTCCCCTCATCTTGCGGAATATTCCGCCGGAATTGGCACCCTTCCTGCAACATTGCAGGTGGGTTGTCGGGTTTCATCGGGCCGTTTCCCTCCACCC
>WNFW01004929.1_pt1 | contig 10942 bp, 6 predicted proteins | sample 5400131 | NCBI WGS metagenome assembly WNFW01 (sample SAMN13153362, study PRJNA577476) | soil metagenome | isolation source: 20 cm soil or saprolite under grassland replicate 1 | place: USA:California | collected 2016-06-15
CAAGCTCCCCGTCGTGGGAAACTGCCGCATCTGCCTGGTCTCGGTCGAGGGCCAGGCGAAGCTCCTGCCGGCGTGCGCGACGAAGGTGGCGGACGGCATGGTGGTCCAGACCGAGTCTCGCGCCGCTGTGGAGAACCGGCGCGGCGTGCTGCGGCTGCTGCTGGAGCGGTATCCGGGCGACCACCTGATCAACGGCGGCCGCCCCCAACCCCGCAACGAGTTCGAGCGGTACGTCGTGCGCTACGGTGTCGTGCCGACGCCGCCGGGAGGACGCGACCTGCCGCTGCGCCACGGCGACGAGCGCCCGGGCGACTCGATGATTCGTCACGACATGAGCACCTGCGTGCTGTGCACGCGCTGCGTGCGCGCCTGCGAGGACATACAGGTCGTGGGAGTCTTGGACGTGGGCCAGCGGGGCGAGCACACCGAGATCATCGTCGGCGCCGACGGCGACCCCGACAAGGCGGGCTGCACCTGGTGCGGCGAGTGCGTGCGCGTCTGTCCGACGGGCGCGATCTTCGAGGTGATGCCGCAGCAGCGCTTCGCTCCGGAGCGCATTCGCCGTCCGGACAGGGTGGTCCGGTCGGTGTGCCCGTACTGTGGTGTGGGGTGTCAGGTCGACCTGCACGTGGCCGACAACCAGGTCCTCCGGGTCACCTCGCCCGATATCGAGCTCGACACGCCGAATCAGGGCTCGACGTGCGTGAAGGGCCGGTTCGGCTACGACTTTCCGCAGCATCGCGACCGGCTCACCAAGCCGCTGATCCGGAAGGGGTGGGTGAAACAGGACGGTCGCTGGGCGTGGCGCGGCCCGACGGGCCGGGAGCGGCGCGGCGGGCCGTGGCAGACGATCGAGGGTGAGGGTCAAACCGCCAAACCCGCGGGCCCGCCGCGCTCGGTGGGCAAGTCGCTGCGCGACCTGTCGCTGCTCGAGCGGCTCGACCTGGACATCCGCGACCGCGCCGCCACGCCGGCGTCGTGGTACGAGCCGTTCCGCGAGGCGACCTGGGAAGAGGCCTTCGAGCTCACGACGCAAGAGCTGCTGCGCATCAAGGGCGCGCGCGGCGGCGACGCCCTCGCCTGCTTCTCCTCGGCCAAGTGCTCGAACGAGGAGAACTACATCCTCATGCGGCTGTTCCGCGGCGCCCTCGGCACCAACAACATCGACCACTGCACCCGGCTGTGCCATTCGACCTCGGTCGCGGCGATGCAGCGGGCGCTCAACACCTCGGCGGCCTCTGGCTCGATGCGCGAGGTGGAGCACGCCGCGGACGTCATCTTCATCGCCGGCGCCAACACGACCGAATCGCACCCCGTGTTCGGCGCGGCGATCAAGCGCGCGCACGTGCGCGGCGCCACGCTGGTCGTGGCCGATCCACGCCGCACCGAGCTCGCCGGACGGGCCGACATCCACCTGCAGATGCAGCCCGGCACGGACGTGGCGTTGTTCACCGCGATGCTCAATCACATCGTCGCCCGCGGGCTCGAAGACAAGCCGTTCATCGCGGCGCGCACGACAGGGTTCGACGCGGTACGGCAGTCCGTGCGGGCCCTGACGCCCGAGGTGGCGGCGAAGATCACCGGCGTTCCCGCAGAGCGCATCCGGCGGGCGGCGGAGCTCTATGCGAAGGGTCCCAAGACCAGCACCCTGTGGGCAATGGGACTCACGCAGCACGCCAACGGCACCGATCTGGTCGCCTCACTCCTCAATCTCATGCTCGCCTGCGGCATGATCGGCCGCTGGGGTGCGGCGATGATGCCGGTGCGCGGCCAGAACAACGTCCAGGGCGCCTCCGACGTGGGGGCGATCCCGTTCGTGTACACCGACTACCGGTCGGTCAAGGATCCCACGATCCGCGCGGAGTACGCGGAGGTATGGGGTGTGCCCGCGGCGTCCCTCTCGCTCAAGGAGGGGCTCATGGTCACGGAGATCGTGAAGCAGGAGAGCGGCGTCCGCGGCATGTACATCATGGGCGAGAACCCGATCATCTCGGACCCCGACATCGCCCACGCCGAGCAGTGGTTCCGCGAGCTGGAATTCCTCGCGGTGCACGACCTGTTCCTCACGGAGACGGCGCGCTACGCGGACGTCGTGCTGCCGGGCTCGAGCTTCGCCGAGAAGACCGGCACCTTTGTGAACACCGAGCGACGGATCCAGCTCGCCCGCCAGGCGGCGAATCCACCGGGCGACGCGCGCCACGACTTGCAGATCCTGCTCGAGCTGTCGAACCGGCTCGGCCTCAAGACCGCCCACACGACGGCGCCGGACGTGATGCGGGAGATCGTGCGGGTGACGCCGAGCTGGGCGGGCGTGACCTACGAGCGGCTCGAGGGCGCAGGTCTGCAGTATCCCGTGCCGACGCCCGACCATCCGGGCACCGCCTTCCTGTTCGACGAGCGGTTCCCCACGGCGGATGGCACGGCGATCTTCGTGCCCGTCGAGTATGGGCCTCCCGTCGAGCTCCCCGATGACGCGTACCCGTTCGTGATGAACACGGGCCGCCAGCTGTACCACTGGCACACCGGCACCATGACCCGTCGCGCGACGGGACTCGACCAGCGCGAGCCGACCGCCGTCATGGAGATCAACCCGGCCGACGCCGCGGCACTCGGCTTCGAAGACGGGGACCTGGCGCGGGTGACGTCCCGGCGCAACTCGCTGGTCATCTCCTGCCGGATTTCCGACCGCGTGGCGCGCGGGCAGGTGTTCGTACCGTTCCATTTCCGCGAGGCCGCCGCGAACCTGCTCACCAACCCGGTGCTCGATCCGTACGCGAAGATGGCCGAGCTGAAGTGCTGCGCGGTGCGCATCGAGCCGGCCGCCGTTCCCGCCGTCGGATAGATCCCCGTCCCATGGATCTCGGCCTTGCCGGCCGCGTCGCCCTGGTGTGCGGCAGCACCAAGGGGCTCGGCCGCGCCGTCGCGAAGGCGCTGGCGCAGGAAGGCGCGCGCGTGGTGGTGAACGGCCGCCACGCGGAGTCGGTCGAGCGGGTCTCGGTCGAGCTCAGCGCCGAGACGGGGCAGGCGGTGACGCCCGCCGCGGCGGACGTCGGCGACCCGGCGCAGGCCGAGGGGGTCGTGGAGCGGGTGCACCACGAGCTGGGCCGGCTGGACGTGCTGTTCTGCAATGCGAGCGGCCCGCCGGCGGCGCCCTTCAGCCAGCAGACCGGAGCGGCGTTTCACCAGGCCGTGGAGCTGAACCTGCTCTCCGCCGTGCACCTGGCGCGCGCCGCCGTGCCGATCATGCGGCAGCGCCAGTGGGGCCGGGTGATCTGCCTCGCCTCGGTCGCGGCGAAGCAGCCGCTCCCCGGCCTGATCCTTTCCACCACGGCGCGCGCCGGCGTCCTGGGGTTCGCGAAGGCGCTGGCGGACGAAGTGGCGCCTGAAGGGATCACGGTGAACGTGATCTGTCCGGGGTTCATCGCGACCGAGCGTATCACCGAGCTGACCGAAACCCGCGCCACGCGGGAGCACCGCGGGTCGCAGGAGGTGATGCGCGACTTGGTGGCGGCGATTCCGCTGGGACGCCTGGGACGCGCCGACGAGCTCGCCGCGGCGGTCGCGTTTCTGGCCTCCGAACGAGCCAGTTATATTACCGGCGCTGTGCTGCAGGTGGACGGCGGGTTCACGCGATCGATCTTCTGACACATCTCAGGATGGGGACCCCGGGCCGCCGGCCCGGGGTCAGCCGAGCGAACCCACCTCGGGGCGGCTGACCCCGGGGCGATGCCCCGGGGTCAACGGGAGCGGGCGACGAGTTACATGCAAGCGATCGTCAAGGAGAAACGCGCCCCGGGTCTGAAGGTCACGACCGTCGCGAAACCCTCCGCCGCTCCCGGGGAGGTGCTCATCGCCGTGCGGCACGCGGGCGTGTGCGGCACCGACCTCCACATCGCCGATTGGGACGCGTGGGCACAGGGGCGCCTCAAGCCGCCGCTGGTGGTCGGCCACGAGTTCGCGGGCGAGATCGTCGCGCTGGGTGACGGCGTCGTCGAGCTCAAGGTCGGCCAGGCGGTGACGGCCGAGGGCCACCTCGTGTGCGGGCACTGCGTGCAGTGCCGCACCGGCAACGGGCACATCTGCCGCAACACGCGCATCATCGGCGTGGACCTGGACGGGGCGTTCGCCGAGTACATCGCCATGCCCGCCACCAACGTGCTGCCCTTGAACGGCATTCCGACCACCATCGGGGCGGTGATGGACCCGATGGGCAATGCCTTCCACGCCGTGCTCACGGCGGACGTGTCCGGCAGCACCGTGTTCATCGTGGGGTGTGGACCGATCGGCTGCTTCGCGGTCGGCGTGGCCCGCGCCGCCGGAGCGGCGAAGGTCATCGCGTCCGACGTGAACCCGAAACGCCTCGAGCTCGCTCGGACGATGGGCGCGCACGTCCTCATCAACGCGGCGCGGGACGACGTGGTGCGCACGGTCCTGCAGGAGACGGGCGGCGAGGGGGCCGATGTGGTGTGCGAGATGTCGGGCATCCCCTCCGCCCTGCACCAGGCATTCGCCGCCGTCCGCATGGGCGGCCGCGTGCAACTGCTCGGCATCCCCAAGGGCGAGGTGCCGGTGGACTTTGCCGCCGAGATCATCTTCAAGGGGATCACCGTGTACGGCGTCATCGGCCGGAAGATGTACGACACCTGGCATCAGATGCGGCGCTATCTCACGGCCGGTCTGCTCGACCCGCGCCCGGTCATCACGCACCAGTTTCCGCTCGCCAAGGTCGACGAGGCGCTGGCCGCGATCCGCGCGGGCGACGCCGGCAAGATCATCCTGGAGATCGCATGACGCTCGGAACCAGACTCGAGACCGAGCTCGCGCAGTTCAAGCGCGACGGCGTGTACAAGCGCCTCAATTACCTGGAGTCGCCGCAAGCCGCCAGGGTGAAGATGCAAGGGCGCGGCGAGGTCGTGATTCTCTCGTCCAATAACTACCTGGGCCTGTGTAACGAGGCCGAGGTCGTGGCCGCCGGCCAGCGCGCACTCGAGCAGTTCGGCGCCGGCACCGGCTCGGTGCGCTTCATCTGCGGCACCTTCACGATTCACCGGGAGCTCGAGGCCGCGCTCGCCCGCTTCGTAGGATGTGAGTCCTCACTCACATACGTCAGCTGCTGGAATGCCAACGAGGGACTCGGTCCCACCCTGCTGGGCGAGCAGGACATCGTCATCTCCGACCAGCTGAATCACGCCTCGATCATCGACTCGATCCGCCTGGCGAAGGCGATCACCAAGTGCCGGACCGCCGTCTATAAGCACGCCGACATGGCCGACTTGGAGCAGACCTTGAAAGGCGCGCGGGACGCACCGCTCAAGCTGATCTTCACCGACGGGGTGTTTTCAATGGAGGGCGACATCGCCCGGCTCCCCGACATCGTCGCGCTGGCGCGGCAATACAGCGCGGTCGTCGCGGTGGACGACTCGCACGCGACCGGCGTGCTCGGCAAGAGCGGCCGTGGCACCGCCGAGCACTACGGCATGCTCGGCGAGGTGGACATCATCACCTCGACGCTCGGGAAGGCGCTCGGCGGAGCGGCCGGCGGCTTCACCGCGGGGCCCGCGGCGCTCGCCGATTACCTCACGCAGCGCTCCCGCCCCCAGCTGTTCAGCAATGCGCTTCCGCCCACCGTCGCCGGCAGCGCCCTGGCGGCGGTGCGCCACGTGGAGCGGCACCCGGAGCTGGTGCGACGCCTGCACGAGCACGCGAGCTACTTTCGCGGGCAGCTCGCGGCGCTCGGGTTCAAGCCGCTGCCAGGGGAGACGCCGATCATCCCCGTGATCCTGGGGGAGACCGCCAAGGCGATCCAGATGAGCGACCTGCTGCTCGAGGAAGGCGTGTTCGTCACGGGGTTCGGCTATCCGGTGGTACCACAGGGCCACGCCCGGGTCCGCTGCCAGCTGTCCGCCGCCCACACCCGGGAGGACCTCGATTTCGCACTGCAGGCTTTCAAGCGCGTCGGTACCCGCCTGGGTTTGATCTAAGCGGTCGATTTTCGGCTTTTGTTCGGGATCAGACAGCCAAGGCTACCCTGCTGGACCTCAAGTACTTTCAAGGTTTAGAGACTTAAAGCGAAGGGGTATCGCGTTTTCCGACCGAAACCCCTATTTTGGGGGTCGTTTTTTCGACCACTTGAGGAGTCGTCCATGCGGGCAGTCACTGTCATCGGGGTGCTGTTGGTGGCCGGGGCCGGGACCCTGCGCGCCCAGCATGCCCACCAGCTCGAGATCGGCGGCTTTGGCAGCTACAACTACTACGACAAGCAGCTCCAGCTGGGCAATCAGTTCGGCGGCGGCGGCCTACTCGCCTTCTCGTTGAACGACAACCTGGCGCTCGAGGTCGACGGCAACCTCGCTTATCCGATCCCGAAAGCGGGCGGCCCGCACACGCAGGTGCGGTTCGGCAGCGCGAGCCTCGTGATCAACTCCGGCGGCGAGCACAATGTCCTGTACATCCTGGGGGGCTACTCTCGCCTCGACATGGGAGTGAACCCGCCGTACAACTTTGCCATGTATGCGGTGCACGCGGCGCTGGGCGATCGGATCTTCCTGCTGAATCGACTGGCGCTGCGTCTCGAGGCGCGTGGCTATTACGCCCCAAAGAGCTGCTGCCTCACCTCGAAGTTTGTCGGGGTTGTCGGCACCGCTGGTCTGTCGTATTTCATCGGCGGAGGCGCCCCGCACGAGGCGCTGCCGCCACCGATTCCCAAGGAGAAGCGCGATTCCATCATCGCGGCGGGGGGCAAGCCACCGGAAGCCCCGCGGCCGACGCCGACGCGCGGGGGACCGACCTACGAGCAGCGCACCAGCGATTGGGCCCACAAGTGGTATTGGGGCGCGCAGGGCGGCTTGTTCGTCTTCAAGACCAACTACGACAGCTATGCCTTCGAGCCGACGTTCGGCGGGCATTGGCTGGTGACGGGCAACCGGACGGCGTTGTACGTCGCGTACGAGCAGTCGTTCTTCCTGTCGGCCCGGCGCACGACCCTGGTCGAGCCCGACGGCACGATCGAGCCGGGAAACGTGGCGTTCCACGACATGCGCCGCCTCATGGTTGGGGTACTGGCCTTCCCGGCGCAAAAGCGGGTCGAGCCGTTCGGTGGCGCCGGGTTCGCGATCATGCAGCTCCTGAACCCCGAGGTGACGTGCTCGAGCTGCCAGAACCTGTCCCAGTTCGCTCAGCTGCAGGACGAAGCCGACGCCGCGGCGAGCAAGGCGTTCTTCTGGTGGATGGGGGGAGTGGACATCAAGCAGGGACGGCTCGCGCTGTACGGCCACTACATTCTGACGTCCTCGGCCCGGGGGTTCCTGATCCAGGGCACCACCCACACGTTCCAGGGCGGCATCCGCTACAGCCTGGGCAGCGCCAAGGAAGGGGTCACCGAAGGGCACTGAGCAGGCGGAGGAAGTTCTCTCCCAGGATCTTCGCGACGTCGCCGTCCGCGTAGCCGCGTGCCCGCAGGGCCGCGACCAGCAAGGGCAGCGACGTCGCGTCTTTCATGGGGGCGGGCAGGACGCTGATGCCGTCGAAGTCGCTCCCCAGCCCCACGTGGTCGATTCCCATCACCTGGACCGCGTGATCGATGTGATCCACCAGCCGATCGAGCCCGGGCACACCGAGGCGTTCGGCCTGCGTACCCACGAACTTGTCGATCTCGAACGCCGACTCACCCGGGCGCCCCCGATAGCGAGCGTGGATCGAGTCGGTCTCGGGCCTCAGCCGGCGCCGCAACTCCTCGTACTGCTCCCGGAAATGGTCGTCGAGAAACACGGGATAGAAGTTGATGCCTACGACCCCGCCGTTCTTCGCAATGGCGCGCAGCTGCGCGTCCGACAGGTTCCGCGGGTGCCGGGCGATCGCCCGGCAGGACGAGTGCGATGCGATCACGGGCCGCGAGGTGGTTGCCAGCACGTCCCAGAAGGTCGAGTCCGAGACATGCGAGACATCCACCAGCATTCCCAGCTCGTTCATGCGCCGCACGACGCGTCTACCCAAATCGGTCAGGCCGCCGTGGCGTCGCTCGTCGGTGGCTGAGCCGGCCCAGTCGTTGCCGTTATTCCACGTGAGCGTCATGTAACGCACGCCCCGGCGATACAACGAGTCGAGGTTTGCCAGCGAGTTCTCGATGGCGTGGCCGCCCTCCACGCCCAACAGCACGGCGATGTGTCCCCGGGCCACGGCCCCGCGCACTTCGTCGCCGTCGGTCGCGAGCTCGGCGCTGGGTTGCGTGTCTACCAGCGCCTGTACCGCGTCGATCAACGCGAGCGCCCGCCGGAACGCGGTCCCAGGCCCGTACCGCGCGTCGACCCAGATCGAGAAGAAGGCGGCTGAGAGGCCGCCTTCCTGCATCCGCGGGAGGTCGACATGGCCGTCCGGCAGCCGAGCCGAGATGTCGGCTTTCATGTCGAGCATTCGCTGCGCCGTATCGATGTGGCCGTCGAGGATGATGGGCTGCTGGAGCACGAAGAGCAGTCCTAACGCGACGCCCATGGCGAGCCCTCGATCAGGAACCGCAGCGGCCAGTCTGCGGCCCGCGAGATGCCGATGCGCGGTGTCACGATGATGGCGTGTAGCTGTCGTGATGGGTTTCGCACGATGCGCAGCACCCCCCGCTCGAGCGAGACGCCGTCCAGCCGGCCGGTCACGCCCAGCGCGGCACACAACTTGGCGGGCCCGGAGCACAGCTCGTTGTCGGGCACGCCGCCGCGCCGCCGGCGCATCGTGGCGAGTCCGGCCAGCGGCTCGAGCGCGCGGATCAAGACGGCGGCGGGAAACCCCACCGCTTCCGTCACCGCGTTCAGGCACCAGTGCATGCCGTAGGTGAAGTAGACGTAGGCCGTGCCGGGCGGCCCGAACAGACTCGCGTTGCGCCGCGTACGACGAGCCCGGTAGCCGTGGCACGCCGGGTCGTCCGGCCCCACGTACGCTTCGGTCTCGACGATGCGGCCCGCCACCGGCCGGCCCCGTACCCGGCTCTCGAGGACGTGGCCCAAAAGCCTACGCGCGACCTCGGACGTGGGTCGCGCGTAGAACGCCGCCGGGAGCGCCGCACCCGTCACGCGCCGCCGGTGAGTCCGCGTTTCACCTTCGACCAGAACGACTCGCCGTCGCCTTCGGGCTCGGCGGCGGGCGCCGCCGGGGGGGACAGGGCGGGCGGCGGCGGCGCGGGTGCCCGGAACGCGGCCGCTTGCTCGTCGGCACCGCGCTCTTCCGCCGGCGGGCGCTCGCGTCCGCCGCGGCCGCGACCACCGCGGCGACCGCGACCACCGCGCTCCCGGTTGGCGTCGTCGCCTCGCGGGCCGCCCCCACCGCCACCACCACGCCGACCGCGCCCGCCCTGCCCGCCCTGCCCGCCCTGCCCGCCTCCGCGGCCAGACGCGCGGCTTGAAGTTCGGGTCCATCTCCACCACGCCGATCTTCTGAATCTCCGGGGGCGCAGCGCGATGTCCTCCGCGGGAGCCGCGGCGGAACCGGGCGCCACGCGACGGGACGCCTCCTCCCGCCTGCGGCTGCGCCGGTCGCATCGACGGCGGCGCCGACGACGCCGGCATCGGCGGGTCGTTCGCCTCGTCCAGATCCGGCGCGCCCACGGGCTCGGGAGCCGGGGTGCCGCGCGCCTCCTCCCGCAACTTCACGGCATAGGCCCCGTCGTCCTCCGTGGAGAGATCGATGATCTCGGCCTCTTGCGCCTGCTGCAGCAGCTTGGGGAACCGCTCCGGGTCGAGCGGCTCGGCCTCCGCGCCTTTGAGCTCGACCATGGTGTCACGCAGCTGGTCGGCGCTGACGGGTTTTTCGCCACCGCCCAGTCTCGAGAGGGCCTGCTTCAGGAGGCCGTACGCCTCACCGAGCGAGAACCCTCCGCTTTCCGCCCGCTCGCCTCGCTCGCCTCGCTCGCCTCGCTCGCCTCGCTCGCCGCCGGCACCACGCCGGCCGCGGCCTTCCTCCGACCGCCGGCGCGACCCACCCCCACCCCTGTGCGACCGGTCGTCGCCATCGCGCGCCGGCTCGATGCCGGCAAAGGCCGGCTGCGCCGCGGCGCCGGGTACGCCCGCCCCCAGCGCGATCTCGTACTGCCCGTTGTCCAGCTTGGTGAGGTGGATGAGGCCCTTGTGGGCCGCCTCCACCACGAACTTCGAGAAGCGCGAGAACCCTGCGTCTTTCTCGTCGAACGTCGGGTCGATCTCCTGCATGACCTGCTTCAGGCGGTCGGAGCGCATCACGTCGTTGTGCGCCGTCATCTGCTTCACCGCTTCGATTACGAGCTCCCAGGGATCGCGGCGCACGTAGGTGACGTCGCTCTCCTTGGTGAAGCCCGCGAGCTCGTTGTACGAGTAGTACTCGTCGCAGTTCTGAATCAGCAGGTCGCTCGACGACTCGCGGATTCCCACTCCGATCACGTATTTGCCGTACTCCTTGAGCTTCAGCACCAAGGCCGAGAAGTCCGAGTCCCCGGAGAGGAGGATGAAGGTCCCGATCTCGGGCCGCGTGAAGACGAGCTCCAGCGCGTCGATCGCCAGCCGGATGTCGGTCGCGTTCTTCTTGTTGGAGCCGTAGGCCGGCGCGAAGATGAGGTCGATCGAGGACTCCGCCAGCGGCACGACGTACTGCTGGTAGCGCCGCCAGTCGGCGTAGGCGCGCTGCACGGCGACTTTCCCGCGGATGATGTCGGATTGCAGGAGCCGCTTGAGCTCCGTCTGCAGGTCCGAGCGGATCGCCATCGTCACGTTGTCGAAGTCGATCAGCAGGGCCGCGTTGGGTGCGTGGGCGGGGGGTTCGTGGTGAACCGGTCGTGGTAAATGGGCTTGCGGCTGCGGTGTCATGTGGTTGCACTCAGTTCCAGGCCGATGACCTGCGTGAGCTCCCGTCGCTTCACCTTGCCGCTGCCGGTCAGCGGGAAGGCGTCGAAGAAGCGCACCAGGTCCGGCACTTTGTAGTCGGCGACGCT
>WNFW01003465.1_pt1 | contig 10941 bp, 9 predicted proteins | sample 5400131 | NCBI WGS metagenome assembly WNFW01 (sample SAMN13153362, study PRJNA577476) | soil metagenome | isolation source: 20 cm soil or saprolite under grassland replicate 1 | place: USA:California | collected 2016-06-15
CAACGGTCTTGCTTGCCAGGTCCGGATAGATCGCCCCCGTCGACGTCACAGTCGTCATGTCTCGCTCCTTGGTCACGGCGTTTCCCTGTCTGTATCACAGCCGCTGACTGTTCACATCAATTGATGATTTGCGCACCTCAAATTCTGAAGCTAAGGTGGACGCAATAGAAAAAGACAATCCAGGGAGACGGGCATGAGGGTAGCGAGGCGGGTCGCGATGGCGGCGGCCGGGTTGCTGCTGACGGCCGGAGCTGCCGTGGCGCAAACAACGGTCAAGTGGCTTCATCTTGAAGTAAACCCGGCCCAAGTGAAGATCTGGGAAGAAGTCGCGCGCGACTTCGAGGCCAGGACTCCCGGCGTCAAGGTGGAGCTGCAGTTCCTGGAGAACGAAGCCTACAAGGCGAAGCTGCCGACGATCCTGCAATCGAAAGACCGACCTCACATTATCTACAGTTGGGCGGGCGGCGTTCTGAAGTCGCAGATCGAAGCCGGCGTGATCGAGGACATCAGCGCGCCGACGGCCGGATACAGGGACGACCTCGCACCGGCAGCGGTCAGCGCCTTCACCTTCGACGGCAAGATCTACGGAATCCCCCATGCCCAGTCGCAGACCGGGTTTTTCTACAACAAGGAATTGCTGGCGAAAGCCGGGGTCGACGGCGCCAGGATCAAGACCTGGGACGATCTGATCGACGCGGTCAAAAAACTGAAAGCGGCCGGCATCACGCCGCTGGTGGTGGGCGGCGCGGACAAATGGCCGATTCATTTCTACTGGACCAACCTGGCCGTCCGCATCGGTGGCAAGGCGGCGTTCGAGGCGGCATTGCGCGGTGAGAATGGCGGCTTCGAGAGCGAGACGTTCCTGAAATCGGGGCAGCTACTCAAGCAGCTCGTCGATGTCAAGCCATTCCAGAACGGCTTTCTTGGCTTCAAGAATCCGCAAGCGGTCGGCGCCTTCGGCGACGCCAAGGCGGCGATGACACTGGCGATCAGCACCGCTTATCATCAGCAAAGGGCGCTTGCGGCCGACAAAAAGGGTATCAGCGACGACAATCTCGGCTGGTTCGATTTCCCGACGGTGCCGGGCGGCAAGGGTGATCCGATGGACACGCTGGGCGGCATCAATGGCTGGCTCGTCACCAAAGGCGCTCCAAACGAAGCCGTCGCGTTCCTGAAATACTTCGTCTCGCGCGACGTCCAGCAACGCCTCGCCGCCGGCAACTTTCTGATTCCGGTCTTCAAGGGCGCCGATCAAGGGCTCGCAAGTCCGTTGATGCGAACGGTCGCGCAGAACCTGGCCAGGTCCAACTATCACCAGAACTTCTATGATCAGAGCCTCGGCCCGTCGGTCGGGCGCGTGGTCAATGACGTCACGGCTGAAATCGCCGGCGGAAGCATGACGCCCGAGCAGGCCGACAAGGCGATCCAGGACGCCTACAAGCAGGGAAACTGATGGAGGATGGACGGGAGATTTTTCCTGTGCTGTCCCGGCGCGCGGCATGACACTGTTGTTCAACCACCAGGCGACCGGACGAACCATGCGCGCGCTGACCGCTTATCGGCCGCTCGGCTCCGGCAAGCTTCGGGCGTTGCTGTTGTTCCTGCCGCCGGCGTTGCTGCTGTTCACGCTGTTCGTCATGATGCCGGTGATCGAGGCGAGCTGGTACAGCGGCTTCAACTGGAACGGCTTCGGCAGTCCCAAGAACTGGATCGGCTTCGACAATTACAGGTTCGTGTTCGAGAACCGTGCCTTCGGCCTCGCCTTCCGGAACAATATCCTGATCATTGCGGTGTCGCTCTTGGTCCAGCTGCCGCTGGCGCTGTCGCTGGCCCTGATCCTGGCGGGCAAGTTTCGCGGCGCGGTGGCGCTGCGCATGCTGTTCTTCATGCCCTATATTCTGGCCGAAATCGCCACCGGTCTGATCTTCAGCTTTGTCTATGATGGCGATTACGGCCTGCTCGCCGCCATCTACAGACTATTCGGCGCCGAGGCGCCGCATCTGCTCGCCAGTCCGCAGACTTCGATGCTGGCGATCCTGATCGTGATCGTGTGGAAATATTTCGGCTTTCACATGATGCTGTTCATCGCGGCCCTGCAGGGCATGGACGCCACCCTGACCGAAGCGGCCCGGATCGACGGCGCAACCCGCTGGCAGAACCTGCGCTACATCGTCATTCCCTTGCTCTATCCGACCATTCGACTTTCGGTGTTCTTCGCGATCGTCGGTTCGCTGCAGCTGTTCGACTTGATCATGCCGCTGACGCGCGGCGGCCCGGCCGATTCATCGCACACGATGGTGAGTTTCCTCTACACCTTCGGCGTGACGCGCATGCGTGTCGGTTTCGGCAGCGCGGTCGGCGTGATCCTGTTTTGCATCTGCGTGACCTTTGCGTTCACGTACAAACGTTGGTTCATGCGCGATGAGTAATTCGGATTCGTTCACCGGGCGCGGCTTTGACCCGGTCCCGCTGTACAAGGCGCTGTTGCTGACGATCGTCGCCGTCTTTGTCGCAACCCCTCTGGTTGCGACGGTGCTTGGCGGCTTCAAATCGCTCGGCGAGTTGCGAACCAATCCGTTTGGATTGCCACAGGTTTGGGAATGGCAGAACTACGCAGGAATCCTGTTGTCGAAACGCTATTGGCAGCTGCTCGGCAACTCCCTGATCATCTCGACCATGACCGTCGTGCTGACGCTGATCGCCGCATCCATGGCCGCCTTCGTATTCGCGCAGATCAAGTTTTTCGGCAGCGCGATGCTGATGAGCTATCTCACCATGGGCCTGCTGTTTCCGGCCGCGACCGCCATCCTGCCGCTGTTCATCAAGGTGCGTGATCTCGGGTTGCTCGACAGCTACTTCGGCGTCGTGCTGCCGCAGGCGGCTTTTGCCCTGGCGATGAGCATCCTGCTGCTGCGGCGTTTCTTCAAGGACATTCCCTATGAACTGTTGGAAGCAGCGCTGGTCGACGGCTGCAGCTATATCGACTTCTTCCGCTATGTGACCCTGCCGCTGTCGCGCCCGATCCTGGCGACCGTCGGCACCATCGTTTTCGTCAACAGCTGGAACTCGTATCTGATCCCGCTGATCATGCTGAACAGCGACGATCTGTATCCGTGGCCGCTCGGCATCATGGTGTATCAGGGCGAATATTCATCGGAATGGCATCTGATCCTTGCCTTTGTCACGCTGACGATCCTGCCAACGATCGTGGTGTTCCTGTTCGCGCAGAAGCACATCGTCGCCGGGCTGACGGCGGGAGCGGTCAAAGGCTGAGTGTTCACGACAGCGAAGCCAAATTGAAGCGTATCGACACGGAGTCCTCCATGAGAAAAGTCGGCATCGGCGTCATCGGCTGCGGCAACATCAGCAAGGCCTATTTGACCGCCATGAAGCAGTTTTCAAATATCGAGCTGCGCGCGGTCGCCGATATGCGATCCTCGGCGGCCGAACAGCGCGGCGCCCAGTTCGCTGTTCCTGCCATGCGGGTCGACCGGCTGCTGCAGCGCGACGACATCGAGATCGTCGTGAACCTGACGGTGCCGGTGGCCCATACCGACGTCAGCCTCGCGGTTCTGAACGCAGGCAAGCATGTCCATTCGGAGAAGCCGCTCGGCGTCAACATGGCGGAGGCGCGCAAGGTCATGGACCTCGCCGCCCAGAAGAATCTGCGTGTTGGTTGCGCGCCCGACACCTTTCTCGGTGGCGGCCATCAGACCGCACGCAAGCTGATCGACGACGGGGCCATCGGGACGCCGGTGGCCGGGACCGCCTTCTTCATGTGCCCCGGACACGAATGCTGGCATCCCGCGCCGGGCTTCTACTATCTTCGCGGCGGCGGCCCGATGCTCGATATGGGCCCCTACTACCTCACCCATCTGGTTCAACTGCTTGGCCCGATCGCCTCGGTGATGGGTTCCGCAACGAAGATTCGTCTCGAACGGCTGGTGACCAGCGAGCCAATGAAGGGCGCGCTGATTCCAGTCGAGGTCGCCACCCATGTCGCCGGCACGCTTGAATTCGTCTCGGGCGCAGTGGTGTCCGTCGCCATGAGTTTCGATGTCCCCAGGCACAAGCACACGCCGATCGAGATTTATGGAACGGGCGGCAGCCTGCTGGTGCCTGATCCCAACCGCTTCGGCGGCGAGGCGATCGTTGCAAAAACCGGCGGCGAATGGGAGGTGCAACCTCATACCCACGGCAACACCGAGGGCGAGTTTCGCTCCATCGGTGTCGCCGACATGGCGACGGGTATTGTGAACAACCGGCCGCACCGGGCCAGCGGCGCACTCGCGCTGCATGTCCTGGAGGCCATGGAAGCATTCCAGACCTCGTCGGAGGAGGGACGGCGCGTGAAACTCGAAACCACCGTGGAGCGCCCGGCCATGATGCGGCCGGGACTTGCGACCGGACAGATCGACTGAGCAAAAGGGACAAGAAGATGCGCAAGGCAATGATCGTATGGGGCGGCTGGCCGGGACATGATCCGGATCTCTGCGCCTCGATGATACGAGGCTGGCTGAAAGCCGAAGGCTTCGAGGTCAGGATCGAAACCAGGACCGAGGCATTCCTCGACCCGTCCATCAACGAGCTGTCCCTGATCATTCCGATCTACACCATGTCGAAGATCGAGAGGCCGGAAGCCTTGGCGCTGTGCGAGGCGGTCAAGAGCGGTGTCGGCCTGGCCGGACATCATGGTGGGATGTGCGACGCATTCCGCGACTCCGTCGATTATCAGTTCATGTGCGGCGGCCAATGGGTGGCCCATCCCGGAAATATTATCGATTACAAGGTGGACGTCACGCGGCCGGACGATCCGGTGATGGCAGGCATCGACAGCTTCGAACATCGCTCCGAGCAGTATTATATGCATGTCGACCCAGCCATCGAGGTGCTGGCGACGACGACCTTCAGCGGCGAACACGCCTCCTGGATCGAAGGCGCCGTGGTACCGGTGGTGTGGAAAAAGCGCTTCGGCCAGGGGCGCGTATTCTATTCCTCGCTTGGGCATCGGGCCTATGAACTCGATGTCCCGGAGATCAGAACCCTGATGACACGTGGAATGCTTTGGGCGGCACGATAATGGCGGAAGGCGCGCGTATTTTGGGCCGAAGGACGACGCTTGAGGATGTCGCGCGCGAGGCCGGGGTATCGCTGGCCACCGCGGACCGCGTAGTCAACCAGCGCGACGGCGTGCGCGGGCAGACCATCGCCCGCGTCGAACTGGCTGTCGCCAAGCTCGGTTACCGGGCCAACATCGCCGCCATGCGCCTGGCCCGGAACGAGAGCTACCGTTTCGCCTTCATCCTGCCCTCGAACGCCAACAGCTTCATGTCCAACCTGGCGTCGCAGGTCGAGCGCGCGTCTGATTGGCTGGCGAGCCAGTCCGGCTATATCGACGTCATGCATGTCGACGTGTTCGATCCGAATGCGCTCGCGGGCGCGCTCGAGCAGCTTTCGCCGACCTATCATGGCGTCGCGACCGTCGCGCTCGACCACAGCAGGGTCAGAGCTGCCATCGACGACCTCGCCGCGCGCGGCGTTCATGTCGTCACGCTGGTGTCGGACGCGCCGTCGTCTCGACGCGTGCATTATGTCGGGATCGACAATCCCGCGGCCGGCCGCACGGCCGCTTCCCTGATGGGACGCTTCCTTGGAGGCAGACACGGCAAGGTCGGGGTGATCGTCGGCTCGATGTCGCTGCGCGATCACGCCGAGCGGCACTTCGGATTTAACCAGGTTCTGTCGAGCGAATATCGCGACCTCGTCGTGCTGCCGGCTCGCGAGGGGCGCGACGACGGTGAGCAAACCCGCGCGCTGACCGCAGCCCTCCTCAACGAACATTCCGATCTGATCGGGCTCTACAATGCAGGTGCCGGCAACGAGGGCATTGCGACGGCGCTTGAGGCATTCGGGCGGACGCAGGACGTCGTTTGGATCGCGCATGAACTGACCGCCGGCACGCGCCGATTCCTGCTGTGCGGCCTGGTCGACGCGATCATCAATCAGGATCCTGGACACGAAGCCCGCTCCGCAGCGAGGGTTCTGCTCGCGCATTGCCTGGGCGAACCGATCAATCCTGATCAGGAACGAATTCGCATCGAAATCTTTCTGCGAGACAATTTGCCGTAGGTTCGCGGCGTCTATTTTTCAGATTGACTGCTTTCGCCACACCGGCGCGCGTCCAGGATCAGTTCGAGCACCGGCCGCTACTCCTTGACCCCGAGCGCCGTGGTCGGCACGCTGACAATACCATTCGCGGCGCGGCGCTGGCTGCCGGCCCAATCCATGTTCTATAATGGATATTGAACAAGACGGCTGCATCGGCGGGACGAGACAGCCAGTCTCAAAAAATCTGGCGAATTCCAGGGAGGCGTCGCATGCTGAAATCGATCGATCCCATTCTCAACGCGGACGTGCTTTACGCGTTGCGCGCCATGGGCCACGGCGACGACCTCGTCCTCTGTGACACCAATTTCCCGGCCGACGCGACCGCCCGTCAGACCGTGCTGGGCCGGTTCCTCCGTATCGATAACGTAACCGCTGGACGGGCGGCACGCGCTATCCTTTCAGTCCTGCCACTCGATTCCTTTGTCGACAAGCCCGTCTTGCGAATGGAAATCGTCGGCAAGCCCGATGAGGTTCCACCGGTGCAGATCGAGGTGCAGACCGAGATCGACACTGCGCAGGGCCGCCCCTTGCCGATGAGTTCGATCGAGCGATTTACCTTCTATGAGCTCGCGAAGAAGTCTTATTGCGTGATACAGACCGGCGAACGGCGCTTCTACGGCTGCTTCATCTTCAAGAAGGGTGTCATCGCGCCCGACGCAGCCTAGCTCAACCGGTTCAACCAGGCCAAAGTGCGTTCGCCCGATCGATCTTGCGGCGCCGCGCGCCGCCTTCCCTCTCGGTGAGAATGATCCCCGACCGCGCCGCGCGGCACGCTTCCCTGCGGATTCGTTGACATCCATCAAGGCTGCTGCATACTCGAAACGGCCTCTGTCACCACCTGTCCGGATTACGCCCCCCAAGAGCGGAGGACACATGAGCGAGTCCCGGAACGTCATATCCCGAGAATAGCGGTGCTTAGGCGACTGAAGCTTGGCGTCAAAGAAACTTGGCGTCAAAGAAACTTGGCATCAAAAAACAGGGAGGTTTCGCGGTGAAACAGCAAGAGCACGATCAGCATCCCGGAATGAGACCGAACCGGCGCACTGTCCTCAAAGGGGCGGCCAGCGCCGCCGCCCTGGGTTCGACCGGCGCTCTCGGCGCGTTCTCCGAGCGCGCGCTGGCGCAGGACAATCTGCGGGCGCGGATTTTACAGATTCCAGGCGTGGGCAAAGGCGCTCCAACCGATACCGATTGGCAGAAGGTGGGCGAGCTTTGCCTCGGTCCGACCAAGGCGAGCGTCAAGGAGGGGGAATTCAAGGGCGTCGAACTCTCTTTCATGGGGCTCAACAACCAAAATCTGCACAACCTCCTCTTCCGCGGCTTCCTGAAACCGTGGGAGGCCTACACGGGCGCGAAAATCTCCTGGATCGACCTTGCTCAGGCCGACTACAACCCGCGACTGCAACAAGCGATCGCGACCAGCACGGTCGACTTCGACATCCTTGAAATGGGCGCGCCGTTCGAGGGAGATGTGTGCGGCAAGGGCCTCGCGTCGGAGATGCCGGACTGGGTCAAGAAGCAGATAGATATCGACGATTATGTCGACTACCTGAAGCCGCCGGTCGGAACCTGGAACGGCAAGACCTATCGCGTCACGATCGACGGCGACTGCCACAACTTCAATTACAGGACCGACTATTTCTCCGACCCCAATCTGGCCAAGGCCTGGAAGGATGCGGGCAACCAGGGCGAATGGGGCGTGCCGAAGACCTGGCAGCAGGTCCAGGCCGTGACCAAGTTCCTCAAAGGCAAGAAAATCAAGGGCCAGAATGCGTTCGGCTACCTCGATGCGCCAAAACCCTGGGGCGGGTTCGGCTTCTATTTCCTCGGCAGCCGCGCCTCGGCTTACGCAAAGCATCCGGACGACAAGGCCTGGTTGTTCGATGTCGACACGATGAAGCCGCGCATCAACAATCCGGCCTGGGTTCGCGCCATTCAGGACGTCATCGACGCGCTGCCATCCGAGCCGGCCGATCAGCTCAACGCCGATCCAAACACCACCGGCTTCCAGCAATTCCTGGCCGGCACCGGCTCGATGATCCCCTGGTGGGGAGATATCGGCCAGGTGGCGAAAGCGAGCGACACCTCCGTCATCGGCGACGTCGTCGGTTTCTCCATCCTGCCCGGATCGGACGACGTCTACAATTCCAAGACACGGAGCTGGGACAAGCTCGCGAGCGGTCCGAACTATGCCCCGAACTGCGCCTATCTCGGCTGGGGCGTCTACGTCATGGCAAGGGTCGCCGGCGACGAACGCAAGCACAAGGCGGCCTGGAGCGCCGCCGCGCATCTCGGCGGCAAGGATCTATCACTCTGGATGGTGATGTATCCTTCCGGCTTCCAGGTTCACCGCACAAGTCATTCCGACATCGCCGAATGGGTGGCGGCAGGTTACGACAAGAACTACATCACGTCCTATCTGAACTCACAGTTCAGCTCCTATAATCACCCCAATCGTGCGGTCGAGCCGCGCATTCCCGGTATTTTCCAGTACTACAGTGTAGCGGAGGACGAGCTGACCAAGATCTTCGCCGGCCAGTACGATGCGCAGACCGGCGCCAACAACATCGCCACGGCGTGGGAAAAGCTGACCGATCAAATCGGTCGCGAGAAGCAGATCGCACTCTACAAGGCGTCGCTCGGCGTGTAGTTTCTCATCCACGTTTCGTCCGGCGGATCATCGGGCTTTCGGCTGGCGCCGCTCACGGCACCAGCCGAGCTCTCCCTGACGACCAGATCAAATCCCAAATCGGCAGAGTGCGATCTTGATGCAAAATTCAGCACCGGTGACGGATGACCGGCACGACAAGGTCGCATCGCATCGCATCCTAGTTAGCCGGAAGAACGCGGGACGAGTGCTTGTTGTCCTTGCCTCGCTGGGGTCCTTGCTCGTGCTGCTCATCCAGATCCTGCACGCCGCCGGAGCGATCACGGCAGGTTTCGCCGATTGGCGTCCGGTCCTCTATGTCTATCTGCTCTGGGCCGCCACGCTCGGCGTCGGGCAAGTCATGGTTCGGGGCGAACGCGGCCTGCGAGCGCTGTTTCTGCTCCCGGCAGTTTTGTTCACCATTGCCGTGGTGATTTTTCCAACGCTGTTCGGGATTTACATCGCTTCGCTGGATTGGAACCTCAGTTCGTTTGAAGGCCCGCGCTTTAACGGCCTCAACAATCTGATCGGACTGTTTCACGATGATTACTACTGGAACGCGCTCCGCAATATGATCTTCTACACGGTGGCCGTGCTTGGCGAGTATGCGGTTGCGTTTGGACTGGCTCTCCTTCTGAACGCCGAGATACGAGCCCGGAAGTTCTTTCGCATCGTATTCCTGCTGCCGCTGATGCTGAGTCCGGTCGCCGTAAGCTGGATGATCGGCAAGTCGCTGATGGAGTACCGTTTTGGCCCGGCGGCCACGCTGGCGCGGGATCTCGGATGGGACAATCCAGCGTTCTTCGCCTTCCCCTGGGTCGCGCGATTGAGCATAGAAGCGATGGATGCCTGGGTCTCTATACCCTTTATCATGATCCTCTTGCTCGCCGGGCTGCAGGCGATGCCCAAGGATGTGCTGGAGGCAGCCAAGGTCGACGGCGCGAGTGCGTGGCAGTCGTTCTGGCACGTCACGTTCCCGATCATGCTGCCGGTGAGCGTCACCGTCCTCATCATCAGGATCATCTTCAAATTGAAGCTCGCCGACATCGTGATCAACGTGACGGGAGGAGGACCAGGCGGCGCCACCGATACGGTGTCGAGTTTCATTTACCGCGTGTACCGCGATCGATCGAATGTCGGATACGGCACGGGGCTCGCCATGTTTTATCTTCTCCTCATCATCATCTTCCTGACGGTGTTGCTGCGCCTGTCCAAACGCTGGACGCAGAAAGTTGCATAAGTCCGCAAGGTCGAAGCCGGTTCTGAAGGGAGTTGCTCGATTGGCCATTTTCGCCTCGGCGTCGCAGCCGGTCCGGAAGCATCAGGTGGCGTCCCGCGCGAAGCGGAATTTGAGCCGTGTGCTGATCTATGGCGCATTGCTGTTTTGGGCGTTTGTCTGCCTGTTTCCGATCTATTGGACGATCACGACTTCGTTCAAGTCGGCGCTCGATGTGACGCAAGGTCACTTGATACCCTGGCTGGATTTTCAGCCGGACTGGAAGGGCTGGCGCTCGCTCGGCCTTTCGCCGGAGGCTATCCTGCAAACCTCCACTGCCCGCGCCGAGTTCATGAGCCGGTTCGGAAACAGCATTATCACGTCGGTCGGCGCGTCGTTGCTGGCGCTCGTACTTGGATCACTGGCGGCTTACGGGTTGAGCCGCTTCCGATACAGGTTCGGCTGGATGCGCAACGACGATATCCTGTTCTTCTTCATGTCGCAGTTGATCCTGCCGCCGGTCGTACTGGCTTTGCCATTCCTGGTTCTCTACAAGGCACTGGCGCTGCTTGACACGCGATTGGGCCTGATCCTGCTTTACACCTTGACGGTGCTGCCGATCGTCATCTGGATCATGCGCGATCAATTCAACTCGATCCCGATCGAACTCGATGAAGCCGCCTTCGTGGACGGCCTGTCGATCTGGGGCGCATTCTTTCGTATCGTGTTGCCGCTCGCCGTTCCCGGAATGGCGGCCGCGTTCATCCTTTCGGTTGTGCTGTGCTGGAACGAATATTTCTTCGCGGCGCTGCTGACGAGTACGGACGCCAAAACCCTGCCCGTCATGGTGGCGAGCCAAACCGGCTCGCAAGGCATCAACTGGTGGTCGATGGCGGCGCTATCGACTGCG
>WNFW01003467.1_pt1 | contig 10941 bp, 10 predicted proteins | sample 5400131 | NCBI WGS metagenome assembly WNFW01 (sample SAMN13153362, study PRJNA577476) | soil metagenome | isolation source: 20 cm soil or saprolite under grassland replicate 1 | place: USA:California | collected 2016-06-15
TCCAGCCGGTGGAAGATTCTATGCAGGCGCAGCGGGCGAGGTGGTACCAGTGCGGTTCCTAAACCACCACCAGCCGCATAGGAGAGACCGATGGAAGTCCGCGTGGTCAACACCCCGTCCGCCGGTAGGAATAATGATCCGGTGCATTGCTTCGTTGCAATCGAACTGAGTAAATCCAACTGGGTCGTGGGATTTCAGACGCCCTTAACGGACAAGGCCAGTCGGCATCAGGTGAAAGCAGGCGACGCGAAGGGGCTAATCGAGTTGATTGAGCGGGTTCGCATGCGGGTGGGCCGGCAGCTGAGCCGACCAGTCGAGATAGTATCGTGCTACGAGGCAGGCTATGATGGGTTTTGGTTGCATCGCGTGCTCGAAGCTCACGGCATTCACAACCACGTTCTCGATCCGGCCAGCTTGCAGGTGAGTCGGCGGGCACGGCGGCCGAAGACGGATCGGATCGATGCCGAGCGTATGGTTCGTGCGTTGATCCGTCATCTGCGCGGTGAGCCGGAGGCCTGCAGCGTGGTGTGCGTTCCGAATGTGGAACAGGAAGACGCCAAGCGTCTGCATCGCGAGCGCCGTCGGCTGATTGCCGAGCGTGTGCAGCATGTCAACCGCATCAAAGGCCTTTGTGCCACCCAGGGCATCTATGACTACTCCCCGCTGCGGAAAGACCGTTTGGCACGGCTCGACGGCTTGCGTACTGGCGATGGACGCGCATTACCGACGCGGCTCAAAGCCGAGATCGTGCGCGAGCTCAAGCGTCTGGAATTGGTGATCGAGATGATCGCAACAGTCGAGGCTGAACGCGACGCTATCCTCACGAATCCGGCATCGACCCATGTTAATGCTGGCAAGATCAAAATGCTTGCCAAGCTCAGAGCGATCGGCCCGGAGTTCGCCACCAATCTCGTTGGCGAGGTGTTCTATCGAGAATTTGCCAATCGTCGGAAATTGGGGAGCTATGTGGGACTAGGATCGAGTCCGTTTTGCAGCGGGTCTGTCGATCGCGACCAGGGCATCAGCAAGGCCGGCAATTCCACGGCGCGCAGCATGATGATCGAGCTCGCCTGGACGTGGCTGCGCTATCAGCCCGGTAGTGCTTTGAGCGTCTGGTTCCGGGAACGCGTCGGTAACCTCAAGGGCCGGCCCCGCCGCATCGCCATAGTGGCCATGGCGCGCAAGCTCTTGGTGGCTCTGTGGCGCTATCTCGAAACTGGGCTGGTGCCGACCGGTACGGCCCTTAAGGCCTGACGAGTATAAGGAGACAGCACCGTAAATGCGTAGGAGCAATACCTCTATCCAAGGTGGATGCGTGACCGTGGCCGGACTTGGCTGAAACACGCCTCGTGTGAAGAATGGTCCCATCCTCCTTGGAGCCCTTCGCCCTCGCAGCAACGCATGAGGGAGCTTGGTATGGGGCAGACCCGACCGGATATAAGTTTGTGCGACGAGAGGTCGTACGCGCGCAATGGGCTCCAGCCTTGGATTCACTCCTCCGCAAGCAAAGACGAGGTGACATACATGGCTTAAAGACACGGTCTCATGATCAGCGGGGACGGAGCCGTTCATCAAGCCCTGCGCCTTCGGCGCACCGCGAACGGCTACGGGGCTTGACCAACGGCTCCGCCCCGCTGTGGGAGTCTGCCGTGCCATCAATGCCGCACTATCGCCATCCCCACGAAGAACTTTTTTGGCGAGTCCAAAAAAGGTTCTTGACAAAGGGCGCCTCATATAAGTCCGGCCCAAGTAAGGGGCGGCGCCCACTTGGAAGCGAGTGTTGCGTGACCGCTGGCGACAGCGGTGACGAAGCGTACACAGCGATTCCATGGGGTGTGGGATTGAGCCGGCGTGCCATGGACTTGAGGAGGACACAATGAGCAACGGGACGAAGACCCTTTACGAGCGCCTTGGTGGATATAGCGCAATCGCGGCGGTGGCGGATGATCTTTTGCCCGGGCTCCGGGCCGATCCGCAGCTCGGGCGCTTCTGGGCGCATCGCGGAGAAGACGGCATCATGCGCGAGAAGCAGCTCCTAATCGATTTCCTCTGCGCGAGCGCGGGCGGACCGATGTACTATCGCGGCAGGGACATGGTGATTACCCACCGAGGTATGCGCATCAGCGAGAGCGACTGGAACGTGTTCCTCGGTCATGCCGCCGCGACCCTGGCGAAGTTCCAGGTGCCTGAGGCTGAACAGCGCGACGTGGTCGGGTTTGTCCAGAGTCTCAAAAAAGAGTGCGTTGAGTGTTGAATAAGTCCGCTCTGAAGCTGCTCGCCCGCGCCGACGAGGTGATCGAGTGCTGAAGATGAGGCGCCGGCACTTCACCCCCTCATTGCCGGGCTTGACCCGGCAATCCATCCTTCTTTGCAAGAAGATGGATGCGCGGGTCACCAGCGCGTTCACGCGCGTCTTTGACGCGCTTCTGCCCGCGCATGACGGTTCAACAACAAGCGCTCCAAATCTGTGCCGCCGCGCTTTCATCACTGCCCTCGCCGCCGCAGCCGCGTGGCCGCGCTTGGCCCGCGCGCAGCAGGGCGCGAAAGTCGCGCGTATCGGTTACCTCATGACCGGTTCGCTTGCATCTCCCGAGGCGCGGGCAATGGTCGATGCCTTTCGGCAAGGGCTGCGCGAACGCGGCTACGTGGAGGGGCAGAGCATCGTCATCGAATATCGCTCGGCAGATGGCAGGATCGAGCGCTTCCCGCAGCTGGCGAATGAGCTTGCCTCTCTCAATCTGGACCTCATCCTCGCCCCCAACACGCCGGCGGCCCAGGCTGTTCAGCGTGCGACCAGCACGATCCCAATCGTCGTGCCAGTCATGGGCGATCCGGTCGAAGACGGGCTCGTGGCTTCTCTCGCGCGGCCGGGCGGGAACATCACCGGCTTGACGTTTCTCGGCCCTGAGCTCGTCACCAAGCGTCTGGGCCTGCTCAAGCAAGCGCTGCCCAATGTCTCCCGCGTCGCTGCGCTTTGGCAACCCGGTGCTTTCGGCGAGCGCACGACGCGAGACATGTTGCAGGCGACAGAGGCGGCGGCGCGGAGCCTCGCCATTGAGCTTCAGCTCGTAGAGGTGCGGGGAGTCGACGAATTCGATCGCGCTTTCTTCGCGATAACCGGCAATCGCGCTGACGCCCTCATCGTGTTTCCGAGCACGCTGCTTTTCACCGAGCGCAAACATATCGCCGATCTTGCCACCAAGCACCGATTGCCCTCGATCGCCCAAGCCAGGGAGTTTGCGGAACTCGGTGGCCTCATGGGCTATGGAGCGAGCCTTGCTGATCTGCAGCGCCGCAGCGCCACCTACGTGGATAAGATCCTCAAAGGGGCCACGCCTGCCGACTTGCCGGTCGAGCAGCCCACGAAGTTTGAGTTCGTTATCAATCTTAAGACGGCCAAGGCACTCGGTCTCACGATTGCGGAATCGTTTCAGCTGCTCGCCGACGAGGTCATCGAGTGAGGCGCCGCACGACTCTGTCATTGCCGGGCTTGATCCGGCAATCCATCCTTCTTCGTAAGAAGATGGATGCGCGGGTCAAGCCCGCGCATGACGGCTCCGCAATTTGGGCAACAGCTCTCGGACGGCGCGAGTTGCGCTTCGCCGCTATCCCCTGATCCCCGCCGCCTCGACGATTGGGAACCACTTCTCGACCTCGGCCTTGTGCAAGTCGCGCAGCGCCTGCGGCGACTGCTGCGCAACCGGCGGCATCTCTTGTCCCAGATCGTCGTAACGCTTGCGGATGTTTTTATCCGCCAGCGCCGCGACGATCGTGGCGTTGAGTTTGGCGATGATCGGTTGCGGCGTGCCGGCGGGCGCCCACAGCCCGGACCAGTTGGAGATATAAAATCCCGGCAGCCCCGCTTCGTCGGCGGTCGGGATTTCGGGCGCCGCGTGCCAGCGGTGCTTCGCCATCACCGCATAGGCGCGAACGTTGCCGCTGCGGAACTGCTCGAGACTGTTGGCCGCGAAATCGCACATGAAATCGATCTGGCCGGCCACGAGATCCTGCAACGCCGGCGCGCCGCCGCGGTAGGGCACGAACTGGAAGGTCGTGCCCGTGCTGTTCTGCAGATAGGCGCCGCAAACGTGCGATCCGCCGCCCGCGACCGTGCCGGCGGTCGCTTTGCCATTGGCTTTGAGCCAGGCGATCAACTCGGCCAAATTTTTCGCCGGCACCGCGTTCTTGGAAATGATCCAGTAGGGCGAGTCGGCGAGAAACGCGATCGGCTCCAATTCCTTGAGCAGATCGTGCTGCATGGGGAAGACGGCGGGCCGCAGCACATAGGTATTCCAACCGCCGATGCCGAGCGTGTAGCCGTCGGGCGCCGCGCGCACGACCTTAATGATGCCGCGATCGGCGCCCGGGATATTTTCGACCAGCACGGGTTGCCCGAGCGAGACGCGCATCGGTTCGGCGAGGAGCCGCGCCAACAGGTCATAGGCGCCGCCCGGCGGCAGCGGCACCACGATGGTGATGGGCCGGCTCGGATAGGCTTGCGCGCGCGCGCGCCGCGTCAGGGCCGGCGACGCCGCGGCGCCCGCGGCGAGCTGTAGCAATCGGCGGCGGTCAAGTGTCATTGCTGTCTCGTGGCTAGGTCATAGCTCGGTGCCGCAGATCATAATGCGGTTGTAGGAATGGAGCATATCCAAACAAGCCTGGCCGCAGGCGTACGATCGCCGCTCGCGCCCTCCCGCGAAGCGGGGAGAGGGCAAAAGACTCGACAAACAATCTCGTGCGGGTGAGGGGCGCCACAACCTGCCCCTCACCCCAACCCTCTCCCCGCTCCGCTTCGCGTTCGCGGGGCGAGGGAGCGCACCGCGTTTGCCGCACGCTGCCGAATCTGAATCGTTCTGAATCGTCCTGAAACTGTGATCGCCGTCACAGGCCGCCGCCGCGGGCGCTGCCATGTTCTCTCGCGCAGGCGCCGGCCGACCGGCCTTAAGCGCTGATGCAAAGCAAAGACAACGATCCAGATATGGAGACCCACCATGAAGACGCTCATCGCTGCTCTCGCCTTGGCCATGCTGATTGCGGTGCCCACCTTCGCCCCGTCCGCGAACGCGGCGCCGATGTCGCCGGCAAGCTCCTCGTTCGGGGGGAACGGCTATTGAGGTTTGGGAAACTCGCTCTGCTCCTCCCCCACCCAAACCCCGGCCTGCCGGGGATTTGGGCACTTTTAGATTTGCCGGAAGCGGGCAAGCCCGCAGCTGGCTGGTGGAGGGGAGGGGGAGGGGGCGGCCGGCGCCCTTTAGACAGATTCAGAACGATTCAGGTTTGCCCCAAGGACTTTACAGCCGCCCGGCGAGACACTGCTGCTACGGCCTTCAATAGTGAGAAACGTTCGAGCCGAAGGGAGAGAAAACATGGATCCTCGCCGGGCTTGTTCGCATCCAAGGAACGACGCGCGCCTCTTCTACTTCGCCGCGGCACTGCCGACGGTTGGCTTCGTGCACGGCGCTGCTGATCTCAATCCGCTCGATGAGGCGACGCTTGAGAGCGACGCAAACCGCGCCATCGAGCGCCGCCGAGGCATTCCTTTCCTGCAACGCCACGCGTTCTGGCTCGCCTCATGATGTAGGCGGGGTCGTGCGGCGAGCGAATCGCCGAGACCCGCATCGATAGGCCGGCATCGGCGTCGCGGTCCGTGCTGTGCTATGGTTAGAGGGGGCTGGCGGGGAGTCCGCCTCACATGAGACGCCGCGATTTCATCAGCATCCTGGGCGCCGCTTCAGCCTTCCCGCTCACGGCGCGTGCGCAGCAGCGCGAGCGCGTGCGGCGCATTGCCTGGCTCGGGGCTGGCCGCGCGGACGAACCCTCGCCCTATTTGGAGTCGCTGCGCGCGGGCTTGGGCGAGTTGGGTTGGAGCGAAGGCCGCAACCTGACGATTGGCCGCTTCTGGGCGAGCGGACTGGACAACGTGGAAGCCGTGGGGCGCGAGCTCCTCGCATCCGATCCCGAGGTGATCGTGGCGCAGGAGTTCACGGTGCTGGGCCTGCGGTCGCTGAAAGTAACAAAGCCCGTCGTGTTCGGCTTCAGCGGCGATCCGCTCGATGTCCAGCTGGTGCAGAGCTGGGCCAGACCCGGCGGCAATTTCACCGGCATGAGCTATCTCGCCATCGAGCTCGTGGGCAAACGCATCGAGCTGCTCAAGGAGTGGCTGCCGCAAACGCGGCGGATTGCAGTCCTCGCGCGGCCGCAACACCCCGGTGAGCCCCTCGAGCGGAAGGCTTCGGAGGAGGCGGCCGCCAAACTCGGGCTCGAGCTTTCGTATTTCCCCTATGCTTCGCGATCGTTTCTTCCGGCCCGCGACCTGAGCGATCTCGAGACGGCATTCCGCGCGATCGTTGCGGATCGTTGCGACGCGCTGGTGGTATTCCCCGATTCCGCCATGTACGAAATCAGCGACCGCGTCGCCCGTTTCGCGTTGGACACGAAGCTCCCGTCGGTGTCAGGCTGGTCTTCCTTTGCCAACAAGGGATTGCTGGTGACATACGGGCCGAATGTGCGCGCGCTCTACCGCTCGCTCGCGGGCTACGTCGACCGGATCTTGCGCGGCACCGCGCCCGCCGATCTGCCGTTCCAGGCGCCGACGACTCTCTATCTGGCGATCAATCAAAAGACCGCCAAGGCCATTGGCATCGACGTGCCGCCGACGCTGCTCGCGCGCGCCGACGAGGTGATTGAGTGAGCGGCCGTAGGGTGGGCAAAGGCGCGCTGTTCGGCCTATCCGCGTGGGCAAAATCGTGCTCGCGCCGTGCCCACGCGCCAACGATGCATGAAGCGATTTTGCCCACCCTACAGAGCGCGGACGAGGGGATGGAATGAACCGCCGCGCGTTCATCGCGCTCATCGCCGGCACCGCGGCCGCATGGCCGCTCGCGGCGCGCGCGCAGCAGGGAAGAATGCCTCGGATCGGCCTCCTCGCGCCCGGCCGCTCTGTCGGCGCTGACGCAACCTTGTTGACTCTCAACTCCGTGGTGACCGGGCTGCGCGAGCTTGGTTATATCGAAGGGCAGAATATCGCTATCGAGCGCGGGTTTGGCGAAGCGAACCCCGATCGACTGCGCGAAGTCTCGGCCGAACTCGTCGGACACGGGCTTGATGTCATCGTCGCATTGAGTACGACGGCCGCGCGGCCGCTCAAACAAGCGACCAGCGTCATTCCCGTTGTCGTGGTCGGCATGGCCGATCCGGTCGAGGACGAGCTGGTCGCTAGCCTTGCTCGACCAGGCGGGAATGTGACTGGAACAACTTTTCTCGGCCCTGAGCTCGTCGCCAAGCGGCTCCAATTGCTCAGCGAGGTCGTGCCGCAACACTCGCACGTCGCCGTGCTGTGGCATCCACACGCCTACGGCGATCGCACAATGGCTGGCATGCTCAAAGAGGCCGAACATGCGGCCGGGATACTCGGCATGCAGCTGCAATTTCTTGCCGCAGAGGGTCCCGACGATATTGAAGGCGCATTCTCTTTAATGACGCGCGCTGACGCGCTGAGTGTGTTTCCGAGCCCGATACTGTTCGCGGCTTATGGGCATATCGCCAGCATTGCAGCGGATAAGAAATTGCCTGCGATCTATGCAGCGCGGGAGGGAGCAGAGGCGGGAGGGCTCATATCCTACGGCGCCAATCTGCCCGATCTGGCGCGGCAGACGGCGCTCTATGTCGACAAAATTCTCAAAGGCGCGAACCCGGCGGACTTGCCGGTCCAGCAGCCGACGAAATTCGAGCTCGTGATCAATCTGAAGGCTGCGAGGGCATTGGGCCTGACGATTACGCGCGATTTTCTGCTGATCGCCGACGAGGTGATTGAATGATATGTCGTGCCACATCGTCATTGCCGGGCAGAAGCGCGTCGCAGACGCGCGTGAACGCGCTTATGACGCGGCAATCCATCGATCTTCGCCAAGAGCTTCTTGCGAAGGGGATGGATGCGCGGGTCAAGCCCGCGCATGACGGAGTGAACATGGTGCGACGCCGCGACTTCATTTTCGCCCTTGGCGCGGCGGCCGCCTGGCCGCTCGCGGCGCGCGCGCAGCAGCCGGCGATGCCGGTGATCGGGTTCATGAATGCTGGCTCGCCCGAGGCGCGGGCGGGCGTCTTGGCTGCATTTCGGCAAGGCTTAAGGGAAACCGGCTACATCGAGGACCAAAACGTCAAGATCGAATACCGTTGGGGTGAGAACCGGTACGATCGACTGCCGGGGATGGCGGCCGAGCTAGTGCGCCGACAGGTGGCCGTGATTGCCGCAACCTCTACTCCGGCGGCGCTTGCGGCAAAGGCGGCGACCACGACCATTCCGATCATCTTTGAAACGGGCGGCGACCCGATCAGGCTTGGCCTCGTGGCGAGTCTCAACCGGCCGGGCGGCAACATCACCGGCGTGACCCAATTGAATGAGGAGATAGCGCCGAAGCGGCTGGAACTGCTGCATGAGCTGGTCCCCACGGCGAGCGTCATCGGGCTCCTCGTCAACCCGACCGATCCCGCTCTTGCCGACACATCTACAAGAAACCTGCAGGCGGCGGCCCACGCCCTCGGCCTGCAGCTCCATGTCCTGCACGCGAGCACGGAGCGCGACTTCGATGCGGTGTTCGCAAACCTGAGCCAATTGCGGGCAGGCGGGCTCGTGATCGGTCCCGATACATTCTTAGTCACTCGAAGCGAACGGCTCGCCAAGCTGGCTCTAGAACACGCGCTGCCAGCGGTCTTCGAATTCCGCGAATTCGTCGCGGCCGGCGGCCTGATGAGCTATGGCGGCAGCACGACCGACGCTTACCGTATGGCCGGCGTCTACGCCGCCCGTATTCTCAAAGGCGAAAAACCTAGCGAGCTGCCAGTCCAGCAGGGCACGAAAATTGAACTGTTCCTGAACCTCAAGACTGCCAGGGCGCTCGGCATCACCGTTCCGCTGCCCCTGTCCGGCCGCGCCGACGAGGTCATCGAATGAATCGCCGCGCGTTCATATCGCTTATCGCCACCGCCGCGGCATGGCCGCGCGCCGCGCGCGGGCAGCAGGGCGCAACGCGGCGCATAGCGATTTTCCATCCGGCAATCCCGACGACCCTGCTTACCGAAACGGGAGGGGGGAGCGCATGGCGCGCGTTTTTCGGCGAGCTACGCCGCTTGGGTTATGTCGAAGGAGAAAATCTGGTCATCGAACGCTATTCCGCCGAGGGGCATCACGAGCGTTATGCTGATTTGGCGCGGGAGATCGTGACCCGCAACCCGGATGTGATCGTCACCGGAACCAATCCCGTCGTGATCGCCTTCAAAGCGGCAACGAGTACGATACCTGTTGTTGCGTTCATGCTGGATCCGCTGCAAGCGGGACTGGTCACCAGCCTCGGCCGGCCCGGCGGCAACCTCACGGGCATCACCCTCGATGCCGGGATCGAGAACTGGGGGAAGCGCCTACAGTTATTGAAAGAAGCCGTCCCCTCGACAACCAAGGCCGCATTTCTGGGCATGCGCGAGGGATGGGAAGGTTCGTCTGGGCAAGTTGTGCGGGACGCTGCCGCTCAATTGGGAATTTCGCTGGCTTTTATCTTCCCGCAACGAGGCAATCCGGCGGAGATTGAGCGCGTCTTCGCTGAGATGGAGCAGCAACGCCCGGACGCGGTGTTGGTCAGCGGGGAAGGGGACCTTTACGCCCACCGCCAGCTGATCGCCGAGCTCGCCGAGAAGAAACGCTTGCCGACGATGTGTCCGTATCGCGATTACGTCGAGGCCGGTGCGCTGATGGGCTATGCCGTCGATCTCGCAGAGCTGCTCAGGCGTATGGCCGATGACGTGCACCAAATCCTCAAAGGAGCCAAACCGGGCGACATTCCGATTTATCAGCCGACCAAGTTTGAGCTCCTGATCAACCTGAAGACGGCAAAAGCGCTCGACCTCACCCTGCCCTCGGCGCTGCTCGCTCACGCCGACCAGGTGATCGAGTGAGAGGACGCACCTTGCCGCACCCTGAGGGCCTCATGCTGAGGAGCCGCCGAAGGCGGCGTCTTGAAGCATGGCCGCGAACGCGGGGCCGCCCTCATGGTTCGCGAGAGAGCGCTCGCTGCACTCGCCCGGGACACGAGAATTGCGTGTCCCGGACGAGCGACCCCGGATTTAATCCGGGGAGCGAAGATCCGGGACCCAGGGCCACGCGGTGAGTCAAACAGGTTGCCGACAACTCAGATCGCCACATGCGATAGCCCTGATCGTAAATAGGGTGAACGATTTTCCAATTCGAACAGGGAAATTGAAACGAAATCGCGCCTGATTCGTTAATGGCCGTTGCTCAACAATTGCCCTAGCTCAAGGGGCAGCAGAATGAATGTCTTGGCGCTGAGAGCCTGCAGACGGTGCGGGCAAGCGATGTCGAGCGTAGCGGAAATCGCTCCATTCGCAGGCGGGCCCGGGCTCGTGGCCTTCATATGCGCCGACTGCGGCGCAACCGACAGCATTCTAACCCACGCCGGAGGCGAGGTCCGGCGGCGGAATAGCAACGCGCGGCGCAGCTCAGAAAGCGCTCCCCAACGTCAACTGTGATGATTCGGCTCCTCGGCCCCGCTCCGGCGGGGCTTTTTCTTAGTAGAGCATATGAGGGTGGGCAAAATCGCTGCCGCATCATCGCCGCGTGGGCATGGCGCGCGCACGATTTTGCCCACGCGGACAAGCCGAGCAATGCGCGCCTTTGCCCACCCTACGCGCGCGGCCGGCAAACTGGGGACGTGATCCGCGGGTCCATCGTTCTTCGAAAAAACTTTTTACGTCAACTGTGATGATTCCGCTCCGGCGGGGCCGTTTCTGCAGCCGAAAGCCCAGGAGATGGGGTAATCGGCCTGCCGGCTTGTGGATAGCTGAAGAATTAGGGTGCTGCGCTTAAGGCTGATGGTGAAACGAGGTCCGCATATGCGGCCTCAAGCATCAGCAGGAGAAGCGCAGCATGGACTA
>WNFW01007062.1_pt1 | contig 10937 bp, 10 predicted proteins | sample 5400131 | NCBI WGS metagenome assembly WNFW01 (sample SAMN13153362, study PRJNA577476) | soil metagenome | isolation source: 20 cm soil or saprolite under grassland replicate 1 | place: USA:California | collected 2016-06-15
TCAGCGCGCCCTGGACGGCGTTGAGGTCCTGGAAATCGACGATGCTGCTGGTGATGCCGAAGCGTGACAGGTCATCGCGCACGAAGGTGAGCGTCGTGCCGTAGCAGTCGTGCGCGGCCACCACGTGATCGCCCGCGTTCATCTCGCTCATGAGCGCTACCGCGATCGCCGCCATTCCCGAGCCGACCGCCACCGCGTCCAGCCGGGTCTCCAGTCCGTTGCTCTCGAGGCTGGCCACGGCCGCCTCCAGCTGTCGATGATTCTCCGTGCCCCAGCGGCCATAGCCGCGGTGCTCGGCCATCGCCGTATCGAGGGTCTTCAGGTCGGGGTAGCCGCTCGCCGATCCGACCGTGATATCGGGGGTGACCGGGGCGTCTTTGCGGTCGATCGCCGGTTCGCCGGCATGAACCGCGATCGTGTCGGGGTGCATGATCGCGTCAGCCTACCTGACGCCGCTCGTAGCGACCCACCTGGAGCCGATCGCCCAGCCGCTCGAGAGCCGAAAGTCCTGCCTCGAACTCGGAGTGATCGCCGGTGAGCAGGGCCCGTTCACATCGGACCCGGGCGGCGTAGGGCACCGCTTTCATGTCCTCCCAGATGGCCAGCGCCCGTGTCAGCATCTCGTGATCGCGCCCGACGATACCAAGTCCCCGCCGAGCCTGCGCCTCGAGTGGACGAAAGTCACCAGCTTCCGCCCGCCTCAGCAGTTCGCCCAGCCGATCGGCGGGCAACGGCTCGCCAGCGTCGAGCAGCCGGTTGAGGCCGCGTTCGGCGCGCTCCGGCAGACCGGTGGCCGTCCGCGCCATCTGGTCCACTGCTGCCTCGATGGGACGCAGGTCCGGACCACCGTAGCCGAGCCAGCGGCGGAAAAAGCTGTCGGCGGGAAAGGCCAGCAGGATGGTGTCGAGAATCTCGCGGTATGACTCGGCGAGGCGGTCATCCTGTCGCGCGTGGGCCACGTCGATCAGCGCCATGAACCCCCGGACGGCATACCCGGCCGACGGCTTGCCCGATTCGAGCCATAGCTGACGCGCGCGCTCCCCCATGAGGAGCGCCTCATCCCAACGACCGAGTAGCGTCAGCGCGTAGATCCGCCAGACGACAATGTGCAGCGCCCACGCTGGGACTTGACCGGGCTGAACCTGCGCCAGACCCTGGGCAGTGACCCGGTCCGCTTCGTCGAGGTCACCGAGCAGCGCCGAGCTCCAGGCCACCATGCTGTGGGCATCGACTTTCTCCACCATGTTCAACCGGTCCTGGAAGCTGAGCCGGCGACGCGCGTACTCGCGGCCTTGCCGCCAGTCGCCGCGAATTTGTGCCGTTCCCGAGAGGGCGTCGAGCGCCATGCTCTCGAGGTTGGGGTCGTCGAGACCTCGAGCAATGGCCAGAGCCTTTTCGGCCTTCGCGTCCGCGTCCGCCAGGTCCGCGTCGGAGGGCGGCGTCGTGCTGCTCCCCAGTACCCAGAATGGGTAGAAGGCGTCCGCGGCCATATAGCGAGCCAGCAAGCGCTCGTCGGTCACGCGCGCCGCTAGTTTCGCGGCCTCCTCGCGGAAGTCCCGCATCGCGTCAGCCGAGGGGCGCTCGGAGACCGAACCCTGCGATCGGGTGTAGATACTCAGCAGGCCGGTCACGATCTGGAGCTCCTGTTCCGGCGGCCGACCTTGTTCGCGAGAGAGGCGTAATGCCGTCTGGTATGCGGGGATTCCGATATCGCTCGATTCGGCGATCTCACCGAGGCGCTGGTACAGGTCGGGCAGCCGATGGGCCTCGGCAAACTCGATGGCACCGCGAAGGTGCCGCGACCCCTCGATCGTTGCCGTCGCCGCCGCGGCGACCTCGGTGGCGCGGCTCAGCCATTCGACGGCCTTCTTCCGGACCTCGACCGTCTGCGGATCGTTGGGGCGCTGCCCACTGGCAATGCCGGCCGCTTCGCGGTAATGAAAGGCGATCAATTCAGCCAGCGAGTCCTCCCGCTCGCCGGCCAGGGCCTCAAGCCATTCGGCCGCCGCCGCATGCAGCCGCCCGCGCTCGGCGCGAGTCAGGGTCTGGTAGGCAACCTCCCGTATGAGGATGTGGCGGAAGGCAAAGATATCGCTCCCCGTCAGACGAAGAAGATCCTTCTCGACCAGCCGCTCGATGACGTCGTCCACGTTCGCGATCGTCGGTTCCAGGGCCAGCAGACCCGGAGGACGGAAGGCGCGCCCGAATACCGAGCCCAGCTGGATGATGCGGCGCTCTTCCGCGCCGAGTTGGTCGAGGCGTGTCAGCACGGTGGCCTGAACGGTGTCCGGTAGCTGGTCGGTGCCGCCGCGCTCGGCGACAGAGCGGATCAGCTCGCCGGCAAAGAACGGGTTTCCCTCCGCCCGCCGCACGATTCGATTGACGAGCTCGGGTGAACACCCCTCCAGCAGCCGATCGATCAGCTGCGCGGTCTCTCGGTCGTTGAGCGGCTCGAGTGAGATGGACACGTAGTTGCGACGGCCGCCGCCCCAGCCCGGTCGCCGGTCGAGCAGCTCGGGGCGAGTCAGCGCGATCATCAAGAGCGGGAGCTCACCCCGCGGCTGCATCACGAACTCGAACAGGTCGAGCAGGCTGTCGCTCGACCAGTGCAGATCCTCGAACACGAGGACAAGCGGCGCGCGACTGGCGGCGATCTCGAAGAACGTCCGCCATGCCGCCAGCAATGCCGACCGGTCGGTCACCTCGGTCTCTCCCGCCCCCACGGTCGCCGCCAGCAGCTCGACCTCGCGATCCAGTGCCTCCAGACCAGAGCCTTCGAGCCAGACGCGGATGGAGTAGCGGACCGTCAGGGGAGTCGCATCGTCCGGCACGCCGATCAAGCGATAGAGGACGCCGCGCAGCGGCCAGTAGGTGAGCCGCTGACCGTAGGGCAGGCACTGCGCGATCGCTACGGTGGCGTGCGGTTCGACCGCCGGCAGGCGCTCGAGGAACTCTTCGAGCAGCCGCGTCTTCCCCACGCCCGCTGGGGCAATCACGCTGACCAGGAAGGGACGCAACTCGTGGAACGCACGACCCGCGACCAGCTCGAGCTGCTGCAGGTCTGAGGCACGGCCGATCAACGGTGTCCGCGCTGCCACGGGGAGGACGGCGGCCCGCCCCAGCAATGCCAGAGCGCGGATCGGCTGGGCCTTGCCGCGCACCTCGACGGTCATCACGGGACCGAAGTCGAACCCACCGCGGACGCTGCCTACGGTTCGTTCGCCGCAGAGGATGCCCCAGGATTCTGCGGACTGCTGCAGTCGCGCGGCGACATTGACGGCATCGCCGCTGAGCGGGAAGTCGCCGGTCGCGCTCTCGCGGGCAGCGACCACCTCGCCTGTGTTGATTCCCAGGCGGATTGGTAAGCGCTCGCCCAGACCAGGGTCGGCGCGGACCCGGTCGCGGAGGGTCAGCGCAGCCGCCAGCGCCCGCTGCGGATCGTCGTCGTGCGTGTGCGGAAAGCCGAAGACGGCGACCACGGCGTCGCCGATGAACTTTTCGAGGATGCCGCCGTGCTCGCTGACGATTTCGCGGGCGATATCGTAATAGCGGCGCAGCAGCACCCGGACATCCTCGGGATCGAGCGCATCGCCGAGGGCGGTCGACCCCGCGATGTCGGCGAAGAGGACGGTGACGACGCGGCGTTCTTCAGCCACGAGCGGCTATCGCTTGAGGAAGCGGACGCGGCGGCGCCGGCGAAAGCGGTTGCCGCTGCCTTTGGTCACCACGCTGATGCTTCCGTCGTTTTCGAGAACCGCCTCTTTGACGTCGCTGATCTTGTCGACGCCGTGCTCGCGGATGGCCATCTCGACGTCGGTCTCGCTGAGCCCTTCCTTTTCCAGCGCCGCCTTGCTGATCTGCCCGTCCGCGACCACCACGGTAGGCGGTGGTTCGATCAGCGCATCGAACCACGGCCAGCGGCTGCGCAGCATCGCGACCGCGCGGTTGAACACCAGGAGGATGGCGACGATGATCGCGCCTCCGGTAACCGACTGGTCCGGGCCCGTGATGGCCGGCTGCAGCGCGTTGGCTACCAGCAGCACCAGGACGAGGTCGAAGGTCGTGAACTGCCCGAGCTCACGCTTCCCGAAGAGGCGCAGTCCGATGAAGAAGACCACGTAGATGATGACGGCCCGAAGGACGAGATGCGTCCACGGAATACCCAGCTTGAAGATCTCGTCGATGCCGCCCATCCGAGGCGAATCTTAGTGGGTTACTGGATGCCTGAACCCGAAGTCAAGCAGGGTCGTCGCGTCGGTGAAATGCTGCGTGCTGCCCAGCACGACGACCAGGACGGTCCGCCCGTTGCGCGTCGCGGCCGCGGCCAGGCAGTAGCCGGCGGCCCCGGTGTAGCCGGGCTTGATGCCGATCGCGCCCGGGTAGGTGGAGAGCAGCCGATCGATGTTGATCGGGTTGAAGGCCTTGTGCTGTGGGGTCGCGTAGATCGAGATCTGTTTCGACCCGACGATGGCGCGCAGCTCCGGGTAGTCGGCGAGCAGGGTCGCCCCGATCACGGCGAGGTCGTAGGCGGAGCTGTAGTGGTCGGTCTCATCGAGCCCGCTGGGATTGGTGAAGTGCGTCGCGCGCAGGTGCACCGCCACCGCTTTCTGGTTCATGAAGGTGATGAAGGCTGCGCGGTCGGTGATGCCCATCGCGAGCGCCTCGGCCGCGTCATTGCCGGAGTCGAGCATCATGCCGTCGATCAGCTCGCGGACCGTCAGCTTCTCCCCGGTGCTGATGCCCATGTGGTTGGGCTCGACCTGGGTCGCGGCGTCGGGGACCGTGATCACGGTATCCAGGGGGACCAGGTCGGCGGCGACCATGGCGGTCATCATCTTGGTCAGTGAGGCATCCGCGTAGCGGGTGCCCTGGTCCTGCTGGTAGAGGATCTGACCGGCGGTGAGGTCGACGACGATCGCCGCCCGCCCCTTGATCGACGGCACCTCGGCGATGGGATGGGTGCGCAGCCAGCTGGCGCTCAGCATCGGCACCTTGACCTGCGGCAGCTGGGATGGCAGGGGCGGCCGCGAAGGTGAGGGCGTGGCCGTCGGCGCCGGACGGGCGCTCGGCGCGGCCCGCGAGGCGAGCGCCGGATGGGGGGTAGCGGAGCGGGCGGTGGCCGCTACCGGGCGGATGTCCTTGTGCGTCTGCAAGAAACCGAGCGCGCGGCTGCCGAGCAAGAGGGCGACCGCAACGATGGCCAGCCGGATCACAGGCGTGCGCCGACGCGGAGGCGCAACGAGCCGGCGCGTCGATCGCCGACCGCGCGTCCCGAGGCTATAGCCGGACGTAGGGTAAGACGTTCGCCTCAAGAAGTCGCCTCATGATGGGCGAGATCGATCAGCGTGTCAACTAGCTGCCTCCGGTGTGGAAAAGGCAGCGGACGTAAGGAAGTTGCGTCCCGCGCCCGGTCCTTGATAGATAAGAAGCAGGACCTATCAGGAGGTGCGCCATGCCCCAAAACGCGTGGAACCCGAAACGCGAGCGTCAGTACGAGCACATCAAGGAGAGCCTCAAAGAGCGCGGCGCGAAGGAGGACAAGGCCGAAGAGATCGCCGCCCGCACGGTCAACAAGGAGCGCGCTCGCTCGGGCGAAGCGCGGCAAGCCAGCCGCACCTCGATCAATGACATCTCCTCCGAGCGCCGTGGCGGCCTGCGGTCACATACCGGATCGAAGGGCCGGACCTACGCGCAGCTGCGCAACGAGGCCCGCGAGCGTGGCATCAAGGGCCGGTCCCGGATGTCCAAAGCCCAACTGCAACGCGCCGTCGACGCCAAGAAGCGCTAGACGCTCGTTGCTGCCGGACGCCGGCCCATCAAGCCGCCGATCGCGCCGGCGCCGGCGCCGAAGCCAAGCCCGAAGACGCTAACAAAGATCCCGGCGACGATCCCGCCCGCAGTGAGCAGCGTCTGTGAGCTGACGCCAGTGTTGTTGTTGCCCACGCAGCTGGCGTTGATCGATCCGACGATGATGGCGAGGGCGATGATCGTGCCAACCGCGGAGATCAGGGCGCCGACCAGGCCCGCCATGGTGGCCGCGCCGATGGTTCCGCCGCCTCTCGCGGTCACGAAGCCGGCTGCGCCCATGAGTCCCAGGAAGACGAGAAACGCGAGCAGGCCCAGCGGCGAGCTTCGGTGGCAGGCGTCGCCGCTCGCAGTCGCATTGCCGATCCAGTTCAAAAGCAGTGTGACCACCGCCGACGCGACGCCAAACTTCACCGCGTTCCCCGACCAGCCCTTCATGATGTACCTCCCGGGCTCGAGCCCGTCCCCATTTCCCTACGTGTCATCTTCTCCAGAATCGGCGTTGCTTGACAAGCCGCTAATTCAGGTGGAAAAGAGCCCGGAGTCCCGCGGCCACCAGGGCGCCCGCGATGACACAGGCGATGAAGGGGACGCGCAGGGCGGCCAGGCCGCCGGCGACGACCACGGCCGGAATCTTCACGTCCAGCCGGATCACGCCGTTCGGGCCGGTCAGCTCGATCGCCACCAGGGCCGCCAGCAACGCGGGCGCCAGACCCGCCGTGCGCGCTGTGACGGCATGGGGGATGTTGGGAAGCATCGGCCCGGCGGCGCGCATGACAAAGGTGAGCCCGGCGAGGCCGAGGACCAGCACAACCGCTAGCGGGCCAGCCACAGACCTACGACAGCGGCGCCGGCGAGCGGGATCCCTGGCGGCGTGAATGGCGCGAGCAGCAATGCCACCGCCACACCACCGAGGGCGCACCGCACCGCGTGCCGCCCCGACAGCATCGGCCAGAGGAGCGCGAGGAAGAGCGCGGGGAAGGCCGCGTCAAGGCCGAGTCTCTTGGGATCCCCGAGCACCGGACCGAGCAGCGTACCGGTGAGCGTGCCAAGGACCCAGACGGTGTAGAGCATCGCGCCCACGACCAGCAGGGTCCGCCGGTCCGGACGACCGGGTTCGCCGGCCGCGACCGCGAGCGCGTAACTTTCATCGACGACGATCTGTCCGAGCAGCGCCCGTCGCAACCGGCCACCTGGCAGCGACCGGGCCACCGCCATGCCGGTCGCGATGTATCGCAGATTGAGGAGGGCGCCGGCGAGGATGGCGGTCAGGATGCTGCCCCCGGCGGTGACGACGCCGAGGGCCGCGAACTGGGCCGACCCGGCGAAGACCAGGATCGACATCAGGACAACCGACCACCCTGGCAGATGGGCTGCGACCGCCAGCACGCCGAAGGAGACGCCGAAGACGAAGACGGCGATGGCGATCGGCGCCGCCGATTGCAGGATGTGGCGCACCGGGCGCGTGCCGGGCATCGCCGCCATTAAATAGGAACGGAAGCTCCCACCCGACCCTCCCCCGCAAGCGGGGGAGGGTAAACGTCAGTGGGCAGCGTCAGGGGATTCCGCTGTTAGCGGGACCCGACCGGGACTTTCTCCAGCACTTTCAGCGATTCCCGGATGAAGGCCGGGATGTCACTCGGCTGCCGTGATGTGACCAGGTTCTTGTCAACCACGACCTCCTGATCGACGACGTTGGCGCCGACCTGAGCGAGGTCGTCCTGGATGGTTTTCCACGCCGTCAGCTTGCGGCCCTTCACGACCCGCGCCGTGATCAACAGCTGCGGCCCGTGGCAGATGGCGAAGACCGGCTCCTCGGCGTCGAAGAACGCTTTGGTAAAGCCGACCATCTTCGGGTCGGCGCGAAGGTGGTCCGGCGAGTAGCCGCCCGGGATGAACAGAGCGTCGAACTGATCGGGGCGTACCTGGTCGATGCCGACCTCGGCTTTGGTCGTGATCTCGCCCTTCTTCCCTTTGAGCTCCTTGCCCGCCTTTAGCCCGATGATGGTGACCTGGTGGCCCGCCTTGCGGAAGGCGTCGTACGGCTCCTTGAACTCCGAGTCTTCGTAGTCAGTGTCGAGTACGCATGCTATCCTCATGCTGATACCTCCCTGAATGGGTTTTGTGACACGAAGGGTTCCAGCCTCGATGGGTAGAGCGCTCCCCTATCTGGCCGCCCTCGCCGCTGTGGGCGTCGCGTCGCTCGGCCTCGGCGGGCTGGCCTTGGTCCTTACCATCCCGCGGGTGGAGACGTATCTCCTGATTTTCGTGCTGCTGGTAGGCGTTATTGCCTGGCGCCTTGGTCGCGGCCCGGCGATTGCGGCGACCGCGGCCATCGCCGTTATCGCCGACTACTTTTTCATCGGGCCGGCAAGAACGTTTGGCCTCCCCAGCACGAGCGACGTCGTCCGCCTCGTGACCGGTGTGCTCGCCGCCGCCGCCGTGATCCAGTTCGCCTACATCAGTCGGCGACGCCAGCTGCTGCTGCAACGGCGCAAGGACCTCCTGCAGGACGTGTCTCCGCGCATCATCCAGAGTCTCGATGCCGAGGAGGTCCTCAACACGGTGACCGAGGCAACGCTTCGGGTCATCGACTACCAGCACTTCCGGCTGTATCGCTGGGATGAGTCGTCCGGGCGTCTGATCCTGGTCAAGTCGGTGGCCCGCGCCGAGGCCTACGAGCAGACGGACTGGCATACCGTGACGTTCTCGTTGGGCGAGGGCATCTCCGGGATCGCCGCCCAGTCGCGCCGGCCGTTGCTCGTCCCGGATGCCAGCGTGGATTCCCGAATGGTGTATCCGATCGGGACGACACGCATCCCGGAAAGCATCATCAGCGTTCCGATGGTCACCGGGGACCGGCTGTTTGGCGTGCTCTCTCTGGCTCGGATGGGAGCGCGATCCCTCAGCGACGAAGACCTGCGCCTGATGGAATCGATCGCCGCGCAGACCGCGCTCGCGCTCGCCAATGCCGAGCAGTACGCGGAGGCGGAGCAGACTATCAAAGCCCTGGCGACGGTCGAGGCGCTGCAGCCGACCGACGCCAGGATGACCGACACCGAGGTCGACCACCGTATCGTCCAGGGCTTCGTCGACCTCAGCCAGGCGGACTTTGCCACGCTTCGCGTGCTGCAGGCCGACGGGCGCTACCACGTCGAGGCGACGGGCGGACGCCAGTGGCCCGACAACGCGCCGCCGACCGGCGGGCCGCTGACCGCGGACCAGGTTGCCTGGCTGGCGGACCCTCGCGTGACGGTGTACGTCGCAGATCCGGAGAGTGACGCGAAGCTTCCCGACTGGGCTCGTCGGGGTACCCAACTGGCCGACATCAAGGCGAGCATCTTCCTGCCCATGCGTGCCGGGCAGCGATTCGTTGGCTTCGTCGGGTTGTACTGGCGGCGCCCGCGCTGGCTGCGGCCGGAGCAACTCCGTCGGCTCCAGCTCGTCGCGGCGCAGGCGGCCATTGCCGTCGATACCCGGCAGGCCCTGGAGCGCGAGCGGGGTCGCGCAGAGGCATTGGTCGAACTGGAGCGCGCGCGACGCGAGTTCATGCAAATCGCCTCGCACGAGCTCCGCACGCCGCTGACCGTGATCCGCGGCTACGCGTCGCTGCTCGAGGAGGGATCGCTCGGGGAGATGCCCCCGGCGGCGCAGCACGCGATCCGGACCCTGATGGATAAATCAAGCGAAATGCGTGGACAGGTCGAGCGAATGCTGCTCCTCGCCCGCCTGGAAGACGGCGCCGTGGAGCAGCAGATGACGGAGCTCGACATGCGAACGGTCGTCACGGATGCGGTGGAGCGCGTTCGCCCGCAGTTGGTGCTCAAGCAAGGCAGCCTCAACGTCGAGCTCGCGACCACGCCGCTGACGATCGTCGGCGACCCGGAGCGGCTCGCCACGGCCGTCGACAACCTGCTGCAGAACGCCGTTAAGTTCAGCGCCGGGCCGCCCGACATCGAGGTCACCGGTGACCGTGCGGACGGCCGCGTCCGGCTGGTCGTCAAAGACCATGGAATCGGGATTCCGGCGGCGGCGCGCAGCCGGCTGTTCGAGAAGTTCTACCGGGTCAACGACCCGGAGCTGAACAATGTCGTCGGCACCGGGATCGGACTCTACCTGGTGCGCCAGGTGGTCGAGGGCCACGGGGGCCGGGTGGAAGTCGCCAGCCAACCCGGCCAGGGATCGGCCTTCGCGATCGACCTTCCCTATGCGCTCGAAGGCGCCGTCGCGCCGGCCGAGCCCTCCCTCCCCTAGCCCGAAAGTCGCAAGAGTGCCGGGTTTTTGAGGTTCCTTCTAATGTGGCGGACCAGCCCGAGCTCGAGGGCGACACCTCTGACGCGGCACTCCAGATCCCAGCCGACTGGCTGATGCCCGGGCTCGACCTCGAGGCCGTTCGCGACGCGCAGCGGCCGGACACCATCGCCACCCTGAGTGCAGACCACCTCGCCTTGAAGGGTGTCGAACTGGTGGTCGAACGCCGCTGGCTGCGCGAAGCGTTCTGGCGGCAGGCGAAGCAGGCGATCACGCGCGGCTACATCTATCGGAGCTCAGCGGTGCAGGTCATCGTGAGGGGCGAACGACGCGAGCACGAGCGGCGTAATACCCAGAGCCGTAGGGCCAGTTAGCCGCTACCGCGCCCTCCTCCCCCGCTGCTAGAGTTCTGAGCTAGCAGATGAAGACGGTGATCTCGCCGGATCCACCCGTCAACCAGGCGCCGCCAGAGTTGGATCCGGCACGCGACCTGCCCCGCGGTTTCTCCGAGTTCCTGCTCCCCCTGCATCGCGCGTTCTCGCCACGACAGCAGGAGCTTGCCGCTCGGCGCCGCAGCGTCCTCGAGGCCGCCCACCAGGGCCGCCTCCCAGACTATCGACCGGCGTCGGAGGCAACCACCGGCAGCTGGAAAGTCTCGCTGCCCGGCTGGTGCCAGGATCAGCGCAACCAGATGACGGGGCCGGCCGACGACGCGGAGCTGGTGGTCAAGATGCTGAATTCCGGAGCCCCCGGCGTGATGCTGGACCTGGAAGACTCCGTCGCTAACGCCTGGCCGAACATCACCCAGGGAGCCCGCAACATCATCGCTGCCTTGCGCGGCGAGCTCACCTACCACGACAAGAAGCGCGATCGCGAGGTCG
>WNFW01003473.1_pt1 | contig 10935 bp, 4 predicted proteins | sample 5400131 | NCBI WGS metagenome assembly WNFW01 (sample SAMN13153362, study PRJNA577476) | soil metagenome | isolation source: 20 cm soil or saprolite under grassland replicate 1 | place: USA:California | collected 2016-06-15
AAGCCAGGCAGATACGAGAAGGGTCTGCGGATCCGTAGGTGAGGCGCACAATCGCGGACCTCGGAAGAATGCTGGCAGACCGCTGGAAGAGTCAAACCAGGAGGCGCCGCCGTCGGTTGAGCGCAGCGCGCCACCTATATTATCACCCGATTCACTGGTCCAAGCCGCGACCATATTCTGATCGGTGCCGTCCTCTACGATTTCAATGTCAGTTACTCTCTCGAACGTGCCAGCCGTGCTCTCAAACACCTTATTCCAGCTCTGCCCGGCGTCAGTGCTGCGCCAGATGGTACCCTCGAAACCCGCTACTCCGAAGTCCGCGCCGCCGAGCAGGATCAGGTTAGGATTATTGAGACTGAAGCGCATCGTATCAAGGTCCGATTCATAAAGAGGACCCTGGTCTGGACCAAGCGGAGTCCAACTCCCGTTGTTCTCCCGTCGATATAACCCCTCTTGGGCTACAGTCGAAGGACCGCTGGAAATGGCGTAAAGCGTGCCGTCGGGAGCAAAGCGCACCGCGCTGTACCGCGTTGGTGGCGCCGATTCGATCTGCCAGTTCGCGCCGCCGTCAGTTGAAGATAACACACCTCCGTTATTCGCACCTTGAAACGCCTCGGCAAGCTCGTCTGGCACGAGAGAGTTGGCGTCAATGGAGAACAGACTGAGTTCGGTGATGCCGTTGGAAGACTGCGCGAAGCTATTTCCGCTGTCAGTGGAGCGAAAGACCGCCAGCGAGCTGGTGCCGAGAAATAAGTCAGTCGACGTGCCGGGTCGAAACCGCAGAGAACGTCCAGCCAAGGCTCCAGTGCCACCAATTCCGATCTGCCCTGTGGCACCACCGTCGGTTGTCCGATTCACGCCGCTACCATCGACAGCGACCAGGATAGTCTGCGCATCGTTTGGATCGACGGCGATCGCGTCGACCACCAACACTGGCCAGGTGCCGTCATGGAGCGGCGTCCACGTAGCTCCAAGATCAGTTGACTGATAAAGTCCGACGTTTTCCGAACCAAAGAGCTGACCACCGCCGATCAGCAGCCTGTTACCGTCATAGACGACGGCCTGCATGGGGTTATCAGGTAGACCGGCAGAGCGATCTGTCCACGAGTCGCCACCATCCGTGGTTACCCATACCTGGCCGCCTCCGAAGTCACCACCAAAGACAGCTATCACTGTGTTCGAATCACCTGGATCCACAGCGATTCCGCGTCCCGATATTGGCGCCGCGAGCGGCGGCGTGCGATTTGTCCATGTTGCGCCGCCATCGGTCGAGCGCATGATATTGACCGGTTGCGAGCCACTGGCATCAGCTATGCCAGCCCAGATTATCGAAGAATCAGATGGGTCGAGTGCTACATCGAATACCTGATCGTTAGCACCTATACCAAGGTTCAGCGTTACCCAGCTGAGACCGCCGTCTGTGCTCTCGCGGACACTGTCCTGGGTGCCGAGAAAGGCGGTGCCATCTGTTGCAAACTCGGTGTCGAAAACACTGATGCCGTCCAGAGATTGTATCTCCGACCACGTGGTACCTTCGTCACTGGAACGGTAGAGCGTGCCACCGAAACTACCATCCGGTGCGATGCCAGCCAGCGCGATACTGGAATCTACTGTCGAAACAGCAGCATCGAACACATCGCCACCCGGTGGGCCAAGTGAGGCCCAGGCGCCGGCTCCGACAGGTCTTTCGGCACGATGTCTTGCGGCCGAAGGAGACTCGGGTCTGATGCCGCCGGCGCGATTTCCTTTTTCGTCCAGATAACGCCCCGGATTGTTCCTGATCGTTACATCGTTTGAGAGCGGCCGGGCGTTAGCGATAGCCGCTGCTGTCTGCGGCGAACGCATCGATTCTCTTGCGTCGCCGGGCGCTTTGGAGACGGCACCTGAGCCAACGAGTGCAAGAGAGACGCTGATTAAGACCAAGAGCAGGCCGATCAAAAAACGGGGGTTAGAAAAGGCGAATTGAGAATTGGATTTGTGTTTCATTGGTTAGATTGCAGTTAATGACGTGTTGGTGGCTCAGTCGCGGGGAGTAGGCCGAGGTCTCGGAGTTGGACGAGACCTCGGCGTCGGCGTAGGCCTTGGAGTCGGTGTTACACTTGGTGTAGGAGTTGGGGTACCTGTGGGTGTTGGAGTTGGAGTTACTGATGGGGTCACACTGGGCGTTGGTGTAACAGTTGGCGTGGGGGTCACAGTTGGAGTTGGCGTCGGGCTCGGTGTGGGAGTAGGGGTGGCCGTGCGCTCGAAGAAATATGCTGCGCCCTGGCGCACGTTTTTTCCGACAGTGGCCTGGTATGCACCGACCAACGCAGTATGATTGGAATACGCCGCTGACCATCCAAACTGATCGCCTTCACCACCATCGCTGGCTGTAAGCTTCTTTACCTGAGTAAAGGTGCCACCCGAATAATCAAAGACATAAGCTGCTCCCTGGAAGTTGTTAACGCCAGTAGCACCTATCAGAGCTGTATTGCCATCAAATGCGACCGACGCGCCGAAGCTATCAGACGACTGGCCATCACCCGCCGCGAGTTGCTGTGTCTCGCTCCAGGTGCCACCGGAGTTGGTAAAAGCGTAGGTGAGTCCTTGGTTTGAGAATGGATCGGAACCAGCGCCATCTGCGCCAACGAGCGCAGTGTTTCCGACTAGCGCTACGGCAAGACCGAAGAAATCAAATGCTTCGCCATTGCTGGCAGTGATTTTTTGAGTTTGGGTCCAGGTTCCTGTAGATCCATCGAAAAAATAAGCGGCGCCTTGGAACTCGTTCCCATTCACAGTCACAAAACCTGTTCCGATAAGAGCTGTGCTACCGTCGAGCGCGATCGCCCAGCCAAAGCTATCGCCCGATAAGCCGTCCTTCGACGAAAACTTCTGCGTTTGGCTCCAGGTCCCTCCGGACTGTGAGAAAACATACACGGCGCCTTGTGAAGAATTTTGACCCACGGTAGCTGAGATTGAGCCTACTAATGCAGTGTTACCCTCGAGCGCCACAGACCAGCCAAACTGATTAAATTGCGTGCCATCGTCCGCTGTGAGTTTTTGCGTCTGGCTCCAGGTACCGCCCGATAAGGTAAACACATAAGCTGAGCCTTGAAAGGTGTTGGTGTTGGGCGCACCGATGATAGCAGTTGAGCCGGAAAGCGCGATGGAGATACCGAACGTATCTCCGGCTGCGCCATCGTCGGCGGTGAGTTTTTGCGTTTGGACCCAGGTGCCATTGTTGTTGGTGAAAACATACACTGCTCCCTGGCCACCGTTGCCGCCTATCGTCGCATTAGGCGCGCCGACAAAGGCAGTCGTTCCAGCGAACACGACCGACCAACCAAATTGATCGTCGGTTGCGCCATCATCTGAGCTGACTTTCTCCTCCGGCCAATCCGACGGTTGGCCGCCGTTTGTCGTCCGCAGGATAACGCCGCCGTCGCCGACTGCGATACCTCTCAAGGCGTCAGTGGCAAACGAAACATCATGAAGACTGGCTGTGGTTCCGCTCGTTTGATCGGTCCAGCTAGTTCCGCTGTCTGTACTGTGCAGGATTCTGCCGCCCGAGCCGACGGCAAACCCGCTGGCCGGTGCTGGGAAAGCAACGCCTTCTATTGGCTGATCAAAGAATAATGTTGACCAATTCGTCCCCGCGTCGGTGGTTCTTGCAAGTGCACCCCTCCCGTCAAAGACGCTTCCTGAGACGACACCAGTGCTTTGATCAAGGAAAAACACGTCATTAGCGCCGCCCTCGTTGCCGTCGAAGTAAAAGGGCTGAAATGCCCAACTGGCGCCGCCATCCGTGGTAGTGCCAACCAGCGCTTGAAAAATCGAATTCTGTCCCGCGACAAATCCTGTGCTCGCGCTCAGCATCTGAGCGCCCAGGAATCCGCCGCCAAGAAATCCACTCTGACCGATTTGCCACGACGCCCCTGAGTCAGTGGAGTAAAGAATATCCTGCGAGTCGCCTCCGCAAATTCCGTTTACCCCGTTAAACGAAACTGATCTAAGAGTGTCTACCACGCCACTGGTAACGCTTTGCCAGGCCGCTCCCCCATCCGTGGTACGAAGAATTGTGCCGCTGTCCCCGACAGCGATCCCTTCATTCGGATCAAAGAAATAAATACCGTGCAACGCCGTGCTTGTCCCTGAGGTTAGCGGCGTCCAGGTCGCTCCGGCGTCTGTGCTTTTTAGCATCGTGCCCGTGTCTCCCACAACGAAAGCCGTTCCAGAATCGAGAACGATAGCGCTAGTCAAGTTGCTAGTCGTCCCCGAATCAACCGGAGACCATTGCCCAAGAACCGATGCGATAAAGGAAAAAAAACCGAGTATTACAGCCAGATAATTTACTTTGAAGTCAGACATATGTGATTTCGCGTCGTTGGTTGGATTTAATTCGGATTGGCAGCCGCTCGAGGTTGAGCGAACGAAAAATAGCAGACTCTGAAATACACGTCTTTGATCTTTGCCCGATGCCATCAACGTTGCAAGCGACGAGGAACCGCGGCACTCGATTGCGGCAGGACCGCGAGTTGGCGAATCGGTCGGGGGCTAATCTCAAGACTCTTGTATTCCTTGTTTTCACTCCTACCGCGGCGAGGTCGGGCGCGGCGGCGGGCTGGGGCGCGGCCTTGGTGTTGGAGTATATCTTGGTGTTGAGGTTGGCGTTGGTGTAATTGTTGGCGAAGGTATCGGCGTTGCTGTAGGCGTGGGTGTGATCGTCGGCGTGGCTGTTGGAGTAACAGTAGGCGTCACTGTCGGAGTAGCTGTGGGAGTAGGCGTTGGTGTGAAAGTAGGTGTTGGACTTGCCGTAGGCGTCGGTGTCGGTGTTCCATTTGGCGCGAGATAGAGATAGACATGGTCCGCATCGTAAATGACCTGCGGAATGAAGCCCGGGTCGGGCTGATAGTCGATGTTGACACTGGCGAAGGTAGTGCCGTTTAGACCGCCTCCTGCTTCTAACAGGGTGTACTGCGTTCCTGGGGTAAACGGGCCTCCGGAAAGAGTAACTGCCAACTGCCCACTGAGTGTCACTGTACCTTGAATGGCGACGTTACTGGAGCCTGTCGGTGTTACAGTGACCGATGTGCTGGCAGTAGTCCCGAACGTCACGTTGCCAGCAATCGAGATCGTTTGTTCAGGGACGAGGGCGCCCTGAATCGTTGTCGTTGTGCTGTTCGTGATAGAACCGGTGCCTGTCAAAGTTCCCGGACTCCAAATGTTGAGAGTAGCCGCACTGACGGTTGCGCCACCATCGAGGTGCAACAAACCCGTGCCCCCGCCTCCGCCAGCGTTGCCGCCGATGGACAACGCGGTACCAGTACTGAAGATGGAATCGGCGCCGGATACAATAACTGTGCCGTTTGCCCCGACGCTAAAGCCGACATTAGCGAATGTGCCGTTTGTCATGTGGCCGCCGTTGGAGACGGTTAGTGAGCCATGTCCATTGAAGCCAACGTAGAGACCATGGAAATTGTTCCAGAGCGAGCCGGCACCATCGATTGCTGCGCTGCTCTGCGAAGAAGCTCCGTAACCGATATAAGCGAAGGAACCATTGGAGTTCACATGGCCACCATTGGTGATACTGAGGACACCGTTGCCGCCTTGTTCGCCCCCGACGTAGAAGAGGCCATTGTTGGTCCATGTTGACCCGGAGCCATCAATTGTTGCGGTCCCGTCCGCTCCAAAGTTGTAGCCCATCTGCCCTGTGCCATTGGTTACCGAGCCGGCATTCGAAATGTTGAGAATTCCGGTGCCGGAGTTTCCAAGGAACAGGTCGTTGCTATTAGTCCACGAAGACCCGGCACCAGTGACAGTGACCGTGCCGTTCGAGCGACCTGGGAACTCTCCAAAGTAACCCAAGTAGCCGAAAGCATCCGATACGGTAGCGCCGTTACTAATAGTCAGCGTTCCGGTCCCATAGCCGACGTACAGTTCAAATCCATGAGTCCAACTCGAACCAGCTCCATCGACCGTGGCATTACCGCTGACACCAGGGTGGGAAGTAACCGTGTAACCGACTTCGCCGCTGAAGTCAGAGACCTGCGCGCCATTGGTAACGCTGAATGTTCCATTACCAAGACCACCAACGGCGAGATCCTGCTGGACGGTGAGCCGGCCTGCTCCTGAAATGCTTAGGTTCCCCAGCTCGGAAACATCGTTCCAACCGAGAAGGATCGATGCCGCGGCGGCACCGCTTGTGGTGATCTGGGCCGTGCCACTGTTATTGACCTGAGCTTGCGTGCTGGAATTCGGGACACCTGCGGACCAGTTTGTGCCGACGAACCAATCGCCGGTGCCATCGGTCCAAATCGTTTGGGCCGAAGCTATCGCTGGAACAACGAATAAAAGAACTGCAATGAGTATGGCCTTTTTCGCGAGGAGACAATTTTGTGCGAATCGACCCGCGAAATAGGTAGAGTTAGTGGATCGGTTCATAAGAGAGTTTATTGCTTGGATAGTCACTGATTGGTTGGTTCTGACTGATAGTGCTAGCTCTTCCAACGTCTCACACACCTTGCGACCTTTAAGGCGTCGGAGGCGTTGGGCGGGTCCTTGGAGTTGGGTGCGGCCTGGGCGTTGGAGTAGGTCTTACTGTGGCGGTTGGTGTTGGCTTTGGCGTTGGCGTCCGGGTCGCAGTTGGAGTCGGTGTAGGAGTTAGAGTTGGCGTCGGCGCGGGACCCTCGCAACAGCCGTTGATGTTAAACACCTGGCGTATGTTGGGGAAACCAATCTCCGACCAAGGCACCGGATCCGGGTTGCCGCAATCGGGGGCGCTAGAGTAGCTCGGTCCGGTCTCGGGAGCTTGATTGGAACCAATGAGGAAAAAGTTGTGCTCAGAGGTTTGGTCCGGCGACAGCACTTCCATCACCAGCTCAAGCGTCCCCGCAGGCACAGTCGTCGTCAAAGGCACATTGAATATCGTGAGCTCTTGGTTGGGAACGCGGATTTCGCCTGAACTGACGAGCAAGTTCGACCGCCAGTCGCCGTCGGGAAATGGCGCGCCGTGGTTGGTATAGAGATTGACTGTCAAGGGCTGGTCAGTGCCGAACAATGACAGCGCCTGCTCAATCCCGAACTCGACCGACGTGATATTGTAGGCCTGGCCACCGGTGAACGTATTCATATCAAATGCGCGCCAGTAATGGTTTTCCAGAGTGCCAATGCCGGGGTCGGTGCACGCTATGGCGTTGAAGTCGACGATCGCCTGACTGGTTGATTGCGTAATAGTGGGCGGGCAGATGGGTGGCGGCGGTTGGTACGGTTCGCATGTAACCGTCATGGTATAACCCGGGCAACCGGCGCCGGCGTTAACTTCGCTTACGACCAGAATGTAGGTCTGACCCGCGTCAATCTTGAACGAGAACTGATTCTGCGGATTCGGGCTTTCCCCTTCGTCTGCGATCCAGTTGTCGCAGATATTATCCGGATCAAAGCTGCTCAAATACGCGGCTGTGAAGATGAAGTTGGTTTCGGCGCAAGCCGTATTCATGTCCACCGTCACGCACTGAGTCGAGCCGATGGTGTTCGTAAACGTATAGGCATCGTAATGGATTGCTCCAGCGGCGAGGGTTGAACATGTAAAGGTATGGTCACAGTTACCGGGAGTAAAAGAGCGGAAGAGTCGATCGACCTGCGTGGGATCGGTGTTGTCGATACTTCCGGTTATCACGGTAGGTGTGCACGCCGGGGTCGCGGTGGGTGTCGGGGTTGCGCATCCGCTGCCTGTTGTTGCCATGAACCGGAAAGTCTGATTGGGTCGGCTTGCAGTGGGTCGGCCGGAAGCTTCGGGCACGCCCAACCAAACCCCGGCTGGAGCGCCGGGCTCTTTTCCAACGCTTGACGGACGCTGGCCCCTATTGGTTACGGTGACGTCATACGGAAGCAGCGACTGGTTCATTTCAGAAACGCTCGATGACGCCCGTTTAGTCACATCTTTCCTGGCGTTTCGCTGCGCCAGCGCGAATGGGCAGAAGGCAAGCGCAAGTAGCGGCACCACCAATGAGCCTCGAGTAGCGTAAGCTCTAACGAGGCGTCTAGTTTCTTCTTTCATGTTATGCTTTCCTTGAATTGTGAAGTCTTAAGGACTTGGAGGTGTTGGACGCGGCGGTGGGGTTGGCCGCGGCCTGGGTGATGGTCTAATCCTTGGTGTAGAAGTCGGCGTTGGTGTAACTGTTGGTGTAGGTGTTGATGTTGGGGTTGCCGTGGCAGTTGGTGTCGGTGTAGGCGTGGGCGTTCCTGATTGAGAATACTTGATCGTTGTGTAGTCGTAATCGGTACCACTGCCCGTGCTATAGCCCGCGACTAGGACGTTGCGGTTATTGTCGAGTGCGATAGCATATGAGCCATCATAACTGTGACCAGGTCCGTCGTACAGCTGCGCCCATTGTTCGTTTCCATCAGTATCGTATTTTACAGTGGCAACATCGGTGGCGCCTCCACTGAAAACAAAGCCGCTGACGTATGCATTTGCAGCGTTGTCCAATGCAATGGATATGAACACGCCGCCACTGGCGTCGGGGCCATTATACGAAGCTGTCCACAAAAGATCGCCCGCCGCTGAATATTTAAGGGTAACACACTCCAGCCCTGTCGCGGTAGTGTGATTGCCTGTAACATAGGCATTGCCATCGACATCGACGGCTATCGCCTGGCCCGCATCGTATCCATTGCCGGGCCCATTATAGTGTTGCGTCCACAGCACATCCCCACTCGGAGAGTATTTGATTGTGGTGATATCGTTATCAGAACCGGTTTCCACGCTTTGACCAGCCACGTAAACGTTGCCCGAAGCGTCTAATGCCAGCCAATAAGCGTAATCATTGTCGTCGGCGGTGCCGTTGTATCGTTTGACCCAAAGCTCGTTCCCATCCGGGTCGTATTTGATGGTAGTCATATCGTGCAGGTTGTTGGCGCCGCCGCTCCACCCGGTGATGTAGGAATTCCCATCGCCATCAACGACAATGCAGTTCGCATAATCGATGGAGCTGGTGGAGCCGTTGTAAGGCGTCGCCCATTGCAAGACGCCCGAGGAATTGAATTTTAGAGTGATGAATTCGCCGTCGGTAAATCCGTCGCTCTCGAATCCGGTGGTGAATACGTTGCCCTGATTGTCCACAGCGATTGAATAGGCATAGGCGCTATAGTTGGTGATCGGGCTGGTCCAGCGTTGCGTCCACACGGAGTTTCCGTCGGCGTCGTATTTCAAAACAAAGATATCGTATGTCGCGGAATTATCGCCGTTACCAAACCCTGCCACATATGCGTTACCATCCTGGTCAACAGCGATGGCATAACCGTAATCGGTTCCATTGGCAGATCCCGCATAGGTATTTTCCCAAAGAACGTCACCCTGCGGGGAATACTTTACCGTGTGACAATCTTCATTACCGGCCGCTGTCTCAATCCAACCAGTAACAAGAACGTTACCTGCGGAATCGGTCGCCACGTCATGCGCATGATCGCTCCCGTGAATGGGACCGTCGATTCGGCGGACCCACGCCTCTGTGACGCTTCCTGAAGGACTTGAAGAGATCCGTTGTCTGGGCGTGTTGCCAGTCTTGGTTCGCCCACCAGCATACCCGGCAAACGCTGCCAGGACTCCTACGGCAACCAAACCAATTAAGATGTGAAGATTAGAAAAGGCGCATCGAGTCTGTTTCGGTTTCATGGTGGTATCATAACGCTGCTATTCATTGTCTGTAGATGTTCCTGTTGATGGAACGGTCATTATGGGCTCGGACGCGGTCGTGGAGTCGGCCGAGGTCTGGGTGTTGGACTGGGCCTTGGTGTAGGAACAGGTGTCGCACTAGGAGTCGCTGTGGGCGTAATCGTCGGCGTAGGCGTCGACGTTGGCGTGACCGTTGCAGTCGAAGTCGGGGTGGGCGTGGCGGTCGGGGTTGTTGTGGGGGTAGGAGTTGGCGTTGCGCTCGGAGTAGGTGTGGGCGTTGATGTAGGAGTAGCTGTTGGCGTTGGTGTAGGAGCGGAACACTGTTGCAAAGCACCGATGAAATTTCCCAATGGCCTTGGGTCGTTTTCTACAGGGACGGTGGCTACTACGGTATTAGTAGAGGTGTCGATGACCGAAACGTTGTTGCTGAGAGCATTGGAGACATAGGCGCGGGTGCCGTCCGGGGTTATCGCCGTTCCGTACGGGGCATCCCCCACCGGGACGGTAGCCACCACGGTATTCGTGGAGGTATCGATGACCGAAACGTCGCTGCTGAAAAAGTTGGCGACATAGGCGCGCGCGCCATCCGGAGTTATCGCCACGCCATAAGGAGCATCCCCTACGGGGACGGTGGCCACCACGGTATTAGTGGAGATGTCGATGACCGAAACGTCGCCGCTGAATTCGTTAACTACATAGGCGCGGCCACCGTTCGGTGATATTGCCACGCCATAAGGGAAGGTCCCCACCGCGACGGTAGCCACCACGGTGTTAGTGGAGGTGTCGATGACCGAAACACTATCTGCTTGGTCGTTGGTGATATAGGCGCGGGTGCCATCCGGGGTTATCGCCACGCCGTAAGGGATATTCCCTACTGCGACGGTGGCCACGACGGTATTCGTGGAGGTATCGATGACCGAAACGCCATTGCTGACAGGATTGGTAACATAGGCGCGGGTGCCATCTGGAGTGATCGCCACTCCGTAAGGCGAATCTGTGAGCGCGACCGTTGCCACGACTGCATTACTGGAGGTATCGATGACCGAAACGTCACTGCTGAAAGCGTTCGCAACGTAGGCGCGTGCGCCATCCGGGCTTACTGCCACGCCGAACGGACTGTTCCCAACCGCGACCGTTGCTACGACCGTGTTCGTGGCCGTGTCGATGACTGAGACGGTGTTGCTGTCGGCATTCGAAATGTAAGCGAGCACTGCACACGGTGTTGGAGTAGGTGTAGGAGTAGGAGTTTCCGGCTGTTGGTAGAAATAAACGGCACCCTGGTA
>WNFW01003476.1_pt1 | contig 10931 bp, 9 predicted proteins | sample 5400131 | NCBI WGS metagenome assembly WNFW01 (sample SAMN13153362, study PRJNA577476) | soil metagenome | isolation source: 20 cm soil or saprolite under grassland replicate 1 | place: USA:California | collected 2016-06-15
GGAAAAAATGAAAGTATGCGACGAAAAGAATTGCCAGCCCCTTTGAAATGTCGATCCAAAGAAGCCGCTTCATCGCACCGGCTTAGCAGGGAAAAGTCATTCAGGTCAAGACGCTCGACGACGTGAGGACTGCCCGGACTGGAGTCTACTAAGACGCCGGCGAACCAACCATGGTGGCGGATCGCGTAGTGCTTCCGGCGAGCAAGAATCACATCCGTCTTCGCGATCGTGCCGATTAAACGTTTCGTTACCGAATCGTTAACCACTGGCAATCGCTCGCCATCGTGGTGCCTGAAACGCTCGAGCGCTTCGATCAGTGACGCATCAGGTCGGACTACCGGGATGGAATCGTGCAGGAGGTCTCCCGCAATAACGACTTTCGCGAGCTCCGGCGTATTCAGGTAATTTTTGACGTCGTGTAGTGATACCGCACCGAGAAAGTGATCGCGATCGGCCACGTAGAGGTAATTAAACCGGGTTGCGACGAATTTCTCGGCGATCTCTGAGAAGCCCGCTCTGGGCGAAATGGTCAATGGGCCCGGTTTCATGATGTCATGAACATGAAGTTCTGCGAGCTGCTTGCGATAATCGCCTGCGCCTTTCCGTTTCAGCGCTTCAGCATAAATCGATTGTTTCTCGATGCTCGCGGATGTGTAATAGGCAACTACGCACGCCAACATCAGTGGGAGAATGATCTGATAATCGAGCGTGATCTCGAAGATCATGATGATAGCCATGATGGGGGCATGGGTGGTGGCTGCCAGAAATGCGCCCATGCCGACGAGCGCGAACGCGCTGGGATTAACCTCTAGATGGCCAAGAACGTGCTGTGTGCCACTGCCGAACAGAAATCCCAGGCTGGCGCCAATGAAAAGCGTCGGCGTGAAAACGCCGCCAACTGCGCCGGAACCAAACGTCGCAGTAGTAGCAAGGATTTTAAAAATAAGGATGACGGCGAGCGCTTGCCACAACCATTCGCCGCGCAAGATCCCACTTACCGTGCTGTAACCGTTACCGCAGACCTGTGGGTAGAATATAGCGAGAGCGCCTACGATTAAACCACCGACGCACATTTTTGCGTAAATCGGCGCGGCGATGTGTGCCACCCATTCTTCGCTGAAACGCAACAGCCGGATAAACCAAGGCGCGAGCAGACCCGCACTGAGACCGAGCAACAAGTACGGCAGAATTTCCCAGTTGTGGTTGAGTCGAAATGCCGGAATGGCGTAAAGCGGATCTGCGCCGAGGAACCCACGTACAGTCAAAGTCGCGATGACCGACGAGAAAACGAGAGGCCCGAAGGTTTCCATGGCTACGGAGCCAAGCACGATCTCCGCGACAAACACCGCACCGGCGATCGGGGCATTGTAGGCGGAGGCAATCCCTGCTGCGGCACCGCAGCCGACGAGCAATCGCAGGCGTGGAGTGGACCATTTTCTCATCCGTCCGGCGAGAGAAGCCGCGAGGGCCGAAAGCTGAACCAGCGGCCCCTCGCGCCCGATCGATCCGCCGGAAGCGATGGTGAAAAGTGAGGAGAGACACTTCAGTAACGTGCGTCGCGCGGAGATCTTCCCATCACGAAGCACAACCGCTTCCATGTAGTCGGTCGTTGTAACTTCTCCGCGCAATCGTGTGCCGAACTGAATGATCGCGCCGGCCAGTAGTCCGCCGACTGCTGGAACAATCAGCCGAAGTAATAGAGGCATTTGAGAAAAACTTTCGACCAGGCCCGGCTCCGAGCTGCCAGTAAGGATCTTATGAACAACGCTCGTTGCGACACGAAATGCGATCGAGCAAATGCCTCCGCAGAAGCCAATGACACCGGACCAAATCAGCGTGCCTTGAAGATCGGTTGGATGGATTCGCTCCTGAAACCAGACCAGGAATTTTAGTCTGCGGAAGATCTTCAGGCTCGAACCAGATGACTTGGTAACGGCGTTGCTGGAAACCACTCTTATCAAGTTGGTGCATGGCAGCATGCGTCAAGCGAGAGAATGATCTTGCAGAATGAAGCCCTCGTTGCTGCCGTAGCCATATCACCACAATGAACACTACAAATGCGCATGAAATTTCGCTCGAACGCGGACGCCTTTGGATTGTGCTCGTAACGATTGTGATCAATATCGTCGCTGTTTCGCTATTAACATTCGCGCCTTGGTCAGACTGGCGCACCGGCGCAGCGCTCAACATTGTCGATAATTGTCTTCTCGTCGGCTTTGTACTCGTTAGGCGCGATGCATTGCTCGCGCGATTTCTTCTTTTTGGACTCCTGGTCGGCTTCGTTGAGCTCCCGGCTGACGCCTGGCTGGTCGATTACACGCGTACGCTGGACTATTCGATTGGCGGCGGCCCTATGATTTGGCGATCGCCGCTATGGATGCCACTGGCTTGGGAAGTCGTGACGGTGCAATTCGGATACATCGGACTGCGGTTGTGGGAACGGTTTGGCAAGGTCGGCTTGCTCATGATCGGACTGCTTGGCGCAATCAATATTCCGTTTTATGAGGAGATAGCGCGAAGAATCCACTGGTGGCAGTACAGCGCCGAAAGTGTTCGGGGAATGATTTCGTTCACGCCGTGGTACATCATTCTTGGCGAGTTCGGAATTGCGATCGCACTCGCGTTGCTCGCGGGAACCCTGCGACGGGGTTCGTGGCGCCAGGCTGTTATGGCCGGAATCGGTGGTGGATTATCGATCTTTCTTTGCTACGCCCTCGCGTTTTGGATTACTGATCGATTGGGTGGGTAACGGGAATTCTGCTTTCAGCCAGCAGGCACCCGCGTTTCCTCTGCGCTAGGCTTTTTGCAGAACCAGATGGCGCCTGCGCAGACGAGCAGGGCAATCGAGATAACAAGAAAAGCGTCGTTGAACGCCATAACAAATGCCTCGCGAGTAACTACTGACTTGACGGCAGCATATGATTGCTTGAGCGCCATCGTCGCATCGAAACCTTTGCCGACGAAATTTTCCTGCACCGCAGCGAGTCGCGCCTGGGTTGCCGGCGAGTAGACCGTGACCAGTTCGCCGATGCGAAGGTCATGAAATTGTTCACGGCGCGTGACCAGCGTGGAAAGAATGGCAATGCCGAAACTGCCGCCGATGTTGCGGAAGATGTTGAAGATGGCGGAACCGCTCCCGGCATCTTGTGCTGCTAGCGTTGCCACAGCAAGCCCAGTGATCGGAACAATCGTGAAAGGCTGCCCGAATGCCCGCACGAGATTGGCGAGCCTGAGCTGATCGCCGGCGTAATCAAAGCTCATGCTGATGTTCATGTAACAGCTCACAGCGAAAATGAGACAGCCACAGCAAACAAGCAGGCGTTGATCGAATCGTTTCATCAACAGTGGCAAAAACGGAAAGATCAGAAACTGAGGCAAGCCCACCCAGATGAGCACTTCACCGATCTGCAGCGGGCTGTAGCCCTGAACGGTACCGAGATAAAGGGGGATCAAAAAAATGGTGCCGTAGAGTGCCAGACCGAGTCCAAAAGCAATGATGGACGTGAAGGCCAGGTTGCGACAGGTCAGCAAACGCAAATTCACGAAAGGTTTTTCTCGGACGAGTTCGATGATAACAAAAAGTGGAACGAAGATCATAGCCAGGATCGCGCAGTTGCGAATGAATGGGCTTCCAAACCAATCCTTTCGCTGGCCTTCCTCAAGCATGGCGACCAGTGAGCCTAGTCCAATAGCCATGCAGAGAATTCCCCACCAATCCCCACTGCGAAGCTGCCCAAGCTTCATCGATTCCTTGTCAACGCCATACAGAATCGACGCCAGCATGAGCGCTCCGGGAATGAAATTGACATAAAAGCTCCATTCCCATCCAAAGCGATCCGTGAGCCATCCACCGAGCGCCGGACCAATTGCGGGTGCGAGCGTAGCTGTCATCCCGAACATCGCCTGACCAACGGGTAACAGATTTTTCGGCATTGTGCTTACGATGACAGTGAGAGCCATGGGGATGAAAACGCCGCCGGTAAATCCCTGGCCCGCGCGGAAGAAAATCATCTGACTCAGGCTCGTAGAAATTCCGCACAGCGCGCTGAACATCAGAAAAAGAAGCACGTTCGTGACGAGGTAGTAACGAACAGTAAACACCTTCGCAAACCAGGCAGTGAGCGCGATCGTGACGATTTCGCCAACCAGGTAGGCAGTCGAAATCCAGGAGCCTTCATCGGGTGTAGCAGCGATGCCGCCGGAGATATCACGCAAGGATGAGTTCGTGATCTGAATGTCGAGCACAGCCATGAACGCGCCCAGCATCGTGCCGAACACGGCGACCCATTTCCGAAAATTCATCGTGCGATTTTCTTCAGGCATGGTCGCACCTCATTCGCGTTTGCCTGTGCGCAGATCGATGTTTGGCTCGCACGATAATCCCGGCACAACGCGGCTGCGATATTCACCCACATCGTCGAACACAATTTTCACAGGCACGCGTTGAACGATTTTAGTAAAGTTGCCGGTGGCATTGTCGGGTGGCAGCAACGAAAAGACTGCTCCCGTGCCTGGCTGCAAGCTGTCGATGTGCGCGCTGAATTTGTGATCCGGGATTGCATCGATCTTTACATCGACATGCTGCCCAACACGCATCCGACCGATCTGGGTTTCTTTGAAGTTTCCTAATACCCAGACGTTGCGTTCCACTACTGCCATGAGTGCCTTCCTGGCTGAATGCGCGCACCAGTCTCAACTGTCTTCTTGCCAACAACGCCATCGGCAGGCGCAACAATTGTCGTGTAAGAAAGCTGAAGCTCCGCGTTATGCAGCGCTGCCTCGGCTGTTGCCAGATCGGATGTCGCTGCGTCCATGGCTGCTTTCCCACTCCGCAATGCCGCCGTTGCGTTGTCGAGATCTTGTTTAGCGACAACTTTTTCGTGACTAAGCTTGGTGACGCGGTCGTAATCCTGTTGGGCGTGATCCAGATTCGCTCGTGCTTGCTGGGCGGCGGCGCGGCGTTGCAAGACTTGGGCCTGCGTCTGTTCCACTGCGACTTTGAAATCGCGTTGATCGAGCATGACCAGTCGCTGACCAGGCTTGACTAACTAATTGTCATCGACATCGACGCTCTCGACGGTGCCTGCCACACGCGCGCTGATTTCGTGCACGTGCGTCGTCGTATAAGCGTCATCGGTCGATTCGAAATTGCGAGCGTGCAGCCAATACAGAAACACACCGATTAAAACAATACCGGCGCAGACGCCGCCGATGATCAAGGTGTTTCGGGAAACGTGGAATCGTTTCTCCTTGTCTTCGTCTGCATCGCGCGCGCGAGTCTCGGTCTTACGTCCGGTGCGATCCGTGGTTTTCTCAGCTACGCCGCCATCCCCTTCCCAGTGTGAGGCGCGGTTTCCGTCTTTCTCGTCGCTGTTTTTCGCCATCTCGATGCCTTTTACTATTTAAACGATTTCGCATCCGATTTTGGCCCCGTTTGGCGAGAGAACACTTGATCGCAATCTGGTTGTCGCGTTGGCGACGAAAAGATTCACCAAGCGGGAGCCATCGTGATGTTCAAGAACGAACTAACCAGACGGGTCCTATTCGCCTCGCGATAATTGTGACAAAGAGAAAAGTCGCATGAGATCAAAGCACGGTGAAGGGAACGACCTGACAAAACAGGATAAAGGAAGTCGCAGGTAGCAATCTTGCGACAGGCGAACTTGCCAGATGTCGAGTCTTAGTTAAGGAAGGAGAGCGACTAGAACAAACGGTCACGCCGACCAACAAGAATATCCGCCAGCTCCGGCAAGCACGCAACGTACTGGAAGATCGAACCGGTAAATTTTGAGATTTACGAGTTATGAAAATTTCCTGTTTACTAATTGTACTCCTTTGCCAATCTGCTGTCGCAGCGATCCCGACGCCTTTGCCGTCCCCGTCGGTCACGGCGTCCGTGTCTCCAGCTGCGACGATCACGCAGTCGGTTACTGAACTATCCGCGCAACGCGCCGCGGCTGAGCGATCGAAGATTTACAGGACCGGTGCGGCTTACGGTCGTTGGCTCGATCAAGTGGCAAAAAATTCCGGCAACACTTTTCTTCAACGGGCGATTTTCGATCGAGTTACCTGGGTGCGTTTGCTGAGTTGCGTTGTTGCACTCGCGCTCTTGTCTCTGCTCACCGGTTGGTTTGTCTGGATAGTCAGGCAGCACGCTGGCGAAATTGAATCGACGCGATACCAGTCCTGGCTGGCCTTGAGTGCAGCCGCGATTCGCAAACCGGTGGCGCTTTTTATTTGGATGTGCTGCGGAACGTTCGCGTTGCTGCCGATTGCTGCGGGCATTGTCTCCAGGCCCACGCGTATTTTTTGGGCCCGCGCGCTCACGGCGATTCTCTACGCCGGATGGATTATCGCGCTGCTATGGCTGGTTTTTCGCGCGATTCGCGCTGTCGAAAAGCGAATGCGTCTGTGGGCGGAGCGAACGCGGAGCTTACCAGGCAAAATCATTGTTCCAATCGTCGGACATTCATTGCGGCTGTCGGTGCCGCTGCTTGGAATCATTCTATTGTTACCGCTGCTGAAGGTTCCCGAAAATTGGGCGTGGGTGACACAAAAAGGTGTCGGCATTCTGTTCATCGTCACGCTTTCATTTCTGATCGTTCATGGCATCAATGCGATGCAGGCGGCGCTGTTGAGTCGACAACGATTGGACCTGCCGGACAATCTTTCCGCGCGCCGGATCTACACCCAGGTGTCGGTGATTCGCAAAATTATCATCACAGCCGTCGTGATCATTGCGACCGGGTCGGTGCTGATGCTTTTCGATCCAGTGCGGCAGTTCGGCACAAGCATTCTGGCTTCGGCTGGAATTGCAGGCATCGTGATCGGCTTCGCCGCGCAACGGACTCTCGGCAATGTGCTAGCGGGAATTCAGATCGCGCTAACGCAGCCGCTACTCATCGATGACATCGTGGTCGTCGAAGGCGAGTTCGGTCAGATCGAAGAAATCACTCTCACGTATGTAACAGTGAGAACGTGGGACCTGCGGCGGATGATTTTGCCAATCACCTATTTTGTCGAAAAGCCGTTTCAGAACTGGAGTCGCGTTTCTACCGATTTGCTCGGCGCGGTCGTTCTGTACCTCGGCTACCAGGCGCCCATTGGCGAATTGCGCAAGGAATTGAAGCGGCTGGTCGAAAACAGTCCGAACTGGGACACAAAGGTGTGCGGATTGCAGGTCACGGATATCAAGCAAACAGCAATCGAAGTGCGCGCGCTGGTCAGTGCCAGCAATCCTGGCAGAGTTTTCGATCTTCGTTGTGAAGTGCGCGAAGGGCTCATCGAATTTCTGTGCCGTAGTCATCCTGAAAGTCTTCCCCGACAGCGCAACGTCAGCCAACCTCCGGAGGAAGGGATGCAGCACGCGCGAAAATCAAAATCCGCCCTAGCAGCGCAGGGCAAGGAACACGAACGCGGTCCCACGGCTCCCGGCATTCACGCCGAACCCGACAATGATGGTGCCGGCAGTTAGCTGATGCCTCAAGAGAAAGGAGCGAAAAAACTCCTAAAAGCAAAACCGCGGCGATCAAGTGGCGCGATGAGTTAGAAAGGTGGCCGCACCCATAGTTGCAATGAGAGAATTGGACTCTTATCTGAATGATCATCTGGCGGGCTCAGTAGGCGCACTCGAGTTGATTGATCATTGGAGCGAGCTTGAGCGTATCCGCGCCGCGCGCGAAGCAGGGTACGGCGAACGCGCGAGGTAAGGGCACTGCAATTCAATCTAGTTGTGCTGCGATTCTGCGCCACCGATACGAAGGCCCCAAAGAATCAGCGCAAAGGAAATAATACCGGTCGGTGCGGATGAGTACGCCACAATTTTGATGACGGCTTCTTGGAAATTGCTTCCGTGCGCAGCTCCGGCAGCCAATGGCATGGTGGTGTTGCCAGCCCCCCAGACGGCGCCCAGCAAATAGGCAGCGACGATCGCCAAGCTTGAGTAGACCAACAACCAAAACGCGAGCTGGGAGGCTGCGGTTCCAAGACTCAGTTTTGGCCACAACAATCCTATGGCTATGAACAAAACGCCTAACAATGCCATCAAAGAATGGGCCGAAAGCCCCAGACGCGGCGCCGCAAAGCCGGGAATCACAAATCCTTCAAACGAAGTAACCAAAAAGAAGCGCAACGCCAAGCTGAAGGAGCCGATCACCTTGACGCGATAACATGTACCCTCAGTGTTACGCGGTGAAGCCGTGGTCGATGATAAATGCAGCTCCGGTTGCGAACTTCGCTTCGGGACTAACAAGAAAAGCAACCATCGCAGCAACATCAGCCGGTTCGCCAAACGGAGGCGTCACCATGAACGACCGAAGATCCTTGGCATAGGGACTGTCCTCCGGGTTACCGTCGGTTTTGATCGGACCCGGGTGCACTGTGTTCACTGTGATTCCCCGCGGACCAAGATCGCGGGCCATGCCTTTTGCGAGACCGTCGAGGCCGGCTTTGACCATACTGTAGATGCTTGTCGTCGCCAATGCAGCGAAGTCGGCGATGTTGCTGCTCACAAAAACAATTCGTCCACCGTCACCCATGTGTTTGAGCGCGGAGCGCGATGCGATGAATGCGGCTTTCAAATCCACGGCCACCATGTGATCGAACTCTTCATCCGAAACTTCATCGACAGGTTTAAAAAGAAATGCCCCTGCACTGCTCACGAGGATGTCGATATGACCGAATTCTTTCGCGACCTTCTCGACCGCTTTCACAAGCTCCTGTTCGTTGCCGCTGTCGGCCTGGATGGCAATAACCCGGTTGCCATCAGCGCTTGCTTCCTTGACGATCGAATCCGCGGCCTCTTTTTCCTTGAGGAACGTGAACGCGACGTCGGCTTTTTCACGAGCAAGCCGCTTAACTATCCCCGCGCCTATGCCACGACGGCCACTTGTGACCAAAGCGACTTTTCCCGACAAGCGGGACACCGCGCCGGCTTCTTCGTTATTTGTCCTCGTTTGATTCATGATGTTCTCCTTCTGAAAATAGATCGGTTAACGATCCAAGATCGCGCGTCATGAAGCGCCGATTCCCGTTGCACTGAAAAAGAGGGACAACAGTGTAGGGCTAATTATCTTCTGATTGTTTGCGGTTAATGCCGGTGATCTTCCAAAGCTTGTACGGATCGGTGCGCGTGGACTTGCCGTTATTGAACCGCGGCATGTTTTGAATTTGCGACGCGGCGACGTACATCTCGCCGTTCGGTCCCCAGCTCAACGTGTCCGGCCAGAGCAGACGTTTGTCCGCAATAACTTGCTCGACGCGTCTGCTCGCGGGGTCCCACCGCACGACTGCGCTGTTTTCAAGATCGGTGAGATAAACGCTGCCATCTGGGCCTTCGAGCATCCCATCGGGTGCTGGCGTCTGCCCGACGTTTTCCACTTTCGATTCCAGTTCATGTTTCCCGAGCTTTTCATCCATGAGGAAACTCATCTTGATCCGGTAAAGTGTGTGACCGGTCAGTGCGTGATAATAGAGATAGCCATTCTTCACATCGAGTGCGATGCCATCGGATGCGATCTGCGGCGGCATTTTCTTTTGCTGCTCGATTAACGCTTTACCGTCAACTACGAGCTTGACGTCTTTTTCGGGTTGAGTGGATGGATGGCCATCGAGAAGCCGTCGCGCTTTGCCACTTTTAAGATCGACAACGATGATTGCGCCATTGGCCGATTCCGTGATGAACGCAGTGTCGGTGCGCGTGTCGATGCGAACATCATTAAGATAACTTTTCTTCGGCGCCACATCTTCACCGAATGGGATTGTTTGCCCGACCTGGTTCGTAGCGAGATCAATCTTCACGAGCTTTGGTCCGCCTTTGACGATCTCCTGCATTCTGGGCGCTGCCGGATCGAGGACCCACAAGTTGTCCTGATCATCGATTATCACGCTTTGAACACAGACAAAATGTGTACCCGCGGGGCCAGGCGTATTCCATTCGTCGTTGGGAAAGGCCTTGGGCTCGCCGTTCACAATTTCTGCCACCGAAATGGAGTGATCATCCGACCAGTAGGGAAAGTTCACGAAGATGCGGCCGGACTTTGTCGAGACGCCGGCGCCGGTAATTTCTTTATCAGGGAAACTCGCCACCTCTTGAAGCTCCGCACCAGATCCAATTGCTACGTTGGCAAGAAAAATTGCGAGAGCGAATTGAATGCGCATAAAAATAATTCGCGACTCCCTTCGAAACCGGATGACCAAATGCGCGAAGCCGGTTGCGTGTGTGCGGCAAATGATTGGTGCTGGTTGCTAGCTACTCCGCGTTGGCGACGGACCTATCCTTAACGCAAGCAGCGCTGCGATGACTGCCATTCCGCCGAGAAGCAGGAACGATTCGACGTGCGTCCCAGTCCGCGCCTTCAATGTGCCGATAACCGCTGGCCCTGCGAAGCTGCCGATATTTGCGATCATGGTCACGAGAGCTATTCCAGCGGCAGCTGCCGGTCCAGTGAAAAACTGGGTAGGCATGGACCAAAACGGCCCATAGCTGGCACAGTGCCCCAAGGGAACCAGCGCCAGCGCAATGATGGCTAGCGTTGGCTGGCGCAGCAGAGCACATCCAGCGAAACCAACAGCCATTAATGAAAGCGGCACAGCTATGTGTAGCGCCCGTTCGCCCGTGCGGTCCGAGTGATAACTATTCAGAAGCATTGCTAAAATCGTTACCGCGCTAATCGCACTAATTACCAGACCTACCTTGAAGTTACTAAGGCCAGTAAGCGACTTGATAACAAGTGGCGCCCAGAAGGAGTAACCATAGAATCCGGCTGCGACCAGAAGGAAGATGACCCCTAACTTCCAAACAGTGGCATCGGTTAGAGCTATACGGATGTCTGGTCTTCGCAGGCAAGCTCTTCGCTCGGCTGCAAGTGTTTCTACTAGCCATTCGCGTTCTGGCGGAGCCAGCCAGCTCGTTGTTTCAGGACGATCCTTCA
>WNFW01003754.1_pt1 | contig 10930 bp, 11 predicted proteins | sample 5400131 | NCBI WGS metagenome assembly WNFW01 (sample SAMN13153362, study PRJNA577476) | soil metagenome | isolation source: 20 cm soil or saprolite under grassland replicate 1 | place: USA:California | collected 2016-06-15
GAGGCTGACGCGGTCGTCGTCGGTGCCGGCGCGCTCGGGCTGAGCACCGCGTTCCACCTGGCCCGGTTCGGGGTGCGGCGGGTCGCCCTGATCGACCGCTTCGGGCCCGGCTCGCAGACCTCGGCGAGAGCCGCCGGGCTGTTCAAGCTCGTTCAGGCCGACGAAACGCGCACGCGACTGGCCCGGCTCAGCGTCGAGAAGGTCACGCGCTTCATGGAGGAGACCGGCGTTCCGCTCGAGGTCGTTCGGTCGGGGAGCCTCCTGGTCTCGCGGACCCCCGAGCACGCCGCGCTGGTCCGGGAGGAGGCGCGGCAGTCGCAGGCCTGGGGAGTGGACGTCCAGCTCGTCGACGGCGACGAAGCTCACCGCCTGATGCCGCTTCTCGAGGGCCAGGGGATCCGGGCGGCGTGCCACACCCCGGGCGACGTCTACATCGACGAGCCGTCGAGCCTGCTCCAGGCGTATCTGGAGGCCTGCCGCCGCCAGGGGGTCACCCTCATTCCAGATACGCCCGTCACCGGTATCCGGGTGAAAGGGGGTCAGGTCGAAGGCGTGGCCACCTCCGCCGCCGAGATCAGGACTCGGATCGTCGTCGACGCGGCGGGCGCGTGGTCCCGCGCGGTGGCCGAACTCGCCGGCGTGCGGGCGCCGATCGTCCCCGTCCGTCACCAGCTCTACATCACAGAGCCAATTGCGGGGAGCAGGCCCGACCACCCGATCGTGCGGGTCGTCGACACCGCGGTCTACCTCCGGCCGGCGCGCGGCGGGCTCATGCTGGGCGGCTTCGAGCCCGATCCGCTGCCGGTCGACCCTCGTGTTCCCGGCTTCTCGGTCGACCAAGTCCCGCTCGACCTCGCTGTGCTGACCCGGCTCGCCGCAACGGTCGCGCGCCAGGTTCCTGCCATCCAGAAGAGCGCGGTGCGGGAGCACCGCGGCGGCCTCTTCACCATGACCACGGACGGGAGGCTCCTCGTCGGCCCGGCGCCGGAGGTTCGGGGCTTCTGGAGTGCGACGGGGTGCAACGGCAGCGGGTTCTCGCTCTCGCCGGCGATCGGGCAGGTGCTCGCGGAGTGGATCACGGCCGGAACGCCATCGATCGACCTGAGCGCTCTTCAGCCCGCGCGGTTCGCGGGGACAGCCCTGGACGACGAACGGCTGCGCGCGGCGGCGGTCTGGCAGTACGCGCATTACTACGATCCAGCGTTTGCCCGACCGGCGACGGACTCCGGCCAGCGCCCACCCGTCCCCGCCCCGTGACGCTCTACGATCTCGAGAGCGCCACGCGCGTCGTGAGCTTCGGCTGCGACGTCACGCCACGTGAGGGGCAACGCGTCGATCAATGGGAAGTCCCCGCCGTAAGCGAGGGCTACGAAGCCGCGCGCGATCGCATCGTGGCCAACGTCGAGCGCCTCGCGGCTGAGCTGGCTGGCGGGCGCTGACGTGGCGCTGCGGCATCTCGGCTTCGTCAGCCTGCCCGCGCACGCGAAGGCCGGCGGATTCGATCATGCGGCAGTGCACGAGCCGACGGGGCGCATCTACGTCGCCCATACCGGTAACGACGCCGTCGATGTCATCGACATCACGGCTCAGCGATACGTACGGTCCATACCGGACCTGCCCGCTGTCGCGGGGGCGCTCGTCACCGAGCCCGATCTCGTGTTCACGTCGAACCGTGGTGAGAACACGGTAGGGCTTTTCACGACCACTGAAGTTCCTCGCGTCGAAAAGATCGCGGTCGGGACTCGGCCGAACGGACTGGCGTACGATCCCCGGCGCGCACGACTCCTGGTCGCGCATGTCGGCGATCCCGCCATCACCGGCTCGATCACCGTCTCGATCATCGATGTCGGCGCCCGCAAGCGCGTCGCGGATGTCAGCGTTGCCGGCCGCACGCGCTGGGCCATCTACGATCCGGTCAGCGACGCGTTTCATGTCAACATCGCCGATCCACCGCAGATCGTCGTCGTGGAGTCTGGCGATCCGGTTCGCATCCGTCGAGTCGTGGCCGTGCCGCACACTGGCCCGCATGGTCTGGACATCGACGTGGCTAGCCGCCGGTTGTTCTGCGCGTGTGATGCCGGCGTGCTGGTTGCGATGGACGCGGACACTGGCAAAACGCTAGAGACGCACCCGATCGCGGGCGTTCCGGACGTCGTCTTCTTCAACGCCGCCCTGTCTCGCCTCTACGTCGCGATCGGGGACCCCGGAGTGATCGAGGTGTTTGACACAGCGCGCTTGGCTCGCCGCGAGACCGTGCAGACCGAGCCCGGCGCCCATACGTTGTCGTTCGACGCGACGCGAAACATCGTCTGTGCGTTTCTGCCGCAGACCCACCGCGCCGCCGTCTACGAAGACCGCGCTTAACGCTCTACGATCGATGACGAGCGAAAGAGGATGGTGATGTAGCATCACCAAGATGCGGGTCCTCCTGATCTCGAACTCCGGCCGTCCCTTCCTCGAGCACGCCCGCCCGCACATCTCGGACTTCCTCGGCGGCGCAGTGAAGCGCCTCGCCTTCGTCACCGCGGCCAGTCTCGGCAACGAGGTCGCTTACTATCAGCGCGCACAGGCGGCTCTGGGGTCGCTGCCGCCAGACGGCATCGGCGTGCAGGTGCTGCACCTGCGCTGGGACACCGAGCCCCTCGCCACACTCGAGCGGGCGGACGCGGTGTTCGTGGGCGGCGGCAACACGTACGCACTGCTCAAGCGGCTCCGAGAGGCGAAACTCCTGGAGCCCATCCGCGCCCGCGTCCAGGCCCGGATGCCGTACATCGGCTCCAGCGCTGGTTCCAACGTCGCGGGCCCTCGCATTCTCACGACGAACGACTGGAACGTGGTGGCCCTCGAGGCCTTCGACGCTCTCGGGCTTGTGCCCTTCAACATCAACCCGCACTATCGCGAGACCGATCCCACCATGGCCCCTGGCAGCGAGACGCGTGACGACCGCATCATCGAGTACCACACCGTGTGGGAGAACCCCGTGGTCGCCATCGAGGAAGGCACGATCGTGCGTGTGGACGGCGGCGTCGTCACCGTCTGCGGGCGCGGGCGTGTGAAGGTGTTCGCGCGCGGCGTCGCGCCGCGCTGGTTCGCGAACGGCGAGCGGCTCCCGGTCTAGCTCGCTCCCTTCCCCATCGTCTGCAAGACCTTCATCGAGCCGTAGCGGGCCTGGATCTTCGCCCACTCCTCTCCGTCGTAGAAACGGCACTTCCCCTGTCCGAACGCCTTGGCCACCTCGAGGCAGAAGCGCACGGCCTGCTCGATGTCGGAGGCGTGGGAGGCGCCCGTCGCCGAGCCCGGCACGGCCACCTCCGCAGTCAGCGCCACCCCGACGACCGGCGCGTCGGTGGCGACGCACGGCTGCAGCACCGAGTTCACGTGGAAGAGCTCGTTCCCGTAGGGCGTGATGTCCTGCATGGTGATGGGCAACACCACGGGCATGCGGCCGGTGACGTGCTGCTGGATGGTCAACAGGTCTTCGGCCACGCGCAGGATCCAGCCCTGCATGACCGTCGGCGAGATGGCGATGCCGCGATGGTTGACGATGCGGTTGCCGCGCGTGGTGTCGACGGTGAGGATGGCCTCCATCTCCGGCCGCACCTCTTCCGCGTTGAGCGTGGCCATGTCCACCGGCGAGTTCATCATGGTGACGACCGGGTGCGACATGGTGGGCGCGTCGGGGCACACGTGGGTGGAGATCAGCACGTCGCCGGGGAGACGGTCGCCCTTGGCGAGCATGCGCCCCAGCTTCAGCGCGCAGGCGACGGCGGTCACCGCGCCGTCGCCGTCGGAGACGAGCCCGATCTTCTCCGGCCGCGCACCGATGCCGCCAAGGCGGCCCACGATGCCCAGGGTGGGCGCGTCCCCGCGAGCGCGGCGGCCCCGCGTGCCGGGGACGACGCAGCGGACGAAGTCGGTGCTGCCCTCCCTGCCCGTGATGCGCTTCACCTCGACCTCCTTCACCCCCACGGCGCGGATGGCGTCGGCCACTTCCCGGCCGGTGACGGTGGCGGCGTCGAGCAGGTCCAGCGATTGGAGGACGGCTGTGAGAGGCATCTCAGGGCTCCGCGTGAGCGGCCAGGTTGAGCTTCGGGAAAACGGGGATGCTGCGGCCTCCGTCCAGGACGATGGCGCGGCCGGTGATGAAGTCGAAGGCAGGCGAGCAGACGAGCGCGACCATCCGAGCGATCTCGGGTTGCGTGACGAGGCGCCCGAGCGGCGTGGCCGCGAGCGCGGCCGCCTTGTAGGCCGGCATCCGGTCGGTGCGCGCGCTCGCGATCTGGCTCGGCACCACCGCATTCACCGTCACATGGGGCGCGAACTCGATCGCCATGCTCTCCGTCATGTGGAGCAGCGCCGCCTTGGCGAGCCCGTAGACGGAGTGCGAGCGGACGAAGCCCGAGGTCGCGCCCAGGTTGACGATGCGGCCCCAGCCGAGCTTTTCCATGCCGGGAAGGACGCGCTGGGAGGCGAGGAACGCCGACTTGAGATTGGTGCTCATCACGTAGTCCCAGTCGCGCTCGGTGAGCGTACGGAAGGCGGTGTCGGCGAAGGGACCCGCGTTGTTCACGAGGACGCTCACCGGTCCCAGCGCCACCTCTACCTCGTCCACGAGACGGCGGATATCGTCGGCCACGGCGACGTCGGCCTGGAAGGCCTGTGCCTCCCCGCCCGCCGCGCGGATCGCAGCCACCACGGCATCGGCGCCCGCGCGTGAGCTCCGGTAGTGGACCGCCACGCGCGCGGCGCCGCGGGCCAGCTCGTGCGCGATGTCAACGCCCGCGCCCGACGAAGCGCCCGTGACCAACGCGACCCTGCCCCTGAGGAACTTCTCCTCCGCCACGCCCCGCTCGGCCGTCACGGCTCCACCAGCTCCGACCAGATCGAGGTCGTGTAGGAGCGGTCGAGGTACTTCGAGTACAGTTCGTCGAGCAACCCCTTGCCCTTCTCCGTCAGCTCCCTCTCGTAGGCGGCCCGGCTGGTGACCTCGATCCGCTCGATGTAGTCCCAGCCGATCGGCGCGAGCTTCTCCCCCACGTCCGTGATCCGGTGCGTCCGGTAGGACACGATGGTCTTCACCTGCTCGCAGAAGATGTAGTCCACCTGGCGCTCGAAGCGCTCGTAGTCCTCACGGCTCACACCGGGCTTCATCTTCGCGAGCACGTACCGCACGGTCGTCGTCATGTGCCTCCCCCTCCGCCCACCGCGGAGCGGCGGACGAGCTCTTCGATCGGGGTGTACGCCAGGTCGTACCCGTAGTGACGCGGGCCCAGGAGGTCGAGCGCGGCCGGCGTGCGCAGCCGCGGGTCGGCCACGGCGCCCACCACGCCGATGCGCGCGCCCTCGGGCAGCAGCGTGTTCGTGTACGGGGTGCCGTCGGCGCCGATCGTCATGATCAGGTCGGGCGAGAGCACCCACGGGGTCCCGTCGCGCCACGTCACGTGGTTCTCGTTCTTGAACCACACGCGCAGCGTGTGGCGGGCGTCCGCGCCTTCGCCCTCTACGGTGGTGGTGCCGTACATGTAGCCGTCGCGGCTCTCCCACTCCTTCTTCGCCACGCGCCCGCGGAAGAGCACCCAGCCGCCGAGCGCCTCGGCCGCGGCGGCGACGGGATCGGCGCCGCGGGCCTTCGCGGCCCTGATGGCGCGGCCCACCGCGAGCGCGCGCGTGATGCCCCCGGGCACGGCGACGCGCTTGAGGTCCTTGCCCGACATGAGGAAGCCCGCGTGCGCGCACGACGCCTTCATGTCCGGCAGCTTCGTCGCGATGCTCACCAGCTTGCCGATGCGCTCGGTGAGGAGCTCGCTCGCCGTCTGCTTCACGAGCAGCACGTTGCCCCACGGGTCGACGATGGCACCGGGCGCGAACGACATGCCAGCGATGGCGGCGCTGGTCTGGCAGAGCTCAGGGATGGCGCGGCCGGCAAAGTCGCCATCCACGATCGCGGCGCCCACGTGCACGGCGGCGTCCATGGGCGTGGCCGTGTTGCCCGCGCCCAGCTCGAAAGGAACAATGGCCGCGACCTTCTTGCCGGTGTAGGCCTCGAGCTCCCGCACCGCGCGCACCATCGGCCGCGCCACCGTCCATTCGGCCGGGTACCCGAGGGCGCGCCGCTCCTCCGTGGAGAGGCTCTTCGTCGGCGCGATGGACCCCATGCCGAACGTCGAGCACACCCAGGCGTCGTCAGGGATCGCATTGGGGTCCGCCCAGCTCACGGCACCGCCGGCCTGCACGTGCGGCAGCAGCGACTCGAGCCCTTGCTCGGGGCGGCCCCCGCCCCCGGTGCCGAGCAGCGTGAGGCCATGGACGAGATCGTGGACGTCCTCGACCGTGCGGACTTCCGCCATCGGGCTCGGTCTCCTTGTCACACGAGATGGCAGGCGACGCGATGCGCCGGCGCCACCTCGCGCAGGGTCACCGGTTGGGCGCAGACGGGCTCGGCCAGCGGGCAGCGCCCGCGCAGGCGACAGCCCGCGGGAATATCGATGGGGCTCGGCACCTCCCCCGCGAGCACGAGCCGCTGGCGCCGGGCGTCGGGGTCGGGCACGGGCTGAGCCGACAGCAACGCCTTCGTGTATGGGTGGAGCGGCCGAGCGAAGAGCTCCCTCGTGGGCGCTTCCTCGACGACGGTGCCGAGGTACATGACGGCCACGCGGCCCGCCAGGTACTTCACGGTCGCGAGGTCGTGGGAGATGAACAGGTACGTCATGCCCAGTGTCGCCCGCAGCTCGTCGAGGAGCAGGATCGCCTTCGCGCGCAGCGACACATCGAGCGCCGAGGTCGGCTCGTCGAGCACCACCAGCCGCGGCCGCGTGGCGATCGCCCGCGCGATGTTCACGCGCTGGCGCTGGCCTCCGGACAGCTCGTGTGGAAAGCGCGCCGCCAGCTCCGGCCCCAGGCCCACCTGCGCCAGTACCTCGGCCACGCGCTCGCGCCGCTCGCCGGCGGCGAGCGCGGTGTGACGGCGCAGCGGCTCCTCGACCGTCCGGCGCACGCTGAGTCGCGGGTTCAACGACGCTGTCGGGTCCTGGAAGACCATCTGGAAATCGCGGCGCCGGCGACGCAGCGGCTCGGCGGCCAGCGCGGTGAGCTCGACGTCGTCGAAGGTCACGCGCCCGGCGGTGGGCTCGACCAGGCACAGGATGCTGCGCGCCACCGTCGACTTGCCGCAGCCCGACTCGCCCACGAGGCCGAGGGTCTCGCCCGCCGCTACCGCCAGCGACACGCCGTCCACCGCGCGCACCGCGGGCGCCGGCTGCCCGCGCAGGCGCGCGAGCCACGCCCCCGGCAGCGGAAAGTGCTTCACCAGGCCCTCAACGGACAGCAACGGCACCTTCGAGCTCCACGGCGTGGCAGGCGACCTCGTGCTCCGGCCCCGCGCCCCGGAGCACCGGGCGCTCGCGGCGGCACACGTCCAGGACGCGCGGGCAGCGGTCGGCGTAGCGGCAGCCGGGCTCGGGCATGAGGAGCGACGGCACGGCGCCGGGAATGGGCTCCATGGGCACGTCCCGATCGATCCGAGGGATAGAACGCACCAGAGCCTGCGTGTAGGGATGCAGCGGCCGTCTGAACAGCGTGCGGACGTCGGCCACCTCCACGAGCTGGCCGGCGTGCATCACCGTCACCCGGTCGCACACCTCGGCCACCACGCCGAGGTCGTGGGTGATGAGCACGATCGCGGCGCCGGTCCGGCGGCCGAGGTCGCGCAAGAGATCGAGAACCTGGGCGGCGATGGAGACGTCGAGCCCCGTGGTGGGCTCGTCAGCCAGGAGCAGGCGCGGCGAGGTGGCGAGGGCCATCGCGATCATCACGCGCTGGCACATACCGCCCGACAGCTGATGCGCGTACTGGCGCGCGCGCCGCTCGGGCTCGGCGATCCCCACCAGCGTGAGCATCTCGAGGGTCCGCCGCCAGGCCTCGCGTCCCGACGTGCCCTGGTGCAGCTCGAAGAGCCGCGAGATCTGCCGGCCCACCGTGAGCACCGGGTTGAGCGCCGTGCGAGGGCTCTGGAACACCATCGAGATGCGCGCGCCCCGCACCGCGCGCATCTGCTCCTCGGACAAGGCGAGGAGGTCCGCGCCCTCGAAGCGCACCGCGCCGCCGACGATGCGCCCGGGCGGACCGACGAGTCGCAGGACGGCGAGCGCGGTCACCGACTTGCCCGAGCCCGACTCCCCCACCACGCCCAGGATCTCCCCCGCGCGCACCCCGAAGCTCACGGCGTCCACCGCCTCCACGACCCCGGCGTCGGTGACGAAGTGCACGGTGAGGTCGCGGACCTCCAGCAGCTCGGTCACCGGACGCCTCGCATGCGCGGGTCGAGGACGTCGCGCAGGGTGTCGCCGAGCAGGTTGAAGGCGAGCACCGTGGCCATGATGGCGAGGCCCGGGAAGAGCACGAGCCACCACTCGCCCGAAACGACGTAGCCCGCACCCTCCGCCGTCATCTGGCCCCACTCGCTCTGCGGCGGCTGGATGCCGAGGCCGATGAAGGAGAGCGCGGCCACGGTCAGCACCGCGAAGCCCATGGCGAGCGTGGCCTGCACGATCAGCGGCGGCACGCAGTTGGGAAAGAGATGGACCAGCATGACCTGGCGCGGCCGGTTGCCCACCGTGCGCGCGGCCTCCGCGTACTCCGTCTCCCGGACCCTCAGCATCTCGCCCCGGATCAGCCGCGTGTAGATCGGTACGTGGGTGATGGCGATGGCCGCGACCACGTTGGCCGTGCTGTTGCCGAGGGCGGCGGTGATGCCCATGGCCAGGATGAATGCGGGAAACGCCATGACGGCGTCGACCGCGCGCATGAGGAGGTGGTCCACCCAGCCGCCGCGATAGCCCGCCAGCGCGCCGAGCGTGGAGCCGAGGGTGAGCGCGATGGCCGTGGCGCTCAGCGCGACGAGGAGGTCGACACGCGCGGCGTGGATGAGGCGCGACAGCTGATCGCGCCCGTAGATGTCGGTCCCGAGCGGGTGGCGCAGCGACACGCTCGACAGCGTCGCCTCCGCGTCGGTCTCGTCGGGGTCGTGGGGCGCCACCCAGGGGGCCAGCAGCGCGGCCGCGACGACCACGAGGATTCCGCAGAGAGCCGCGAACGAGAGCCGGTTGCCGGTCAGCCGCCGCCAGCGCATCAGCGGAACCGGATCCTCGGGTCGGCCAGCCCGTAGAGCAGGTCGACGGCGAGGTTCACGAAGACGTACATGACGGCCACGAACAGCACGAACGACTGGATGGGCCCGGGGTCCTTGGTGACCAGCGCGGTGACCGCGTAGTGGCCGAGACCCGGCCACGCATAGACCATCTCCACCACCACGTTGCCGGCCATGAGGAAGCCGAAGATCACCCCGAGCACGGTGATGACCGGGATGAGGGCGTTGCGGAGCGCATCGCCGTAGACGACGCGCCGGCGCGGCAGGCCAGCGGCCCACGCCGCCTTCACGTAGTCCGACTCGAGGATCTCGAGCATGGTGGCCCGCACCATCCGCGTGAGCGGCGCCATGACCGCGAACCCGAGCGTGAGCGCGGGCAGCATGAGGTGATGGAGGGCCGAGACCAGTGCCGCGCCATTGGCGGTGAGGGCGGCGTCGATCACGTAGAGGCCGGTGAGGCGCGTGGGCGGGCTCACGTCGGCGGCCAGGCGTCCAAGCGGTGGCGGCGCCACGCCGAGCAGGTAGAAGAAGACGTAGAGGAGCAAGAGCCCCGTCCAGAAGCTCGGCATGGCGACGCCGCCCACGCCGAGGAGCCGGCTCACGTGGTCGAGCAAGCTGTCGCGGTGGACCGCGGAGAGCACGCCGAGGGGCACGCCGATGGCGACGGCGACGAACAGGCTCGCCAGCGTCAGCTCGAGGGTGGCGGGCACGCGCTGGCGAAAATCCACGAGGACCGGTCGTCCCGTGGACGAGCTCTCCCCAAGGTCGCCGCGCAGGAGGCCGCTCACGTAGCGCCAGTACTGGACGTGCACGGGCCGGTCGAGGCCCATCTGCCGCTCGATGTCCCGCACGACGTCCGGCGTGGCGAGGGCGCCGGCCTTCACCAGAGCGGGGTTGCCGGGGAGCAGGTAGGTGAGCGCGAACGAGATCACCGTCACCCCGGCGAGGGTCGGGACGACGAGGAGGACGCGCCGCAGCAGGTAGCCGCCGAAGCCCATCCGTCAGGCGGCGCCGGCGCCGGGCGTCATCAGGCGCGCCGGGCGCCGTAGTACCGCTCGAAGGTGTCCCAGCGCTTCTCGATGCCGGTGATGTCCGTCTTCATCACACGCGTCCAGCTGTCGTACCAGAGGAAGCCCCACACGGCGTCGTCGATGAGGATCTTCTGGGCCACCCGCGCGTTGCCGAGCCGCCGGTCCGGATTCGTCTCCGACAGGCTCTCGTCGATGATCTTGTCGAGCACCGGGTTCGAGTAGAACGAGGCGTTGGTGAACTTCGAGCGCGAGTGCATCAGGAAGTTCAAGTGGTACCAGGGGTCGTTCACCCACGACTGCCACGACTCGATCGACAGCTCGTGGTCACCCTTGATGGCCACCTGGCGGAAGGTGGCGTCCGTCTCCTTGACGATCTCCACCTTGAAGCCGATCTTCTCCAGCTCGCGCTGCAGCTCGCGCTGCAGCCACACCGCCGCCTGCTCGTGGGTGACGTAGCCCACCCGCACGGCGAGCTTCACGGGGATCGGTGTCTTGACGTCCGATTCCTTCATGAGTTGACGCGCCTTCCCGATGTCGTGCTTGTAGGGCGAGAGGTTGCCCGTGTAGCCGGGCGTCAGGTGCGGCAGTGGGCTCTTCATCTGGGTCGCATAGCCAAAGAGCACGCTCGGCATGAGGGCCTGGATGGGAATGGCGTAGTTGATGGCCTGCCGGACCTTCAGGTTGTTGAAGGGCGCCCGCTGCTGGTTCATGGCCAGGTAGTGGCACGTCGTGTCGGGCACGCTGAAGACCTTGA
>WNFW01030563.1_pt1 | contig 10929 bp, 8 predicted proteins | sample 5400131 | NCBI WGS metagenome assembly WNFW01 (sample SAMN13153362, study PRJNA577476) | soil metagenome | isolation source: 20 cm soil or saprolite under grassland replicate 1 | place: USA:California | collected 2016-06-15
CGGCCGCCGGGACGAAGCACGCTCTGGTCGAGCAGCGCCTCGTTGATGCGCAGCTGCGCGCCGAGGTTCACGGCCAGGACGCTCGACCACTGCTCTGCCGGCATGTTGACGAGCGACCGATCCCGGGTGATGCCCGCGTTGTGCACGAAGACATCGATCGCGCCGTACCGATCCTTGAGATAGGCGGCGAGTCGGGCTGGCGCATCCTCCGCCGTGATGTCGATCTGGAAGGCGGTGCCACCGACCAGGTTGGCCACCTCGGCCAGGGCGGCGCCCTGCGCCGGAACGTCGAGGACGATCACCTGCGCGCCATCTCGCGAAAGGGTTTCCGCGATTGCCGCGCCGATCCCGCGGGCGGCGCCGGTGACGACCGCCACCCGGTCGCGGAGCGGATGATCCCAGTCAGGGGTCGGCATCGCCGTGGCAGGCGTGAGCTGAATCATCTGGCCCGAGATGTAGGCCGACCGACCCGAAAGAAAGAATCGCAGGGTCGACTCGAGGCCATCCTCGGCGCCCCCGGCAATATATATAAGGTTGGCGGTTGATCCGAGCCGGGCTTCCTTCCCCGCCGAGCGGATGAATCCGTCGAGCGCGCGCTGCGCCGCCGCGTGCGCCGGTCCTAAGGCGTCTTCCGGCGGGGTTCCCAACACGATCAGCCGGCCGGAGGGGAGCAGCTTGCGAAAGGCAGGCGCGATGAACGCATGGAGTGCCTTAAGACCACTCACGTCGGAGATTCCGGTGGCGTCGAAAATAATCGCCCCCACCCTACCCTCACCCTGAGGGGGAGGGGAATTCTCTTCCGCGACGGGGGAGGGAATACCGGCGCGTTCGAGAACCTCGCAGACCGCCTGATGAACTTTCCCCCCACGCGGGGAGACAAGCACGGGTCCCTCGACGAGCGGCTGGCCGGGCGTATAGCGGCGGAGCTGGGTCGGGCTCGGCACACCGGGGATCTTGAGCTTCACGCCGCTTCGAGGATGGCGACCACGCCCTGGCCGCCGGCCGCGCAGATGGAGATGAGGCCGCGGCCGGATCCCTTTTGCGCCAGCAGTTTCGCCAGGGTCGCCACGATGCGCCCGCCGGTGGCCGCGAAGGGATGACCAGCGGCGAGCGATGAGCCGTTGACATTCAAGCGGGCGCGATCGATGGATCCCAGCGGTTTGGACAAACCCAGGCGCTCCTGGCAGTACTTAGGATCCTCCCAGGCCTTGAGAGTGGCGAGCACCGTCGATGCGAACGCCTCATGGACCTCGTAGAAATCGAAGTCCTGCAGGGGCAGCTTGTTGCGCTCGAGGAGTCGGGGGACGGCATAGGCCGGTGCCATCAGCAGGCCTTCGCCGCCGTGCACGTAGTCCACAGCCGCCGTCTCGGCATCGACCAGGTGGGCGAGGATCGGCAACCGGCGCTCCTTTGCCCACTCGGCGGTGCTGAGCAGGACTGCTGAGGCGCCATCGGAGAGCGGCGTGGAGTTGCCGGCGGTCATGGTGGCCGCGCCATCTTTGCCGAACACCGGCTTGAGTCGAGCAAGCGACTCCATGCTGGCGTCCGGGCGCATCGTCTGGTCTTTCTGCAGACCGAGGTACGGCGTGACGAGGTCGTCGAAAAAGCCGCGTTTCCACGCCGCCGCGAGATTGCGATGACTGGACAGCGCGAACTGGTCCTGCTCCTCGCGGCTGATGCCCCACTCGCGCGCGGTGATGGCGGCGTGCTGACCCATCGACATGCCGGTGCGCGGCTCGGCGTTTCGGGGGGTTTCCGGCACGACCTGGGTGGGCCGCAGTTTGCGCAATAGCGCGAGTCGCTGTGGCACGCTCCTCGCCCGATTGATCTGAAGCAGGACGCGACGGAGGTCCTCGTTGACGGCGATCGGCGCGTCGCTGGCGGTGTCGACACCGGCGGCGATGCCATTCTCGATCTGGCCGAGCGCGATCTTGTTCGCGACGTGGATGGTGGTTTCGAGCCCCGTACCGCAGGCCTGCTGGACGTCATACGCCGGTGTCCACGGTGAGAGGCGAGCGCCCAGCACCGCCTCCCGGGTGAGGTTGAAGTCACGACTGTGCTTGAGCACCGCGCCGGCCGCGACCTCGCCGAGCCGGGCGTTCTGCAAGCCAAACCGAGCGACGAGGCCGTCCAGCGCTGCCGTCAGCATGTCCTGGTTGGAGGCCCGGGCGTACGGCCCGTTGGCGCGGGCGAACGGAATGCGGTTGCCGCCCAGGACGGCGGCGCGGCGGAGGTCATCCATTGGCAGGTTGTCGGTTATATGGGCTCAATGTTGTAATAAATGGTACAGGTGACTATGGAGGTCGGGCGACTGCGCGCCTTCGTGGACGGCCGGTGGGCGGCTATCCGGGAGGAGGTTCGGGCCCAGATCCGCGCGTCGGAGCTGCTCCGACCTGTGGACGGACTCTCCATCGAGGATTACCGCGCCCGGGTGCTGGAGCAGGCCCGCATGGTCAGCCAGACGAAGAGCGCTCGATTGTTTTTTCCGCGCGAGTACGGCGGCGAAGGCGACATGGGCGGCGCGCTCACGGCGTTCGAGACGATCGCGCTCGTTGACCTCTCCCTGCTGGTGAAAGTCGGCGTCCAGTACGGCCTCTTTGGCGGCGTGATCCGCCGGCTGGGAACCGAGCGGCACCACCAGCGCTACCTGCGGGCCGCGATGACGATGGAGTTGCCAGGTTGCTTCGCGATGACCGAGACCGGGCACGGCTCCGACGTGCAGTCGATCCGCACCACCGCGACCTACGACGCGTCGCGCGAGGCATTTGTCATCCACACGCCCGACGATGACGCCCGCAAAGACTACATCGGGAACGCCGCGCGGGATGGACGGATGGCGGCTGTGTTCGCGCAGCTCATCACCGGTGGCGATGGTCGTGGCGTGCATGTCTTCCTGGTCCCAATCCGCGATGAGCGCGGCCGGCCATGCGCGGGCGTGCGGATCGAGGACTGCGGGCTAAAGGGCGGTCTCAACGGCGTCGACAACGGCCGCCTCTGGTTCGACCAGGTCCGGGTGCCCCGAGACGCGCTGCTGGACCGATTCGGCACGGTGGCGCGCGACGGCGCCTATAGCAGCCCGATCGCAAACGAGACCAGACGGTTCTTCACCATGCTGGGAACGCTTGTGTCCGGCCGGGTCAGCGTGGCAGGCGCCGGGTTAAGCGCAACCAAGTTGGCCATGACGATCGCCATCCGCTACGGCTTGGTGCGCCGGCAGTTCCGCGCTGCCGGCAGTGATCAGGAGGTGATCATCCTCGATTACCTGCAACATCAGCGGCGGCTCCTTCCAGCCCTGGCCACGACTTACGCGATGCACTTTGCCCAGCAGGGGCTGGTCGAGTCGCTCCACAAGGCGGCGGACGGTGATAGTGCGAACGAGTCGGAACAACGTCAGCTCGAGACGCTGGCGGCGGGCCTCAAGGCGGTCTCGACCTGGCACACCACACAAACCGTCCAGACCTGCCGCGAAGCGTGTGGCGGCGCCGGTTACGTGTCCCTCAACCGCCTGACCGAGCTCAAAGCGGACACCGATGTCTTCACCACGTTCGAAGGTGACAACACCGTGCTGCTGCAACTCGTCGCGAAGGGCCTGCGCAACTCGTCGCCAAGGGCCTGCTGACAAATTTCCGCGATGAGTTCGGCAGCATGGACACGGTCGGGCTGGTGCGCTACGTCGCGGACCAGGTGGTCGGGGCGGTGCTCGAGCGCACGGCGGCCCGCTCGCTGGCCCAATGGATCGCCGACTTGATGCCGGGCAGTGAAGAGGAGGCCAACCTTCTCGATCGCCGCTATCACCTGTATCTGCTTGCCTGGCGTGAGAAGCACGTGCTGGAGGCGGCGGCGCGGCGGTTGAAGAAGCTGATGGCCAACGGTGGCGATGCGTTCACGGCCTTCAATGCCGTGCAGGACCACCTGTTGCTGGCGGCCCGGGCGCACGTGGACCGGGTGGTGCTCGAGTATTTCGCGGCGGCGGTGGATCGCTGCGGCGATCCGGAGGTCAAGGCGCTCCTTTCTCAGGTCTGCGACCTCTACGTGCTGGCGCTGCTGGAGCGCGATCGCGCCTGGTTCCTCGAGCACGGGCAACTCTCCGCCGCGCGGGCGAAGGCGATCATCACGAACGTCAACCGGCTCTGCCGGGAGCTGCGACCGCAGGCACGGCTCCTGGTCGACGCCTTCGGCGTCCCCGAGGAGCTGCTCCCCGACCTCGTACGCGAGCCCGAGCCTGCTCAGGCCGGCCGCTCACCCTCGTCGAAAGCACTCTCCAACCCCGGCTGAAATAGCGCCACCACGATCGCAACGGCTAGCCCGAGCTGCGTTAACCGGATTGCCGTCAGAAGCAACGGATTGATATTGGATGGTCCGCGGCCGCCGAACCCAAAGAGGCCAAGGACCCCACCCAACAGCGCGAGAGCACTGAACAGCCTGCCGGCGACCAGCGCCCAACCACGTCTCCTCCGCAGGCTAATTCCTATCCAGAGATAGAGGGCATCCACCAGCAGTACGCCAACAAACAAGGGCCATGTAAGTGTGCCCCGGGCCTTAAAGAAAATTCCCGTGCAGACGCCGAACGCCGCCGCTACCATGAACAACGTCGACGCGAGCTTGATTCGCTGCGGCAGCATCGGACCGTAGCATACGAAAGCCTACTTAGGCGACGCCCATAGGAGCGCCCAAGGATTGGTTACACCCTTGACCTGGCCTCGGACGGCGCCGGTTGCAGGATCGATCTGCCAGAGATTGCTGTTCTCGGCGCCCGCGGCGTAGAGCCATTTGTCATCGGCGCTGAGGCGGATGCTGTCAACCGTCTGCCCGTTGAGAATTCGGAGCCGGACCTTCAGCGTGGCGGTGTCGATGGCCACCAGCCCGGTCTGGCCAACGGCGAACAGGGTTCGACCGTCGGCTGACAAGGCGGCGCCACCAATGCGAGGCCCCTTGGCGTCCGCGTCGGTGACCAGGCCGGCGAGCGGGTTACCGCCTGGGTTCAGCGCCACGGACTTGGTCCGGGCAATCGTCGGGGGATTTCCCGTGGTCATTTCGGCGACCATTCCCAGCGAGGTATTGACGACATAGACGGGGCCGCCCTGCCGGCCGATGGCCAGCGACCAGTGAAATTGCTGCCCCATATCGCTGCCCGTTTTCGAGGGCAGGTCGACGCACCACGCGAGTGGCTGATTGATGAGGGGGAGCGCGTGGATGAACGGACCGCTGTCGCGCAGGTAGACGGTGAACACCTGGTTGCCGTTTGGATCGGCGACGCTGTCGCCGCGGATGCCTTCCATCGGCTCGTTGGGCTCGCGCTTATCGACGACCGGCTGCGCGAGGAGCGACCTGGCGCCGATGTCGTAGAGCCGGACCTGGTAGTGATTGGGATCGGCCATCTTCTGGATCAGATACAGCCCCTGACCATCGTTACTCAGCGCGTCGAAACTGAAGTTGCCCTCGACCTGGACGCTGACGAACGGATCACTCAAAAAGCTCGAACCAACCAGGAAATTGGTGACGACGCCACTGCCAGCGTGCTTGCCCTGGCTCGTCAGTGCCAGCCACTGTCCATTCGGCGAGAGGCCCGCGCTCGTGCCCGCATATCCGAAGTCGGGAAGCGTGTATCCGGCCGGGATCGTGGTCTGCGCCAGCGTCCGCCCGGAGGCAGGATCGATGGCGGAAAGCCGAGCGGACCCGCTCAGTTGGGTGACCGTGTAGTAACGCGACCAGTCGGACGCGGCGGTCCCGATCGGAAGCTGGCGCGCGATATTTCCGGTCGCCGAGTCGCGAACCGTGACCTGCTGGCCGCCGTCTGAATAGCCCTCCTCGAGGAACAGGAGATAGCCGGCCGACGCCGGCCGGGTCGACTGCATGCGGCCGCAGGCGGTCAGAACGGTAACGGTGAGGATCAGGAGCGCGATCAGGCGACGGCTCATGGACACACCTCCGATCCCCATACAACCGAGCGCCCGTTTCGGTTCCCAAAGGGCCTGAAGGGCGCGCCGAGGCAGGCGGCGACCCTGTAGGGGAAGGCGTAGGTGGCCGACGGAAGCCGCGAAACGCAGCGGATGCTCGGGCCGCCAAGCCAGAGGGGCGGACACGGCAGGCATGTTTGCGGCGTTGGCTTGCCGACGATGATCAGGCAGCCGGGCGGGGAGACCTCATCGACGGCGTGGGAGATCGAACGGTTAGGAGCGGCTGCAGCGAGGGAGTTCCCGAAGCCGAACAGGGCGAGCGATGCGATGACGATCCCGAACCTGAGGACGAGCCTCACGATTCATCGAGCGTACCAGCGGGAGGAACGTGCCCCCACCCTGCCCGCCCCAAGAGGGGAGGGGAATATTGCGGGAGACGCGGCCCGGGGAGGCAACACATTGCGGGGTCGTTGCCACCAGGGGAACCGGAAGGGAGTGGCGAGTGCGGCCAGGTGATCCCGGAAGCCGACTCCGAAGGCGGTCGGCGTTCCGTTGTAGTCGCTGATCAAGGCCGGCCCGTTCGAACAATCCCACGTATCCCAGGTCCATCCGAGATACGAGATCCCATGCGCATCAGCCCAGCTCATGTACTGGTCGATGTAGCCGTGGGCGCAGTCGTTCTCGCCGATCTCGCCGGTCACGACCGGGATCTGGGCCGCCAGCGTCGCGACCGTCGAGTTCCAGCACGACAGCTTGCAGACGTTGAAGTTGTAGTTGTGGAAGGAGGCGACCAGCGCATTCGCCGGATCGGACGGCTTGTTGACCAGCCAGCCACTGAGGTCGTTGGACCACGCCAGCCCGCCGACCATGATGGCTTGAGTCGCACCCGTCGCCCGAACGGCGTTGACCAGTGACTGCATGCCGGCCGTGTTCCACCCCGGTGTGTTGCAGCCGTTGAGCCAGCAGGACCAGCTGACATCGTGTGGCTCGTTGTAGAGCTCGAAGAGAACCGCCGGATCGGCTTTGAAGAAGGTCGCAACCGACGTCCAGAAGGCCGGCGAGTGGTCCGCATCGGGCATCACCTGCTGGCCGGTCGCCTGGCTGGTCCCCGGCGCGTTCCAGTGCAGCTCGAGAATCGCGTAGAGCCCGCGCTGATGCAGCAGGTTGACATAGGTCTGGATCGCGGACTGATAGGTCGCGCCGGCGTACGCGGCATTGACGCCGTTGATGTTGAGCCAGCAATCTTCGTTCAGAGGAATACGGACCACGTTGATGTGCCAGGCCGCCATCGCGGCGACCGAGGCGGCGTCGTTTGGACCATCGAAGATGCCCCACCCCTGGATGCAGGCGTATTCGGTACCCGAGCGATTGACGCCCAGCAAACGGATCGCCGTGTCTACGTCACCGTCCGTATCAGGATCCTGACGCAGACGACCAGTTGGTTCCATCCCAGAGCCAGGTGTCGTTGGTTGCCTGGTTGGTATTGACATCCTTGCCGCCGAACAGGACCACACGGTCGCGGGCCTTGTCGTAGGCAATGGAGCGGAACCACTCAACGGGCGGGTTCGACGATGGATGCTGTCGGGTCCAGTTGGTACCGGACCACGTCCAGGTGCTGCTCCCCTTGATAATTTCCCTGGCGCCGGATTGCTCGGTAACGGCCTCGACCAGCACGACGTCGGCCGCCCTGGGGGTTTGTCGATGGATGCAATTGACTCCAATTGCTGCCATCCCAGGCCCAGCTGTCGTTGAGCGTGCCCGTCTCGGCAGGCGCGCCGCCATAAAGCAAAACCCCAGACCTGGCGCCCGCCGCCAGGGCGGCGCTGTTCCGATACGGCGGTGATTTCGATGGATGGCGATCGGTCCAGTTCTTGCCATCCCAGGTCCACGTCAGCGGCGTTTGAAATCGCGGCCCACCGATGCCAAACAGCAGGAGGTTCCCGTTGGTGGGGTCGTCGGTCAGCAGCGGGTTGCTCAGCCGTGCAGGCCCGGTCGCTGGATGCTCTTCCGTCCAGGTCGCGCCGTTCCAGCTCCAGGTGTCAATCCGCGTCGGATCGGCGTTCGCGGCCCCACCCCCAAAAAGGATGACTTTCCCTGAGGAGGCGTCAAAGGCGAGCGCGCCGAAGCTTCGACCCGGGGGTGAGACGGCCGGCTTGAGCTGGCTCCAATGACAGCCGTCCCAGGCCCAGGTATCGTTGAGCGGCGTACCGTCGCCGCTGATCCCGCCGAAGAGCACAACCGTCCTGGTCGCTGCGTCGTACGTCATTGCCGCGCCCATGCGAGCGGGCGGCGGCGTCCCGCCGGGCGTGCAGGGCGTGGGCGCCGGCGTCACCGATCGGCTCGGGCTTGCCGCTCCGCTTGCCGAGGTGCAACTGGGCAGCATCGCTGCGCCGGCAAGCACGGCGAGCCATGAATAGGCGCGCGCCGAAAATGTCCCGCGGATCATCGACTCCCGTTTCCAGCCTAGCGCGTGGTCAGGCGGTCGCGGAAGTAGGCGATCGTCCTGACGAGGCCGGCCTCGAGCGAGGTGCGCGGCTCCCATCCGAGGACCCGCCGAGCGCGGGTCAGGTCGGGTCGGCGCTGCTTGGGATCGTCCTCGGGGAGCGGCTTGTAGACGAGCTCGCTGGAGCTGCCGCAGAGATCCCGAATCCGGGTGGCCAGCTGCAGCATGCTGATCTCATCGGCGGTGCCCAGGTTGATGGGATCGGTGAAATCGACGTCGAGCAGCCGGACCACGCCCTCGATCAGGTCATCGACATAACAGAGGCTGCGGGTTTGTGAGCCGTCGCCGTAGACGGTGATGGGCTCGTTCTTCAGCGCTTGCAACAGGAAATTCGGCACGGCGCGGCCGTCGTTGACGCGCATCCTCGGTCCGAAAGTATTAAAAATCCGAATGATCCGCGTGGTCATGCCGTGGGTGCGGTGATAGGCCATCGTGAACGCCTCGGCGGCGCGCTTCGCCTCGTCGTAGACCGCCCGTGGCCCGAGCGGGTTGACATTACCCCAGTAGGTTTCCGGCTGCGGGTTGACCTGGGGATCACCGTAAACCTCAGAGGTCGAGGCGAGGAGGAACAGCGCCTTCTTGGCCCGGGCGAGACCGAGCATGTTGTGGGTGCCGAGCGTGCCGACCTTCAGGGTGGCAATGGGATGGTCGGCGTAGTCGACGGGGGAGGCGGGCGAGGCAAAGTGCAGCACGGCATCGACCGCGTCGTCCATGTAGAGCGGCTCGCTGACGTTGTGCTGGATGGACTCGAAGGACTTATGGTCACGGAGGTGCGCGACGTTCTTCGCCGCACCCGTTACCAGGTTGTCGACGCAGACGACCCGCCAGCCATCCGCCAGCAGCCGTTCGCAGAGGTGGGAGCCGAGGAAGCCCGCCCCACCCGTGACGACAGCCCGCCGAGGGGGGAGGGGAATTAGGAGCGACCGACGCCGCGGTACACAAAGCCGCGGTCGCGCATGGCCTTCGGGTCGAAAATGTTTCGGCCATCGACGACGACCGGCCTGCGCATCAGGCTCTTCAGCCGATCGAGGTCGAGCTGGCGAAACTCATCCCACTCGGTGACGACCAGCAGGGCATCGGCGCCCGTCGCCAGCGCGTACGGGTCGCTGCAGTACTGGATCGTGTTCATCCGCGCCTTGAGCACCGGCATGGCCTTGGGATCGTAGGCGCGCACGACGGCGCCCTTCTGCAGGAGATTCTCGATCACGTCGATGGCGGGCGCCTCCCGGATATCATCGGTGTTCGGCTTATACGCCAGCCCCAGGACGCCGACCACCTGGTCGCGCAGGCCGCCCAGAACCTCTCGAAGCTTCTCGACGACGAGCGTCCGCTGGTCGAGGTTGATCTCCATGACCGCGTCGAGCAGCTCGGGGTGATAGCCCATCGTCTCGGCCATCCTGGCCAGCGCTTTGACGTCCTTGGGAAAGCACGACCCACCGTAGCCGATGCCGGCGTCGAGGAAGAGCGGGCCGATGCGGCGATCCATGCCCATGCCTTCGGAGACCACCTTGACGTCGGCGTCAACTCGTTCACAGATGCGCGCCATCTCGTTGATGAAGGAGATCCGGGTAGCGAGAAAAGCATTGGATGCGTACTTGATCATCTCGGCGGTGTGGAGATCGGTGATCAGGATTTTCGTATCGAGCTTGCTGTAGAGTCCGGCGACCGCCCGGGCGGCCGGCTCGTCATGCGAGCCGAAGACCAGCCGGTCGGGATGCATGAAGTCGTAGATCGCGCTTCCCTCTCGCAGGAACTCGGGGTTGGATACGACATGGAACGGGATCTCGTCGCGTAAGTTTTCGCCGACGATGCGGGCGACGATGTTGCCGGTCCCGATCGGCACCGTGCTCTTGTTGACGATGGTCATGGTCTTCTTCATCGCGCCGGCGATGCGTTTGGCCGCCTGTTTGACGAAGACTGTGTCGGCCTCGCCGCGACGGCCCGGTGGCGTCCCGACTGCGATGAAGACGAAATCCGCGTCGGGGATGGCCTCGTCGTAATCGCTGGTGAACGCGAGGCGGCCGCTCTTGAGCATGGCGGCCATCAGCGCTTCGAGGCCGGGTTCATAGATTGTGGGTTCGCCGGCACGCAGCCGAGTCACCTTGGTTTTGTCGATGTCCACACCGGTAACCCGGTGACCCAGGTCGGCCAGACAGACGGCAGTCGTCAGTCCGACATAGCCGGCACCGATGACCGCGACGGAACTCATTCTTTGAGAGTGTAACGAAGGGGGTTTGGAAACCCCCCACCCGATACAATCAGCCACCGGCCCATGGCGCATCCCAGGAAGGCATACCCGGCGCTGGTGGCCGCCCTCCTGCTTGCCGGCCTGGTTCAGCTCGAGATGCCCACGCCGGCCCACGCCGCACCGAGCGCGACCGGCGGCGTGACGCTCGATGGCTACGGCGGGATTCATCCCTTCGGCGGACTGAATCTGAATACCGCGTCCGCACCCTACTGGAGCGGATTCGACATCGCCCGTGCCGTCGTGCTTCGTCAGGACGGATCCGGCGGCTGGACCCTTGACGG
>WNFW01005014.1_pt1 | contig 10920 bp, 11 predicted proteins | sample 5400131 | NCBI WGS metagenome assembly WNFW01 (sample SAMN13153362, study PRJNA577476) | soil metagenome | isolation source: 20 cm soil or saprolite under grassland replicate 1 | place: USA:California | collected 2016-06-15
CATCGCCGGCTGCGCGAGGATCGCGATCTGGCGGACGACTTCAGCGGTCACGTACAACACGGTTCGTTGACGCGGCGGATCGGTCTTCGCCAATGCCCACGGCGCCTCGCCTGCGAAATAGCGGTTGGCTTCGGCGACGACCGCCCAGACCGCATTCAACCAATGATGGATCTGCTGCGTCGCCATCGCCGTTCGCGCAGTCGCGATCATGCCGTCGGCCTGCGCCAGGATCGCCTTGTCATTGTCGCTGAAGTCCCCCGGCTCCGGCAGCACGCCTGCATACTGCTTTGATATCATCGACAGCGAGCGCTGCGCCAGATTGCCGAGATCATTGGCGAGGTCGGCATTGATGCGCGCGACAATGGCTTCGTGATTGTAGCTGCCGTCCTGCCCGAACGGCACCTCGCGCAGAAAGAAGTAACGCATCTGATCGACGCCGTATTGATTGGCGAGATTGAAGGGGTCGACGACGTTGCCGACCGACTTCGACATCTTCTCGCCCTTGTTGAACAGGAAGCCATGGGCATAGACGCGTTTCTGCAACGGAATGCCCGCCGACATCAGGAACGCAGGCCAGTACACCGCGTGAAAGCGGATGATGTCCTTGCCGATGATATGCACGTCGGCCGGCCAGTAGCGCCAATTCGCATCATCCTCATCGGGGAATCCGACGCCGGTGATGTAGTTGGTCAAGGCATCGACCCAGACATACATGACGTGTTCGAGGTCGCCGGGAACCTTGACGCCCCAGTCGAACGTGGTCCGCGAGATCGATAGATCCCGCAATCCGCTTTTGACAAAGCTGACAACTTCGTTCCGGCGCGAGTCCGGGCCGATGAAATCCGGCTGGCTGTCATAGAGCGCCAGCAGCTTGTCCTGATAGGCCGATAGTTTGAAGAAATAGCTCTTCTCCTCGACCCATTCGACCGGCGTGCCTTGCGGCCCGCGCCGCACATTGTCTTCGCCGACGACCGTTTCGTCCTCGGCGTAATAGGCCTCTTCGCGGACGGAATACCAGCCGGCATAACTGTCCAGATAGATGTCGCCATTGTCGGCCATCCGCTGCCAGATCGCCTGGCTGGAGCGGTGATGTTGTTCTTCCGTGGTGCGGATAAAGCGGTCGAACGAGACGTTGAGGCGCTCATCCATCTCCTTGAACCGGAGGGCATTGCGTGTCGCGACTTCCAGCGTCGGCAGCTTTTCCAGTTCAGCGGTCTGGACCATCTTCAGGCCGTGCTCGTCGGTCCCAGTGAGAAAAAACACATCCTTGCCGTCGAGCCGCTGAAAGCGCGCCAGCGCATCGGTCGCAATCGCCTCGTAGGCGTGGCCGATATGCGGCACCCCGTTCGGATAGGCGATCGCGGTCGTGACGTAATAGGATTTTTGCGCCGCCGATGCCGGCGGCGTTGCAACGTCGGCGGCTTTGGCCGCCTGTATCGTCCTTGTCTCCTTGACTGCCGGAGACGCTATTTCGGCGACGTTGTTTTGTTTTGGCGTTGAACGGCCCTTGGCCGATTTGGCCGGCTTGGCCTGTTTTGTTTTGGTCGAGGATTTCGTGGACGACTTTTTGGGGGTCTTCTTCGCCGCCGTTTTCTTCGCTGTTTTTTCGGCTGGCTTCTTTGCCTTCTTGACCGCGCGCTTCTTCGCGCGCTTTTTCAGCGCCGACGCTCTGGCATTGCGGCCGCGAGATGATTTGCGGGCCTTGTTCGCGCCCCGCTTCTTGACAGTTTTTTTCTTAGCCGCCGCCACCACGAATTCCCTCGTTGTTCAAATACGCCTGTCTGGAATAGTCGCCGGCGCAGCATCTACCACGTTGCGTCTGCAAGCAGCTTTTCCCACACCTCCGCCAGCCGTGCAAGGCGGGGAAGGTTGGCGTTGGCATTGGCGTCGTCGGCCCGCAAGCGCTCGCTGACCCAGCGATCGATGCTGTCGATGAACGCTGCGAGCGCCACCCGGTCGCTGCCGCCGAGCGCATCCCCGAGCGCATGAAGTTCGCGCGGATCGACCCGCGGCAGGGCCGCCAGCAGCGCCGCGGTCCGCTGCTGAAGTTTTAAGGCATCGCCGCCAAGCAGGGTCAGGGCGCGCGCCACGCTGCCCTCCGAAGCCTCCGCCGCTTCGCGTAGCGCGGGATCATCGGTCGCGATGCTTGCGGCCTGTGCAGCGGCGCCAATGACGTCATCGGTGGCGAGCGGCCGCAACGGCAATTTGCGGCAGCGTGACTGTATCGTCGGCAGAACCCGCGCCGGTGCATGACTGACGAGAAGGAAGAGCGATTGCTGCGGCGGCTCCTCGAGGATCTTGAGCAGCGCATTGGCGGCATTAGGATTGAGTTCGTCGACGGTATCGACGATGCAGACCCGCCACCCCTCCACCGCCGCGGTCGAACCGAAAAACGAGATCGTCTCCCGGGTTTCGTCAACGGTGATCACGGTTCGCAGCACGCCCTTGTCGTTCAGGCTGCGTTCGAGCGTGAGCAGGCCGCCATGGGCGCCCGCCGCGATATGGCGCGCGACCGGATCGGATGGATCAATCCCGAGCGTCTCGGCGTCCCGCACAGCCGCTGCAAGGGGATTGCGATGGGCGAGCACGAACCGCGCCATCCGGTAGGCCAGCGTCGCCTTGCCGATGCCTTGCGCGCCTCCGATCAGCCAGGCATGCGGAATGCGTCCGCTGCGGTAGGCATCGAGCAAGGCCTGTTCGGCGTCACGATGCCCAAACAGGACCGTGGTCTCGCGGGGATGCACGGCCGATATCTGCGGCTCGACCTGGCGGGCGCTCATGCCGGACTGGCCACGTTATCGACCGCGCTGGTGAAAAAGCGGTCGCGCAATGCGGCCCACACGCCGGCGGCAACGGTGGCGGCGTCGGCATTGCCATCGATCAAGACACAGCGCTGCGGTTCGGCGGCGGCGATCTGCCGGTAGGCGTCGCGCAACTCCTGATGAAATCTGAGATCTTCCGCCTCGAACCTGTCGGGCGTCCCGCCGCCGCGCCGGGCCGCGGCGCGCTGCATGCCGACCTCAACCGGAATATCGAGAATGATGGTCAGATCCGGCTTGAGATCGCCGATGGTGACCCGCTGCATCGCATTGAGCACCCCAGGCAAGACCTGCCCCAGGCTGCCCTGATATACCCGCGTCGAGTCCGAAAACCGGTCGCACAGCACCCATGTCCCCTGATTAAGGGCCGGCTGGATCACGGTGTGCACATGATCGTCGCGCGCGGCCGCAAACAACAGCGTTTCCGCATCTGGCCCCAGCAGCTTGCCCATCCCGGACAACACGACATGGCGGATGATTTCAGCGCCCGGCGACCCGCCCGGCTCACGGGTAGCGATGGCGCGCAGCTTGGCCGCGCCGAGACGTTCCGCGAGCAGCTTGATTTGGGTGGATTTGCCCGACCCTTCACCGCCCTCAAAGGAGATGAACCGTCCGCGCCCGGGAGTTCTTTTGACCGCAGCTTCAGCCATGTCAGAGCTTCTCGGCGCCGGCGCGGAACATTCCGATCACGAGCTCGCTCGCGCCGTCGATCGCCCGTCGCATCGTCGATCCCCTGGCAACGGATTCGGCGGCGTAAACCGGCGCCTCCATGGCGAGGTTGGCGCCTCGCCACACCCTGACGACGCCCACGGGCTGGCCGGGCTCAATCGGCGCCCGCACCGGTCCGCTGTAGACCACGCGCGCGAGCAATTTATCGCCGCCGTTTTTCTGCACCATCACCTTGATCGGTTCGGGGCTTGAGAGCTTGACCGAGCGGCTCTCGCCGCCGAACACCTTGGCGTATCCGACCAGCTGCTGCGGCGCGAACAAGGTCCGCGCTTCGAAGTTTCGGAATCCCCATTCCAGCATTTTCTTGGCTTCGGACGCGCGGTCGTCGGGATCTTCCAGGCCGTTGATGACGACGATCAGCCGCATGCCGTTCTGGACCGCGGAGCCGACCATGCCGTAGCCGCCCTCCTTGGTGTAGCCGGTCTTCAGCCCGTCGGCGCCTTCGAGCGAATTCAGCAAGGGATTGCGGTTTTGCTGCCGGATCTTGTTCCAGGTGAATTCCTTCTCGCCGAATAATTTGTAGAAATCGGGATAGGTCCGGATGACGTAACGCGCAAGCTTGGCGAGCTCACGCACGGTCATCTTGTTGCCGGGATCGGGCAGACCGTTGGAATTGGCGAAGGTCGATTGCATAATGCCGAGTTCGCGCGCGCGCTTGGTCATCATGTCCGCGAAGATGCGCTCATTGCCGGCGATGCCTTCGGCCAAGGCGATGCAGGCATCGTTGCCGCTGTGAATGATGGCGCCGTGCAGGAGATCGTCGACGGAAATCTTGCTGTGAATGGCCGCGAACATGGTCGAGCCGCCCGAGGGCGCGCCGCCCTTGCGCCAAGCGTTCTCGCTGACACGGTATTCATCGGTCAACTTGATCTCGCCCTCTTTGATGGCGTGGAAGACCACCTCGGCGGTCATCAGCTTCATCATGCTCGACGGCGCTCTCAGCTCGTCCGCATTCTTCTCGAACAGCACGCTGCCGCTATTGGCTTCGATCAGGATCGCGGTCGGCGCGTCGCCGTCGAAGCCGCCCTCCTCCTTCTTGGCGCCCTGCACGCTGTTGTTGGCGGCATACAGCAGGCCGCCCCATCCGACAGCGACGGCGACGAAGGCAGCGACCAGGCCGCGCCACGCGCGCGCCGTCGCGGCGCTGGACTTGCCGGAAACTGATATTGCGACTGCCATCAGCGATACACCCCGGGGGCCTGAGCCGCCTTATTGCCTGAGCATGATCTCCGGGCAAACGTGTCAGGTTTGTCCCGAGGGAAAACCGGTTTCCGCCCCGGATCAAGTCCAGGCTGCGCTTTCCCGGATCATGCTCTAACTAACAATTGGAAGTGCTGCAAACAACTCAGGTTTTTGCGCGCGATCGCCGGAGCCGCCCGGATTGCGGCGGCGGTCAAACGACCCTATCGTGCCGCCCAAAGCCCGACAAAATCCCCGAAACAAGGCGGAAACGCGATGCCATCCTCCCGCACCATTTCCGCCAACGGAATTGAAATCTTTTTGCTCGAACAGGGCGAAGGTCCGCTCGTCCTGCTGTGCCACGGCTGGCCGGAATTATCCTATTCCTGGCGGCACCAGATCCCGGCGATCGCGGCGGCGGGTTTCCATGTCGTTGCACCCGACATGAGGGGGTTTGGGCGAACCAGCGCGCCCGCCGACGTCAATGCGTACTCGATCTTCGATCATGTCGGCGACATGGTGGCGCTGGTCGAGACGCTCGCAGAAAAGCAGGCGGTCATTGTCGGCCATGACTGGGGCGCGCCGGTCGCCTGGCACTCAGCGATGTTCCGCCCGGACATATTCAGCGCCGTTGCCGGCTTGAGCGTGCCGCCGCCATTTCGTGGGCGCGGCCGGCCGCTCGATACCTTGCGTGAAAGCGGCATCACCAATTTCTACTGGCAATACTTCCAGGCGCCCGGCGTCGCCGAGGCCGAGCTCGAGCGCGATGTCAGCCTCTCCATGCGAACCCTGCTCGGCCGCGGATTTTCCGATCCGGCGGCCTCGCAGTTCGTCGAGGACGGCAAGGGATTTCTTGGCAATCCGCGGGCCGATCGGCCGCTGCCGGATTGGCTGAGTGAAGCCGACCTCGCCTATTTCAGCGAGGTCTACCGCAAATCCGGCTTCCGGGGCGGGCTCAACTGGTACCGCAACATCGATCGCAACTGGGAACTGACGGCGCCATGGCAAGGCGCGCAAATCCACCAGCCGTCACTGTTCATCGCCGGATCGAAGGATTCCGTCATTACCGGATTGATCGGCGCCAAACGTGTCGCTGACATGGAACGGGTACTGCCGGACCTGAGACAGAAGCTCATTATCGAGGGCGCCGGCCACTGGATTCAGCAGGAGCGCGCCGACCAGGTCAACGCGGCCTTGATTGCTTTTCTCAAGCAGAACCGAAATCAGCTCGCACGGGGCTCGGCTTAATAAAGCCCGCGTCCAGCCAGCACTTCGCTGGGGCCGCGCGGATCGATCGGCGCATAGGCGGAAACGGGCCCGGCATCCGGCGCATAGCGATCATCATTTTCGTAACTGACCGCGCGCGGATTTTCCAAAATGCGGCCACCGGAACGCGCGCGGCTGGAAGCGGACATCTCCGATGTTGCGTTGATCGACGCCAGGTCTGCCGACGAATTGCCGAGGCTGTAGGGCCGTCCCTCGGGCATCGGAACCTCGCCCCGGATCCGGCGGGCGGAAGCGGCAATTTCCGGAATGAAGGGATGGGCGGAAGCCACCCGCACCAGCGACGGCGACGGTGCCGGCTCGCCGGTGCGCAGCGTCGCCAAGAGCTGGCGGTCATCAGAACCTTCGAGCGGCGCCCGGGCGACATATTCGACCCGCACGCGGGCCACGCCATTGCCTTTGAATTCGAGAAGTTCGGCGGCCTTGTTGGAGACGTCGATCAGACGGTTACCGTGGTACGGTCCCCGGTCGTTGACGCGGACGATCAGCGATTTGCTGTTAGAGAGGTTCGTCACCCGCGCATAGCACGGCATCGGCAGCGTCGGATGGGCGGCGGTGAGCGACCCCATGTCAAACACTTCGCCATTGGCGGTCAGCCGGCCGTGGAAATCATCGCCATACCAGGAGGCCATGCCCTCCTCGCGATAACTGGTGTCCTCTTCCGGAACGTAGATCCTGCCGCCGACCGTATAGGGCTTGCCGACGCGATAGGTGCCACCGCCCCTTGGCACGGGTTCGCCGAACGCCACCACCCGGGGGCTGGAGGAAACGCCATATTTGGGATCGACCCGGCTGGCGAATTTGTCCGATGAGGCACAGTTGGCGAGAACCAGGCACACCGCTGCCGCAACAACGCCTCGCGTTGCCCGGATCACCGGATCTGACCGTCGATTCCCCATCCGCCCCAATTACCATTCTACCGGCCGCGTGCCCACTCAAAGGCATCAATGGCCATACACCCCGACGCAGCCCGCTTCCGCATCCATGCGGGAAGATATCGCAACCCGAACGCGGCGGAAATGGGGAGAGTACACCCACGTGGTGAATCGATGGTTGCCCTGCCGCCAGTTACCGAACAGCCGGATTTGCGCCGGCGACAACGATGATCAACGCCGACCCCAGGGGATCGCCGCCCAGATTCGCTCGTGAAGGTAATACCACCCGATTTTGGTCGCGACCTCGATGCCGGCGATCGATCCGGCGATTTCAACCTTGCCCGTCATGAACCAGCTGATCGCGAACGTATCGAACGTTCCCAATGTCCGCCAACTGATGGCCTTAACGACCGATCTTGTGTGTGTCTCTGCTCCGCGGAATAGGATCACCGGGTGCGCCTCCCTGCCCGACGGTCATCAACCCTATCACGCTTGTGCCTTCCTCCCATCGCAGGGCAAGCGGCGTCGATATTCTCGCTGGTCAGCTGCGGTGATGGTGACCGAGCACGGCTTCAAGTCGGCGGCCGCTCTCATATAATTGATTGAATTCAAAGACGATCCGCAGCGACCCAACCAAGGAGCACTACCAACGAAGGCGACGCACATGCTTGCCGAGAAGTTTTTTCTGCTTCTGGAAACGCTCAAGAGCCACACTTACCCCGACGGAAGTCCCCGTGTGATAAGCACGTCGCGGCACGTCCCGATCGAATTGCCCAGTGGCAAATAGGCACAAGGTTGCCCGCGGCGAAAGGCCTGGCGCTTGGCGGCCGGACTGCGCCTAGACCCAAATTGGCTTCCGTTGCCCGCCTGTTCTTGATCTTCCCTCAACGAAGTGGTTGATGTCGCAGCGCTGGAAGGGTGGCCGAGTGGTTTAAGGCACCGGTCTTGAAATACGTATGGGCTTGTCCTGTGTAGTATCTTCCGGTGCTATCCCATTGGTTTTTCAGCCCTCCCCGCCCCTCGCCTGTGTCGCCTCGTCCGTCTAATAACGCTGTATAACCTAGAGTTTGGGTCCAAAATTGGGTCCAAAGAAAACGCGGGGCCTTTCGACCCCGCGCCGGTGTTGGTCAGGCCGATGGATGCGGCTTGAGCTTCGTCTCCGCGCCGAGCGTCGCCTTGGCATCATGCTAGCCGAGCAGAAACGCACGGTGGGCATGAACAAAGGTGCTCAGGGTATCGGCCCAAGTGCGGTACCAATGGAGAACCGCACTCCAACGCTCGCGGATGTCGGCATTGACAAGGAATTGTCTGCGCGTTCGCAGCGCGTCGGCGGCGTCGGCGAACAGGCCTTTGAGGCCATGATTGACGGCGTGCGCCAGCGCATTGCGGACGGTGGCCGCGTTTCGCTCGATATTGGCGCAGAATGAGGCAGGCGGGCTGTGGGTTTTGTATTTTGCACGTCATATTTTTAAGCTTAAAATAATAGGCGCGGGTTGGGGCGCGATCCTTCGGGTGACGTCATGCGCGCTCGTAACGGAAGAGACCGCAGAGCCTGGAGAGGGCGCTACTTTCAGCGCGATCTGGCCGGCTTTGCCGATATTAAGCGTTTGCTCGCCACCGACACCATTGGCGAGCGGCTCTCCCCTGATGTCGCCGATGATGATGATGCGCCAGCCGAGGTCATTGCGTCGCCGCCGGCTCCTCGGCCGCAGCCAGGAGGCGGTTTGCGAAGGCGGCGGTGAGCATCTGGCCGATTTGGTCGGCGCCAGGGCATCGCGGGCTATCTGAATGCCACCGGCTAAGGCCTCTCGGCGGGCCTAGGAAGGTTGCCGGTGAGTCCGGATTTTGCGGGCTGTCAGGTGAAGGTGGCGCGGTTTAAACGAATCGGGCCGCCCGGCGTTGAAGCGAGGCGGCCCTGCACGACCGCATGGTGTGATCAGATTTCAACACCGACGGAAAATCAACTGCGGTTCTTATTCGGAACACACTTGTGCCCATAGCCGTCCACACGACCCGAGAAAGCTGTTGGTGATTGAGGGCCTGGAATTACTGAAAACCCGGAGTTGTTATGAGTATCATCCCCTTGGACTTTCAAAGAAGGTGCCAACAGCGGTGGGCCGCCAGATTTTTACGGCCGATGCCGACCACGCCTCAACGTCAGTTTGAAAGGCAGGATCAAAAGCTGGCCGCGCCCGGCAAAGCCAAAAGAAAAAACCCGCCGAGTTAAAGCGACAGGCTTGAGGCCTGCACCGGCGGTGTGAGCGCGGGACCGAAGCCGCCGCTTTTGCCAGAAGGCCCGTTGTTAATTCGCGTTCGCCAACCATCAGATTGACCCTTCCTTGCGGCTGTGGCGCTGCCGGAGGTTTCGGCCAGACGGGCTCTGGCATCTGGGGGCGCCAATGACGACGGAAGTTGAAGTCCGGCTACTTGAACTCCAGCTGGAGGATATCAAGCGTCAGATCGCCTACCACGAGGGCGCCCTGCAAGACTTGTGGATGCAACTCATGGAATTGCGGGCGAGGGTGACAGCCGCTCGTCGTCAGATAATGGGGGAGGATGGCGACCAATGAATTTCCTCCAAACCGTCTTACTCGCGCTCCTTGCCAACCCCTTGGGCAACGCCTGCTTGCCCTCCAAGAGGGCTTTCGCTTTTTAGGGTTTTATGGGTTGAGGGCGGCGCGCAGCGCCCCCTCTGGCTTTACCATCAGACGCCTGGCGATCGCGCGCGGCGATCAGTTCTTTCTGGAGCTTCGACCGTTCGTCGACCGTCATGGCGGGCTTTTCGCGCTTTGGCGGCAGATCTTCTACCGGGAGATAAACGCTTGCTTTCGGAAGCGCAGGTGCCTCAGCCCGCGCGTCCATCAGTGATGAGCCAGCAGTTGAAGTTGTACACCCGCCAAGCGAGAGGCTCGACAGCAGCAGCGCTGCCGCAACCAGCGCTGTGACCTTTCTATCCTTCGACATCAACGCTCAACATGTACTCAGGGGACAATCATGGTATGCCGCCAGCATTGCGCGCCAATTATGACCATAGCTGCCGGAACGATGCGGGGTATCTCAAGGCCGCACCCGTAAGCTGGAACGCCGCGCTAACGAGGTCCGGCCGGGGGCAAGGATTCTCTGGCGCCGATATCCGCTCCCTCGCAGTCACCAACGCGAAGGCCTCCCAGCGGGCTCCGTAGACTCAGCAAAGTGCCTTCTGCGTTATGCGGCGCGTGCATGACTCGCCGCAGACAAAAAGATGGGCCGCCCGGCATTGAAGCGAGGCCGGCCCCGCACGACCGCATGGTGTGATCAGATTTCAACACCGGCGGAAAATCGACTGCGGTTCACCGTCCCAAGCGCTGACACCGTACTTCTCCGGTTTTCTTTGGTGTCGACGAATCGGCATGATGCCGACCGATCACCTGTTCCCGAAAGGCGCGGCAACAATGCGCGACAGCCAACCAATGATCGCGAGCAAGCTTGAACTGTCGGCCTGCGCCGTCAGCGTCCTCGGTCAGTTGTTCGTCGAGGGCCCAACGTCGGACGAGAACATCACGAGTAAGGCTGGCCGTTGCAACCTGGTAAGCGCCGGCCTCGCATTCCACGAAGCCGGCTTGTCATCCCTGACGCCCGATGGCGTGCGCCTGGCCAGGGAATGGGACCCGTGTTCGCTGTATGCGCGCCGCGATCGGCGCTGGTACTTGAAAGTGCGAACAAACGCGCGTCCTGAGGGCGCGGCGGTCAGCCACTCGGAATCAGGCGCCGCCGTCCGGTAGGATCGATCGGCGCCGGTCTCCAGCGTTTACAGCCGCCAAAAAAGTTGCGGCCAGCTCTTGGGGGAGAGCTGGCCGCGCGCGATCCGGTCTGGGACGGGGAGGGGTGGGGATGTGACCGGGTCGCGTGTCCTGTGTTTCTCTGTTTCTTCGTTCAGTTACTGATCGCGGGCGCTGGCGGTGGCGATCGCCGGGCGGCCGTCGCCAAGCGAGACCCATACGTTGGGATCGCTCTGCGACTGACGCTTGACGAAGCGGTAGCTGGTCTCGGTCCAG